>Ga0102953_1002790_pt1 | contig 10080 bp, 7 predicted proteins | sample SalPon2A_C_D2_MG_FD_78509 | JGI IMG/M metagenome (GOLD analysis project Ga0102953, IMG submission 78509) | Soil microbial communities from South San Francisco under conditions of wetland restoration - Salt Pond MetaG R2A_C_D2_MG | ecosystem: Environmental > Terrestrial > Soil > Wetlands | place... | reverse complement strand
CGGAAATAATAGACGCTTAATATTTCTTCCGGTAAGCGGTTCTCCAAGTTTGTTAGATAAATCAAAGGAAGAAGAGCCTGTGGCAATAATTTTCATCTCAGGAAAATGATCAACCAAGAGTTTTAATCCCATTCCAATTTCAGGAATTCGTTGCGCTTCATCAATAAACAACAAATCGTAATTGCCGAGAAAGGATGTTATCCGGCTTAATCGTTGCGATGAAAGTATTTCCCGAAGCTCTTGGTTATCTCCTGTTCCGGAGTAAATTTTTCCATTAAAATCTGAAATGTATTTTTTTATAAGCTCTGTTTTTCCTACCCTGCGCGGACCATATAAAATAAATACTTTCCCCTTTTTTAGGAAATCTTCTTCATAAAATTCCAGATATCTTTCATACCATTTCATCTATTTAAATTTAATTTTCATTTGCAATAGATGGAACTCCCGATGAAATTTAAAATACTTGTTTGTGTAATTTAATATACTAAATTTCATGTTCGTTTCATTCATTCAACATTTGAATAAAAGACCAAAATTAACGAAAAAATGCAAATTTGGCAAGTTTAGTTCCTGTATTTAGCTAAATTTGGCAAGTTTAGTTCCTGCATTTAGCTAAATTTGGCAAGTTTGAAATAATGATTCAAAAAGTAATCGGATTTAACACTTTCACCCGGAAACCTTTTTCACCTTTTTCAAGCGTGGCGCTTTTATGGTAAAAATCGTGCTCAAAAAATAGGATGTAATTTTTTTGTGCAGCCTCTTCCAGAAACTTTTCCTTTTCTTCCATCACTTTGACGGGGTTCAAATCGTAGGCCGCCACCCAAAGTAACGGAATATTTGCCGTTGTCGGTAACAGGTCCGAAGTATAAACAATGGTGTTTTTTTCAACCTGAATAAACGGAATCATTTGGCCCGGCGTGTGACCATCGAAAAAGCGTACCTTGATTCCCGGGAATAATTCACCGGTTTTTTTTACCAGATTCAGCTTTCCTGAGTCAAACAGAAAATTTAGTACTTCAGAATGAAAAGCGGCTCGTTCGCGCGGATTGGAAATTTTGGAGTGCTCCCATTGGGTGTTGCTGCACCAGTGCGTTGCATTCGGAAAACGAAGCTCGAGTGTTCCGTTTACATTTTTAACTGAGCCAGTGGCATGATCCCAGTGCAAGTGTGTAAGAAAAACATCAGTAATATCTCCAACTGAGTAACCTTTTTCTGCCAGCGATTTTTCCAGTTGATTGTCGTCAACTACACCGTTGTTTTTCAGGTGTTTTTCTGAATAGTGGTTGCCAATTCCTGTTTCAATCAATATTCTTCGTTCACCCTGATCCACCAACAAACAACGCAGTGCAAGCGGCGTAAAATTGTCCGAGTGTGCCGGGTAAACTTTGCTCCACAATACTTTGGGAATCACCCCGAAAAGTGCGCCCCCGTCGCAATGAAAATGTCCGGCTGAAATTGGAATTAGTTTCATGTTTTTAAATTCGTTGGAAGACGGAAGTTTGAAAAGCGATGTTTGAAAAACCATATCTAAATCCGTTTTCCTGTTAAATAATGTGACAAAAATAAACGTTTCATTCCGATTTCAAATTCCACTTTTTCTGAAAAGCTGAATCCAGTTCAAAATCCATAACATACTGAACTACGCCGGTGTAATCTTCAATTCCTTTTTCCACCTTGTTGGTTTTTAGGTAGGTGTCGTTAACCTTGGTCGCTACCCGGTCAACTTTGGCGTTTCTTAATTTTGCCCAGTGTTCCCGAATTCGTTTGAAATCTTCCCTCACAGGTTTGTCCAGTTGTTTTACAATTTCAGGGTACTGTTTTAGCCGAAATCCCTGATACAGAAAAAAGCGCAGTACCGCCAGGTTAGTTGAATATTGTAGTTGTTTCGAATTGCTTTGCGTACACACCAGCCAGGCATAAAAATTGGCTTCGGCTTCACTGGTAATTCCAAACTGGTGGGCTTTTTCGTGTGCCAGTACAAACGGATATTCAACAGGCAAATTGTTGCTGTTTACCTGAATTTCGCTGAAAAACGGCCCGTAATATCCTGAAATACCTGCCTGTGCAAAAAAGCGGCTGAAAGTTATTTTTTTTGGCCGTCGTTTTCCGTTAGGATATTTAATACGAAGCAAGGGAGCCAGTTTGCGATAGGAATCTTCAACCAAACTATCAATTTTATGTTTGTCGAAATCGTCAAAACTACAGTACGATGCATTGGTTTGAGCAATCAGCGCTTTCAAAACAGGAATAAATTCAGTAGTATCTGCCTTTCTTTCCGGCAGGTTTAAACGAACGTTTACATTAGGCCGGAAATAATTAAATCCCCAAAACATGTAAAACGAAAAATATGCAGCAGCAAGCACATTCAAAACGATTTTCCCGGCTTTCTTTCCGGTAATTTTCCGTGAAATGAGCAAAATAGCCATTAAAATTCCCGTTAAAATGAGGAGAATGTAAAACAGGTCGTCGAGTGAAAAAGGAAACAAAACTGAAAAGTGTGAAAATAAACCGGCGATAACCGGATAGATTTTTTCACTGTAGATTTTTTCAGTAATCTCAGGATGATCCGCAAAAAATTTAGTCAACAAAAAGGTTAATACCGCCAGGAAAGGTAAGATCAGCCATTTTCGTAACAGGTATCTAGTAGCTTTTAACGTCACCTTAAATGTTTTTGAAAAACTATTTGCCCGCGACAATTAACGTTTTATCTTCAGAATAAAAAATCGAATTAGTAGCTGATGGATTACTATCCATGATTTTAAGCGTAACATGGTATGTACCTTTTGAAAGGTAGCCAAAACTTATCGTATCTTTTTTTAAATTACAAGGCCAGCCCTGCTCGCTGTTAAATTCTTTGATAATTTCGATTTTGTCATTTAAAGCAACTAAAGATGTAGTCGCAAAATAACTGCAACCGTAAAAAACCATTGCCGTTTCAGCTTTAGAATTTGGTTGTGACGGAATAAAGGTGAATTCTGTTTCTTCCAGTTGACTGGGATCTTTATAAGTAAAAGGTTCCTCTTTTTTACAACCCGACATGATTATCAGGATGAAAAAAAATATAATTTTTAAAAACAATTTCTGACTTTGCATTTTAACTAAAATTTATCTATTTGTTTTGACGAAAATAAATATAATAAAGTTGCTTCGAAAAAATATCGGTCAAATTCAAATAAAAAATCGGAATTTGGCTTATCACGGGTAAAATAACTGTTAACATATTTTATTATTCAAAACAGATTTTAAGTAGATTCCGTTTGTTTTTGAAAACAATTAACGAACGAAGGCCTCAGTTTTAACTTTTGTTAAGTTGTTAGTTGTGAGTTTATTCTGAACTTGGTGGAGAATTAAAAACAAACAAAATCTGCTAAATCATGAAACAAAAATCAAGTCTTTTTATTGTTGTATTTTTCCTGAGTTTATTTTCTGTTCGTGCACAAGATGTGCTAAAAATTGGTCATGTGAATATTCCTGAGTTGGTTCAGAAGATGCCTGAATCAGACAGCATCCAAAAGGTTTTGAATAAAGAAGCCGATGAAATGGAAAATATGTATTCCGAGTTAATCGGGGAACATCAGAAGAATGTGACAAAATACGATAATGAAAAGGATACTTATTCCGACTTTGTAAAGAAAACCAAAGAATCGGAATTGATGGAAGCTGCCGGTAAAATTCAAAAGTTTCAGCAGGATGCGACCCAGCAATTGCAAAAGCGAAATATGGAACTGATGCAGCCGGTTTATACCAAATTAAAAGATGCCATCGCACGGGTGGCCACCCGGAATAACTTTACCTATATTCTGGATTTAAGTAATGGTTCGGTCGTTTTTTATTCGGCCAACAGTCAGGATATTAATCCATTGGTTTTGGCTGAATTGGGAATTGAAAAGAAATAAAACAAGAATCAATTATTTCAGACTGCTGGTTTGATTTGAAAACTCATTAACCTCGAAACTGGTTTCGACGAGGCAAATCTTCCCGGTTTCAGTTATTCCTTCAACAAACACATGATACCGCGAAACAATGTCGCAGGTGAAAAACGAAATGTTTGTTTTCTTATCATTTAACTGAACAGAAGGATTCCAGTAAAGCGTGGTTCTGAAATCAGGTGTTTTAGAATTATTATTTTTTGAAGTGTAACGCGGCGAATAAAACTCGCGGTACGCTGAAAATCCTTTTAACCTTTTTATGATGGTGCCCTGCATTTTTCTCGGATCCGGTAAGTATTCTCCTCCACGCCTTAAAATAATATTGACTACTCCGCCTGCCCCTCTCATTCCGTAACTTGCAGCTTGTCCACCAGTTAAAATATCAATTCTATCAATATCTGCCACATTAATAGATTCAATTTCATTATATCCAGCATCTAATCCATCAATTAAAATTAAAGCGCCATAACTCATACCCGTTAATTTTACAATATGATTTCCAGTTGAGTCTGTTTTTACATAACCGCCCCGAATATGTCCGGCCAAATACATAAAAACATCAAGGTATGCGAAATCTTTTAATGGATTTATTTTTACTGAAAAAGTTGGCGTTGAATAAGGTTTAAATAATCCATTGTTTTCATAGACAGGTTTAGGCGCCGTAACTTTTACCTCTTTTATAACTTTTGAATTCTTATCGGGAATAAATTCTTTCAATTTTAAATCATTAAAATACTTCTGCCGGTATATTTCAAGAGGTACCGGGTTAAAATGTTTTAGCATGGAAAAACTTAAACCCGTAATTTCAGGAGAGCTGAAATCGGGACGGTCTAAAACGAAGGTGGTGTTTGTCCTGGGCCATTTGTTTTTTCGCTGAATAAAAACAGTTGCTGAATCAAAAAACTGAATGTTTTTAAATTCGAAATGACCGGTCGCATCTGAAGTGGCGAAATCCATTATTGTGTTAACACTGTCAGAAACACTCAATGAAACATCGGCATCTCCAATTGTTTTTTTGGTGCCGCGGCGATAGACTTCACCGCCAATGGTTATCCCGGTTTGAGGAGTGAGAACAGGCGCTTCTTCCTGTTGAGATAATGTATTCCAGATATAATTACTCCATCCCTGGGTTAACATCAGCAGGTTCAGTTTTGCCATGGATGAAAGAAGTTCATCATCCACAAAATAGTCGGCAGGATTTGAAATATAACCTATAAGTTCCGTTTCGAGAAGCAGGTAAGTTTTAATATTCGGGATAGCACCCGTTGCTTTTAATGCATTTTCATTTACTACAGCTATCGACAGGTTTATCTTTTCTTTTCGCGGAAGTTCATTCGGCCTTTCCAATTCTACTTCCACTTTTTCGCGAGTTTTGAAATGTGCATTGTTTAACTGCATTTTTATCGGCACATCATCATCGTTATTAAAAAAAACCAAACGTTCCGAAACAGGTTCAAAATCACTGTTCATCAAAACAACCCGGTTAATGCCCGTTTTTAGCAGTTTTCCTTTAATAGAAACTGTTTTTCCCAAATTATTTCCTTTAATTTCCACCATGGAATTGAGCTGTCCGCGACATAAACTGGCAACATAGAATTTACTCTTTGCATCCGGGGTGTTGGTTAATATTTTCATTTCAACCCCTTTATCGTCCAGTTTTGCCAGAACAATTTTTTCCCCATTTTCCCGAATTTCAGGGAAAGAATATTCAATGTCAGGATAGCCTTCCAGTTTCAGGGAGTACTTTTCTGTTGGTTTTGGGACAAACAAAATGCTTCCGGCTCCTTTATAAACCGAACTAAACCGTTGAATTACATTTCCTTTACTATCGAGTAATTTTCCGCTAACATCAACTTCATTTCCATCCTGGTCGGTTGCTTTAAAGGCGATTTGATTTAACTGGTTGGCCAGCAAAAAACCTCCTTCGGGGTAAAGGCCAATATGAACTTTTTCAACCTTGTTTATTTTTTGGATTGTTTCAATTTCATTGCTGTTTTTTACCTTGCTAATCCTTATGGTTTTCGTAAAAAACATTTCATCACCATACGATTTGAGCACATCGGTGTATGCGCGGATAAGAAAGTTGCCTTCCGGCAAATCAGGATTGTTTAAACTAAGATAACCCGGGCAAAATCCATTTTGAATAAGAAAAAGTTCCTTATCTACAAAATTACTTTCAGGGTTAACTAATTCAACATATAAATTGCAGTCTTTTGTTAATGGAGCGTGCGTTTGCGGATGAAGAAGATAAGCCGCAAACCAGATTGTGTCGCCGGTAAAATAGAATTCGCGGTCGGTGTGAAGATAAACCGTTTCGAAATTTACTTTATGAATTTCATTCAAAGTGGTTGCTGTGTTCTGGGCAAAAGAGAATCGAGCCAGTAAAATCAGCAAAAACGGGATTATAAACTTGTTTGACATGGGTCGTAAGATTAGCTAGTCAAAATTAACAAAAATTGTTCCTGAAATGCTGTTTTTGTTTGGTATGAAAATGAGGTTTTAATTTTTCAGTTCACCTTTATTCACGAGTGTTTGGGAAAGAAGGATGGAATTTTAAATTTTTTGTGGGTCGAATCGGAATCGAATTCATTGGTTGGCAGACTAAATCATGCCTGACTTATTTTATATAAAGTTGAAATGATTGGATTAGTTATGTAAGCTTCAATTAGTATTTTTTAAATTTATATTTTTTTAGGGAAAGCCTGTATATTAGCTAAATCTATAGATTCATTCGCACTTATAATAAAAAGTAGATTTGACTATAATTACTGGTTTGATTCGTTAACTAAAATAATTAATGATGGATACAGACGGTAAAAATATAAAGAAGGTGGACAATATGAAGAGAAGAAAATTTGTTAAAGTAATTACGGCCAGTTCACTAACGGCTGCAGTATTTGGAAAGGCAACGTCTTCGTTTGCTTCGATACCATCAGTAGACCAGACTTCAACAAAGAAAGTCCTTATGAAAGTGGGATGTCAGTCTGGTGGTGTCAACACAAAAGATTTGGAATTTAAAGCGCGTCACGGTGTTTTTAATATTGACGGAGGTTCTCCAAAAACCATCAAAGGTGTAGGATGGGATTTGGAGGATTCATTGGCAAAGAGGGAAGCCTGTGAAAAATATGGAATTTCGCTTGATGCCTATCATTTACCATTAACTTCAGCAGGTGCAGACAGAGTCGAAGTTCCAAATATTATGCTGGGGAAAAGTCCGGAACGTGACAGGGAAATTGAAATGATTCAGCAAATGATTTCAGTGGCAGGAAAATCCGGTGTTCATTGCCTGAATTATAATACAACGATTCTTCCTGTTTTGCGAACCGGAAAAACATTAGATCCTAAACGTGGTAACGCTTCATATCAGCGTTGGAATTATAAAGAAGCTCTCAGTCAAAATCAATCATTAACACAGGCAGGAGTAGTTCCTGTTGATGAAATTTTTGAACGAATTACCTATCTGCTTGACCGAATACTTCCCGTTGCCGAGGAATATAAGGTCCGTCTTGCCAATCATATTGCAGATCCTCCAACTCATGAAAGCTTCAGAGGTATTACCAGGTGGGACAGTCCTGACGTTTTTGAAGGTATTAAACGATTTGCCAATCTTTACGACAGCAAATACCATGGCTTTAATCTTTGCATTGCTTCGGTAGCAGAAGGATTAAAAAATCCCAAAACTGAAATCCTACCTATAATCAAATGGTTGGGTGAAAGGAACCGGATATTTAATGTCCATCTGCGAAACATAAAAGGAGGATGGGATAATTTTCTGGAAGTGTATCCTGATAATGGTGATTTGGATTTCTTAGAAATTTTAAAGGTTTTAAAAGAGGTGGAATATCCTTACATGGTTATGCCAGATCATGTACCAGGCCATCCTGATCCTGAAAGCAAAAACCAGGCTTTTGCGTTTTCATATGGATACATAAAAGCACTCCTTCATGCAATCTCAACTGTATGAAGTGGGTTGTACTGGATTCGAACCAGTGACCCCTACCCTGTCAAGGTAATGCTCTAAACCAACTGAGCTAACAACCCGTTTTGCTGCAAAATTAGTAAATTCCACCAAAGTGCGTTATTGGGCAATTATCTTATTTGCTTTTTACTGTTTTCAGTTGCAATCTATGTCATTTCCGGCAGAATCCCAGCAATGCCAGGCCGTATCGTTAAAATATTGTTCTGCTTTTACATGGCCCGAAAAATCGCTTCTGCTCCATTCAATGGAAGTATCGGTGAAATTTTCGGTTTGAAAATTATATGCGTGAACTGTAACGAAAGCATCGAAAGTTTGGTCTTGTAATCCGTAAATCAGATAGCTGCCATTGAAGTTGTCCGACTGCCTTTCGTTATTCAGATCTCTTACATAAGAATATTTTACATTGCCTATCTTGTCTCCCTCTTTTTGCCAATCGATTTGAACTGTTTTTTCAGGAAAGTCAGCGCTGTGATATAAAATCCACTGGCCGCTTTTCCCATCCAGTGCCGAGGTTCCTTCAAACCATAAAAATTCCTCAAATGAATCAACTCCTGTTTTGGAAATATACATTTCCCATTTTACCTGACTTGTTTGCAGTGTTCCTACCAGACGGGCAGAATACTGACTCGTAAATCCATCCACAGAATATTTCCATTCCCAGGTATTATTTATTTTAGATGGAATCTGGCTAAAAGATGCTTTAAAAGCTGCCACCGGTACGGCAAAAGTAGTTCCTATTATTATATTCCAAATACCCACAGTGGATGCCGCAAATAACCAATTTGTTTTTGTAACAAGGTCATTTTCGGCAATTGGTGCCGATTTATTTGCATTGGCGAGTTTGCCAAAATCTATTACCATGGTTTCAGCAGGAGGAATGGTTGGAGCCTGAACGATTTCATTCTTTTCACAGGAATTAAAAGATAAAATAATGAGTACAATTACGATTAAAGCGCTGAATTTTGATTTCATGATAACTGTTTTTGATTCAATTAGTATAAAACGGGATAAAACTCTATTTGTTGGATTTCGCCCTGTTTTTTTAAGGTGAAATAATTTTAATCAGATAAAAAACTTCAGTACAAACAGAATCGCAAGTACAATCATAACCGGAGAAATATCTTTGAATTTTCCGGTGAGTATTTTTAGAAGCACAAAGGAAATCATTCCAAAAACAATTCCTTCGGCAATACTGTATGTTAGTGGCATGATGATTATGGTAATAAAAGCAGGAATAGCTTCCGAAAAATCATCAAAATTGATTTTTAGAATGGGCGACATCATAAAAAAGCCAACCAAAACAAGTGCGGGCGCTGTTGCTGCTCCGGGGACCATTGTAAACAGAGGTGCAAAAAACAAAGCGATTAAAAACAGGGCTGCTGTTGCCAGCGATGTTAATCCGGTTTTTCCCCCTTCAGCAACACCCGAAGCACTTTCAACATAAGTGGTAACAGTACTGGTTCCTAAAATGGCGCCGACTGTCGTTCCAATCGCGTCGGCAAAAAGTGCCTGTTTTACCCGAGGCACCTTGCCTTCTTCATCAAGCATCCCAGCTTTGGACGAAACTCCCACCAACGTTCCAACAGTGTCGAACATGTCAACAAAAAGAAAGGTAAACAGTATAATTAGCATATCGAATGAAAAGACTTTCGAAAAGTCGAATTTCCAAAAAATGGGAGCCAGCGACGGTGGCGTGTCAACCAGGTGGCCTTCGGGCAGGGGGGTAACACCTAGTGGAATTCCGGCAATAGTTGCAACAAAAATGCCGATTAAAAGTGCCCCTTTTACGCGAAGTGTGAGTAATACAGCTGTTAATAAAATTCCGCCCACTGCAATTAACACCGCTGGCGAACCCATGTCTCCCAAACCAACAAGTGTGGCATCGTTGTTCACAATCAGACCGGCGTTTTGCAGCCCAATAAAAGCGATAAACAACCCAATCCCTGCTGAAACCGCATGTTTTAGGGAAATGGGAATGGCATTAACAATAAGTTCGCGAACATTGAATAAGGTTAAAATCAGAAATATAATTCCTTCCAAAAAAACGGCTGTTAACGCAAATTCCCAACTGTATCCCATTCCCAGCACAACGGTAAACGCGAAAAAGGTATTTAATCCCATTCCCGGAGCCAATGCAAAAGGTAAACGTGCTACCAGGGCCATTACCATTGT
>Ga0102953_1002789_pt1 | contig 10081 bp, 5 predicted proteins | sample SalPon2A_C_D2_MG_FD_78509 | JGI IMG/M metagenome (GOLD analysis project Ga0102953, IMG submission 78509) | Soil microbial communities from South San Francisco under conditions of wetland restoration - Salt Pond MetaG R2A_C_D2_MG | ecosystem: Environmental > Terrestrial > Soil > Wetlands | place... | reverse complement strand
TCGAGACGTCGTCGCTCGTGATCCCGGCGAGGACGTCGCGGGCGCGCGGGCCCCAGAGCCCGACCGTCGTCAACGTCGAGGTCAGATCCTCGACCCGTGTCTCGCCGTCGGCGGGGACGTGGTCGGCGAACCACTTCTTGTCGGCCATCCCGTGTGCGCCGCCGGTGACGACGCGGAAGCGGTCCTCGCCCATGCGCATGATCGTCAGGTCGCTCTTGAAGCCGCCCTTCTGCGAGAGCAGCGGCGTGTAGACGTTGCGGCCGATCTTCACGTCCATCTGGCGCATCGCCACGGTCTGGACGCACTCGAGCGCGCCCGGGCCGACGATGTCGAAGATGCAGAACGCCGTCAGGTCGAACATCGCGGCGTGCTCGCGCATCGCGAGGTGCTCGGCGTTGACGATCGGCGACCACCAGCGCGCATCCCACTCATGCGGCCGCGACTCGACGCCGTAGCGCTCGACGAGCGGCGCATTCGACTCGTACCACTGCGGGCGCTCCCACGCCGCCGCCTCGTAGAAGACGGCGCCGAGCTCCCGCTCCTGCTCCCAGAACGGCGCCTTGCGGACGCCGCGGTTCGACTCCCACTGCTCGGAGGGATGGACGATCCCGTACGTCTTGTTGAAGCCCTCGGAGGCGCGGCCCTTCACGTGCTCGGGTGTGCGCTGCTCGGGATAGAAGCGCGCGATGTCGGAGGCCTGGAGGTCGATCTCCGGCTCGCCGTGAACGAGCCACTCCGCGACCGACTTGCCGACGCCGGGGCCCTCCTTGACCCAGACCGCGGCCGCCGACCAGAGCCCCTTCACCTCGGGCGTCTCGCCCAGCAGCGGCAGCCCGTCCGGCGTCAGCGAGAGCAGGCCGTTGATCGCGTACTTGATCCCGACCGACTCGTCGCCGAGCACCTCCGGCACGAGCTCGAGCGCGTCGGCGAGCTGCTGCTCGAAGTCCTCCTGCGTGAACGGCAGCTCGGTCGGCGAGAGCGCCGCCTCCTCGATCGAGGGGATCTCGTCGGGCTCGTGGAGGATCGGCCGGTGCGCGTAGGAGCCGACCTCGAGGCCCTGCCCGTCCTGCCGCTCGTACATGTTCGTGTCCATGTCGCGCACGATCGGGTACTCGATCGAGGTCTTCGAGGAGAGGAACCGCGGCACCGGGCCGACGTCGATCATCTGGTGCACCGCCGGCGTCAGCGGGATCGAGGCGCCCGCCATCGCCGCGATGCGCGGGCTCCAGACGCCGCACGCGACGACGACGATCTCCGTCTCCGTCTCGCCCCGATTCGTGCGCACGCGGCGCACGCGGCCGTCCTCGACGTCGATTCCGTGCAGCTCCGTGTTCGGGAAGACCGAGAGCGCACCGGAGGCCTGACCCTGCTCGCGCATGATCGTGCCGAAGCGGAGCGAGTCGACGACGGCGACCGACGGCGTGTAGAAGCCGCCGAGCAGGATCTCCCCGTTCACGAACGGCACGAGCTCCTCGATCTCGGCCGGCGTGACGAGGCGGGAGTCCTCGACGCCCCACGACTTCGCCGAGGCCATCCGCCGCCGCAGCTCCTCGAGCCGCTCCTCGGTGCGCGCGACCTCGATGCCGCCGCACTCGATCAGCGTCCCCGCCTCCCGGTACTGGCGCATCGACTCGAGGGTGAGCTGCGTCATCTCCTTCGAGTGGTCGACGGGGTAGATGAAGTTCGACGCGTGCCCGGTCGAGCCGCCCGGGTTCGGGAACGGGCCCTTGTCGAGCAGGACGACGTCATGCCAGCCGAGCTTGCAGAGCCAGCCCGCGAGGCTCGAGCCGACGATGCCGCCGCCGATCACCACGGCGCGGGCGGACGGGGGAAGCTGACGGGACTCAGGCTCGGACACGAGCAAGACCTCCGGGGGTCGCAGGAGAAGGCATATCAGTAATATATTTGACGCGGATGTGCAAGCAGCAGGGGGTGCACGTCAGAGCCCGAGCAGGACGCGACGCATCGCCTCCTCGAAGTCGGCCACGTGCCGATGCATGAGCTCACCCGCCAGGCGGGCCTTGCCGGCACTGACCGCCTCGAGCATGGGCCGGTGCTCCTGCACCGCCGCCCCGAGCTCGCTCGCCTGGTCGAGGGCGAGGTGCCAGATGCGGAGCGCGAGCACGTAGTACTCCTCCAGCGTCTCGGCGAGGAAGGTGTTGTGGCTGCAGGCGTAGACAGAGCGGTGGATGCGCTCGTCGAGCGCCATCAGCGCGGCCCGGTCGAGGCTCTCGTCCGCGTCGATCTCCGCGACGAGGGCCTCGAGCGCGTCCCGCTCCGCAGCCGTCGCGCGCTCGGCGGCGAGCGTCGCTGCGTGCGGTTCGAGCACGAGCCGGACCTCGCATAGACTCGCGAGATCGCGGATCTCGACGGAGGTCACGAACATGCCGCGGCGGGGATAGACCTCGACGAGCTGTTCCTGCGCCAGCCGCCGGAGCGCTTCGCGGACCGGGGTGCGGCCGATGCCGAGCTGCTGTACGAGCTCCCGCTCGTTGATCACCGCGCCGGGGCGAAGCTCGAGCGACACGATCATCGCTCGAATCGCGTAGTAGGCCTTCTCTGCGAGCGACACCGGCTCGGCGACGAGAGGTCCGACACTGGACACACAGATACATTACTCATATTCTCGGCGGCGATCAGCTGAAGAAAGGACGCAATTTGGCTACGCACCTTCCCTCGTCGCTCGAGATCGCTCAGACCGCTGAGCTCCGGCCGATCGCCGAGATCGCCGCGGACGCGGGTCTCGAGCCCGACGAGGTCGACCTCTACGGCCGCTACAAGGCGAAGGTCGGCCTGTCGGTCATCGATCGGCTCTCCGATCGCCCGGACGCGACGCTCGTGTGTGTCACCGCCATCACGCCGACGAAGGCGGGCGAGGGGAAGACGACGACCTCGGTGTCGCTCACCCAGGGGCTCGGCCACATCGGCCGCAAGCCGGTGCTGTGCCTGCGCGAGGCATCGCTCGGCCCAGTGTTCGGGATCAAGGGCGGCGCGGCCGGCGCCGGCTATGCGCAGGTCGTGCCGATGGAGGACATGAACCTCCACTTCACCGGCGACATCCACGCGATCGGCGCCGCGAACAACCTGCTCGCCGCGATGCTCGAGGCGCACCTCCTGCACGGCAACGAGCTCGGCATCGACCCGCTCTCGATCACGTGGCGGCGCTGCATGGACATGAACGACCGTGCGCTCCGCGACATCGCCGTCGGGCTCGGCGGCCGCGCGAACGGCTACGCGCGCCAGACAGGCTTCGACATCACGGCCGCCTCCGAGGTGATGGCGATCGTCGCCGTCGCGCGCGACCTGCACGATCTGCGCGAGCGGCTCGGCCGGATCACCGTCGGCGCGACCTATGCGGGCGAGCCCGTCACCGCCGAGCAGCTCAGAGCGGCCGGCGCGATGACCGTCCTGCTGAAGGACACGATCAAGCCGAACCTCGTGCAGACGCTCGAGGGGCAGCCGGCGTTCGTCCACTGCGGCCCGTTCGCGAACATCGCGCACGGCAACAACTCGCTCGTCTCCGACCGGGTTGCGCTCAAGCTCGGCGACATCGTCGTCACCGAGTCGGGCTTCGGCTCCGACATGGGTATGGAGAAGTTCTTCGACATCGTCTGCCGCGTCGGCGGCCTGCGCCCGAGTGCGGTCGTCCTCGTCGCGACGGTCAAGGCGCTCAAGCACCACGCGGGCGAACCGGAGGGCGGTGCGGACGCGATCCGGCGCGGCGCGGCGAACATGGTCCGCCACCTGAGCATCATCCGCGAGTTCGGCCTCAACGCCGTCGTCGCCGTGAACCGCTTCCCCGACGACACCGACGAGGAGGTCGAGCTCGTCCGCGAGCTCGCGCTCGGCAACGGCGCCTTCGCCGCCGAGGTGAACGAGGCCGTCACCAAGGGCGGGGAGGGCGCGGCCGACCTCGCCCGGGCCGTGATTGCCGCGACCGAGGCGCCGAGCGCGTTCGCGCCCGTGTATCCGCTCGACGCGACGATCGAGGAGAAGATCGACCTGATCGCGAAGCGCGTCTACGGCGCGGACGGGGTCATCCTCGGCAAGGCGGCACAGGAGAAGGTGAAGCAGTTCGAGGCGGTCGGCTTCGACAAGCTGCCGATCTGCATGGCGAAGACGCACCTGTCGCTCTCACACGACGCCACGCTCTCGAACGCGCCCACCGGTTTCACCGTCACCGTCCGCGACATCCGCGCCTACACGGGCGCAGGCTGGCTCGTCGCGCTCTGCGGCGACATGCAGACGATGCCCGGGCTCGGTCGGACGCCCGCTGCGTTCAACGTCGACATCGACGACGAGGGACGGACGGTAGGACTATTTTGAACTTGGAATCTTCACCACATCGGAGTACGTTACGACGGTGACTGCTGCGGGCGAAGCGGCGGGCGTCCTCGGCCACGAAGTCGATCGCAGCGGCGAGCCGCTGATCCGAGCCGACGGCGTCTGGAAGATCTTCGGGCGTCACGCGGACCGGGTGATGGGTACGCCCGACGCGAGTCTGCCGCGCGCCGAGCTGCGCGCGAAGCACGGCTGCGTCGCCGCCGTCCGCGACGTCTCGTTCGAGGTCTGGCCCGGCGAGGTCTTCGTCGTCATGGGCCTCTCCGGCTCCGGCAAGTCGACGCTCGTCCGGACGCTGATCCGGCTGATCGAGCCGACCGCGGGCGAGATCCGGATCGCCGGCCACGACGTCAGCGCCGCGTCGCAGGCGGAGCTGCGGGAGTTGCGGCGGCACACGTCGGCCATGGTCTTCCAGCATTTCGGTCTGCTCGCGCACCGGCGTGTGATCGACAACGTCGCCTTCGGGCTCGAGATCCAGGGAGTGTCGAAGGCAGAGCGGCTGGAGCGCGCCCAGGCGGTGCTCCGCCTCGTCGGGCTCGAGGACAGCGCCAACCAGTTCCCCGACCAGCTCTCCGGCGGCATGCAGCAGCGCGTCGGCGTCGCCCGGGCCTTCGCCGCCGACCCGATGGTGATGCTCTACGACGAGCCGTTCAGCGCGCTCGATCCGCTGATCCGCCGCGAGATGCAGGACGAGGTGATCCGGCTGCAGCACGAGACGGGCAAGACGATGGTCTTCGTCACGCACGATCTCGCCGAGGCGCTTCGCCTCGGAGACCGGATCGCGATCATGCGCGACGGGGCGATCGTCCAGCTCGGCACGGCCGAGGATCTCGTCGGCTCGCCGGCCGACGAGTACGTCGCGAACTTCGTCCGCGACATCCCACGCAGCCACGTGCTGACGCTGCGCTCCATCATGCGTCCCGTCGAGCCGGACGAGCTCCTCGACGGGCCTCGGCTTCCCGTCTCAACGATCGTGCGCGACGCGGTGCGGGCGCTCGCGGGCAGCGAGCGTCCGGTCATCGCCGTCGAGGGCGACCGGGTCGTCGGCGTGGTCGATCGCGTGGCGGTCCTGCACACGATCGCGGACGAGGAGGACTGACGTGGCCGTCGCGCACGGCCAGATGGTCGACGCTCCGGCGCTCGCCGTGCTCGAGCATCGCCCCTGGTGGCGGAGCCGGCTGACGCTCTTCACCGCGATCGTGGGGGCGATGGTCGTGTGTTACTTCGCGCTCTCCCACACCCTCTCATGGCCTGCCGCGCTCGAGTGGACATCGCTCACCGGATATCTCGACCGCTTCCAGGCGTGGCTCTCGAACCAGGGGGACGCCGCAACTCCGAACGTGTTCGTGCGCGTTCTCAACGGCATCAGCTCGGGCCTGAACACGCTCGTCACCTGGCTCTACGACGCGTTCACCAGGCTGAGATGGCCGGGCACCACGGCGCTCGGCACGCTGATCGCGCTTCGCTTCGGCGGGGTGCGGGCCGGAGCGATCATGCTCGCGGGGTTCGCCTCGTTCGGTGCCGTGGGCCTCTGGGACGAGAGCATGCAGACCTTCGCGCTCATGCTCGCCGCCGTCGGGCTCTCGCTCGCCGTCGGCATGCCGCTCGGCGTGATCGCCGGCAGGTCGACCAGGTTCAACCGCGCGATCACGCCGGTGCTCGACGCGATGCAGATCGTGCCCGCGTTCGCGTACCTGATGCCGGTCGTGATCCTGTTCTCGGTCGGCCCGGGCGCCGCGGTGATCACGACGATGATCTACGCGATCCCCCCCGCGATCCGGATCACCGCGCTCGGCATCCGGGGCGTCCCCCCGAACACCGTCGAGGCCGCGGCCTCGATGGGATCGACCTCGATGCAGATGCTCGGCAAGGTGCAGCTGCCGCTCGCGCGCCGGCTGCTGCTGCTGTCGGTGAACCAGACGATCCTGTTCGCGCTCTCGATGGTGGTCATCGCCGGCCTCATCGGTGGGGGCGGTCTCGGTAGCGCGGTCACCAACGGCCTCTACTCGAACCCCGCGCTCGCCGTGCTCGCCGGCGCGGCGATCGTCGTGATGGCGATCGCGCTCGACCGCGTCACCGAGGCGATCGCCGACCGAACGGATCCGGCCCAACGTCACGCCGACGCGGCCGGCTGGCTGCGCACGCGCACCGCGACCGCGGCGGCTGCGGCGGGAGTCGGGCTGGCCACCGGCCTCGCGTACGCGTTCGGCGCCGGTGCGATCTACTCGCGCTGGACGGCGCGGGACTGGCTGCTCCACTACGTGCAGAACGCGCTCGACTACATGGCGAACCCCGGCACGTTCCTCTTCCGCGACATCACGAACCCGCTCGGCGTGTTCCTCGTCGTGCACGTGCTGCAGCCGCTCGACGCGTTCCTCGCGGAGCCTCCGTGGTTCGTCACGTTCGCGGGGCTCGTCGCGATCGCGTTCGTGCTCAGTGGGCTGCGGCGGGCGGTGACGACCGCGCTGATGTTCGCGGTGATCGGAGTGGTCGGCGAGTGGCAGCCGGCGATGCACACGTTTTCGCAGGTGCTCGTCGCGACCGCGATCGCCGTCGCCCTGGGACTCGTGCTCGGGGTCTGGGCGGCCGAGAGCCGCACGGTGAGCCGCATCACGCGTCCGGTCAACGACGTGCTCCAGACGCTGCCGCAGCTCGTCTACGTCGTCCCGTTCGTGTACCTCTTCCCGATCTCGTACATTCCGGGGCTTCTCGCCTCGGTGCTGTACGCGTTTCCGGTCGTCGTCCGTCTCGTCGAGCGCGGCGTCAGCGACGTCGCGCCGCACGCCGTCGAGGCCGCGAAGGCGTGCGGCGCCACGAGGGCGCAGATCTTGCTCAAGGTCAAGATCCCGCTCGCGCGCGACGCGATCATGCTCGGCGTCAACCAGGGAATCATCATGGTGCTCGCCGTCGTCGTGATCGCGGGCCTCGTCGGGTCGGGCGCCCTCGGCTACGAGGTGGCACAGGGGCTGCAGCGGAACGAGTTCGGTTTCGGCGTCGTCGCATCGCTCGCCATCCTCGCGCTCGGTATCGCGCTCGACCGCGTGACGCAGGGCAACCAACGATCGCAAAGGGAGTCTGAGCGTGGGTAGGCACCACTCGGATGACCACTACAAGGAGGGTCGTATGTCGAATCGGTTTTGGCGGGGCCCCGCCCGTCTAGCGCTTCTCGGCGCGGGGATCGCCGCAGTCGCCGTCCTCACCGGCGCGGGCACCGCGGCGGCGAAGACCGGGGCGAGTTGTGGCACGGTCACGCTGAACGAGCAGGCGTGGTCGGGCTCCACCGCCAACACGTATGTCGCGAAGTACGTGCTCGAGCACTTCCTCGGCTGCAAGGTGAAGATCACGAACATCGCCGAGATCCCGGTCTACGAGGCGATGGCCAAGGGCAAGGTCGACGCCGTGCTCGAGGACTGGCAGCACGTCGCCCAGTACAAGCAGTACGTGCACAAGCAGAAGTCGGTCGTCCTCGTCGGCTCGAACGGCCTGACCGGGCATATCGGCTGGTACATCCCCAGCTACCTGCTCAAGCAGTACCCCGAGTTCAAGACGTGGAAGGGACTGAAGGGGCACGAGAGCGTGTTCGCCTCGCCGGAGGCGCCGCAGGGCATGTTCCTGGGCGGAGACCCCTCCTACGAGCAGAAGGACACGCAGCTGATCCAGGCGCTCGGGCTCAACTTCAAGCACGTGACGGTCGGTGCCGAGCCGGCCGAGGTCGCACGGTTCACGCAGCTGATCAAGCAGCACAAGCCGGTGATCATGTACTGGTGGACGCCGCAGTACCTGAACGCTCAGCTCCATCTCGTCGAGGTGAAGCTGCCCAAGCGCTTCAAGGGCTGCAAGGACGACGCGACTGCAGGCGGCAACGTCAAGGCGTACGCATGCGCGTACTCCTCGTACCCGCTCGAGAAGCTGTTCAGCAAGCAGTTCGCGACCAGCGGCTCGCCCGCCGTCAAGGTCCTCAAGCGGTGGCGGTGGCCGTCGAACAACGCCCAGAACCTCGTCGCCAAGTGGATCGCCGGAGATCACATGGATCCCGCGAAGGCGGCCCAGAAGTGGGTGAAGTCGAACATGAAGACCGTCAACAAGTGGCTCGGCAAGAAGTAGCGCGAGTCTGAATCGACGCAATTCGAGGGGCGCCCCGAGGGGCGCCCCTCTGCGTTTTCCACAACCCACGCCCTTCGGCATGCCGAAGCACTGTCACGAGCGTGTGACCCGATCCGGGCGGATACGTGGGGCTAGGAGCGGGCGCGGGCGTGCGCCGGGTCGTAGAGGCAGTCGGCGGCGACCTCGGCCTCGACCGGATGGCCGAGCACGTCCACCTCGACGCGCGTGCCCTGCGCGAGCGCCGCGGGAAGCTTCGCGAGCGCGACGGTGCGGCCGACCGTGAAGCCGTATGCGCAGCTGCGCACGCGGCTCGCGACGGCGCCGTCGACGCGCACGGCCTCACCGCCGTAGAGCGGCAGGTAGTCGGCGCCGCCGATGAGCAGCGTCCGGAGCCGCTCCGCCGGCTCGGCGGCGCCCGGCGTCGCGAGGGCGGCACGCCCGACGAAGTCGCCCTTGTCGAGCGCCACGCAGAAGCCGAGCCCCGCCTCGTAGGGCGTATCGGAGGCGGTCAGGTCGGTGCCGTAGACGCGATAGCCCTGCTCGATCCGCAGCGAGTCGAGCACGCGGTAGCCGGCCGGCTCGATCCCGTGCGGGCGGCCTGCCGCGAGCAGCCGGTCCCAGACCTGCACCGCCCAGGCGGGCTCGACGTAGAGCTCGCAGCCGAGCTCGCCCACGAAGGTGACGCGCTTGGCAAGCGCCTCCGCCGCGCCGATCCGGATCGTGCGGGCCGTCCCGAACGGGAACGCGTCGCGGGACACGTCGTCGCCGGTCACCGCGGTGAGGACGTCGCGGGCCCGCGGCCCCCAGATGCCGATCACCGCGAGCTCACCGGTGACGTCGCGGAGCGTGACGGAGCCGTCGTCGGGCGCGTGCAGGCGCAGCCAGCCGAGATCCGAGGCCGCCGCGGCCGCGCCGGTGACGATGCGGAAGCGCTCCTCGGCGAGGCGGGTCACCGTCACGTCGCCGACGATGCCGCCGCGCGGCTCGAGCAGCTGCGTGTAGACGACGGAGCCCGGCGGCCGGTCGATGCGGTTGTCGCAGACGTGCTCGAGCAGCGCGAGCGCGCCCGGACCCGAGACTTCGAGCTTGCCGAACGAGGTCAGGTCGATCAGCCCGGCCCGCTCGCGGAAGGCCTCGTGCTCGGCACGGAGCCGGTCGAGCCAGGGCGGAGCGGTCCAGCCGAACGCACGCTGGTCGGCGCCGGCCCGCCGCCACGGGCGGCCCGGCTCGACGAAGTCGGCACGCTCCCAGCCGGCCTTCGTGCCGAAGACGGCGCCGAGCTCCTGGAGCCGTCCGTGCAGCGGGCTCAGGCGCTGCGGCCGGCCCCACTCGTCGGTGTCGAGCGGGTAGCGGAGGCGGTAGTAGTAGCGGTACACCTCGCGGGCGGCCGCGGCTGCGAAGCCGGTGTTCCGGTACGGGCGGGCGAAACGCCAGGCGCGGTAGGCGGAGACGTCGAGCTCGGTCTCGCCGGCCGTCAGCCACTCCGCGAGCGCGCGCCCGAGCCCGCCGGCACCGCCGAAGCCGTTCAGCGAGAGTCCGGCGGCGAGCCAGAAGCCGGGTACGTCCGGCATCGGCCCGAGCAGCGGATTTCCGTCCGGCGTCATCGCGTCGGGGTGGCAGACGAGCGCGGCGACGC
>Ga0102953_1002788_pt1 | contig 10083 bp, 6 predicted proteins | sample SalPon2A_C_D2_MG_FD_78509 | JGI IMG/M metagenome (GOLD analysis project Ga0102953, IMG submission 78509) | Soil microbial communities from South San Francisco under conditions of wetland restoration - Salt Pond MetaG R2A_C_D2_MG | ecosystem: Environmental > Terrestrial > Soil > Wetlands | place... | reverse complement strand
GTCCAGGAGAAAAGAATTCAGGCCAAGGGCAAGACAACGATTATCAGGCGTCGTAAGAAGTCAGTGGAGAGTCTTGAAATTCCGGCTGTTGAGGAGGAAGCTTCTGCCGAGGCTGCGGAGATCCAGGCTGAAATTACAGAGGATAACGTTGTTCCGGCCCAGCAGCAAACTCAAGCTTCCCAGGAAGATGTTGTCAAGGAGAGTATTCCTGTAGAGGAACCAGAACCATCGGCAGCCGCAGCTGAAAAAAGTGTTGCCGCGGAGAAGAGTGTAACTGAGATTGAACCAAAAGCCGAAGAACAAAAGCCGTCAGAAGATGCAGCTGCTGAGTCGGAGGAAACAATCGAAGACGTCTCGGATGAGGAAAGTGTAGAAGAGGACGAAGATACTGAAACTGATCAGGCAGAGCCTCAATCACGGAAAGGATTTGCCAGAGTCATCAAACGGGCGGCAATCAAGCTTCCTGTTGAGGAAGAACGCAGGTCTGCACCCAAAAAAGCTTTTAAGGCCAAGCCTAAAAAGGCGCCAGCAGCAAAACCAGCTGCACGAGAAATTGGTCAAGTTCCAGATGATAATAGTGACAATTCGGGGGCTGGCAAGGGCAAAAAGGGGAAGCGTTTTGTGAAGTTTACCCATCATAACGAGCCTGGAGTCGGTGGCGCCAGAGGGAAAAAAGGCGGCGGCAGGAAAAAAGGTTATGGTGAAGTGGACATGGAAGACGTCGCCATGGCGGGAGGGCGGTTCTCATCTGCCATGAAGGTAGGGCGTGGTGTGAGAGGTGGGTCCAAGAAGCATAAAGGTAGTGCCGGCGCTGAGAACGTTGGCGAGACTAAAGCTATCAAGCTGCGAATTAAGGTTTATGACTCAATTACCATAGGAGATTTGGCTCACAGGATGGGTGTTAAGGTGAGCGAACTCATTGCAAAACTGATGAGTCTGGGGGTGATGGCGACAGTCAATCAGTCTCTGGATGTTGATACTGCTACACTTGTGGCAACGGATTTCGGTTATGAGGTAGAGCAGGGCGAAACAGAGGAAACGTCTATTACCACCATGGATGAGCAGGAAAGTGGCGGTGAAGAGAAGCCGCGTCCTCCCGTTGTTACCGTTATGGGGCATGTTGATCATGGAAAAACTTCCATATTGGATGCGATTCGTAACACAGATGTTGCAGAAGGTGAGGCTGGCGGCATTACCCAGCACATTGGCGCTCATTTTGTGCGCTCTCCGCATGGAGATGTAGTTTTCCTGGATACTCCCGGCCATGCCGCTTTTACTGAAATGCGCTCGAGGGGCGCAAAGGTAACGGATATCGTTGTTCTGGTTGTGGCGGCAGATGATGGTGTGATGGACCAGACCAAAGAGGCAATTAACCATGCTAAAGCTGCAGAGGTGCCTATTGTTGTTGCTGTTAACAAAATAGACAAAGAAGGGGCTGATCCAATGCGGGTCAAGCGCGAACTCGCTGAGTATGCCCTTGTGCCTGAAGAGTGGGGCGGTGACACAATTTTTTGTGAGGTGTCTGCAAAACAGAATATTGGTATTGACGATCTACTGGAGCAAATTGTTCTCCAGGCGGAAATTTTAGAACTGAAGGCTGATGCTGCCCGTAAAGCAAAAGGAAGAGTTGTGGAGGCGCATCTTCATAAAGGTCGGGGGCCTTTGGCCACGATCCTGGTACAGGAGGGGACGCTGCGGGTCGGTGACACCTTTGTTGTCGGTACGCACCACGGTAAAGTCCGGTCGTTGCATGATGACAAGGGAGAGCGTATTGATGAGGCGGGGCCGGCTACTCCTGTAGAGGTGCAGGGATTAAGCGGGGTGCCGATGTCCGGCGATGAGTTTGTTGTGGTCCTTGACGAAAAAATGGCTAAAAACGTCAGTAATATGCGGCAGATGAAATCAAGGGAAAGCCTGTTGGGTCAGACGACCAAGATTTCACTAGAGAACCTTTTTGATAAGTTGCAGGATGGCAATGTTAAGGAACTTAACGTACTTTTGCGTGCCGATGTCCAGGGAACCTTGGAAGCCTTTAGTTCGGCACTGGCGGATCTTGGGACAGATGTTATTCGTGTTAAGGTGCTGCATGCAGGGACAGGGACCATTACAGACTCTGATGTTCTGCTTGCCGCCGCATCCGACGCAATCATAATCGGTTTTAATGTCCGGCCAAGTGGCAAGGTCAAGGATTTTGCCAATAGCGAAAATGTTGATCTGCGTTTTTACGATGTTATTTACCATGCCTTAGACGATATTCGGGATGCTATGACGGGCATGCTTGACCCCACTTTTGAGGAGAGAGTGATCGGTACCGCCGAAGTTCGCGATACCTTTGGCGTTCCCAAAATTGGTACAATTGCCGGAGCGTATGTTCTGGAGGGTAAAGTTGAGCGTAAGGCCCATGTGCGGTTGCTTCGCGACGGTGTTGTCATTTTTACAGGTAAAATCTCCTCATTACGTCGTTTTAAGGACGATGCAAAAGAAGTGCAAAGCGGTTATGAGTGTGGTATCGGTATTGAAAATTACAATGATATAAAGGTTGGCGATACTATGGAATTTTTTGTCATAGATGAGGTTGAGGGCAAGCTGTAACGGTTTTAGTTTCTTTGTTTTAGGGTCCTGGTTTCTGGAGCCGAAAATCTAAAGCTAAAAGTTGACAAACTCGAAAAAAGCCTCAATAGTTCCAGCGCCACCGTGTAAAATCAACTACTTACATAGTGTCTCGCAGATAAGCAGGCTTTCGAAGTCTGCTTATCTGCGAGACCATCAAAAGTTAGAAGCTAGAAATACAATGGCGGCACGAAAAAAAACCAAGACTCAATATACGCTTCCTGAGCTGGGGAAAACGGCAAGTAAAAGGCCGGCCAGAGTTGCAGAGATTGTCCGTGAGCGTCTTGCTGAGCTGATGTTGCGAAAGACTCGGGACCCGCGTCTTGTTGGCATGACAGTCACTGGCGTTGATATGACTCCAGATTTACGGACAGCAATAATATATTTTACCTGCGCTGAAGGTGAAGAGCCCAATATCAAGAAAGGTTTGGACAGCGCACGGGGCTTTTTGCGCAGTCAGCTGGCCAAAGGACTGGGCCTCAGGTATATGCCGGAGCTCATGTTTAAACATGACCTGTCGGTAACGTATCATAGCGAGATGGATAAGCTATTCAAAGAGATAGAAAATGAGCGGCAATCAACTCAGCAAGATAGTTGAGACGATAGAGGCAGCAAAAACCATCGTTCTCGCGACTCATGTTTTCCCGGATGGTGATGCGCTTGGAGCCCTGATCGGATTTGGTCATATTCTGGAAGGTCTTGGTAAAAAAGGTCTTATGTATTGCGAAGAACCGGTTTCATATCTTTATGATTTTTTGCCAGGCTCTGAAAAAATTATAAACAAGTTGCCGTCGGCTGATGAGGTTGATTGTGCTATTGCTCTGGATTGTGGCGACCGGCAAAGACTTGGTCAGAGCCTGGACGTTTTCCTGAATATTGAGCCATTGCTGGTCATTGACCATCATGTTGGGCATAAAGATTTCGGAGATATGCGCTGGGTTGAATCGGAACGGTCATCGACCGGAGAGATGGTATTTGAGTTGGCACTGCGGCTTGGTGCCGATTTAAGCAAGGACGCGGCGTTCTGCTTGTACACGGCCATTGTTTCCGACACTGGTTCTTTTAAATACGCGTCAACATCGCCCCGCACATTTGCTGTTGCTGGTGAGCTTGTCAAGAAGGGTGTCAGACCTGAAAAAGTAGCTGGAAAGTTATTTGATAACTTTACCCAGAGTCGCTTGCATTTACTGCAATCGGTTCTGTCTACTTTGGAGCTTTTTAGTGATGGTCGACTTGCAATTATCACCGCCACAAAGGATATGTTTGAGATAACAGAGGCAAGTGCTGAAGACACTGAAACCTTTATTAATTATCCCAGATCGTTGGCCTCGGTTAAGGTAGCCGTTTTTTTAAAAGAGGTTAATGGCCTGATTTCAGTAAGCATGCGCTCCAAGGGGAGTCAGTATGATGTTGCTGAAGTTGCACGGAAACTGGGCGGCGGTGGACACAGAAATGCAGCCGGCTGTAAGTTTCGAAAAAATGAATCGCTGAAAGAGGCCCGCGAGATGCTTTTTAATCTGTTGCTACCACTGGTTGAGTAGGAATGCCGACAAGGTTTGAGGCCGGGGTTTTTCTGATTGATAAGCCGGCCGGCCCGACATCGTTTCGGATGATCCAGTGGGTGCGGCGGGCTCTACAGGTAAAAAAAGTTGGTCATACAGGCACATTAGACCCTTTTGCTTCAGGCCTGTTAATAGTATGCGCCGGGAGACCTGCAACGCGTATGATCTCTCAGCTGATGGACGGCGATAAGATCTATGAAGCTGTTCTTGGACTGGGGGTAGAGACCGACACCCAGGATCTTGAAGGAAAAATTATTTCCCGGCGTCCCGTGGAGACATTTTCAGCAACCGATGTTGAGAATTGCCTTGGGAAGTTCAGGGGAGAGCAGTTTCAGGCGCCTCCCGCTTTTTCTGCAGCGAAGCACAAAGGAAAGGCCCTCTATAAATATGCTAGAAAGGGCATATTTATAGAAAAAGAACCGAGGCGGATTTATATTCGGGAATTGCGCTGTTTGTCGGGTGAGGCGGACCGGTTGGCTATTCGAGTTACGTGCAGTAAGGGCACGTACATTCGGGCGTTGGCATCTGACATTGGCAAGCAGCTTGGTTGTGGAGCCCACTTGACGGCGTTGAGACGCCTTGGCAATGGCCCGTTTACGGTTGATAAAGCTATTGACGGGGCGTTTCTCGAAAAGAGGGAAAAGGCTTCAGCGCTGCTGTACTCTAATTATTATACCGTTGAACAGGTAATGGCTCGTATTGCGGAAGCATAACCTGAAGAACAAGCTAAAAAAGGCACTTTCAGCCCACGCCACTGGGCCTTATTACATAGTATTTTAACTTATTGCATGATGGGCCGGCGCCGCCGGCACAAAAAAGACGGAGGTCAAAAGTGACACAGGAAGCAGAGAAGAAAGCAGAAATTATCAAAAAATTTGGGACCCATGAAAACGATACTGGCTCTTCAGAAGTACAAATTGCCCTGTTAACCCACAGGATTATTTATCTGACAGAGCATTTTAAAACCCACAAGAAAGATCATCATTCCCGCCGTGGATTGTTGAAGCTTGTCGGGCAGAGGCGTCGGCTGCTCAATTATCTGAGGAGTAAAAATGTCGATGGATATCGTGCTCTTATTCAAGAACTTGGTATCAGAAAGTAATTTATCATCGTCGTAAATACGATGCATTGCCTAGCACAGGGTACAAGGATCCTGTGCTTTGTTTTTTGCCCAAAGGCTTTTTTAAAGACCCTCTGTCCAAATCACGACCAAAAAATTTGTGTCGTCAGACCTCGTACAAAGATTTGCAGAGGGTTTTTCCAGCTACGCTGGCCAGGCTTTTAGAAGGCATAACGTCGATGTGTAGAAACTTGATATTGTGGCCAAAAGGGTCCAGACTACACGTGACACAGAGGAGAAATAATGTATAAAAAAGTTGAAACAGAAATTGGCGGTAAAACGCTGAGCATTGAATCGGGAAAGATTGCGAAACAGGCAAGCGGAGCGGTCGTAGTAACATATGGCGAAACAGTTGTTCTGGTTACGGCTGTTGCTGCCCGGGAGCCCCGTCCTGACGCAGGATTTTTCCCCCTTACCGTCGAGTACCAGGAGCGCTTTTATGCTGTTGGCAAAATACCAGGGAGCTTCTTTCGTCGAGAGATAGGCCGTCCTACTGAAAAAGAAACCCTGACTTGCCGTTTTATTGATCGGCCCCTGCGGCCATTATTTGCGGAAGGTTTTATGAACGAAACGCAAATTATCGCCACAGTTATGTCGATGGATAAGCAGAATGATCCTGATGTGCTGGCGATTGTTGGCGCTTCTGCCGCCCTCGGTGTATCAAATATTCCATTCATAGGCCCCATTGCTGGTGTTCGTGTTGGTTTTATTGACGGGCAGTTTATTCTTAATCCGACCAGGGACCAGCTTGAACAATCCCGTCTTGACTTGATTGTTGCCGGCTCCCGCAATGCGGTTGTGATGGTTGAAGGTGAAGCTGACAATTTATCCGAGCAGGAAGTTCTTGATGCAATATACTTTGGTTTTGACGGTTTGCAGCCATTGCTTGATATCCAGGCTGAGTTGCAGGGGGCTCTCGGGAAACCGAAGATGTCAATTGAGCCGCCGCAGATAAATGCGGCTTTAACTGCCAAAATTGCTGAAATTGCTGCTGCCGGAATGAATAAGGTCATCGCCACGGCTGATAAACTGGAAAGAGGTGAGCTCTTTCATCAGCTAGAAGAGACGGTCCTTGCCGATCTGGCTGATGACGAAGAGGTCTGCCCTAAAGAGGCAAAAGAGATACTGTACACCCTTAAAAAGACGGTGATGCGGGACCAGATTGTCCAACAGAAAACTCGAATCGACGGACGGAAGTTTGATGAGGTCCGGCCAATTACTTCCGAAGTTGGCGTGCTGTCCCGTGCCCATGGCTCTGCATTGTTTACTCGAGGTGAAACGCAGTCCATGGTCACCACAACCTTAGGCAGCGGTGACGATGAGCAACGGGTTGAATCGCTGTACGGAATGTCATTTAAGCCGTTTATGCTGCACTATAATTTCCCGCCGTTTTGTGTTGGTGAGGCGCGATTTATGCGGGGGCCAAGTCGTCGGGATATAGGCCATGGGGCCTTGGCAACCCGTGCAATAAAAGGGGTTTTGCCCGACCATGAAGCGTTTCCGTATACCATTCGAATTGTCTCTGAAATTCTGGAGTCTAATGGTTCTTCATCAATGGCTACAGTTTGCGGTGGTATCCTCTCGTTGATGGATGCCGGCGTACCGATTTCACAGACCGTTTCGGGGATCGCTATGGGGCTGATTAAGGAAGGTGATGACATTGTTATTTTAACCGATATCCTTGGTGATGAGGATCATCTCGGAGATATGGACTTCAAGGTCACTGGCAGCGCTAATGGAATTACGGCTTTGCAGATGGACATAAAGATTGATGGTGTTTCTAAGGAGATCATGAAGACCGCTCTTTTCCAGGCGCGTGAGGGACGGCTGCATATCCTCAGTGAGATGAATAAGGCACTTGATCAGCCGCGAGAGGACATTTCTGAACATGCGCCCAAGGTTATTACCCTGCGGATTAATCCTGATAAAATTCGTGATCTTATTGGTCCTGGAGGAAAGATCATCAAGGGGTTGACGGCCGAATATGATGTAAAAATTGACGTCGATGACAGTGGAGAGGTCAAAATTTTTGCCCCTGACGGTGCAGTCGCCGGTGCTGTTGAAAATGCGGTTCAGGCAATTGTCGCTGAGCCGGAAATTGGCCAGGTTTATGACGGCACTGTTGTCAAGATTGTGGATTTTGGTGCTTTTGTGCAAATTATGCCAGGCGTTGATGGTCTTGTTCACATTTCGGAATTGGAGAATAAAAGGGTCGAAAAGGTGACGGATGTCCTGAAAGAGGGGGAAACGCTGAAAGTGAAAGTTTTAGATATCGACCAGCGGGGTAAGATCCGATTGAGTCGTAAGGCTCTGTTAAGCGAGTAGACGCCGACAGCTCGTGGTTAATAAAAGTGCGATTGGCAACCAGCTGCGGGTTGTCACGGAATATATTCCTTCCAATACAGTTTCAGTTGGCGTCTGGGTTGATGCGGGTTCTCGTGATGAGTCTCCCGTCCTTAACGGCACCGCTCATTTTGTTGAGCACATGCTGTTTAAAGGAACCGCAACCCGGGACGCCAATGAAATTGCCAAAGAGTTGGACAGCCTTGGCGGCATGTCCAACGCCTTTACCTCAAAAGAAACAACCTGTTTATACGGAACGGTTCTTGGGTCACAGGTTGATCAATTTGTTGCTGTCCTCTCCGATTTATTCCTGCGTTCCCTGTTTTCTGCAGCGGAATTTGAGAGGGAAAAACTGGTTGTGCTGCAGGAAATCAGTATGGTGGATGATACGCCGGAAGACCAGATTCATGATTTGTTGGCTTCAACGGTCTGGAGTGGCCATTCTCTGGCAAACCCCGTTTTGGGGACGGCACAAACCGTGTCGGCGATAACTGCTGAAGATCTATCGGCTTTTGTAAAGCAATTTTACACGACGGATAGAATCGTTATCGCGGCAGCCGGCAACGTGCAACACCAAGACTTCGCCGCGATAGTATCCAGAGAATTTGAGCACTGTCTAAGACCAGAAGAAAACGCACCCCGATATTGTCGAAAAATACCAACCCGTTGTGCTCCTGGTTCAGTTGTGTGGCGGAAATCCCTTGAACAGGCCCATGTTCTGTTTAGCGTCTATTGTCCCCCGATTAACGATCCGGCACGTTACGAACTTGCTTTGCTGAATATCCTTCTGGGGGGCAATATGAGTTCAAGGCTTTTCCAGGAGTTGCGGGAGGAAAAGGGTCTTGCTTATTCGATTTATTCCTATGTTGACTCAATGACCGATGCGGGCACATTGTCGATTTATGCAGGGGTTGCTCCGAAAAATATTGAGGAGTCCAGTGCTATGATTTATGAGACCGTTTCCGGGCTGCAAGAAAATATTACCAGGGATGAACTTGTCAGGGCGCAGAATTATGCAAGGGCAGCGATGTATCTCGCCTCTGAGAGCATGGAGGCCCGCATGACTAGGCTGGCTAAAAATGAGATGTATTTTGATCGGCATTACACCCTTGAAGAGGTTGATAAAGCCCTCGCCAAGGTAAGACTGGAAGATCTCCTGGTTGTTGCCAACCGGATTTTTGAAAAACCGATGACTTCAGTGGTGCTGGGACCTGTTGCCTCCAACCAGGCTTGAATGGTTCAGGAACATTTTTGACAATCACCATCTTGTATTCTCTGTTTCTGTGCCCCTATCCACTTCTCCGAGTTCCCCAGCGTCTATTGTTGTTCTGCAAGTTAGGCGCTGTTGCCCGTCTCAGGAAAAACCTCAACTTATCTTAAAGTATTTTTTCGAAATAGAGTATATTGGTTTCTTTAGGTAAAACTACTCGGTAAGTGAAGAAACCAATGCGCCCATATCTCACACTCATTATAACAGCGATGACAACCGCTGTTCTTTATGCGCCGCAGCCACTGCTGCCGGTACTTTCTGCTGATTTTTCGGTAGGTAAGTCGTCAACTGCATTACTGGTTTCCCTGACATTGGCTCCTCTGGCTCTGGCGCCGTTATTGTATGGATACGTATTAGAATTATGCTCTCCTATCAGGATAATCCGGGTATCAATTTTGATTCTGGCGTTGTCTGAGGCGGCATTTGCTTTTTGCTGGAGTTTTCCTGTTCTGCTGGCAATCAGAATTATTCAGGGTTTTGCTATTCCGGCAATCTTGACATCTTTAATGACAAACATTTCTGTACAGACACCTGTGAACCGGCTTCAGCGAATAATGGCTTTTTACATTGCCGCCACCATTACAGGCGGTTTTTTGGGAAGGTTGAGTTCAGGAGTTTTTGCATCCTATTTGGGATGGAGGCCTTTTTTTGTCATTTTAGGGTTGGCACTGACTGGGTGTTTTCTGTGGGTACGCTCTGAGGATGGGGGCAAACCCGCGGCCTCCAGTAAACCAGAACTAAAAATTCTGTGGAGTACTTTTTTAGACAAAAGATATCAGCGGCCTTTCATTATAACGTTTTGCTCCTTTTTCGTGTTGGCGTCAGTTATGAACTTCATACCTTTTCGGTTGGTGCAGATAGATAGCCACGTCTCAGAACTGTTATTCGGTTTTATCTATACCGGCTATCTTGCCGGTGTTTTTTCTGTGCTAATGGCTGGCAGAATAAAAGAAACTCTCAAATCTGATGAAAACTGCATTGTTACCGGGCTGGTTTTACTGGTTACCTCACTTTTTCTGTTATTAGCTGCCGACATTGTTACCGTGTTACTCACACTTTTTTTACTCTCGGGCGCGATGTTTTTAGTCCATGTCATTGCGGCAAACAAGGTGAACCACCAGGCCGTCAGAAACAAAGGTATTGTGAATGGATTATATATCTCTTCTTATTATACAGGC
>Ga0102953_1002786_pt1 | contig 10091 bp, 7 predicted proteins | sample SalPon2A_C_D2_MG_FD_78509 | JGI IMG/M metagenome (GOLD analysis project Ga0102953, IMG submission 78509) | Soil microbial communities from South San Francisco under conditions of wetland restoration - Salt Pond MetaG R2A_C_D2_MG | ecosystem: Environmental > Terrestrial > Soil > Wetlands | place... | reverse complement strand
ATTTTTTCAGCAATTTTAACTATATCGTTCTGGTCTTTTTCTTCTATAATTGTTTCAATATCATCTTCACTTATTGAATTTAGAGGCTGGGAAAGTTTTGATCCATCCCTGTAAAGTGCGTTGGCTTTTATTCCAAGTTTCCAGGACTGCATATATGCGTTTTTAATATCTTCGACAGAGGAATGATTAGGCATATTGATGGTTTTAGAAATAGCTCCGGAAATAAATGGCTGTGCAGCTGCCATCATTTTTATATGGGCTGTAGGACGAATGAATCTTGTTCCCTTTTTACCACATTTATTAGCACAGTCAAATACCGGGTAATGTTCATGCTTCAGGAATGGAGCGCCTTCTATTGTCATTGTACCACATATATAATCATTGGCCGATGCTATTTCCTGTTTTGAAAACCCAATTGCTGAAAGTAAGTTGAAATCATAGGAACTAATTTGTTCAGCATCAATTCCCAACTTCTTTATAAGAAAGTCAGCTCCCAGTGAAAATTTATTGAAGGCAAAACTTAATTCGAAAACACCCGGAAGTTGTTTTTCTATTTTAGCAATGGCTTCATCAGTAAATCCTTTGGCTTTTAATGATTCTGAATTGATAAACGGGCAGCCGGTTAAACTTCCGGCACCTTTCGCGTATTTAACAATTTCAGAAATCTGGTCCTTATTATAGCCGAGTTTTTCAAGTGCGGGAGGAATAGATTGATTTATTATTTTGAAGTATCCGCCGCCTGCTAATTTCTTAAACTTAACCAGTGCAAAATCTGGTTCAACGCCGGTCGTATCGCAATCCATAACTAGCCCGATAGTGCCTGTAGGAGCAATTACAGTAACCTGGGCATTTCTGAATCCATTCTCGTTTCCAAGCTCAAGAGCTCTGTCGGCATCTTCTCTGGCGGCCTTTAGAAGGTCTGAGGGGCAGTGTTTTGGGTTAATGCCAACCGGATGTATACTTAATCCTTCATACTCCTCATTTGGTACGTTATAAGCCGCTCTTCTATGATTTCTTATAACCCTCAGCATATGTTTTTTATTCTCTTCATATTTGTTGAACGAGCCCAGTTCTTTTGACATTTCTGCAGATGTTGCATATGCTGACATATGCATAATTGATGTAAGAGCCCCGCAAATTGCGAAAGCCTCGTTACTATCATATGGAATTCCCTGAAGCATAAGCAATGAACCTAGATTTGCATATCCCAAACCAAGGGTTCTGTAATCATAACTTAATTGGGCAATTTCTTTGCTGGGGAACTGTGCCATCAAAACGCTGATTTCAAGCACAATTGTCAGTAATCTTGAAGCATGCCTGTATGCATTAATGTTAAATTTGCTTGTTTTTGTATCATAGAATCTTACAAGATTCATTGAGGCAAGGTTGCAGGCAGTATCATCCAGAAACATATATTCGCTGCAAGGATTTGAGGCTTTAATTTCCCCGCCCTCAGGACAGGTATGCCATTCATTAATTGTTGAGTGATATTGAATCCCGGGATCTGCACAGGACCAGGCGGCATAAGAAATCTGATCCCAGAGATCTTTTGCATTTAAAGTTTTGCACGGCCTTGGTGCACGATTTTCTTCTTTTGATTTTCTCTTTTCAATTCTCCAATATAAATTCCAGTCTTCGTCACTAATTACCGCATTCATAAATTCGTTCGTTACCCTAATAGAATTATTAGAGTTTTGTCCTGATACAGTAAGGTAGGATTCAGAATTCCAGTCAGTATCATAAACCGGAAATTCAATTGATTTGAAACCTAGTTTTGCGAGATGAATTACTCTTTCTATATAATTGTTAGGAATTGCTGCTCTTCTTGCTTCAAGGACTGCGTGCTGTAATTTTTTGTTCACTTTTTTGTTGAATCTGTCATTTTCCGGATGTTCATCGTAACAGGCCTTCATTATAGCGTTTAAATGAAGGTTACAAAGTTTAGAACCTGAAACCAAAGCTGCGACTTTTTGTTCTTCTACAACTTTCCAATTAATATATTCCTCAATGTCCGGGTGGTCCAGATCTACTGTAACCATTTTTGCGGCTCTTCTTGTTGTTCCACCTGATTTAATTGCGCCGGCAGACCTATCGCCGATTCTCAGGAAAGACATAAGTCCGGATGATCTTCCGCCGCCACTTAATGGTTCTGCTGATCCGCGAATATCAGAAAAATTTGAACCGGTTCCTGATCCATATTTAAAGAGCCTTGCTTCGCGAACCCACAGGTCCATAATTCCGCCATCGTTCACAAGATCATCTTTAATAGACTGAATGAAGCAAGCGTGCGGTTGTGGATGTGTATATGCGTCAGTAGATAAAGTTAATTTGCCCGTTTTATAATCAACATAATAATGCCCCTGTGCCGGGCCGCTGATTCCATATGCCCAATTTAAACCAGTGTTAAACCATTGAGGACTATTCGGAGCGGCCATCTGGCTGGCTAGCATCATAAATAATTCATCATAAAATGCTTTTGCATCTTCTTCAGTATTAAAATACTCTGCTTTCCATCCCCAGTAAGTCCAGCATCCGGCTAATCTGTGGAATACCTGTCTGGAATCTGTTTCGGATGAATATCTTTCTTTTTCCGGAAGTTCAGCTAATCTTTCAATATCGGCAGTTGATTTCTGTAGCCAAACAGGAACTCCTTTTTCATCCACTTTCTTCAATAATTTGGGAACACCCGCTTTACGAAAATATTTCTGGGCTATAATATCGGTAGCAACCTGCGACCATTGGTCCGGTACTAATACATCTTCCATTCTGAATACAACTGAACCGTCAGGATTCTTTATCTCTGACGTTCTTTTTACATATTTTAAAGAAGAAGATACATCTTTATTAGCATCGGTAAATAGTCGATTTATTTGCATTTAGCACTCCCGGGATTAACAATTTATTTTATTAATTTTCTAGAGCTGAATACCGATTCAGCGGAACATATGGATTTGATTTGCAAGACTTAAATTCTATCTTCATTTAAGATTTGACTTTTGTCCCTGATTTGCCTGTGACTGACAAAGTAAATAAAAAAATTTTAAAAGAAAATAGAGATAAAAAAACATCGTAAATGAACGTGGAACAACAGAGCGCAAGTTTGTGATATTTCTATAAAAAAACAAATTAAATTTTTTAATTTTTTTTTTATAATTAAAATAAAATTTTAAAATTCAAGTATTTGAGATAAAATTTTAAAATTTATTTTGCAAAAGTATTTCATATCTTAAAATCGGGCTGAAAATGGACTTTTTGAAAGGAGGAAAAATTCTTTATAACCGGATTTCTCCGCTCGTGTAAATTTATGAGCCTGTAAAATTATTAGGTCTTATTTTAGCCCACAATATTTTTTGCAATTCAGGTAGATCTTGGAAGAAGAAAAAATAATAGAGATTAAAAATCTCTCAAAACAATTTAAGGAAGTTAAAGCAGTAGACGGATTAAATTTGTCAGTTTACCGGGGTGATGTTTTTGGTTTCCTCGGTCCAAACGGAGCCGGCAAAAGTACCACCATCCGGATGATGCTTTCCCTTATAAAACCAACTGAAGGGGAGATAAGCCTGTTTGGAAAATCACTTACAAAACACAGAAACATAGTGTTAAGGAATATCGGCGCGATAGTCGAAAAACCCGATTTTTACGGCTATTTGACGGCTTTTAAGAACCTTGAGATTCTCGGAAAACTCTCTTACACTGATGTATCCCGCAAAAGAATAATGGAAGTGCTGGAGTTTGTAGGACTGGAGAAAAGATATAAAAGCAAGGTAAAAACATTTTCGCACGGAATGAAACAAAGACTGGGGCTTGCCCAGGCACTTCTTCACGATCCTGATTTAATAATATTGGATGAACCGACCACGGGTCTTGATCCTCAGGGGATGAAAGAAATTAGAGAACTTATTATTTATTTGAGCAGAGAAAAGAATAAAACGATTTTCCTCTCGTCACATATTTTATCCGAAGTTGAAATAGTTGCAAGCAGAATGATAATTCTGAACAAGGGCAAAAAAATTGTTGAAGGTACAGTTACTGAACTATTGAATAGCCAGGATATCCAGGTAACAGTTGAGGTTGAAAATATTGAAAAAGCAGAACAAAAAATTAATGAAAGTAAATGGAAAGAAAAGTTTACAACTTCAGCAAATAAGAAAATGTTTTTTAAACTTCTGCAGGAGGAAATTTCCGAATTGAATAAATTCCTGGTTGAAAATGAAGTAGGCGTAAGTGCCCTGGTACCTACCCGTTCTTTGGAGGGTTATTTCCTGAGTATTACAGAGAAAGAAAAATGATGTTAACGCTGATCCAAATAGAGTTATTTAAAATATTTAAAAAGTGGCGGACTTATATAGGATTTATCGCCATTTCACTGCTTGTTACTGTAATCCAGGTGGGAATTTCATTTGAAGGATCCAGAACACTCAATTTTATGACAAGAAATCTTCAGCAGGAATTTGTTTTTGTCGGTAATTTCCTGAATGGCTACCTTGTTTCCCAGCTTATATTGAATGCAATATTTCTTCATATCCCGTTCCTGGTTGCACTTGTTGCTGGTGACCTTTTGGCCGGAGAAGCTACAATGGGAACGTACAGGATGCTGATAACAAGACCAGTTTCAAGGTTTAATTTGGTAACAGCAAAGTTCTTAGCAGGAATTATTTACACGGCTCTTTTGATAATCTGGCTCGCGATTATGAGCCTCAGCTTGGGGACTATTTTATTCGGAACCGGAGAGTTGATGAGCATGCAAAGTGATGCAATTGTTATCTTTGCAAGAGGCGATATATTCTGGAGATTTTTATATGCCTATGGTTTTGCTATTGTAGCAATGAGTGTTGTTTCATCACTTGCTTTTTTACTCTCTTCCCTGGTAGAAAATTCAATTGGTCCGATTATAACTACAATGGCAATTATCATTGCATTTTTTATTATTTCCGCATTAGATGTTGGAGTTTTCCAGGCAGTAGAACCATACTTATTTACAAGTTATATCGGCGGGTGGAAATCGTTTTTCAACAAACCGGTGGATTATTCAACTATATTTAAATCGTTGATGGTACTCGGAATTCATATTATTGGATTTTACGGATTGACTCTATACTTATTCAAAAGGAAAGACATTTTAACGTAATTATATTTTTAAAGTTTTATGAAAAAAGCATTATTTTTTTTGATCATATTTTGTGCTTGTATTTCGGGCCAATCAAAAGATCCGGATAAAATTCTTGATGATATTAAAAAGAGTTACGGCGAAATAAAAGATTACCAGGTCGATGTTGAAATAAAAATTGATGTTTCATTTTTGAAAGTGCCTGATACAAAAGCGAAAATTTATTTCAAGCAGCCTGATAAAACCCATATAGAATCAAAAGGATTTGCTCTCCTACCCAAGAGTGCATTAGATATTTCACCAACCAGCCTTTTAAAAGGAAAATACACAGCCCTCTTTGACCATTTTGAAGATTATGAAGGAATTCCAACTGCAGTAGTAAAAACAATTCCACTAGGGGAAACAAAGGATATAATTCTGACAACTTTCTGGGTTGACCAGGCAAAGGATATTTTAAGGAAGGTTGAAATTTCTACAAAGACCAGCGGAACGTTTTCTATAAATTTTAAATATGATGATAAAACTAAATTTCAACAGCTTCCTTCATCAATAGTTTTTTCATTTGATGTGGGTAAGCTAAATTTGCCTAAAAAATTTAGTGGTGGAGGAAACCCTGATAAAGCTGACGAAAAAGATTACAAGCCTCAGATAGGAAGAGTTTACATAAATTATTCAAATTATATTGTTAATGAAGGAATCCCGGACTCTGTGTTCGAAAAACCTGTGGAAAGTTTAAAGCATAAAAAGAAATAATCAGAATTTTATTTTTCCGGTTAGTATTTCCATAAACATAATAAAATCTCCGGCAAGGCTGTAGAAAGGATGTGTAAAAGTTACAGGTATGTTTTTTTCTATAATAAAATGACCAACCCACGTAAACCCATAGCCAAAAAAAGGAAGTAGAATAAAGAGAATCCTTTCGCAAGTTAAGAATATCAGGAAAAAAGTAATTGTTACAAGAAGAGTTCCGGTAAAGTGTAATCTTCTATTTAATCTGTCCTTATGCTCATTAAGGTAAAATGAATAAATTCTGAGAATGATTTATACTCTTTTACCATTTAAACCTCCTTTTAATTTTGATCCGATATTCAGGAATTTGCAAATACATTAAAATATTTATGACCACTTCCAGTATTAAAGAGAACAACTTTTTCGTTTTCTTTTATCCAGCCTGAGTTTCTCAATTTCTTAAATGCTGCCAATGTAGCGCCTCCTTCAGGTGCTGCAAATATTCCCTGTGTTCTGCCTATTTCATTTGTGTCTTCAATTATTTCTTCGTCAGTAACTGAAACAGCGGTACCTTTACTTTCAAGCAACGCTCTTAATATTAAAAAATCGCCGACAGCGGCTGGTACACGAAGTCCATCCGCTACAGTTTTAGCGCCCTGCCAGGGTTCTGCAAATTCTGTCTCTTGTTCAAATGCCCTTACAATTGGCGCACAGCCGGTAGATTGAACTGTTACCATTCTCGGTCTTTTTGAGTCTATCCAGCCCAGTTTTTCCATTTCATCAAAAGCTTTCCACATTCCGACTAGCCCGGTACCTCCACCTGTAGGGTAAATTATAACATCCGGTAATTCCCAGTTCATTTGTTCCGCGACTTCGTAACCCATTGTCTTTTTGCCTTCAATTCTGTAAGGCTCTTTTAAAGTTGAAACGTCAAACCTTCCGAATTTTCTAACTCCTTCAGCAGCAGCCTTTCCGCAATCAGTAATAAGCCCGTCAATCAATGTTACTTCCGCACCAAGAGTTTTGCATTCAGTAATGAAGGGGAGAGGAACATCTTTCGGCATAAATACAAAAGCTTTCATTCCTCCAAGCGCTGCATATGCACTCATCGCTCCGGCTGCGTTTCCCGCAGATGGAATTGAGACTTCCTTAATTCCGAGTTCGTTTGCACGGGAAATTGCCATACACAATCCACGTGCTTTAAAAGATGTCGTCGGGTTTACTCCTTCATCTTTTATGTACAAATTTTTAAAATCCAGTTTTGCCCCCAGGTTTTTTGCCAGGAATATGGGAGTAAATCCTTCATTTAAACTGAGCCTGAATTTATCTTCTTTAACCGGAAGCATTTCTTTATATCGCCAGAGATTTTCCGGTCTGTTTTTTAGAAAATCCTTTTTGAATTCTGATTTTGCTTTTTCGAGGTCATACCTGGCTAGCAAAGGTTTGCCGCATTCCGTACAAAGATTCCATATTTTATCCGCATTGTATTCTTTTCCGCAATAGCCGCATTCAAGGTGTGTAAAGAAACTCATTTTATTTCCATTAAAGTTTTACAAATTACTAAAATACCTTTGTAGGTTGATAAAGTTCAAGCTTATTTCCTTCCGGGTCGTTTACCCATGCAAATTTTCCATATTCATAATCTTCAGTTTTTTCAATTTTTATTTTCATCCTTTTAAGTTTCTTCAATAATTTATCCAGATCCTTAACCATATAATTGATCATAAATTCTTTCCTGTTTGCAGGTAGTTTTCTTTTGGATTTCATAAATGAATAAACAGTGGCAGATCGTATCTCCGGTTTTTTACTCTCTTTATGAATGAATTCCAATCCGTAACATTTTCCAGGGTTGTAACAATCAAATTTTAAACCAAATATTTTTGAATACCAGCCGGATAATTTCAGGGGATCGTTGCAATAAATAAATACGCCCCCGATTGTTCTAAGATTTAAATCTTTATTTTCCATTAAATGATTTCCTTTTTTTATAAAAAATATTTATTCAGAAATCCCTTAACTGCTTTCCAGTATTGAGGGTTGTCGTCAAATTTTTTAAATAATGCTCGGGAGCCATGGTTACCTTTAGTCGATGGAAGAAACCATGTTTTATTTTTTGAATGTATTACATCATAGATTCCCTGCCAGTTTTCTCTTTCGTTTTTAGCAGATGTAATGAAAACAGGGCAAGTAACATCTTTTGCTGATTCGGATATGTAAGTGTTGCTTTTCCCGTCTCTTTCAAAATATTCGCCGGGAGAAAAAGAAAGAAGCCCATCGATTAATTCTGGATGATCTCCTGTATATTTTATTACGAGTGCAGCAGAATAAGAACTTCCCCAGATAATAAATTTGCCTTTGGCATATTCAGATTTTGCAAATTTTACTGCAGCATCAATATCCTGAATTGCATCTATATAATTTGTTCCTTTGTTTAGTTCCAAAGCATTCTTGTAAGTTAAATTTTCTATTCCATTTACTTCATTTCCTGATCTTTGGTCAATCGCCATGCAGTTAAAACCCATTTCATTCAACTTTGGCGCTATTTCAATATATTCGCCTCTACTCCATCCAGCCTGGTGGCAAAGCAAAATAAACGGGGCTGACTTATCGTGCGCCAGATAAAGATCGGCAGTTATTGTAACGCCATCTTTTGCTTTAAATGATATCGTCTTTTTTCCTGCAGCCGGAAGATTTAAAGAAATGAATAAAATCAATATCAAAATTTTAATTGAACGATTCACAATAATTCCCTTTAAAATAGTTTTTAATTATTCGCTTTTTACACCAGCAGCTTCCATTACAAACTTTGGAGCTGTTGGCTCATCTCCAAAAAATTCCCTCTTTTTACCTTCAGTAATTGCCCATCGATGTATCCAGCTAATTCCGGCATTTCCAAGATAAGAATCCTCGTGTTTATAAGCATTATCTTTTAGCGCTTCTTCCAGCGAGATGAATTTATATCCTTCCTTTTTTATTGCAGCCAGTAATTCATTAAGATGGTCTGCGTTAATCCTGTTTGCATGCATAAGCAAAATCTGTTTTACTTCGTAGCTAAATAATTTATTTGACTGCTTCCTGTAGTAATCGAATTTTGAAATCATGTAAGGTATGTATGCTTTTGCAATACTATCCTGCAGAGCCTTGTTGTTTTTCCTGATTGCAATTTCATAAGCACGGGCAAATATCCAGTCAGAATTATCGATAGTGACGGGCGCCATTTTATATGAATTTTCTTTTAGAAATTTATAATAGCTTTTTATTTTTTCAGGATCTTTACCAAACTGTAGATAAGGCTGCCTGAGGTATTCAGGTTTCTCATTGTATTCAGCAAGAATTTTCTTCAGTATGTCGTCACATTTAATAACTTCATCTTTATAGGTCTCAAGATCTGTATTATTCAGGCTGGGATGATTAAAAGTATGATTCCCGAGGTCTAGTCCTGCATTCAACCACATTTTTAATAGATTAATTTCATTACCATCTATCTTTCCGTCTTTATAAAGCTTTTTTCCAATTACAAAACCTGTTACAGGAATATTATTTCCCGTTATTGTTTTTAAAAGTTTTTGAGTTATTTCAACACTGGTTTGAAAATCCCTGAAAATTGTTACGACGGGTAAATCATCTATAGTTACTGCAACTTCTTTTGCTTGAGCCTGAGAAAAAGTTCTAGCTGAAAAAACGAATAATACAAGAAACAGAAACTTAAGTTTGTATTTATATATATAATTCATAACCAATAATTTGATATTATAAAAAAAGCCCTTCACATTTGAAGGGCAATTAATAAATAATCAAATTAAAACTACAGTCCGAAGGCAATTCCAGCGTTGAAGCCAATCCAGTTAATACTTGAACCGCTTGAACTGATGTTCCAATACCTCACATTAAAATCAAGACTGGTTATTCCGACGGGAGTTAACCCGAACCTGTAGCCGATGATAGGTGAAAAAGTAAAATCGGTTGAAGATGAAGCGCCGGGAGCATTTGAATTTGAAATTGAGAATCCAACATCAGCACCCACATACGGACCTCCGGAATAATACCTAACACCCGCCATTAAAGGAATAGAATGGAAATTATATCCGCTGACTGGCAGGTTGTCCTTAAAATTCCATTTATTATAACCGGCTGTAAATGCAAGTGAAACAGGAAGAAGCGGCAGGGAATAATCAAGACTTAAACTTCCGCCAAATCCGTTTTTTGCTCCATCCTTAAAAGTTCCGGTCGGCATTTGATATCCACCGTTGAGTGT
>Ga0102953_1002785_pt1 | contig 10092 bp, 9 predicted proteins | sample SalPon2A_C_D2_MG_FD_78509 | JGI IMG/M metagenome (GOLD analysis project Ga0102953, IMG submission 78509) | Soil microbial communities from South San Francisco under conditions of wetland restoration - Salt Pond MetaG R2A_C_D2_MG | ecosystem: Environmental > Terrestrial > Soil > Wetlands | place... | reverse complement strand
GCGTCAGGGGGGCAGTCAGTTGGTCGGCTGGTGCTACCCTGGTGCTACCTTAGAGAGGAATTATTCGGTAGCTGGCGCAAACCACGTGAATCGAAGAGTGGCCGTAATTCGCTGATCTGTCAATGCTAATCGAACTGAAGGAATTTCGGGGAAGGTTGGCGTAAACTGATTCGTAATCAGTAGGTCGGAGGTTCGATTCCTCTCGCCGGCACCAGAAGAATCAACGCCTTGCGTTCATCTGGACGCAGGGCGTTTTTGTTTGTGTAGACGTTATGTAGACACCCCGCAGCCTTAACGGGCGCTTGTAGGTCTGGAATGTTGGATTGTACGAACTGACCCTGTGGGCTCCCGGGCGCGGGCGGTGGAATCTCTGCGCCATCCGGCGGTCGCAAACCGCAACGACCGCCGATGCAACAAGAACCGCGGAACCATGCTGGCCGCAGCGACGTCATGCTAGTGTGGGCGCGCCTTCCCGATCGCGCTGGGACGATATCGTTCATTCCGGCAACGAGGCACCCCCATGCAAACCAGGCGCAAGCTGCGCTGGCTGCGCGTGTTGGCCCGCCTGCGGGCCAACGAGCGCAGCATCGCCGTGCTGAGCTTCCTGTCCGGCGCCGCCACTTTCTTCCTGGTCAATCGCCAGGCGCGCTACGCTCGCTGGATCACCCTGCTGCTACTAGGCACCTGGGTCGCCCTGCTGGCGGACAACCTGATCGAGCGCTATTTCCCACGGTTGGCCCGGGCCCGCATCCCCCGGGCGCTGGCGCGCTATTCGGCGCAGATGATCCACCAGGAGAGCTTCGCGTTCGTGTTGCCGTTCTTCCTGGTTACCACCACCTGGCGCACCAGCCAGGCGCTGTTCACCGGCGCGCTGCTGGCCGCGGCAGCGGTATCACTGTTCGACCCGCTGTACCACCGTTTGCTGGTACCGCGGCGCAGCCTCTACCTCGCCTACCACGCCTTCGCGCTGTTCGTGACCATGCTCATCGTCCTGCCGGTGATCATGCACCTGACCACCGGGCAGAGTTACGCGCTGGCCTGCGGCGCCGTGGTGGTGGCCGCGTTCCCCAGCCTGCAGCAGGCCCTGCGCGTGCGCCAGCGCTGGCTCCTGCTGCCCGCTCTCGGCGTGGCGCTGGGCGGCGCGGCGTGGCTGATCCGGCCGGCCGTGCCCCCGGCTACCCTGTGGCTGGCACAGGGCGCTATCACGACCGCCATGGACGTCTCCGCACGGGAGCCGGACGCGCGGCTGACGCGCATCCCGGAGGCTCTGCTGCGGCGCCAGGGCTTATATGCGTTCACCGCCATCCATGCGCCGCGCGGGCTCAACGAGAAGATCTACCACGTGTGGTCGCACAACGGCCATGTGGTCGACCGGATCCCGCTCGAGATCACCGGCGGGCGACACCGGGGCTATCGCTCGTGGAGCCACAAGGACCGCTTCCCGGCGCACGCGCTGGGGCGTTGGCGGGTCGCGGTGGTGACCGGCAGCGGCCAGTTGATCGGAGTGATGCGCTTTGACGTGACCGCCCCCCGGCTCGGTCGCGCCGGGGCCGGCACCCCGCGTGCGGGCTGACCGGGACGACCGGCGACTGGCCTTGTCCCGTACGGGGTCAGGTCTTGCAATCACGCATTGGCTGGAGCGGCTTGCCTGCTGCCTGCCGCCTGCTCTCGGAACCGGAAGGAGTGTTAGTCAGGTCGATGGCCGGGCGATGTGTTAATGCAAGACCTGACCCTGTTCACCGCTAAGTTGGTAATCCCTGACTTAAACCAACGAGCCTCCATCAAATCCGGGGCGGTTGAGGGTGCCATGCACTTTGTGTTGGGGGGGTATCCGCCGCGGCATCTTTCTGGTTCCACTCGGTTTTTCACTTGGCTACGCCTGCTCTGCCGGTTCCGGCTGGGTTGCGGCGATGACGCTTGATACTGCGAGGATGGCGACCGACGCCCAGAGCCCGGCAGTCACCCCGCCCGGGCCGTCCGACAACGCGCCACTCAGCAGCGGGCCGATGCTCTGACCAATTCCGAACGCTACGGTCAGCGCTCCGATCATGGCCGTCCAGGCGTGCGGCGGTGCGGCACGGCGCCCGAAGGATGTTACCGCGGCGACCACCGCCAGAAAGGATCCGCCGAAAAGAATCGCTGACAGGAAGGCGCCGACGATCCCGCCAAAGATGAGGGGCATGGCGGCGCCGAGCGTGACCATGCCGACGGTTGCTGCCGTTCCCCAACCGCCTTTCAGTCTGCCGAGCACAGGTCCCCAGGCGAAAACCGCAACGATCGCGGCAACGCCGAGTATCGCCCAGAAAGCCGAGACCTCGAAATCTGAGAACTGTTCGGCGCTGCGCAGATAGGCGATGATGAAGGTTGCGTAAGCAATGTAGCCGGCGCCGAACAGTCCGTAGGCAACCAGTTTGGGTGCCATGAAGCGTGCTGGCCAGCCGCCACGTCCACGTTTTCCCGTGACGCTTGCCGTCTGCGGGGCGCGGCCCAGGACGGTCCATGCAATCAGAGTTGCCAGCAATGAGAGGCCGCCCAATGCCAGCCAGCCTCCCCGCCAGCCGGTGGCCGTTAGCACGGGCGGCACGGCAAGTGCCGATGCTGTGATGCCAAGACCGCCACCGGCGAAATAGAGGCCGAGGAAGGTGGGCGCGCGGCTGCGCGCGCCACCTTGCGCTGCGGCGGCTGTCAGTCCCGCTCCGGTAATGAAGGTTAACGCGCCGGTGAAACCAGCGATAAACCGCAGTACCAGTTGCAAAGTAAACTCGGCCGTCAGACCGGATGCTCCAACCGCAAGGGCGGTCAGTAACAGGCTCACCGCAAAGACCTGCTTATCCCCAAGCCGCCGTCCGAGCGCCGCCGCTGCGAGCGCGCCGACCAGATAGCCTGCCGCGTTTGCGGTGTTTAGGGCGCCTGCTGCGGCATAGCTCCAACCGAGTTCGGTGCGCATCGGCGGCAACAAGAGTGCGTAGGCGAACCGTGCCAGGCCGAGCGCAACGGTCGGTCCCATCGCCAGGCCGATCACGACCCAGACGGGCGTCGGCGCCGAAGTCTTCTGCGGGCGTTGCGGCGAACCGGTCGAATCGATGGTCAAACCCGCGGCCATGTCGAGTCCAAGGAGTACTGTGAGCGGTCTGCATCGGCGAATACGAGGTATCGCGCTTTAGAGTAGGGTTATATTGCGTCGATAAGGGCAACTCAAACAAATTCGACTCACGGAATAGGACGGAAAAGGGGACAGATCTATTTTTCCCGGGTTGCCGGTGACCTGTCACGCCCGCGGTTCAGATCTAATCTTGGAGGAGTGGTGCGATGCGTGTCGGCGCCAGCTCACTTGGGCCGCGGTTTTTCCGGAAAATGAATCCCTCTCCGTCTTTCGATATAGGCCAGGCTGCCGCGGGCTTCCCGGCTTCCCCACGGCAGATTGGCCACTCCCGATTTGAGAAGGGGAAAAATAAATCCGTCCCCTTTTGCCGCTCGCGGAGTGGCACCGGCGTTAAGATGACGATGGTTGCGCGGTCCGCTGAAGTTTGCGCCAATCCACCGGCGCCGACCCGAAGCACCGTTTGAACGAGCGGCTGAAAGCCGCCTCCGAGTCGTAGCCGACCCGGCCGGCAATGGTCTTGACCGGCGTGTTCGTCGTCTTGAGCTGGCGCGCAGCAAGCTGCAAACGCCAGTGCATCAGATACTGCATGGGCGGCTGCCCGACCAGGAGCTTGAATCGCTCCGCCAGCACAGTCCGTGACGCACCGACTTTCTTCGCCAGCCTCTCTACGCTCCAGCTTTCCAGTGGCGCCGCATGGAGGTACCGGAGTGCCGACCCGACCAGCGGATCCCTGGCGGCGGCGAACCACCCGACTGCATTGATCGACAGGGTCCGCATGTGTTCGCGAAGGATCTCCACGAACATCAACTCGGTCAGGCGCGACAACATGGACTGGGAGCCGGGCCGGGAATGCAGCACCTCGTCGGCGGTGTGCCGGACGGTGGTGGTTAGCCAGCCGCTGTGCCCCGCCGCATCCGGATTGACGTGGATCAGTCGGGGCAGGTGGCGGAGGATGGGAGCAAAAAGCAGCTCGTCGCACTGCAGAAACCCGCAAACGATGTGCGTGATGGCTCCGCCACCACCGTGTTCCACCACCGGAAGGCCGCTCCAGGGCGGTGGCGGCAGCAGCGCTCCCAGTGGGACATAGTCGGTGTCTTCCTGTCCATGCAATCCGTGGCCATCCCCGTACGGCAGCAGCATGGCATCGCCGTTGGCCAGCCACCTCGGCGCAGAGCGCTCCATCTCCAGCCAGGTGCCACCTTCAGCGATCAAGTGAAACGGGACGATGTGCTCGGTAGGAAACGGCAGTAACCGGGCCATTTCGGACGCGTCCGGCGTCATCATGGCCCACGGCTCGCTGAGCTCGGCGCGAAACAACACCATTCCCGCGAGGTGCATGTCATCCAGCAGGAGGGATAACAAGTCCGCCCCCGTGACGGGAGGTGCTTCCGGCGTTTCGGACAGCACATCCGGTGTATCGATCATGGTTACCGACGGTGCCTCGCACTAGAGTTGTTATCGGGTAACTGTTATCGACTACTGGAATATTAGCAGACGTTCAGGAAATTCAACCGCATAAAGGGGGGGCGTCATGGAGAACCAAACACGCAATTTGGTCGTTCTCATTACGCACGGCATTGATCACGAGCTTTCATCGGCCGGACTGACCGTCGCCCTCGGGGGCATGACCGCCGGCTTGAAGGTGTCGATCTTCCTGACCAGCTCCGGCGTTGACATTGTGCGGCGCCGCGCGGCTGATACCACCCACGTCGAACCGCTCGAGCCGCTGGCGGAGATGCTGACGGACTTCGTTCGGCGCGGCGGTAACTTGTGGGCTTGTACGCCGTGCGTGAAGAGTCGCGGCTACACGGAGGACGATCTCATCGACGGCGTGGTTATCACCGGTGCCAGCGGGATGCACGAACTGATCCTGGATGGCGCCGCGACCTTGAGTTTCTGAAAACGGGGAAGGGGGGAGATCGCCTCGAGAATGCGAGACTCCTCGACCCAAACGGAGGCACACCATGAATACCATAGCGACCAGGCAACCGCAGCTCGATACCACCGAGCTCGAACAAAAGGTCAAGGCAATGTACCGGGACGTTGCCCGCAACCCGCACGGGGAATTTCACTTCGAAATGGGCCGCGCGCTGGCCGAACGCCTTGGCTATCCCGGTGCCGACCTCGACCGCGTCCCGGCGGAGTCCATCGAGTCGTTTGCCGGTGTGGGTTACTACTTCGACCTCGCGCAGTTGCAGCCGGGCGAGACCGTGGTCGATCTGGGCAGCGGCTCGGGCATGGACGGCTTCATCGCTGCCTTGCACGTTGACCAGTCCGGCAGGGTGGTCGGCGTGGACATGACCGATGCGCAGCTCGACAAGGCCGACCGTCTGCGTGCCAGGGCCGGCTTCGACAACGTTTCCTACCTCAAGGGCTACATGGACCACGTGGCCTGCGAAGACGGCGCATTTGATGCCGTCATCAGCAACGGGGTGATCAACCTCGCGCCAGACAAGCGGCGAGTGTTCACCGAGGCGGCGCGGCTGATTCGGCCCGGCGGGCGGTTGGCGATCGCCGATATCGTCACCGAGGTCCAGCTGCCGGATGGCATTACCTGTGACGCCACGCTGTGGGCGGCTTGCATCGGAGGTGCCATGCAGGTGGACCGGTACCTCGAGGGGATCGAAAACGCCGGCCTGCAGGTCGAGGCGGTTAAAGACAATCCGCAATACCGCTTCATTTCCGACAGCGCGCAGGGTGCGACTCGGAAATACGGCGTCAAGAGCGTATCGATTCTTGCGGTCAAGGGGTAATTGGGGGGCGGCGGAGAAAGGGGACAGATCCATTTTTGCCAGTGGTGCGGTCGGCGCAACGCGCTAGCTCCGACGGCGTTCCCCTTCGGCTGGCTTCGCCGTCCGTGCCCCGGGGAATGACTTGCCAGAACGGGCGGCAGGGAGGGTCGGCCCCGGTGCCGGGGCTCCGTCTCCCCGATGCGCGGATGATCTTCTCCATCCGCGCATCGGGGACCCTGATCAGGCGGCGCCCGGGAAAATTGGGAAAATGGGGACAGATCGATTTTGCTCGCGTTGCCGGTCACCCGTGACGCCCGCGGTTCGGATCTACTCTTGGGGGAGCGGTGCGATGCGTGTCGGCCCCAGTTCCCTTGGGCCGCGGTTTTTCCGGAAAATAAATCCGTCCCCTTTTTCTTTCCCCCCCTTTTTCTCCTCCTTTTTCTCTTTTTCCCCCTGTCGGGAGGAGGTCAGTAGCCAGCACGCTCCCCCTCGGATGACCCACGTCAACACCGCGACGACCGGCCGCGACACAATGGCGATGCAAGGCAGGTGGATGCGCCCGGAACGGGGTTCACAGCCGCGTGCTGGCGCAGGGGCTGCCGGGAGGCCGTCCTTCCCCGGACGAGAATGCTGGACACACGCTTCGGAATGACCGCTCTAGTACCGACGGAAAAGTGCGTTGCACGGGCCTGGCGCGAGCACCAGCAGGAGTTGCATGCATTCCTGCGCCGGCGACTCGGCGACCCGGAGGCGGCCTCCGATCTTCTCCAGGTCGTCTTCCTGCGGGCCCTGCACCAGGGGCGGCGTTTCTGCGAGCTTGAGGCGCCGCGCGCCTGGCTGTTCCGGGTCGCGCGCAACGCCTTGACGGACCATCTGCGCACGCTCCGGCCCACGCTGGATCTGCCGGCCAATCTTGCCCAGTCGGTCCGGGCCCAGGCGGCCGTGGACTCGCTCGCCGAATGCCTGCCGCATGCCCTGGCAGCGCTCTCCGCGGCAGACCGGGACGTGGTGGAGAGCTGTGAGCTGGGTACCATGACCCAGCGCGACTTCGCCCGGACGCGAGGCTTGTCGCTGGCCGCGGCCAAGTCGCGGGCACTGCGCGCCCGCGCGCGGCTGCGGGAGGCCATGGTGCGCACCTGCGGCGTACGTTTCGATGCCGAGACCGGGAAGGTCTGTTGCTATGTCTCGCGGGCGGAGCCGCCGGAGGCAGGCGCGGGCCTCCGAAACAAGGCGTCCGGATCCTGCTGAAAGCACGCTGGTCGTCGCCCGCCCCCGGACGGGTGCATCCTTTCCCGCCCTGCTGCGTCTTCTTCGGTGAACAGTCATCATCAGAGGAGGCGACACGCGATGCCTGCACCCATTCGGATCGAGAGGTCCGATCCTGCCGAGGCCGCGATACCCGCATGGCGCGCCTGGATGTGGCCGGTGCTCTACGTCGTCGGCTGGGGGGTGCTCTACGCCGAACTGGGCCCCGCCACGCGGGCGTTCCTGCACTGGCTGCCCCTGGTGCAGGGCAGCCGGCTGCACAGCGCCCTCGGTTTTTTCCTGTTCGAAGTCCCCAAGATCCTGATGCTGCTGGCCCTGATCGTGTTCGCCGTGGGCGTGCTGCAGAGTTTCTTCACGCCGGACAGGACCCGCGCCCTCCTGGCCGGCCGCCGCCAGGGTACGGGAAACGTGCTGGCAGGAGCGCTGGGCATCGTGACGCCGTTTTGCTCCTGCTCGGCGGTGCCGCTGTTCATCGGCTTTCTCACCGCCGGCGTGCCGTTGGGGGTGACCTTTTCCTTCCTGGTGGCGGCGCCCATGGTCAACGAGGTCGCGCTGGCGCTGCTGTTTGGGCTGGTCGGCTGGAAAGTCGCCCTGATGTACCTGGCACTGGGCCTGACGGTGGCGATCGGCGCCGGCCTGGCGATCGGGCGGATGAATCCGGTGACGCTGGTCGAGCCGTGGGTGTTCGATCTGCCCGCGGCCCCCGGCGTCGGCGCCGCCAGGCCCCGCTGGGACCAGCGATTTGCCCAGGGGTGGAAGCATCTGCGCGAGATCGTGCCAAAGGTGGTGCCGTACGTCGTCGCCGGGGTAGCCGTGGGTGCGGGAATCCATGGCTACGTCCCCGAGGCCGTGATGGCGCGCCTGATGGGGCCCGGTGGCTGGTGGTCCGTGCCGCTCGCGGCGCTGATGGGCGTGCCCATGTATTCCAACGCCGCCGGCATTATTCCGGTGGTCCAGGCCCTGCTCGGCAAGGGGGCGGCACTGGGGACCACGCTGACTTTCATGATGGCGGTGACCGCGCTCTCCCTGCCCGAATTCATGATCCTGAAGAAGGTCATGCGTCCGCGGCTGATCGGGCTGTTCGCCGGCGTGGTGACGGTGGGAATTGTCGTGGTCGGCTTTGTTTTCAATCTCGTGATGTAGCTCAAGGGGATAGTCATGAAACACGTCAAGATACTCGGTACCGGCTGCGCCGGCTGCAAGGCCACGGAACGGCTGGTTCGGTCTGTCCTCGCGGCGACGGGGGTGCAGGCGGAACTGGAGAAGGTGGAGGACGTGCCCTCGATCGCCCGCTACGGCGTGATGAGCACGCCGGGCGTAGTGATCGACGGCACCGTGGTGCATGCCGGGGGCGTGCCAAGCCGCCGGCAGGTGGAGCGGTGGTTTGCATGACTGCCACCGGCCGGCGTGAGCGGTCTGCCGCCAGAGGCGACGCGGACGGCGAAGCGCCACCGCCGAGGTGACGCCTGGGGCGCTCCAATGGCCGCAGGCGGGGGAGGACGGGCCTTGCTCAGCTATGACGTTACGCTGGATCGCGTTGACGAATCCGTCAGCGCGGCACGCACCCGGCAGGCCGCCATCACGGTCGGCACCGGTCAGAACGGGCGGGTTGCGGCACTCAATCCGGCGGAGCTGCTGCTGGCCGCGGTGGGTGCCTGCATGCTCAAGAACATCGAGCGCGTGGCGCCCCTGCTGAAGCTCGACTTCAGCGGCGTGCATATCGAGCTGCACGGCGAGCGTCGCGATGTCCCGCCCGGTCTGGCACGCATCGATTACCGCATCCTGCTCGATACCGAAGAGGAGGAACGGCGGCTGGAGTTGTTGCACCGCAATCTCCGGCAATACGGGACGGTGTTCAATACCGTCGCCCCGGGAACCATGATCTCGGGGACGCTCTCGCGTGGGCCCGTCCCGGCGGGCCGTCTGCGAGATCCCGGACCTCGCCCGTGAAGGGACCACCGACTGAAAAAGGGATGCAACCATGACAGCAGCGGATGCGATCGACGTATTGGTGGTCGGCGGCGGGCCGGGAGGGACGCCCGCGGCACTGGCGCTCGCCGGGGCCGGTAAGCGGGTGATGCTGGTCGAGGGCGGTCCCGGCCTGGGCGGTACCTGCCTGTTCGAGGGCTGCATCCCGTCCAAGATTTTCCGCGAGACGGCGGTCCGGCGACGCGATTTCAATCGTGCCGGCGAGTTCGGCCTCAGGCCCTCCCCGGGCGCCGCGCCGAGCGTTGACTGGGCGGCGGTGCAGGCCCGGCGCCACCGGATCCTGTCGGCCCGGGCGCGTGCGGCCCTCGATCGGGCGCGGGCGCTGCCGGCCCTGGAGGTGGTGTTCGGGCACGCCCGGCTTACCGGAGCGCGCAGCGCAGTAATCGAAACGGCGGATGGATCGCGTCGCGTCCGCTTCGACCGTGCCATCCTCAGCACCGGCTCATCACCGAACCGACTGCCGATCCCGGGGGCCGCGCACGCCGGTGTGCTTGACTCGGCGCGACTGATCGGGATCGGCTTCATCCCCGATTCGCTGGTGCTCATCGGGGGCGGGCCGATCGGCATCGAAATGGCCCAGATCTTCGCCCTGCTGGGCAGCCGGGTGACCGTGCTGGAGGCTGCCGGCCGCATCCTCCAGCCGGTGGACGCGGTGCTGGCCGAGCGTCTGCGCCAGCGGCTCGCCGCCGACGGCATTACGATTCACGTCGGCGTGACGGTTGCCGCCATCGAGGGTGACGCGGGCCGGCACCGGGTCCGGTTCACCAGCAGCGGTGCGGAGGAGAGCCGGGTCGATGCCGGGGTGGTCGCGATCGTCGCGGGTCGGCGTCCGAATGTGGCGGGGCTGGGCCTCGAGGAGACCGCGGTGCAGCACGACGGTCACGGCGTGAAGGTGGACCGTGAGCTGCAAACCCACGAGCCGGGCATTTATGCCACCGGCGACGTGGTCGGTCACCCCATGTTTGCGCACTGGGCGACCGCCCAGGCGCTGGCGGTCGCGGG
>Ga0102953_1002784_pt1 | contig 10093 bp, 5 predicted proteins | sample SalPon2A_C_D2_MG_FD_78509 | JGI IMG/M metagenome (GOLD analysis project Ga0102953, IMG submission 78509) | Soil microbial communities from South San Francisco under conditions of wetland restoration - Salt Pond MetaG R2A_C_D2_MG | ecosystem: Environmental > Terrestrial > Soil > Wetlands | place... | reverse complement strand
GAAAGCCGGAATGAAGGTCGTGATTGAAGCGCCGCAGATTGAACTTATCGAAAATTCCACTCATCCCCTGGTATTCGGCGACGACCTGCTGCAATACCTGAATCAACTGGTGCAGATCTTCAATACGCATATGCATCCGGGTGAACTTGCAGCGGGGATGTTGCCGGTTACGCCGATGACGCCCGTCACCTTTATGCCGTCGGCTACACCCAGTCTACTTTCAACTAAGGTAACAACCGGATAAATATTCGCTATGCCACTTAAACCCGGAACGATAAATGATTTTGCCAGCAGCATGGCTGCTGCGATGGAAACTGCCTTTAAGCAGCAATGGCCCTACGTAATGGGAAATGCACCCGTACCGGCCACAAGCGAACAGATGAAACTGCTTTTTGTGGCGGTAGCGCAGGGAGTTGTCAATCATTTGAAAGACCAGCATGCCTCTTTCAAAGTGCAGGTAAACGATTTGGGCAGCGGCGACTACCGGGGAGATGTATACGAAATACAATAAGCCTGTCTTATCATGAATGAATCTATCCATAGCATTCTTTTTCCTATTGCCATTGACAAGGGACTGGGAATACTGGCGGAAGAAACCAACTATGCTGCCCATGTTGAACAAATGATCAAACAGGTGTTGTTTACCAATCCCGGTGAAAGGGTGAACCGTCCCGATTTCGGCTGTGGCCTGCTGCGAATGGTATTTGCTCCTAACAGCGAAGCGACTGCCAGTCTTACCAAAGTACTGATCGTCCAATCGTTGGATAAATGGCTGGGTACCCTTATCGAAGTAATCGATGTGGACGCACAGGCAATTGAAGAAACTCTGGAAATAAAAATCGTTTATCTCCTGAAGGCAAGACAGGAGAAACGCTACCTAAACCTTGAAGTAACCATATGAGTGCGCCTGACAGAATAACGAGTTTGCTTGGTCAGAGCAAAGTAACGGGTATTGATTTTATCGATGTGGATAGCTCACAAACGCAAATCGATATCTACTTTCTGCGATCGGTGACCACACTGGATACGCCGCTTCCGGGAAGCCTTGCTGTCCAGGATATCAGTATCTATACCCAAACCATTGGATTGCCGGAGATAAAAGTGCGGGTACCCCTTCAGTGGATGACTCTCGATGGAAAAGATGTATTGCGTCTTCATACCGATCAGCCCGGTGATTTCAGCTGGTATCATTTAAAGATTGACGACGCCCGTATTGATCCTTATTACAACGATGTTCCTTTCAGTTTTAAGGCGAACTGTCCTTCCGATCTGGATTGTGCTCGTCCTCCGCACGAATGCCCTCCGGATGAGCTCGTAGACTTTCCCGTTAATTATCTGGCGCGTGATTTTTGGTCTTACCGTACGGCACTGCTTGACTTTGCCTCGCTTCGGTATCCAGACTGGAAAGATCGGCTGGAAGCCGATGCCGGTATGATGATGGTGGAATTGATGAGCGCCGTGGCAGATGAAATGGCATATTACCAGGATCGGGTAGCAGGAGAAGCCTACCTGGAATCTGCAACGCAACGAAGATCCATTCGCCGACATGCACGATTGGTAGATTATCATATGCACGATGGTCTCGGCGCTTTTGCCTGGCTCGACTTTACGATTGATAGTGGAGCCGATACGATTGCCGCCGGCGAAAAAGTATTTGCCTTTTCCGATCAGAATCTTCGCGTTTGTTTTGAAACTGGAAAGGGTATTCTGGAAACAGTGTCCGGCACCAGCTATCCGGTCAATGCGGCCATCAATGATATGTTGCCACATAGCTGGGATGAAGATCAAGTCTGTCTTCCTGTGGGTACTACCGAAATGTATTTGCAGACGGACCTTTCCGCATCCCTGGTATTTGATGATTTTGTGCAGGATGCTTTCACTGGGGTCACGATTCCTGGCAAATGGATTCTCCTGCAAACCATACCGGCGAATCCGGCACAACCTGTCCGCAGGCAGGTGGTTCGGGTTACTCATATTGAAGCCAGTATTGATCCTGTTTCCAACCAGCCTATCACGCTGATTCGCTGGCAACCGGAGCATGCACTCCGAAATGAGTTTGATATGGAAGCACTCCATATTCGGGGAAATATCATCCCTGCCACTGCGGGAGAAACAAGGGAGGTTTTTTTTATTGTCGACAGAGATGACGATCAATTGACGACCGCAGCGATCAATGCACTGGATGCCAAACTTGTTGCTGACGTCGTTTACCGGTTAGGACACGATGGTACGGATGCACCTCGATTTACTTTGCCAGATAGCCAAACGCGACAACTGGTCTACCTGGGAGACAAGCCATCCGATGGTCGCCCGGAGATCGTATTGGAGGAACTCCAATTTGACGGGGCCAACTGGGTGCCCTCCGGGAAATTCTGGGATTGGCACCGAAGCCTTGTTGGCGTAAGTTCTTCTCTGCCCCTTGATAACCATTTCACGCTCGACGATGGAAGCTGGCAGCGAGTAGTTTCTTATCAGCGCATCGGCGAAACCTTTTTGCATGATGATTATGCAATGGATGCCGGCGTGACCATTCGTTGGGGCGACGGTGAGTTTGGAAGAGTGCCCGATACCAACACTGTTTTTTCGGTTCGATATCGTCTCGGTTCTGGTCGCTATGATAATTTGCCGGCGGGTAGTTTGACTTCGCTTGGATCGACGCCGGCGAATGTTTCGGGGGTTACCAATCCATTACCGTCTGCTGGTGGTGCCGACCGGGAAACTGCTACGGAATTGAGGCAGGTCGCCACCGAAGCGTTTCGGGCGCTAACCTACCGCGCCGTAAAACCCGGGGATTATGCCGAGGCGGCGGAACGCCTGCCCTGGGTGCAAAAAGCAGGTGCACAATTCCGTTGGTCGGGTAGTTGGCTGACTGCTTTTGTAACGGCCGATCCTAAAGGGAAAGTCATACTGGAGCCCCGCGACCGGTTTGATATGCTGAACCAGGAGAACCGATTCCGACAGGCTGGCAGGGAAGTAGCACTACTGGATCCGGTGTATGCAGACATCGATCTGGAAATTGAGGTTTGCGTGAAGCCAGACGCTTATGGCGGAGAAGTAAAGCAACGTGTGATGCTGATGTTGATGGGTCGGAAAGGCGTTAATCCGATTGAAGGATTCTTTTCTCCTGATCATTTCACTTTCGGGACCTTGCTCGAGCGCTCGGTACTGGAAGCGGCGATACAGGCGGTACCCGGTGTACGTGCCGTAGAAGCGATTTCTTTTCGCCGGCGCGGCTGGTTCGGCTGGCGCGTCTTTGTGGAATCGTGCTATAACCCCGGTATCAATTCAATCATACGTATTCAAAATGATCCGGCGTTTCCCGAAAGGGGAATCATCCGGCTTTATACTAACGGAGGATTATGAGTTGTACAGATTGCAACGATAATCTAACAGGAACGGCCAATCCTTTTTCCTGTCCTTGTGATCAGTTCATTCATCCGCTGCCGTTGGATATCGGCGCGGGGCTGGATGAGCTGCCGCGACAGCTGGCCGGGTTCCCTGAATTCCGGAGGGCCATGCTATACCGCCTTCGGCAGGAAGAAGTATCGTGGATTGATCCCAACAATAATTGGGTAACAGGCCGACCGCTGGAAAACTGGCGCGCCCGGGGTGACGACGATCTGGGAATCATGCTGCTGGAAATGTGGGCTTATCTATGTGATTCACTTGCTTTCTATGATCAGGTAATTGCAAACGAAGCCTACCTCCGCACCAGCCGGCTGAAACCAGATATACGACGACTTACCGCTTTGCTGGGCTATCTGCCGCGGCCTGCCGTGGGATCGACCGTTTACCTTGCGGCCCTGGCAGAAGGACGACTGCCGGTGCAAGTGCCCGCTGGAACCAGTTTCCGCTCGGGTGCATTTGATGGCAATCCGTCCCAGGTATTTCATACCGATACTGATCTTGTCATCCACCCACTGCTGAACAAGTGGAAGCTAAAGCCGGCTTATCCTTCCAAAATCCAACAGCTACACCCGAACAAGCTGACGGTATTGCCTGTCCGAAACATTAAGGAAGGGGATCTGTTGCTGCTCACACATCAATTGAACAGCTATTATAACCAGGGACTGAGCGTTCAATCGGTGGAAAAGCTGAAAGGGATTGATCAGGTGACGTACGGCAAGCTTGGTTTTGCTGCCAATACACGGCTGTCAACCGCATCATGGCTGAAACACCTCGAATTGTGGTATCCAACCCGCTCTGCGGACCTCTGGACACTGAACAGCCAGTCCGACAGCATTGTCGATAATACGATCGTACTCGATCACAAATCATCTTTATTTAATGCAGGAGACCTGATTCTTTTGCAATACCAGCAGGACATCCGCTGGTACCGCATCATCCAGGTGCAGGATGTAAGTCGCAGCGCTACTGCTGCCAGTACCCTCACGATCAATGGCAATAGTTTTAGTATGCCGGGCATGACGGTTGCAGTTACAAAACTGACACTGGATACCAACGTTAACAGTTCTTCCAGAAAACAATCCGGCACAACCAATTGGGGCGGCACTCAGGTCAATCGTATCAAGTTGTTTTATGGGATGACGACGGCTGCCCGGGTCGCTGAACTTCCCCGCTCCGGAATCACACCGAATGATGATCTGCTGATTGATGGCGAACCCGAATGGCCGGTAGAGGATACCATGCCGACAGCTTTTCTGCTCAAAGACAAAAATACCCGTGGCGTCTTGATTGACGGAGAAGTTGATCAGTCTGTACCGGAGATATCTCTGAGCCAGGGAGAGAATTGGGATCCCGCGCTTGTTTCCCCTGTTCAAGCGTATGGAAATGTATTGACTGCGTTCAGAGGAGAACGCGTCGACAATGAAATACTGGGTAATGGGGATGCGTCGCTTGCCAATCAAACCTTCAAACTCAAGAAGAAACCACTTACCTACTATCTGTCACCCACAGCCGAAAATGACACGGCGGTAAAAAGTACCCTCTCTTTGTATGTGAATGGAGTGAAATGGACAGAAGTGAGGAGTTTTTTTTGCAGAACCGAATTGGAGCAGATCTATATCGTACGGCAGGATGACAATGGAGATACCTTCATCACCGGAGGAGATGGCAAAAGAGGGGAGCGATTCCCCACGGGGACCAGCAATATTGTGGCTTACTATCATTTTGGTGCTGAGGCGGCCTGTCCTCCTGCAGGTGTGGTGAATCAAATCGCCAAACCGGTAAAAGGCTTCCAGTCCGTGAAGAATACAACGGCCGCTTTTGGTGGAGCGGATGCAGAGCCACTGGAAGAGATTCGCAAATACGCTCCGCCATCTGCCCTGCTGTTGGGCAGAGTAGTGTCCATGGCAGATATGGAGGCCGCAACAATGACTTTTCCCGGCGTAGAAGCCGTACAGGCCGAATGGCGCTGGAGCGGACAACGACAGGCAGCGGTAGCGGTCATTTCCTATATCGGGGATGCGGCACTGCAATCACCTATCTCGCAGCAGCTCCACAATCTCTCTGATCCTACGGTTCCAATACAGGTAGAAAATGCCACGGCGATACCCGTCGCCCTTTCCATCATCATCCGGATCGACTCACGTTACCTTGAAAAGGACGTGATTGCTGCCCTGCGAACTGATTTGTTGAATGATGAAGACGGTATCCTCATTCCGGGTTATAACGGAATCGGGCAGCCACTTTTTAGAAGCCGACTTTACGAAGCAATCATGGCAACGGCCGGTGTGCTGGCAGTAGATGGTATTTTTCTGAACGGTATGGTTTTCGACAGCTATGCCAGTAATCCGGGCAGCAGACACTACTACGATTTCCTGCCCGATCAATTGCTTATTAACGGACAATAAATTCAATCAGGTACATGCAGACCGACCAGTTTGAACGGTACTATGCCGAGAAATTGTGGGATGCTATTCCCGCTGTTTATCGCCGGAAAGATGGTCTGGCGGAATCGCCGGGAACCCTGCGCGCATTGGTGCAGGTGCTGGCTTCTCAGGCCGCCATCGTGCGAAGGAGCCAGGATCGGCTTTGGGAGGATGAGTTTATCGAATCCTGCGATGAATGGGCTGTTCCCTATATCGGTGACCTCGTTGCCACGCGCCTGCTTTCCGCGCTCAACAAGAGAGGGCGGCGCATTGATGTAGCAAAGACGATTTATTACCGGCGCAGAAAAGGTACGCCACGTATACTCGAAGAGCTGATCAGCGACATCAGCGGCTGGGAAGGAAAACTGGTAGAACAGTTTCAGCGGCTAGCCAGGAGTTTTCATGGGCTGGACACGTTACCCGACTGGAAAAAGGGAAGATATTCAGGAACAATGCCCGGAGGCTGGGCCGACTTACGAAACCCTCGCATTAGCGAGCTGGCTGATGGTCCCTTCGAAGAATATTTTCATACACCTGAATTCAGGAGGCACCAGGGGCTGGAAGGCCGCTATGCGATACCAAAGCTGGCCTTCTATCTCTACCGTCTCAAGGCATATCCGGTTATTCATACTGCTCCTTTCGCGATGGGGGATGGTCAGTCCTTTTTGTTTGACCCATCAGGGCGCGACATCCCCTTGTTCAGCAAGCGGCTGAGGCCGAATAACTGGGACGACTGGTACAGCGCGAAAGAATGGGAATTGCCTGCACCGATACCCTGCCGACTGTTAGCCCATGCAGAATATGAAATAACGGGAGCGGATATACGACAATTGACCGCATCCGGGCTAAGCGCTGGTGCGGCGCTGGATCTGAATAAGATTCTTGGCTTGCGGTTCAAAAGCGAAAGTAGTTTGCGAACCCTCATCGAAAGTTTCAGTAGCAGTGCAGAAATATTGTTGCCTGCCAATTATGATAAACTACTGGCACTGACCCTGGTTGCTGATTGCGGCAAACAGGCGCTACTGCCCGCAGTAGACATGATGCTTACTGATCCGATGGAAACGAGTTCAATCGTAGTGGGATTTGAAACTCCTGCAGATGAGATCGTGAGCGTAGAAAATACAACCGCTGCCAATCTTCAGAATTGGTCAGCCAATACGGATAAAACACTAGCAGTCGATCCCGAGCGAGGTCGCTTCCGATTCACTACGGCAACGGATTCTGTACATACAATTTATTGTAGTTATCACTATGGCTTTTCCACTGAAATTGGCGCCGGAAGTTACGACCGGCCAAAAGCAACCTCAGCAGTCCCTGATCAGCTCATCACGGGCGGTGGTGCTATTGTCGCCGGCGATTTGCTCAATAATGGTATTGTGAGGATCACCGACAGTAAAACTTATGGACCCGTTGCCAACAAACTCAGCGTGGAAAAAATGGAACTGCAGGCAGCAACGGGTGAGCGACCCTATCTGCGCATTGAAACGGACTGGGTGTTGAATACCGGTACACATGAAAACGCTACGTTGATCCTGGATGGGTTGTGGGTTGGTGCTGCCGGTAATCTGGCCGCCAGTTTGGTATTGCGGGGTAACTACGAAAAAGTGATCATCCGTAATTGCACACTCGACCCCGGCGGCGACGACAATGGGTTGGCTGAAACACTCTTCCCGGTTACGCTGAGCATCGATGGTTTCGTGGAAACACTTTGTATCGAATCGAGCATTGTTGGTCCCATATCGGTTACCGGCAATGGACTGGTAGAGGAGCTTTGTATAAACGATACGATCCTGCAATCGGTAGACAGATCGGTTCCGGTGCTTTCCGTGCCAGCGGGAATTACGACGATCAATCGATGCACTTTGTTCGGTAGCTCCGAACTACACGAGTTGTTTGCGTCGGAGATCATCAGCACGGGCCAGATGCAGGTTTTGAATACGCAGGAAGGTTGTTTCCGTTTCAGCGCGGCCCCTTCGTCTTCCAAGCTTCCTCGTCCTTATGAATCCTTTCTGTTTGAAAAAGATGCCAACCATTGGTTCAATGCAAGGTTATTCGGGTCACCCGCCTTTGCACAATTGAGCGATACGGCACCGCTGATCATTCGAACGGGCGCAGAAAACGGCTCGGAGATGGGTGCCTTCAGCGCACTGATGAATCCGATCAAGGAAAATGGTTTGCATATCAAGACCGACGAATACATGCCTTTTGGGCTGATTTCCCTTTTTATTCACAGAACATAAAACGACGTTATGGGAACCTATGATATCTCCCGCATAAATTTCGATCCCAAGAAGCACTATACCAGCGTGCGTATGCAGCAGGGGCGCGTGCTTACGGATGATGACTGGAATGAAAACGAACGGATCGAAAATGAAGACCGGCGGCGATCCCGTGTGGAGATCATCGGTCCGTTTGGGTCTTCGAACGACGGATTTAAGATCGGTCCGTTGCCGGATGGCACGATTGTCAATGCGGATGGGCTGCCCGATTTTCTGATCCATGCGGGATCTTTATACCTCGGAGGGTGGCGGATTGACATGGAGCAGGATGAAACCTTCCGGTTGCAAAAAGACTGGCTGCAGCAGCCCACCGATCTGTATCCGCTTCCCGCCGGCATTACCGAAGATCAATATGATCTCGTTTATCTGGAAGTATGGCTGCAACCCGTGAGTGCCGTTGAGGACGAGTCGCTTTTTGAAGCGGCATTGGGAGGACCGGATACGACCACCCGTTACCGGGCCATGCGGCGTGTGCGGGTGGGTGCTGATATCGGCGTTTGTGACTGCATTGAAGCCTGGAAAAAGCAGCTGGAGAGCTGGCAGTCCGGTCACCTGGGTACGCTGAATAAAGAATTTGAATTGATTCGGGATGCGACGATGCAGGTGGGCTTCCTGTCTGATGGCGTTGCAGACGATTTGTGTACACCCAGCGTTGCAGGAGGCTATCTCGGCGCAGAGAACCAGGCCATTCGGGTACAGCTGACAGACAATGGCCATTTTACCTGGGGCTTCGATGATGCGGCACCGTTATATAAAGTGACGGTATCGGCTGATGGTAAAACGGTGCAAATGATTACCGCGCCAAAAGATCAATATCATTGGCCGTTAAGTAATCAGGTGGTTGAAATATTGCCCTGGTCTGCCGTGTTGCCCAATGGTGAGAAGATTGCCGGGGAAACGGGTTTCCTGACAAAAGTGGAAGCTTCCTTTGATCCCGACACGGCCGAATTTACACTAACAAATAATCTCCCGGCTGGGTTTGGAACGGCATGGCAGTCGCGTGCCGATCATGACGAGCTGAACAATCAGAATCCTGCTGACTATTTTTACTTACGGATATGGAATAGGGGAGATGATTATACTTCCGATGCCGCCTTGTCATTCACAACCGGAACGGCTGTTCCACTGGGCCATACCGGATTACAGGTAACTTTTACGGGCACTGAATTCGTGAAAGGCGATTATTGGGTGATAGCGGCACGACCACAGACACCTGACCGGGTGGTGCCCTGGGAACTGGAAACGGGTATACATGCGCACGGGGTTCGCCGTTTTGTGGCGCCACTGGCCATTATCAGATGGCAGGCATCTGCTGCAGAACGGGTGGCCGGTAAAGTGATGTATGACTGCCGGCGCAAATTCAATCCGCTCACTGATCAGGAATGTTGTTGCACGTTTACTGTAGGAGATGGTATACGGAGCAGAGGAGATTTCAATTCCATCCAGGAGGCGCTGGATAATCTGCCACAATCTGGTGGAAAGATCTGTGTATTGCCGGGTGAACATGAAGCCGCTGTGCTGATCGATGGCAAGCAACAAGTAAGAATCAGCGGATGTGGCTATCATAGTATTGTGAGACCGCCGGTCAATGCCCCGTCTGCTACTGTTTTTCGTATCCGAAATTCGCAACGCATCCAGATAGACCAACTCACCATTTTTGCAGAAGAGGGCATTGGTATTCATCTGAACGATGATTCTGGTAAGGGAGCTCAGTCTTCCACTATTAATATCAATGATAACAATATTATTGCCGCGGTCCATGCGATCCGATTAGAAGCCCTGCCGGAAGTAAATGGCAAAAACGATGTGGTGATCGAAGACAACCGGATTGGGATGGTAGACAAAGCAATAGGCAAGGCTGCTATTTTTTGTCTGGCGGATGATGTGCTGATTGCGCGAAACCGGATCGTTGTCATACCTGCCGTTGATCCCAAGGATCCGGATGATCCCCGCGACCCGAAAGATCCCGGTGATCTTTTTGAT
>Ga0102953_1002782_pt1 | contig 10096 bp, 4 predicted proteins | sample SalPon2A_C_D2_MG_FD_78509 | JGI IMG/M metagenome (GOLD analysis project Ga0102953, IMG submission 78509) | Soil microbial communities from South San Francisco under conditions of wetland restoration - Salt Pond MetaG R2A_C_D2_MG | ecosystem: Environmental > Terrestrial > Soil > Wetlands | place... | reverse complement strand
CTTCCGCCCAGCAAACAGCAGATAAAGTTTTCCAGATATCCTTTCGCCTGGGTGTGTTTTTCTTCCGTGGGCAGATATTGGGTCAGGCCAAGAGCCCTGCCCCGGGGAATGATAGATACTTTGTGGACGGGATCCGTGTCGGGAAGGAGCAGGGCGATCAGAGTATGGCCGGCCTCATGGTAGGCGGTGGTCTCTTTCTCATCCTCGGTGATGATCATGCTCCTCCGTTCGGTGCCCATCATTACCTTGTCTTTGGCCATTTCCAGATGGTGCATCGTAACTTTGTCGGCCCCTTCACGAGCGGCCAGCAAGGCCCCCTCGTTAACCATGTTTTCCAGGTCTGCTCCCGAGAAACCCGGGGTGCCGCGAGCGATGACCGCAAAGTCCACGTCGTCGTCCAAGGGGATTTTCCGGCCATGCACGGCCAGGATCATTTCACGGCCCTTTACGTCGGGACTCGGTACGACAACCTGGCGGTCAAAACGGCCGGGACGGAGCAGGGCCGGATCAAGAACGTCGGGCCGGTTGGTGGCGGCGACAATGATCACTCCCTCGTTCGCCTCGAAACCGTCCATCTCGACCAAGAGTTGGTTCAGGGTCTGCTCACGCTCATCGTGGCCGCCGCCGAGTCCTGCACCGCGATGGCGGCCCACGGCGTCTATTTCGTCGATAAAGATTATACAGGGAGCGTTTTTCTTGCCCTGGGTGAAAAGATCACGGACCCGGGAGGCGCCGACGCCTACGAACATCTCGACGAAATCGGAACCGCTGATCGTGAAGAACGGCACTTCCGCCTCTCCGGCAATGGCTTTAGCCAAGAGGGTCTTGCCGGTACCTGGTGAACCCATCAGGAGGACGCCCTTGGGAATCCGGCCGCCAAGTCTGGTGAACTTTTTCGGGTCTTTAAGGAAGTCAATGATCTCGGATAGCTCCTCTTTGGCTTCGTCGATGCCGGCCACGTCGGCAAAGGTGATCTTGCTTTCCTCCTGGTTCATCAACCTGGCTTTGCTCTTGCCGAAAGACATGGCCTTGCCGCCGCCGACCTGCATCTGGCGCATGAAGAAGATCCAGACCCCGACTAGGAGCAGCATCGGGAACCAGGAGACCAGCAGGGTGATGTACCAAGGGGTTTCCTCCTGGGGTTTGACCTTTATATTGACTCCATTGTTTCTGAGGATGGGGATAAGTTCGGTATCGCTCAACGGGACGATTGATTTGAAGTGTTTGCCATCCTTGGTGGTGCCGTTGACCACGTCATCCTCTATGGAGACATCCGAAACAGCACCGGCCTCTACGTTGGCCATAAACTCGCTGTAATTTACTTCTTGGGAGACCGGTTGCTGCTGGTTGAAGAGGTTGAAAAGCAGGATCATGGTCAGGCCGATAATCAGCCACATGGAGAGGTTTTTGTAAAAAGTGTTCAAAGGGTCCCCCGAAAGGTTCGGCACAAATTATTGTTTAATAGAAGTCCTGGTAATTAATTCTCAGACATCATGGAAAAGTGGTTCCTGAGAACCGCCTATTAATTATTAAGTATTGGTGTGAATAAAGTCCAGCAGCTTTAAAAAAATGTCTAAAAAAGGTGCTTGAGTTCAATCGAAATATTCCTGTACGGCTTTGACTTGCAGTTCTGCCTGTCTGGTAGCGGCAATTGCCATGGTCATGGCTTGGGCTCCGGCAATGGTCGTTGTGTAGGGCAGATGAAAATCGAGGGCTGCCCGTCTGATGATGTAAGAATCTTCGGTGGTTCTGGTCCCCATCGAGGTGTTGACGATCCACTGGATTTCCTTGTCATGGATTTTATCGTGGATGTGGGGGCGTCCCTCGGATATTTTATTGATTCTAGTACACTCAATATTTTGTTCTAACAGGTATGTCGCTGTGCCACCGGTGGCCAGGATGCTGAAACCAATTTCGATAAGCTCCCTGGCAATTGGCACGATAGCAGGTTTATCCATGTCCCGGACACTGATAAAGACATTGCCTTCTTCCGGAATTTTCTGGCCGGCGGCCAGCTGGGATTTAGCAAAGGCGATTCCGACCGAGTCGTCCAGTCCCATGACCTCGCCGGTCGATTTCATTTCCGGGCCGAGGAGAGTATCGACATTGCTGAACCGGTCGAAGGGGAATACCGCTTCCTTGACGGCATGATGAGATACCTTGACTTCGGTGGTCAGGCCGAGGTCTGCCAGTTTTGCTCCCATCATGACCTTGGTCGCCAGTTTGGCGAGCGGCACTCCGGTTGCCTTACTTACGAAGGGGATAGTCCGCGATGCCCTGGGATTGACTTCGAGGACGTAAAGCATCTCATCTTTGATGGCGTATTGGATATTCATTAGCCCCATGACCTTCAGTTCGACGGCCATGGCCCGGGTCGCCTCTTTGATCGATTCGATCATTTCAGCTGAAAGAGTGTGGGGCGGCAGGACACAGGCCGAGTCGCCGGAATGGATGCCGGCCTCCTCGATGTGCTCCATGATGCCGCCGATTACGGTGGTCTCGCCGTCGCAGATCGCATCGACATCGATCTCAACCGCGTCTTTCAGGAATTTGTCGATCAAAATCGGTTTTTCCGGGGAGATGCTGATTGCCGATGTCATATAAGCATTCAGTTCTTTATCATTATAAACGATCCGCATGGCCCGGCCGCCCAAGACATAAGAAGGACGGACAACCACCGGGTAGCCGATTCCATTGGCAATTCGGAGAGCCTCTTCCTGGGTTCTGGCGATGCCGTTATCAGGTTGTTTGAGGTTTAGTTTATGAAGAAATTGCTGAAACCGCTCGCGATCTTCGGCCCGATCAATCGAATCCGGCGAGGTACCCAAAATCGGCACCCCTGATTCGGCCAGTGGTACGGCCAGATTTAGCGGGGTCTGGCCGCCGAACTGGACGATGACTCCTTCCGGTTTCTCGCTTTCGATGATGTTCAGGACATCCTCATGGGTAAGAGGTTCGAAATAGAGCCGGTCCGAAGTGTCGTAATCTGTACTGACGGTTTCCGGGTTGGAGTTGACCATGATCGATTCAATATCCATTTCGCCCAAGGCAAATGAGGCGTGGACGCAACAATAGTCGAACTCGATGCCCTGGCCGATTCGGTTGGGTCCGCCGCCCAGGATCATCACTTTTCGTTTGTCGGTGGGACGGGATTCATCCTCGACTTCATAGGTCGAATAGTAATAAGGGGTGTAGGCCTCGAACTCGGCGGCGCAAGTGTCGACCAGTTTGTAGACGGCCCTGATCCCTAACTTGCCACGCAGTTCCCGGAGGTCCGGTTCAGAGGTGCCGGTCAGGTAGGCCAGCTGGCGGTCCGAGAAGCCGTACTGTTTGGCATGATAGAGGGAATCCCGGTCAAGACCGGTGAAGCCACGCTCTCTGATTTCCCCCTCCAACTCGACGATCTGTTTGAGGTTGTTCAGATACCAAGGGTCGATAGCGGTGATCCGGTATATGTCCGCGACCGCCATGCCTCTTCGCAATCCTTCGTAAAGCTGAAAAATTCTCTGGGAACTCGGGGTGCGCAGGTGGTTTTCCAGATCGGTCTGTTCTAAATCGGCAAGGTTGAATTTAGGGTCGGCGCCGAAACCGGAGATACCGATTTCCAGGGAGCGTAGCCCTTTCTGGAACGCTTCCTTGAAGGTCCGTCCTATGGCCATGGTTTCGCCCACCGATTTCATCGCCGTGGTCAGCATGTCTTCGGTTTCAGGAAACTTTTCGAAGGTCCAGCGCGGAATTTTGACCACACAATAGTCGATGGACGGCTCGAAGGCGGCATAAGTTTCCCGGGTGATATCGTTGGGAATCTCATCCAGGGTATAACCCACCGCCAGCTTGGCGGCGATTTTGGCGATCGGAAAACCGGTGGCCTTTGAAGCCAGGGCGGAACTTCGTGACACTCTGGGGTTCATTTCGATGACCATAAGTTCCCCGTCCTCGGGATTGACCGCGAACTGGACATTGGAGCCGCCGGTCTCGACGCCGATCTCACGGATAATCGCGATGGCGGCATCACGCATCTCCTGATATTCGCGGTCGGTAAGGGTCTGGGCCGGGGCGACGGTGATCGAATCGCCGGTATGGACTCCCATGGCGTCCATGTTTTCAATGGAGCAGATGATTACAACGTTGTCGTTTTTGTCGCGCATCACCTCCAGTTCGTATTCCTTCCAGCCCAAGAGGCTTTTCTCCAGCATGATTTCGGTGTTCATACTGAGGTCCAGGCCGGCCGTGCAGAACTCTTCCAGTTCCTGTTTGTTGTAAGCGACCCCGCCGCCGGTGCCGCCCAAGGTGAAGCTGGGACGGACGATGATCGGAAAGCCGATTTGTTCGATTGCCGCGAGGGCTTCTTCAATAGTATGGACGATGGCGCTTTCGGGTACCTTAAGACCGATCTTGCGCATGGCGGACCGGAAGGGGTCACGGCTTTCCGCCTTATTGATCACATCAACATCTGCGGCCAGCATTTCAACGTTATATTTTTCGAGGACGCCCATCTCGGCCACTTTGATCGCGGTGTTCAGGGCAGTCTGGCCCCCGAGGGTCGGCAGCAACGCGTCCGGTCGTTCTTTTTCGATGATCTTGGCGATCATTTCCGGTGTGATCGGCTCGATATAGGTGCGGTCGGCAATCTCGGGATCGGTCATGATGGTTGCGGGGTTCGAGTTGATCAGCACCACCTCGTAGCCTTCTTCCTTCAAGGCCTTGACCGCCTGGGTCCCGGAGTAATCGAATTCGCAGGCCTGGCTGATGATGATCGGCCCTGAGCCGATGATCAGGATTTTACGGATATCTGTTCTTTTTGGCATGGGATCGCTTTTATCTCTTAATTTATTAAGTCTGGTTTATGATCCAAGTCTGATTGTTATTTCATCATTTCCACAAAACGCCCGAATAGATAAGCTGCATCGTGCGGGCCGGGAGCGTCTTCCGGGTGGTACTGGACGGAGAAGGCCGGGTAGTCCTTGTGACGCATGCCCTCAAGACTGCCGTCGCTAAGATTGATATGGGTCACCTCGACTTTATCCGGATCCAGGGACTCGGGATCGACACAGAATCCGTGGTTCTGGGAGGTGATTTCGATCCGGCCGGTCAAAAGATCTTTAACCGGCTGATTCCCGCCGCGATGGCCGAATTTTAATTTATAGGTCTTGCCGCCATAGGCGAGGCCAAGGATCTGGTGACCCAGGCAGATGCCGAATATCGGCTTTTTGCCGAGCAGTTCGCGGACTGTATCCACAACTCCTGCAACTCCGGCCGGATCGCCGGGGCCGTTGGAAAGAAAGATACCGTCCGGGTCCATGGCCAGAATGTCTTCGGCCGAGGTCGTGGCCGGGACGATCTGCACCCGGCAGCCGTTGGCGGCCAGGCGGCGGGCCTGATTGAACTTGAGGCCGAAATCGAAGGCCACCACCTTGTATTTGCCGTCGCCTGCGGTCGAGAAATTATCGCCTTCGACCGGAGCATTGTCGTACCAGCCATAAGGCTTGTCGCAGCTGACTTCCTTGACCAGATCTCGCCCGATCAGTCCTTCCGAGGCCTTGGCCTTTTTGATCAGGGAATCGGAGTTAAGGTCGGTGGTGGAGATCACTCCTCGCATCGAACCCTTTACCCGGAGAAGGCGGGTCAACGCCCGGGTATCGACCCCTTCGATTCCCGGTATATTGTATTCGGCCAGGAATTCGGCCAGGGTTGAGGTGGACCGGAAATTACTGGGAATAGCGTTGTATTCCTTGATAATGAAAGCCTCGGGGTGGATGCGATGGGATTCCATGTCCTCCCGGTTGACCCCGTAATTGCCGATCAGCGGGTAAGTCATGGTAACGATCTGACCCTTGTAAGAAGGGTCGGTGAGGACTTCCTGGTAGCCGGACATGCTGGTGTTGAAAACGATTTCTCCGTTAACTTCACCGCTGCCGGTAAATGCTCTTCCTTCGAAGACGCTGCCGTCTTCAAGAGCTATGAGTGCTTTCATGGCTGGTTCCTGTGTGTCCTTTATTCATATAAAATGTCAGATTGAAATATTCGCTCCATCATTGGAACATATGGTGTGAATCGCGTCAAATACCGGGGCCAGTTGCCTGTCGGCGGCACCCTGTTGGGAGCGTGCTGTTATGTGGGCCGCTTTGGCCGTTTCATCATACAGGCTGGGCTTATGGAAAAGCTCTTTTATTTTTTCGGCCAATTCAATGTGGTTGCTGACCAAAATGCCCCCATGGCCATCAAGGAGCTGCCTTGCGTCGCTGAAATCATTCATATAGGGACCGTGAAATACCGGAATTCCCCAGATAGCCGCTTCCATTATATTGTGGCCGCCTTTGGGGACCAAACTGCCGCCGCAGAAGATGAAGTCTGCCGCCGCGTATAATTCGGCCAACTCGCCTATAGTGTCTACGATTACGATGTCGGACTGACGGCAATGGCTCATTCTTGAGCTTAGCATGTCGTAGCCGATGCCGGCGTCATCCCAAGTTCCCCTGATCTCGGTAATTCTCCCCAGATGTCTGGGGGCGATAATCATGACAAGATCGGGCAAAGTTTTTTGCAGAGTTTGAAAAACTTCCAGCAGCATCTCTTCTTCGCCGGTGTGCGTGCTGCCGGCCACCAGCACAGGCTGGCTTTCTTCGATATTCAGTTTCCGGCGCCATTCAGCTCTGGTTTCCATGACTGAGGGCGGTTCCGGTAGATCGTATTTGATGTTGCCGGTGACCTTTATCTTTCCGGGGTCGGCCCCCAGGTCGGCGAACCGCTCGGCATCTTTATCGGTGATGGCCGCAATCGATTCAAATCCATTCAGTATTTCCCTGCTGAACCTTTTGCAGAGCCGATATCGGCGGGAGGACTTTTCACTCAATCGGCCGTTAAGCAGAAAGAGTCTGGTTTTGTTCGTCTGCAAACTGGCCAGCAGGTTCGGCCACAGCTCGGTTTCGAGGCATATGTATATGTCGGGTCGAATGGTCGCTGCCGCCCGGGCCGCGGCGCCGGGAAGATCGAGAGGAGCGAGAATGCAACCCGCTATGCTCCCGAATTGTTTTCGGGCAATCTCCAGACCTTGTTCCGTAACGGTGGATAAGATCAAGACCGCGTCGGGGAATTCTTTTTTTATCCTGCTTGTCAAGACGCCGGCGGCCACGACTTCACCAACCGAGGCCCCGTGAATCCAGATTACCGGCGCTCCTGACTTCGGGGCCTTAATGTAATCGTAGTAACCTAAACGTTGCCGTAAACCGGCCCGGTGCCTGCCGGTGATTCCGGAGTAAACCAGAAAAACTGGAAAGGTCAGGGCGAAAAGCAGTCTAGTCAGCAGGCGATAGATTCCGTAGGTCAATGAATTGTTTGTCCAAAATACAGATGATTCGACAGAAAAAAATCGCGTTATTAAACATTATATCTATTGATACGTCAATCAATATTGCAGGAAAGAGTCGCCATCGGGCTATTGAGCCGAGGCCTGTTTTTAAAGGGTTTGCGATATCGACACGATATCGATAGAGAGATCGGTCCGGGATTTTGATGATGCCAGCATAAAGTCGGTGAATGGATGCAGTTCTAGCCCATTAGCCGGCTGCCGAGTCTTTCATCATGCCTTTCGTCTCTTCATTATAATGGCAATTATTTGAAAACCCCGGCCAAAGGTGTCTGGCAGCTGCGGCACTTGCCGTTATCCAGATTGACGATTTCCGCGCCGAAGCCGGACCGAGAGATCAGCTTTTCCTTGCAATTCGGGCAGTAGGTGCTTTCGCCTTCCGGATCTAAGACATTGCCCGTATAGACATGTTTTAGTCCGGCGGCCAAGCCTATTTCGCGGGCTTTTTTAATCGAAGCGAGGGGAGTGGAGGGCCGATCGGTCATCTTGTAAGTAGGGTGAAAACGGGTAACGTGCCAGGGGATTTCCGGATCAAGGGATTTGATGAAGTTCGCGATGTCTTGCAGCTCGGCATCCGAGTCGTTCCAGTCAGGGATAATTAGGGTCGTTACTTCCACCCAGACCCCCAACTCCTTCATCAAGGTTATGGTGTCGAGTACCGGCTGCAAACGGGCGCCGCAGACTTCCCGGTAGAATTTGTCGGTGAAGGCTTTTAGATCAATGTTGTTGCCATCGAGAAACGGCGCCAGCTCTCTTGTGGCTTCAGGAGTGGTGTAGCCATTGCTGACAAAGACATTTTTGATGCCCTGTTCGGCGGCAAGACGGGCGGTGTCGAGGGCGAACTCCATAAATATCGTTGGCTCGACATAGGTATAGCTGATACTTGCGCAACCCTGCTTTCTCGCGTTGTCGACAATTTCGTCCGGGGAACGGCGGTTGCCGATAATCTCGTTGTCGTGGTGCGAGGGGTATTGGGAGATGTCATAGTTCTGGCAGTGGCGGCAATGGAAATTGCAGCCGACTGTTGAGATTGAGTAAGAATACGAGCCGGGCAGAAGATGAAAAAGCGGTTTTTTTTCGATGGGATCGATGTTTTCGCTAATCAGCCGACCATACACCAGGCTGTATAGGATGCCTTCCCGGTTCTCTCTTACCCGGCAGATTCCCCGGTGTCCTTCCTTTATTTTGCAACGATGGCTGCAGAGAAAACATTGGATGGTTGTTGATTCGTCTCCTTCGATCCTTCTGTAAAACATCGCTTCGTGCAACATAATCCCCTCCGCTCTTGAAAGATAATCGGGAAATTTTCTACTATATTAGTTATGGCACGGTGGAATCTTGAAAGGCAAACAAAAAATTTGTTCTTTTATTTCAGCTTGTTAAGGGTTGGCTGGGTTTTTTTAATAAAAACCGAAAACAAGTGATTGACAAAAGCTGGAAAGCCTATATATTAGCCCCTCCTTTCGGGGACGTGATTGCGGCTTTAACGGCGGCAGGAACGGAGGCGGCAGGGGAGATTGCTTGAATAAAGCGGTTGACAAGAGTCGTCAGAAGGTTGTATAAGAGTTGTTTCCGCGGCTTCGGGCCGTGCCATTTGGAATCAGATGGCGAGTCGATCTTTGAAAACTGAATAGCGAGAAATTAGACGGGCCAAAAAGAAGTAAAGTTTTAAGTTTCATTCTTTTCTAGTTAGAGATCGGGTCTTCGGATCCGAGATCGCATATATTAACTGGAGAGTTTGATCCTGGCTCAGAACGAACGCTTGCGGCGTGCTTAACACATGCAAGTCGAACGAGAAAGGGGACTTCGGTTCCTGAGTAAAGTGGCGCACGGGTGAGTAACGCGTAGATAATCTACCCTAGTGTCCGGGACAACATCGGGAAACTGGTGCTAATACCGGATAATTTTCTTTTATCGCGAGGTAAGAGAAGGAAAGGTGGGGACCTTCGGGCCTACTGCACAAGGATGAGTCTGCGTACCATTAGCTAGTTGGTGGGGTAATGGCCTACCAAGGCGACGATGGTTAGCGGGTCTGAGAGGATGATCCGCCACACTGGCACTGGAACACGGGCCAGACTCCTACGGGAGGCAGCAGTGAGGAATTTTGCACAATGGGGGCAACCCTGATGCAGCGACGCCGCGTGAGTGATGAAGGCCTTCGGGTCGTAAAGCTCTGTCAATAGGGAAGAAATGTTAAATGGTCAATACCCATTTAATTTGACGGTACCTATAAAGGAAGCACCGGCTAAATCCGTGCCAGCAGCCGCGGTAATACGGATGGTGCGAGCGTTGTTCGGAATTACTGGGCGTAAAGGGCGCGTAGGCGGCGTGTCAAGTCAGGTGTGAAAGCCCACGGCTCAACCGTGGACGTGCATCTGAAACTGGCATGCTTGAGTACTGGAGAGGAAAGTGGAATTCCTGGTGTAGAGGTGAAATTCGTAGATATCAGGAGGAATACCGGTGGCGAAGGCGACTTTCTGGACAGATACTGACGCTGAGGCGCGAAAGCGTGGGGAGCAAACAGGATTAGATACCCTGGTAGTCCACAGCTGTAAACGATGTGCACTAGGTGTAGGGGGTCGTTGACCCTTTCTGTGCCGTAGCTAACGCATTAAGTGCACCGCCTGGGGAGTACGGTCGCAAGATTAAAACTCAAAGGAATTGACGGGGGCCCGCACAAGCGGTGGAGTATGTGGTTTAATTCGACGCAACGCGCAGAACCTTACCTGG
>Ga0102953_1002781_pt1 | contig 10097 bp, 7 predicted proteins | sample SalPon2A_C_D2_MG_FD_78509 | JGI IMG/M metagenome (GOLD analysis project Ga0102953, IMG submission 78509) | Soil microbial communities from South San Francisco under conditions of wetland restoration - Salt Pond MetaG R2A_C_D2_MG | ecosystem: Environmental > Terrestrial > Soil > Wetlands | place... | reverse complement strand
GGGGCCGCTTCGATACCCTTGGGTGCAGATCATCTCATCCGGGAACTTCGGCACCTCAGCATTAAAAAAGGTTCCACCTTAACTTATATAAAAAATGGTCTAGACAATGGGGAGACCCTTCGAGGGTCAATTAAAATATCTATTCCATCATCAACTAATGCTTCCCACCATCCCCATATAACGCCTTTAATTTACAATCCTAATCCTTATCAAGCGCATAGAGTCTTTACAGCAGGGTTAGCAGAATAATTTCTAGAAGTGAAATTGAAATTCGGTGACACAATCTGTTAACAAGGCTTAATTAAACTTACTTTTGTCGCTCTTGAACATTGGAAATTTCTTAGGTACAGATTTAACGTTTAAATACCTATCGGGGTTGAATTATAGGCTTCTTATGATCTTCAGTTTTGAAAAACTTTTACAAATTCTACAATCCAAATTACAGTGAGTCGTATGAAAAAACTTCATATTATCACTAAAGGAGATATTGACGGATTCTTCGGCCTGGCTGTAGACAACCTGGTCCAGTTAATCCTGATTGTCGGGCTATGCCGCTTTGTAGTCGGTATTGAAGATGGTTTGATTTTTGAGGTCATCCTGCCGGGGGCCGCCGTTTCTCTTATTGTCGGCAATTTATTCTACAGTTTTCAGGCCCGTAAAATGATGCATGAGACTGGGCGGGACGATATTTGCGCCTTGCCTTACGGCATTAACACAGTATCGCTTTTTGCATATATTTTCATGGTAATGCTGCCAGCAAAGTTTATGGCCCTTGACGCTGGAAAGTCAGCCGTAGAGGCCGGTCGAATTGCCTGGCAGGCCGGAATTATGGCCTGTTTCGGATCTGGGCTCATTGAACTGGGCGGCGCCTTTGTGGCCCAGAAAATCAGGAATGCCGCGCCCCGGGCAGCCTTATTATCCACCTTGGCCGGCATCGCCCTTGGCTTTATCTCTTTTTCGTTTTTATTTCGGGCCTACGAACATCCGTTGGTTGGCATGAGTACTTTGGCCATTATCCTGGTCGCCTACTTTGGCAGGGTGCAGTTTAGGTGGAATTTGCCGGGAGGCCTGGTCGCACTTGTCGTTGGAACTATTCTCGCCTGGTTTGTTTCGTGGATCGGCTGGCCATCGCCGCTTATAGATTTCGGCGGCTTTAAGCCCGCGCTTTCTTCGGTCGGTTTTTACCTACCGACTCCTGTGTTAGCCGATATGATAGACAGTTTCCAGTTTATCTGGCCGTATATCGGGGTAATTATTCCCATGGGAGTTTTTAATGTAATCGGCAGCGTACAGAACCTTGAATCCGCCGAAGCATCTGGCGACAAATTCCCAACCGCACCGTCGCTTGCCGTAAACGGTATAGGCACCCTGGCCGCCAGTATTTTCGGTTCCTGTTTTCCGACAACCATATATATCGGTCATCCCGGCTGGAAAATGATGGGAGCGAGGTCTGGATATTCTTTACTGAACTCCTTATTTTTTACTGTGATCTGTCTGACCGGCACCATGTCTTTAGTGTCATGGGCTGTTCCTATTGAGGCAGGGATGGCCATTGTTATCTGGATTGGCCTGGTTATTACTGTTCAGGCCTTTGAAGCCACACCGAAACGTCATTATCCGGCAGTTGTGGTTGGCCTGCTTCCTGGCATTGCAGCTTGGGGTGCTTTGATGACAAAATCTGGCATACGGGCCGCTTCCAGCATAATTAATCCTGATACTTTTTTCTCTTGGCAACAACATTCAGATGCCTTGATGACATCGTTTGCTGTTAACTGTGATCTTGCCCCCTCCGGTCTGTTCTCCTTGGAACAGGGCTTTATCTTTACCTCCATGATCCTCTCCGGAATGACTGTAAAAATCATTATGAATGATTTCAACGGTGCGGCCTTCTGGGCAATCTGCGCTGCGTTGCTTTCCTGGGTTGGTCTGATGCACTCCTTTGTTTTTACTGCAGGAGACATTGTCCTCGATTTCGGCACTCCAGGCTGGCCTTGGACTGTCGGCTATCTGCTTATGGCGTTGGTATTCGTAGCTGTTAAATATACAACTCAGCCTGCAGGAAACAAACATTAACAAAAAGTACGGCGTCACTAGTTATCTTTTGAAAGTTGATTGCAATTAATCCTTCAATACACCTTTAGTCGGTCCTACAGCATATTTTTTCTTTTTCTGTATAAAAAAATACACAATATGCAATGCTACTCAATTGCACGTCAATTCTCTTTTAAGGATTTTGAATACTGGTCGATACTAGTATTAAGCCAGTAGCCATATTAAAAATAGGCTTGACCGTCATAAATTATCCATTTAAATCTAATAAGTTTAAATTGATTGTGTGATGAACAAAAGTATTAATTTGGAGGATTGTTGATGAACGCCCCATTGCGTACGGAAAGAAGAAAACACGAGAGATTAAGCCTGTTAAGTGAGGAAGCCATAGCTTCTATGGAAAGTACTCTAGGCCCTATTCTAGAGATGAGTTCTAAGGGTTTTTCCGCCGAATACTGCAACCATAACTGTCAGCCAGGGCAAGAATGCTGTACAAACATTTTTGTACGCGGTGGCACAGTAATTCATAATGTTCCAATCAAATTTGAGTGGGTTAATGGCTTGAGACAAGATAGCCCCCAAAATACTTCAACAGCAACAGTCGGGGTAAAATTTCAAAACTTGACCGTTTCTCAGAAACTGCAAATCGCCGCTCTGCTTAAGTGGCACACCGAAGACTAGACGACTAAGGGCAGGTCGTGCAAAACGACCTGCCCAGTTCAAGTCATAGGGTCCATGGTTTGATCGGCTGTCCTTTCAATTAGCGTTGTCCTTCCACCATCCAGTTCCTACTTTCTTTATCTAATAAGTGTTTGCCTATTTACAGAAAGGGTTGTAAAAAGATTTTTCAACCAACTTTTCTAATCCCGTTCCCCTTATACAACAAATCATACAGGTTTAAAAATGTCCCAGTCTGTACATCAACTATACCGTAAGATTTCTGATTCATTTGAATACTGTTTCAACATTGAAAGCAACCATCCGTTAAGTACACAGGAACTTGAGCAACTCAAGAAACTATTAGCTGAAGGTTTTATTGCAAGTTCAGTATCTGAGACTTCCTCCCTACATGGAAAGTCTGTTTGTGAGCTAGGGCCGCGACTCAACTTTGCCACAGCATGGTCTTCCAATATGGTATCAATCTGCTCGGCAACCGGACTTGATGGGATAACGCGGGTTGAACGCTCCAGACGATACCTAGTTAACGATAGGCATTCTTTTGATGATTTTGTGCAAAACAACCACGACAAGATGACAGAGTGCCTCTACAACGAGCCCCTTATATCATTTGATACGGGCATCGTGCCGGAAACAGTCTACGATGTACCTCTAAAAGAGGATGGTCCTGATGCCTTATTACATATTCCAGGCATTTCGATGGATGACTGGGACCGTAATTTTTACTATGATTATTTTGTTAAAAAACATGATCGCAACCCGAGTATCGTCGAGATTATGGATTTAAACAATGCCAACAGCGAACATTCTCGCCATAGTTTTTTTAGAGGCGTACAAATTATTGACGGCGAACAACAGCCTGAAAACTTAATGCAAGTTGTTCAATCTACTCTTCAAGCAAACCCGGATAATAGTGTTATCGCTTTTAAAGATAATTCCAGCGGCATAACTGGCTATTCATTTTCAACGCTTATTCCAGAATCTCCCGGATATCCCAGTCCATTATCCAGTAGTGATGTTACCTATCATGTAATTTTTACTGCTGAAACACATAACTTCCCCACTGGCGTCGCTCCTTTTCCTGGGGCAGAAACAGGAACAGGCGGCAGAATCCGAGATGTTCAGGGTACTGGCCAGGGCGGTTTTGTGGTGGCAGGAACTGCGGGCTATTGTGTGGCAAATCTCCATATTGACGGGTATACCCTGCCCTGGGAAGAGATTTTTGAATGTCCGTCAAATTTAGCAAGTGCCTTGGAAATTGAAATACAGGCCAGCAACGGTGCTTCTGATTACGGCAATAAATTTGGTGAACCTCTTATTCAGGGCTTTACCCGCTCCTTTGATATGCGTTTGGATGACGGTCAACGCTGGGGTTTTCTCAAACCCATTATGTTCACCGGCGGCATTGGCCAGATTGACCATCGACATACACAAAAAAGCGCTGAAGAAAAAGGCATGTATATTGTTCAGGTTGGCGGACCAGCATATCGTGTAGGTTTTGGCGGCGGCGCTGCCTCCAGCATGCTTCAGGGCGAAAATGCTGAAGAGCTTGATTTTAATGCCGTGCAGCGCGGTGACGCTGAAATGGAACAAAAAATGAACCGGGTCATTCGTGCCTGCAACGAAATGGGAGAGAAATCACTGATCGACGTGATCCATGATCAGGGTGCTGGCGGCCCAGCCAATGTCCTTAAAGAACTTGTTGAAAATTCAGGCGGTCAGATCAATATACGCAAAATTAAAGCTGGCGATCCAACAATGTCAGTACTTGAAATTTATGTAGCGGAGTACCAGGAACGAAATGGCTTTTTAATCAGCCCTGAAAACCTTGACCAATTTAAGACAATTTGCCATCGTGAAAAAGTCAACTGTGAGATCCTGGGCCAGGTCACTGGTGATTTACGGTTTGTGGTACGAGATGAACATGACAATAGCACTCCTGTCGACCTGGAACTTTCAGAAGTTTTAGGAAATGTGCCGACGAAAACCTTTACTGACAACAGAAGTCCTTCCACTTTGCCGGAAGTCAGCCTGCCTGCAGACCTCACTTTGAAATCTGCCCTTGACCGGGTGCTGAAACTGGTTTCTGTCGGCTCTAAACGTTTTCTTACTAATAAGGTCGACCGGAGTGTTACCGGTCTCATTGCCCAGCAACAATGCTGCGGTCCTATGCAGGCTACAGTCAGCGACGTTGCAGTTATCGCCCAAAGTCATTTTGGTCTGACCGGTGCAGCATGCTCCATTGGCGAACAGCCTATTAAAATGCTGTCAAATCCGGCGGCCGGTGCCCGCATGGCTGTTGGAGAAGCAGTTACCAATATAATGTGGGCTGCTATTGATGGCTTAAAGACAATAAAATGTTCTGCCAACTGGATGTGGACACCGAAACTTGAAGGTGAAGGTTCTGCTCTTTATGATGCTGCCTGTGCCATGCGCGACGCAATGATTGTTCTTGGGGTTGCTGTTGATGGCGGCAAAGACAGTTTGTCAATGGCAACACGGGTTCAGGCTGAAACCGTTAAATCACCTCGAGAGCTTGTCATTTCGGCCTATTCTACCATGAAGGATATCAACCGTGTAGCGACACCGGATATTAAACATGCCGGCTCATCGCTCTTATATTTCATTGACCTGGCACAGGGCTTTAACCGACTCGGCGGTTCGGCAATTGCGCAGGTCTATCAACAGGTTGGCTCCGACGTGGCAGATATGGAGAATCCTGGTCTGCTAAAAAATACCTTTGACCTTGTACAAGATTTAATCAATGGAAACCTTATCAGCGCCGGTCATGACAGAAGCGATGGAGGCTTAATCACCACTGTTCTGGAAATGGCCTTTGCGGCCAACTGCGGCTTGTCTCTTGACGTCAGTGCTACAGTACCTGCAATTAATTACTTTTTTTCCGAAGAGCTTGGCGTGGTTTTTGAGGTCAATAATTCCAATGCTTCTATTGTAAATGCCCTTTTAGATGACAACGCTATTCCTTACACAGTGATTGGCAAAACCACAAAAGAGAAAACGGTTGCAATCCGCTTTAACAACCAAACTGTACTGACAGAAAATATGCCGGATTTACGGCAAACCTGGGAAGAAACAAGTTTTCAGCTTGAAAAACTGCAAATGAATCCCGATTGTGCTGAAGAGGAAAAAAAGGTTATCTATAATCGCAAAGGTCCGCAGTACATAATTCCCTATGCGCCAACGCCCTCATCTCCTGAAATTCTTACAGAATCCAACAAACCAAAAGTCGCCATTTTACGTGATGAAGGAAGTAATTCCGACCGGGAAATGAGCAGTGCGTTTTATGCCGCCGGTTTTGAACCTTGGGACATTACGATGAGCGATTTACTCAGCGGTGAGATTAATCTGGATCAATTCCGCGGCTTGGCTGCTGTTGGCGGGTTTTCCTATGCTGACGTTCCAGAAAGCGCCAAAGGCTGGGCCGCAACTATTCTCTGTAACGAAAAACTTAAGGAAATGTTTACAGCATTTTACAATAATCCCAGAACCTTTTCCTTAGGGATATGCAATGGCTGCCAGCTTTTCGGGCTTATAGGCTGGGTACCGTGGCAAGGAATTGCCCCGGAGTCCCAGCCCCGCTTTATCCGCAACATCTCGCAGCGGTTTGAGTCCCGTTGGTCTACAGTAAAGGTTTTAGCTAATAAATCCATCATGCTGCAAGGGATGGAAGGGCTTACCTTTGGCATTCATGTCGCCCATGGTGAAGGAAAACTGAATTTCCCCGACCAGAAGATTTATAACCAGGCCAAAGACCAGCAGCTTACTGCACTGGCCTTTGTTGATGATGATGGCAAGCAGACAGAGCAGTATCCATTCAATCCTAACGGCTCACCGGAAGGAATTACAGGATTGTGTACAGCTGACGGCAGACACCTGGCCATGATGCCGCATCCGGAACGCAGCTTTCTTTCCTGGCAGGCCCATTGGCTGCCTCAGAACTACGATGCAGGCATAACGGTTTCACCATGGCTGAAAATGTTCCAGAATGCCTACAGTTGGTGCATTAGAAATTAATGTGGTTTGGTGGAGCCGGTCGGGCGCAGCGTGTTAAGCTGGATGAATGTTACTTTTTTCGATTGAACGTTGTCCATTTGTCATTGATCAATAACTGGTGCGGATTGAAATTCTGTTTATAACGCATGGCCTTGATTTCTTCTATCAAATAACCAAGATAGACATAATCAATTTCTTGTCGTTGAGCGTAATTAATGAGATATAGAATATTATAGGTTCCCAGACTTCTCGAAGATTCATCCGGATCAAAATAGAAATACACACAATTTATTGAATTCAAGTACATATCAACGATTGAGACACCCACAAGTCTGTCTTCCAGCCAAAACTCTATCTCATAGGTTGACCCCAGGCAATTGACAAAAAAACCGGCATAGTAATCAAGCGCCGAATTTCCTTTTCCCGGAAATCGTTCATTAAGAAACTTGTCACAAATAGCAAGTTTCTCATTGGTAATTTGCAGGGGTGCAATTTTAACTTCTAAATCACTATTTTTTCGCCAGACACGTTTTTGCCCACGGTTAGGGACAAAATGGCAGGGTTCAATACGGATAGGAACGCAGGCATTACAACCATGACATGCCATTGTGTACAAAAAATTTCCATTCCGCCGATACCCGGATTTCAAGAAAAACTCCATTACGTGTTCGGGAAGCGGACCGAATTGGGCCTGACGATATACCGCAGGATATGGAAGCCCGTAGGGGCACTCAATCAGTACGTCATAAAATAATTGTTCAAGTTGGTTGCTCAACAGATGCTCTCCAGTTGAGAGATAAAATTCTCCAGATCATTGACCTCTCCATCGACATAATCCTCTGGATATAAAAGCGCCGACATATAAAAGACGCTGTCAAGCTTAATAGCCTTTTTAGCAGAAAATGAAAATGCTCCGATCTGGCTTTTAAGCGATTGGGCAAGTTTAGTATCAAGAGACTTCGTTACCCTGTCAAGACTATCCGGCAGACCGACAAGAAGGCGCGCTTTTTCAGACATCAGTTTATAATGGAGATCCTTGTTCTGGTAATCATAAAGGGCCGTTTTTGCTTCTGATTCAAGTTTTCTTATCTGTCTGGCAGCATGCCTCAACTGTTGAACAATTTCATCGAGAGTCGACATAAAACAAAAAATCCTTTACTGAGATGTAGTAAATCATCCTTTATGTGCGGCAGAAAATCCTTTCTGCAACGACAGTTGAGCGTGTTTGGAAAACAAGCAGTGAATTTTATTATAAATTTTTCTGACCGGTTTTAGCAAATATATATTTTTATTTATTATACAGTTGATTACTATTGAACTTAAAATTCTGATACCCATCCTCAAAACTCTATAAAAAAGGATCGACAGTTCAAGTTTACAGAAAATAAGTATGCACCTTACAACAGTCGGTATTGAAAACATACATTACCCAATTTATGTTCGGGAAAAATCAGGTGGTCACCAGCAAACTGTTGCCAGTTTGCGTTTAACGGCAAATATGCCCAGGGACCAACGAGATACCTGCCTTTCTACCTTTCTTTCAATTCTCAATGCATACCAGGACGATATTAAAACAGATATTTTTCCAACAATACTTTCAAAACTAAAGAGACAACTGAACGCAAACTCTGCTTCAATAGAAATGACCTTCCCCTATTTTATTGAAAAGACGGCTCCTGTGAGCAAAACAAAATCTCTTATGGAGTACCGGTGCTGTTTTTCCTGTGGGGTCGATGGCAGTCCAGACATGCTGGTTTCTCTCTGGATTCCAAGCACAACACTGTGTCCCTGCTCAAAAGAAATCAGCTTATATGGTGCTCATAATCAACGGGCTGAGATAAACCTGAATATTAAATTCAATAATTTTATTTGGATTGAAGACCTTATTTCTCTTGTTGAAGCAGGGTGTTCCTGTGAGGTGTACAGTCTTCTCAAGCGTCCAGATGAAAAATATGTCACAGAAAAAGCCTATGACAACCCTATGTTTGTCGAAGACGTGGTCCGAAAAGTAGCGGAGTCTGCCCGGAATCACCCTGATATTTACTGGTTTTCGGTAGGGGTTGAAAGTTTCGAGTCAATCCACAAACACAGTGCTTACGCATATACCGATATTGATGCATTATAATTGCAGTTCCCATCCTGTTACAGTTTATAGGTACGTACATGAAACAATTGACCATTTTTCTGCCTCTTCTATCTATCCTCATCCTTCTCGCCGGCTGTGGGACAAAAAACATTGAAAGCGCCGTTGATAGAGGGGCAGTAAAACTAGATGGACCATCTCTTAAACAACTGTTGACCGGCAGCACCGTTCATGCTTCAGGATATGGGCAAGAGGCAGAAATCATTTTTCATAAAAACAATACACTTTCGGCAACGAACAAAAACCACGAAGAGAACTCCGGCAAATGGACGATCACAGACGATTTGCTCTGCATGCGGTTTTATCAATGGGGTGAAAAGCAGACAATCTGTTATCTGATTTACAATGAAAATGACACTCTCCTGCTTTTCAACAAGGAGGGACTGCAGTTATATAGTTTCACCATAACTGAAAGAAGTGCTGATATTGTGAAAGAAGGCATACATTATACACCATCTACAGAAAAACCGACGTCAGCGCCGATAACTTCAGCACCTCGGGAAATACAACCACCACCTCAATCAATCGTAACTCCAAAAACCACCGAAGATGTCAAATTTTTCGTCCGCCAAACAGCACAAAATTGCCCAGGATGCAATCTTGCCAAAGCACAGTTGTCAGCCCAAGTGTTAATTGGAGCAAACCTCAAAGGTGCAAATCTTACAGAGGCCGATTTGAGTCATGCAGTATTGAGGCGGGCGAATCTTCAAGGCGCAAATCTCTTCAAGGCCAACCTTCGCAATGCCAACCTTATGGGGGCGGACCTTACCGGAGCCAACCTGACAGAAGCGGATTTAACCGGCGCCAAAGTTCAAGGGGTAATTGGCTACACGCCTTAAATTGAAATAGTTCAAATTTTATCTGACACTCCTGTTTGGCTTGATTAAAAGTCATCTGACAAATAACATTCATATAATTGGTTGATTTTACTTTGCGTCTAGTCAAACTCCACAAATAGTACCGAAACTTTCACTGCCTTTCAGAGGAAAAGTCCGTTCCAAAACATATTAAGTTTCTGAAACCCTCAAATATGGAATCTGCTTATGGAGGAGATTAACTTTATGGGGTGGCAAGAGGAGAAAGGGATATATGAAGGGTCTCCCCATTGTCTAGACCATTTTTTATATAAGTTAAGGTGGAACCTTTTTTAATGCTGAGGTGCCGAAGTTCCCGGATGAGATGATCTGCACCCAAGGGTATCGAAGCGGCCCCT
>Ga0102953_1002779_pt1 | contig 10103 bp, 6 predicted proteins | sample SalPon2A_C_D2_MG_FD_78509 | JGI IMG/M metagenome (GOLD analysis project Ga0102953, IMG submission 78509) | Soil microbial communities from South San Francisco under conditions of wetland restoration - Salt Pond MetaG R2A_C_D2_MG | ecosystem: Environmental > Terrestrial > Soil > Wetlands | place... | reverse complement strand
TGTCTCCTGTCTCCTGTCTCCTGTCTCCTGTCTCCTGTCTCCTGTCTCCTGTCTCCTGTCTCCTGTCTCCTGTCTCCTAAGATTAATCATTTTTTGGTATAGATCCAGGCTAACGGGTTATCATACGATTTCACCTTATTTAACAGGCTCTGAGCCTGACTTCGGTTTTGACCACCTGAGTATGTTACCAGATACCAAACATTGTGTATATCTCGCACGATACTGGCATTGGGGTAATCACCCGTTTGCAGTTTACTCAGCATATTGTCAGCCTTATCCTGGCTTAAAAACTCTCCGGCGATCACATAATAGGTCGCGGATCTTCTCGCAGCCGGCGATTTTTCGGCATCCTTCTGGCTCTCCATGCTATTACGGATCAATTCGATACGTGCCTGCATCATTTTCAGAGAATCCAGTTGCGATTTCATGGTGCCCAGGGAATCGAGCTGATCCTGAAGCTTGGTGATTCTATCTTGCTGTCGTTGCAGCCGGATTTCAGTAGCCAGTTTCTGAAACTCATTGAGAACTTCTGAGGCCTGATCCAACTCTTCGTTAGACTTTTTAACCGTCGCTAAATTCTGATCAATCAGCTGATTCATGCGCTGCAACTGTTCGCCATATCCAAAGGGATCGGCTGTCGCCATTTCGCCAAACGATCCTGCGGGCCTGCCAAGGCGAATTGAAAGCCCGAGTGTAAGGAAGCTCCATGAGTCGTTATTGTATTCGTGCGGCTTATATACCAGGGAAGATTGATTTCCAATGGTTGGATATCCATCTATTAATTCCGAATTGCTCATGTGGTAGCTGTATTCCCCTTCTATGGCAACCCGCCGGCTAATATTAACTTTTATACCAGCACCCAGAGAATAGACTATTGCTATACTCTTATTATTAATCCCCTGGTAAGGTTTGGTTGACGCATTAACAACCTTCATCGAAGTCTTGGCGTTATACCAAAAAAGTCCGGGTCCCCCGAAACCGTAAATGTCCAGATATTTGTCCAGCGGTGCGGCTTTAAACATGGACAGGAAATTAAATCTTGGCTCCAGGGTAAATCCGAAGTAATGAGTGTCGTATGAACGATGGAAATAGTTTTTCGTTGTGCCGCTCTTGAAACGGCCGGTATATAATCCGGCTCTGAATCCAAAACCCGGGTTCAAGTTATAGCCACCAAAAAACCGAAACGTTGGAGTCAATTTCCCCGACTCATTGAAATTAACAACAGAAACACCGCTGTTAAAACTAACATACCAGGGGGTGTTTATTTGTTGAGCAACACCATTGGTGACTTTGGTCAGAGATATTAGTGTCAGTATGACGATAAAAATCAGATAATTGTATCGACGCATAGCAGCAAGACTTGGCATCACATATTTAATTGGGTGCCGGATTTTTTACTTCAGGTTAAAAAAACAAGTCTTTGAATAAGGCAAGACATGGTAGTTTCGAAGGTGAAAATTTCATAAACAGAAAACAACCATGTTTGAAAAATCTATAATAACGAAAAATCGAATAACTTATATAACCTATTGTTTTAATAGTTATCTACGGATTTTTCGTACCTGTCGAATCAGATTGTAATTGTTGTTGCAACATCTCGAAGTATCGTTCGATCAGGCGCTGGTAATCGGCATTATACTTAGTTTGACTTTCGCTGCTCATTCGGTCGCGCAGGTATTTCTTAAGCTGTTCGAGAGTAACATTCGGCGGCGGCGCATATTTCTTTTCCTTTGCTACTTCTGCTCTCCGTTTCTTGTCGATTCCTCGCTCTTCCAGCGCTTTTTCAGCCGACAACATACGGGAGAGGATATTGTGTTGTCTTTGAATAAACTGACGATCCGTCTCACCACCACGCATATCATTAATAGCTTTTTCCATCTGTTCATTCATGCGTTGCAGTTCACTCAACATTTTATCGCCTGACTCGAGGGCCCCACTCTCCTGTAACTGTTTAAGCTGTTTACGGATATCGTTCTGGACCCGGGCCATTTGGTTCAAACGACTCATCTGATCATGGGTCAGCCGGCTACCCTGAATATCATTTATCAACTGTTGCATTTGATCGTTCAAATTCTTCTGCTGGCCGGACATATTCTGCAACTGTTTCATCATCTGGCTCATGCTCATCCCAGCCCCTGACATACCGTTCCTTTGCTGCTGTTCAAGTTGGTCCAGCAAAGAAGCAATCATGGAAGCCAGTTCATTCATGTTGCCAAGCACTGTCTGCACCTGGGCCTGTGAAACGTCCTGTTTTCGATTGGACAGCCCGGTGAGAGCCCGATCCATATTCTGCCGGATGATATCCTTTCTTGTAGTGATCTGATTCGACAAAGCGGGAATTTCTTTTGACAGCGCAGAAAGGCTGTCCGACACCAACTTAAAACTCTGTGCAATAGTGTGCTGCTGACGGGCCTGTTCAACAAACGCCGGACTCTGATCAGATAAATCACTCACAGCCCTGGTTACATCCTCCTGCGCATCCGACAACAAGATCAGATCCTGCAACACACTTTTCAATGCTGCAATATTTAACTGTACCTGCTTCTTATTGAGTTTTGCCCTTGCCGAACGAATCTCTTTGGCTGATTTTTGGAGTTGATTTTGAATTGAATGCTGCTGTTGGGACGATCTCGACATATCCGGTTTCCCCTGATTTAACTCCTGAATATTCTTTTGGAGCATATCCTGCGTTTGTTGAAACTGCGGAGACATTTGATTCTCAAGGTTCTTCATCTCACTTTTCGCTCTCACCGGACTTTGCTTGCTTAGGTCATTAAGCTTGTCTTTTGCTTTTTGCAGATCTTTTTGAATCTCTTGCTGCTCATTCGCCTTCTGTTTTCCGGTGGCTTGCTTTTTAAGTAATTCCCCCTCGCGGTTACTTAGATTTTCCAACAGCTTAGCGGTTTTATCCAGACCAATATCGAGTTTCAGAGATTTAAATAATTCCAGGGTCCTTTCGAGCCTTTCTTTGTACATCTTCTCATTAAACTGATATTTCTGCATAGCCTGCTGCAACGAGCTGATGTCCATATTCTGAAGGCTTTTCTGTAGTTTTTCCAAAGCCTTCATAAGTTCCGGATCCTTGATCTGGTCTATCAGTTTTTGGAGATCCTGATATTTCTTCAGCGTTTCTTGTGAGAGTGTGTGATCTTTTTGATAATTCTTCTTTAGCCGTTCAAACTGTTTATTCAGCTCATCAATCTTTTTGTTGATTTTCTCATGGGCCTTCTTCAGTTGCTCGACAGATTGCTGTTCCTTGTATGAATTTTGGTTACCGTTTCTCAAATTCTGCTGGAGCTGCTTAAATTGCTCCTGTATATGATCCGCGCCCTCGTTTATATCTTTGAGCCTGTCTGTCAGCGAGTTCTCCTGTTGATCCGTCTGATCGAGTGTCTCGGCCATCGAACTCATTTTTATGATATGTTCTGATGTACGAACCTTTTTATAACCTGACGGCTTGTCATTATCCCTCACCTGGATCCAATAGGTAACCTGATCCAACGGTTTCAGATCCAGTTTTGTCAAATCCCAATTTATTTGCCCTACATCTTTCGTCGTATGAGGTACCGGCAACCGGATGGATTTAACTTTTTGATTCCCCACAAAAGCCTTGTCCACACGATAAAAAAGCGTTACGGAATGAAACCCGAAATCATCGCTCATTTCATACTGAACAGAAAGAGTATCCGGGTTGATCATTGATATCACATTTTCCGGCTTAATGATTGATACATAAGGATTTTCGTCTCTTAATTGACCGATTCGCACAGCATATGGATTATGATTGCTAATATTTGCCGTGTCTACAAAGGCAAAGGTCAGGCTGTCCGCTTTTTTAAAAGAGAAGCCAAGATCCAGGCTATCCGAAGGAATGCTTCCGGACAGGCCATCCCGAAGCGTATCATGCGTCAGGAATCGAATGATGTCCATGCTTTTAACAGGTTTGTTCAGAGTCCCTGTAAAACGAATCATGGATCCCGGATAGGCCTGAAATTCAGTAAAAGGATAGTTGTAACTGGATGGATCAAGCTTTGTATACGCAGGCGGAATAACGTGGGCTTCCAAATGCTCAAATCTCGGTCGTAATAATATCCGGATGGAGAAAGTCGCGGTTTTATAGCCATCCATCAGTACATAATACTCGAATGCCTCGGTGGGCTGGAGCTGACCGGAAACAAAAGTAGAGTCGTCTAAACGACCCATCTTCTGTATCCTGAAGTTTTTTTCGAGATCGGTCTTCAGCGCCAGCTTTACATCTTTTGGTTGTGGCTGTCCGTTCAAAGATAGAACAGCCTGAAAGAGACTGCCTTGCTCAAGAACCTTTGTACCCGGTCTGACTACAAACTCAAATGGAACTGGCCTGTTATAATGTTCCCAAAAATGGGTAACACGATTTATTGCGCCTGGATTATTGAATCCCAAGATGCCCAGGAAAACAACAACTGCTAAAAAAATGGACCCGGATTGTCGCTGACGTTTGGCAAAGCTGTTACTACGAATGACTGCTTTAACCGAGCGGGCCAGTTTATCCTCCGATATCTGGTCCAGGTTTTGCTTTAATGCCAGACTTGAATACGGAGTGGCGCTTTTTTCATCATTCCGAAGATCCAATACATTGCGAAGCTGTTCGAGTTGTATCGCTCTTGAAATCTGCCGATAAAATTCCGTCCAGCCCTCGGGTCTTGAAGCTTTTAAAATCCACAGACCAAGTCCCGATCCCAAAAGAAGTGCAACTATAAGTGAAACCGTCTTTATCCAGGCGGGCAGGAACAGATATGATTCTGCAACAATAAGTAGCAGTAAAAAGGCACCAAGAACGCCCAAACTGCCATATACGATCCAGAGGTTGCGGTATCGCAAATAACGCCGGTGCATCTGACGAAGCAGATGTTCAATCCGGTGCAGTTTGGCATCATTCTTTGTTTTATTCACCCCGATAACATATCAGAATATTTACTTTCCTACATATTATAGGTAACGGGAAAGGATAGCAACAGTAGTTGCAAGAGTTGCTGTCATGGAAACAATCGCTGATATGATTCCAAACCGTTCTTGTGCCGACAAACCCTGATTCTGAGGCTTGGTTGGCACAATGATTTCTGAACCCGGTTCAACTTTCGGGTAATGCCTGAAAAACAATACATGGGAAATTTTTTGAATCTCACCGTTTGGATACATGACATACGATTTTTTCCAGGCAGCACTGTCGGCATATCCGCCGGCCCTGTCGATATAGTCACGGAAACCAAGAGAATTACTATAGGGCACGTTAATCGGGTATAAGACGGCACCGGACACTTTAACCGTTTCGAGCCGCTTCGGAACGCGCAGCTCGTCGCCAGGCATGAGCTGAAGATCATACTTAGATCCGGGATGCGCGAGAATTGCCGGCAAATTGATTCCAATCGGCCCGGGTTGCGCCTCTCCGCTTCTTCGAATAAGACGGGCACCCTCTGCATAAGCCTGAGGGGTAAGCCCACCTGCTCGTTTCACCAGGTCAGAAATAGTCTCATTCTTGCTGGCAATCGTATATAGACCAGGATAGACCACCTCGCCGGTAACAGATGCTTGTTGCTGAGGTTGATAGTTGGGCTCCGACCGGACAAACACCTCATCAAAAGGTTCCAGAAGGAATTTTTCACCACCTTTTTCAATATGCAGCTGACGATCGACGCTGAAACTGAAAATCTGTGCTATCTGAGCAATAACGGTATCTTTGGGGGTACGGGTCATTCGCCGTGATACCTCAATACGATATGGCGCAGCCGACTCTTTAAACCCGTTGGCCTGCATAATCAGGTCATTGAGAGTCATATTATCTGCATAGGGATAGCTCCCCGTATCCTGCACGGCACCGTAAATCTTCACATCATATTTTTGCCGCATGTCAAAAATGGAGGGAATCATCACGATGTCATCCTTTTGCAGCTTGATGTCGTTATCTGCAGGATCTTTCATCAGTGCCTGAAGGCTAAACGGTATGACCTTAGTCTCATAATCCGGTTTCGTGCGATAGATCAAAGCCCGTGACATATAAGCATCCCCCCGGAGGCCGTCCGCCACTTTGATTAAATTATAAACCGTGGTTGTGTCTGTAACCTGATATTCGCCCGGACGAAATACCGCCCCTTTAATCTGGGCCATGTTAGCAAAACGATCGAGAATTTTACCGACAAAAATCTGATCACCGTTTTTCAACCGGAAATTCCTGAACTCAGATTCATTGACGCTCAGAATTTTCTTTTCCGTTGAAGTATTTCGATATACTTTGACGCGTTGAGTATAGGCGCTGTCGGTAAATCCACCGGCGAAACGGAAAACATCGGCAAGGGTTTCTCCCTGTCTTACCTGAAATAAACGGGGTCTTTTGACTTCCCCGCCTACATAAACCCGTTTCTTATAAGGATCCACTTTTATGATATCCTGATCCTGGAGACGGATATTGCTGACTGTTTTCCCGTACACAAGGAAATCATAAACATCGACGCTGTCGATAATGTGGTTATTTCGTATAACCTCGATCGACCGGTATGATCCATTATCCGAGGGGCCGCCGCACACGTATAAAGCGTTAAAAACCGTCGATAAACTTGAAAGAGTGTAAGTTCCTGGCGCCTGTACTTCACCAATAATATTCACATTGATGCTGCGAATTTTGCCAAGCGTAATATCGGCATATGTATTTCTCTTCTTCGGATTATTGGGGCTTAACCCGGAATATATTTCAGTGAGGCGTTTAATGATGCGCTGCCTGGCCTGGTCCATGGTCAGACCATTGAGATAGATCGGCCCGATGTTACTGATAGAGATGCTTCCATCCGGACTTATCGTCTCCTGGTATGTCATCTGGGCCGCTCCCCAGATATTAATCACCAGCTCATCCCCGGGCCCCAGTTGATAATTTTGGGGAGTCGGGATATTCATCGAGGGTGCAAAGGTCAGTTTCTTTTGGTTGAAAAGATCGGCACCGAATATTTTGCGTTGCTTTGTAGTTGCTGTTGAGCCGGATAAAGCAACCGTATCGGACCGAAACGGTACGGTACGACGACTCAATAATTCCTTGAAATTTAACGGCATACGATTTTGCGCCGTTGTATCTGCCGAAGCACTTTGTCCCAGTCCACCTTTTGACTGGATGTCCATAACACGCTGCTGGAATTTCTGTATCTCGCTGGCAGGCATTCCCCTGGCAGCTGCCAAATTTTCAAGATCACTGATACTCATCCCACGGCTTTGTGCCTTTTGCACAATGTCAATGATCTGTTGATCACTCAGATTATCAACATTGATTTGAGAGAAGTCTATATTCTCCAGTTGTTGTTGCTGAGCAAAAACCGGCTGAGAGATCGTTGTCATCAGAACAGAGAATGTCAGCAAGGATAAGAGAAGGGCAAAATAAGCCGTTAATCGCTTCATTATGCGTCGTGAAATGTTTGAATTTTTATGGTGAAAGCCGTGCGCGGCAAATGACCGATATTTATCAGGCAAATTTACACGATCGAATGCCTAATAAAAAGTCATATTCGGGTGAAACCCGGGTATATGATCGGATGAAAATACAAAAATGTAAGTAGATTAGTGACAATGATAGCGTCATTTATGTCTGTTGAAAGCGGTAAGCACCGTGCTCTCGCCAATCGAAAACCTTCCCCCACGTTGTTCCAGAGTTACGGCTTCATTGAATGCATCGTGCTCCAGGTATAAGTAATGACCGCTCTGACACCATTCGCTTAGAATATCCCTTTTCTCATCAAGCGTTTGAACAGGATGCATATCATACCCCATCACCCATGGCAACGACACATGGGCTGCAGTTGGTACCAAATCCGCTGCAAACAGTATTGCTATCCCGTTTGCTTCGATTTTAACTAATTGTTGACCGATAGTATGTCCATTGACAATAATTGTCGACAAACCCTCTTCGAAAGTGTAACTGGATGGAATCAGCTCGAGTTTGGATTGTTGACGCAGTGGATCAATATTCTCATCCAGGAAACTAGCTTTTTCCCTTGCATTGGGTTGCAATGCTGTTTCCCACTGACTCTCCGTTATCCAGTGTCTTGCTTCCGGAAAGGTGAGGCCGGATTCCTGACCATCGCGCCGGTAACTTGCCCCGCCACAATGATCAAAATGAAGGTGTGTCAGTATTATATCTGTGATGTCCGGTGATGAAAAACCATGAAAATTCAGCGAACGGACCAAATCGGAATGCTCGTGATCAATCTTGTATATGTCTTCGAATTTTCGACTGAACTTACGTCCTATTCCAGTATCAATCAGGTAACGTTTACCTGTACGGGTTGATTCCACCAACAGGCATCGCATTGCCAGGGGTATTCGATTTTGCTCATCCGGGACGATTGCTTTTTGCCATAATGGTTTGGGAACAACACCAAACATAGCCCCGCCATCAAGACCAAACCGGCCGGTTTCGATAGTATATAAATTAAACGAACCTAGCTTACACGAGGATAACTCCATATAATCAAATCTTGAAATCGATCGGGGGATAATTTTTGAAATGACCGTTTCCTTTTATCCGGCGTTTAACATTTTCCAGGGCTTTATACTTGGGAAGAACCTGTTCAAGGTGCTCCTGTATGAAATGAAGACGCTCTCTTTCGGATTTTATTTCGAGAAGATTTTGTTTTTGAGCCAATTCAAAACCCACGAGATGTACAATCCTGAAGGAATGGAGAGGCTCACTGGGAACGGTGATTGTAACGGATTCCTGCTCAAGTAACGACACAACTTCATACAACATGGGGCGAATAGTCTCCCGGATGCGGCCAAGGTCATCCTCTTCTTCATGATCATGGAAATAGGTTACCACAGCCTGTAAAAATGATTCTGAAGTATCGAACCCATGCACCAGAAAACGATCACCACCGGCACACACTATGTCCATACGTCCATCGCCATAAATTTTGTGAATCACTTTGATGTTTGATACACAACCTACTTTCGATATGGAATTATTGATATAACTGGTTATACCAAAAGGAATCTTCTTACCGGCACAATAACGGACCATCTCCCGGTAGCGATCCTCGAATATGTGCAAATTGAGCGTTTCACCGGGAAAAAGTACCAGCGGCAATGGGAAAACCGGTATTTTAATCATTGGTTTTGTCATAAAGACACTTTCCGGTTGTATACGGACCGGTTATAATTGGCTCATAAGTTTTTCGAGAAACAGTTTAACCTCCTTCAGGTCTTTGACAACACCAACCGGCAATTGTACTTTCCCGGGAATGCCGTTGTTGCGTGAATGTTTACCTTCAATTACCTGGCGTGCACCGGCAGTGCTATATTTTTTCTCCCGGATAAGCGTCTTAAGCCGGATAATGGTCTCAATATCATCGTCAGTGTACATTCTCTTACCCGAACGGTTCTTGGCCGGTTTCAAACTGTCGAAGCGAGTTTCCCAATATCGCAGTATATGCGGTTCTACTTCGGTGATTTCACTAACTTCACCGATACTATAATAAAGTTTTTTCATTGATTGCGAGTCAACGATTTAGTTATTTTGATTTCTTGTAGTTACTTAAACCCATTTCCTTATAAAGGAGAAATAATCAAGATTCATAACATTGTCAAACACTTCCGTAGAAAAGCCAGAGTTAAGTATTGTTGTTCCTCTTTTTAATGAACAGGAATCGTTACGAGAGTTATATAATACCGTCGATAAGACACTTAACGAGCTGTACAGTTTCGAAATAATTTTTGTTGACGACGGTTCAAATGATGAATCGTGGGAGGTCATTAAGGAACTGTCCGCCGGGCATTCGGCTGTCAGAGGCATTCGATTCCGCCGTAACTATGGCAAGAGCGCTGCCTTGCAGAAGGGCTTTGAAAAAGTCCGCGGAAATTATGTCGTCACCATGGATGCCGATCTTCAGGATGATCCTGCCGAAATACCCGATATGATTAACATGCTTACCGGTGGGTATGATCTGGTGAGCGGCTGGAAAAAGAAACGCCATGACCCCGTGTCTAAAACGATACCGTCCAAATTGTTCAACATCGGAACCTCATGGGTCACCGGAATACCACTGCATGATTTTAACTGTGGACTTAAAGCGTACCGGCGAGAGGTGGTC
>Ga0102953_1002778_pt1 | contig 10103 bp, 9 predicted proteins | sample SalPon2A_C_D2_MG_FD_78509 | JGI IMG/M metagenome (GOLD analysis project Ga0102953, IMG submission 78509) | Soil microbial communities from South San Francisco under conditions of wetland restoration - Salt Pond MetaG R2A_C_D2_MG | ecosystem: Environmental > Terrestrial > Soil > Wetlands | place... | reverse complement strand
GCTGAAGCTTTTCCTTGGGGACTTCTGTCACCTTGGAGTTGGAGAGCAGGAATTCAATGGCCTTTTCTTCGAGGATCTGCCCGACCAGTTGATCACGCATCCCTTCTCCATTGTAATAATTCTTCACCGCATCGATAGGCGCATTGGCCATGACGGCAATCTGCTCGATCTTGCTGTCTATTTCAGCTTCGTCAAAGGCAATCTCTTCCTGACGGGTGACCGCTTCCAGCAGCAGGCTGCCCTGCACCTGCTTGACCGCAGTGTCACGGTACATTTGACGAAAATTCTCATCATTCATGCCGAGCATTTCCAGAGACATCCCCTGGGATTGCATACGGTTCTTGATGTTCTGCATCATGTAATCAAGCTGATGATTGACCATGGTTTCCGGGACTTCAATCGGGTTCTTCTCGATCAGGGCAGTCATCAACCGCTCTTTGAGGTCACCGTCAATCCGATTTTTCTCCTGTAACTGGTAATCCTCTTCGATCTTCGCCTTGAGCTCCTCAAGCGTATCGACCCCGAATCCCTTGGCAAAGTCATCGTCCAGTTTGGGCAGTACCTTTTCTTTGATCTCCCGGACCGTCACCTTGAAGACCGCCGGCTTCCCGGCGAGTTCCTTATTGCCATACTCTTCCGGAAAAGTGACCTCGAGCTCTTTTTCCTCGTCTCGCTTGAGCCCCTCAACCTGCGCTTCGAACCCAGGGATAAACGATCCCGAACCAAGCTCAAGAACATGGCCATCCGCACTACCACCTTCAAAGGCCTCCCCATCAACAAAACCCTTGAAGTCGATGGTGACAAAATCACCCTCGCGGGCCTTTTTTCTGGTCGTGACCTTTTGTTCGGTACGTGACTCCTGCATGGTCTCGAGGCGCTTTCCCACCATCTCAGGGTCAGCCTTGAACTGCTCTTTTTCCAGGCTGAATCCGGTATAGTCATTCGCGACCACCTCCGGCTTAACCTCGACCTCGGCTGAATAGGTAAAAGCTTTATCCTTTTCCAATTCGCCGCTATCAGTGATTTTCGGATCAGAAATCGCCTGGATCTTGTGCTCGGCAAGTGCCTTGAAATAAGTATCGTTGATCAGCCGGGTAAAGGCCTTTTCCTGCATCTGCGGCTGGTAATACTTTTCCAACATGGCCATTGGAACCTTGCCCTTGCGGAAACCCTTGACCTTGGCCGATTTGGCAATCTGTTTATACGCAGCGGTAATTTCACTGTTGACCTGTTCAACGGCAACATCGAAGGAGAGTCGCTTGCTGACACTGTTAATTTCTTCAATCTTAACATTCATAATCTATTCACCTCTGTTTCAATTCGGTCGATCTACTGAAATGACTGTATCCGAAAATTTTCTGCATACGAATGCATACCGGCCTTTTGCGAGGACACCACTCTGACAATGGGTATGGGGATTTTGGTGCGAGAGGGGGGACTCGAACCCCCACGGTTGCCCGCTGGATCCTAAATCCAGTGCGTCTGCCAATTCCGCCACTCTCGCGGGACCGGTGTCAGGCGATGACCAATGTAGTTGCATTCAAGTTAATGGCAACAAAAAAAACCCGCCCCTTTGCCGAAGTCACTTCCGACGGCCAGAGCCGTGTTCACTAGACGGTTAACGGGCGGGTTTTGATATTAAATTGGGGTGAGTGATGGGATTTGAACCCACGACAACTGGAGCCACAATCCAGTGCTCTACCAACTGAGCTACACCCACCGCAAGCAAGAATCGAATACTAGACAAGGGGTTGCTTCTTTGTCAATCTAAAAGTGGCACGCCAGGAAGGATTCGAACCCTCGACCTACGGCTTAGAAGGCCGTTGCTCTATCCAGCTGAGCTACTGGCGCATTGAACGTAAAATGGTCGGGGTGAGAGGATTCGAACCTCCGACATCTTGGTCCCAAACCAAGCGCGCTACCAGGCTGCGCTACACCCCGACGAGGGCGATTTTTTAACACGACAGCAGTGTCAATGCAAGGCAAAACTGCAAACGGTGGCAACTTCTTAACGGGGAATCCAATTGGGAACTTCAGGAGTTAACCGAGACTGTCGAAGTGATTGGCAGTCCGGTGCGTACTATCAAAAACCATATCAACCAACAATTGACAACATAAATCGCTTCACAACTAACAACGATTCGATTATACAAAGATGCACTCGTGAACTGGTGGGCCAAACCGGCGTCATTTTAACAACCTATCCGAAACCGTGTTGTAAATACTGTTTCAACCCGATATCCTCATTAGACAATGCAGAAAATATTCGACAAAATTGGCGATGAAACCCTCAACTTCCTCGAGGTTGCCGGACGCATGGGGATTTTTCTGCTCGCATGCTGCGGCAGGATCATTGCTCCGCCGTATAAACTGCAGCCGGTCATCAAACAGGTCCATTTCATAGGCAGCCGATCGGTTTTTGTTATCCTGTTTACCGGCGCTTTCACCGGGATGGTACTCGGACTGCAGGGCTATTATACACTGCGAAAATTCGGTTCGGAAGGACTGCTCGGGTCGGCGGTGGCGCTCAGTCTGCTACGCGAACTCGGCCCAGTGCTGACGGCACTCATGGTCATCGGCCGCGCCGGGTCGGCAATTACCGCCGAGATCGGCATCATGCGCAACTCCGAACAGATCGACGCGCTGGAATGCATGGCCATCGATCCCTATAAATATCTCCTGGCTCCCAAATTTGTCGCCGGGGTGATCGCCATGCCGATGCTGACCTTTATCTTTAATGTCGTCGGCATCTTCGGGGGCTATCTGGTCGGAGTCGGACTGCTCAAGGTCAATTCCGGGGTCTTTTTCCAGTCCATGTACGACGCCGTCAACTGGGTTGACATCAATATGGGGATCGTCAAATCTCTGGTCTTCGGCCTCCTGGTGATCTGGATTTGTGCGGCCAAAGGGTATTTTCTCCACCTTGAACGGTCCGGAGGTTTCGGTGCCGAGGGGGTCAGCCGTACGACGACGTCAGCGGTCGTCATGGCTTCGGTGTCGATCCTGATCTGGGATTATCTGATCAGTGCCATCATGATGTAGCAGTCGTTTCTTGAAAACGAATGGCCATATACAAATGACAACTACCGACAAACAGCCGATAATTGAACTGCGCAAGATTACCAAGACCTTCGGCACCCAACGGGTCCTCGACAAGGTCAATCTGCGCGTCTATGAAGGGACCACGCTGGTCATTGTCGGCGCCAGCGGCCAAGGCAAAAGTGTCATCCTCAAACATATGCTCGGTCTGGTCAGACCGGAGCGGGGCAATGTCCTGGTATTCGGCACCGATATTGCGACCTGTTCACGCCGGAAGCTTAAGGAAATCAGAAAAAATTTCGGGGTTTTGTTCCAGAATGTGGCGCTGTTCGACTCTATGACGATTTTCGACAACGTTGCCCTCCCCTTGCGCGAACGAACCGATTTCAGCGCCAGGGAAATTCGCGAGCGGGTCGAAGCCAAACTGGAACTGATGGATCTGCAGGGTGCCGGCGCCAAATATCCCGCCCAGATCAGTGGCGGCATGCAGAAACGAGTTGGTCTGGCCCGGGCCCTGGTTCTTGATCCGAAGATCGTGTTTTTCGATGAGCCGACCACTGGCCTGGATGTCCATAAAAGCAACGAGATCTACCGGTTGTTTTACAAAACCCAGGCGCAACTGGGTTACACGGCGGTCATCGTCAGCCATGATGTCCCTAAGATCTTTAAACTTTCGGATTATGTAGCCCTGCTGGCCAACAAGGAGATTCAGGGCTGCCTGACCCCGGAGGAGTTCCAGCTGTCAGACAATGACCATATCCGCTCCTTTGTCGAAACGACCATGGGCCCGATCTACACAAGTGAACGGGAGGAGACCAGTTTTTATGAAAAGGTTTAGCGTTGAAACTGCTGTCGGACTGTTTCTGGTGATCGGCTTTCTCTGTTTTGCCTACATATCGGTTAAACTTGGAAACGTCGACCTGTTCGGTCCCGAGACCTATCGGGTCACGGCCAAGTTCAGTTCCATTTCCGGCCTGAAGGTTGGCGCCAACATCGAAATCGCCGGTGTCAAAATCGGTCGGGTCGCAAAAATCAAACTGGAAACAACCGATTACGAAGCGATCGTCGACCTCGATATCAATACCGGGGTTGATCTGCAGGAAGATTGCATCGCCTCGATCAGAACCGCGGGGATCATTGGCGACAAATACATCAGCATTACGCCGGGTGGCTTCGATAAGCTGATAGGGCCCGGCGGAGATATTACCGAGACCGAACCGGCGATCAACATAGAGGAGCTGATCAGCAAGTACATCTTCGAGAAATGATCCATCGACCTGGAGAATGTCATGCCAAAGAATCTGCACCAGTCGTTCTGCGTCGCCCTGCTACTGCTGGGCTTGACCTGCCTAAACGCCGGGGTTTTATCGGCTGATTCGCTTCCGGCTACTGACAACACAGAACAGGGTCTTACGGCCGAACCCTTCGACCCGTTTGCCGATGACGGAGCCGATCTCCAGGTAGCTGATCCGATCGAACCGGTCAACCGGGCATTTTTCTGGTTTAACGACAAGCTTTATTTCTACCTGCTCAAACCAGTTGCCCGCGGCTACCGGATTATCCCGGAGCCGGCCAGGGTGTCCGTCGACAATCTCTTTTCCAACCTGGCCACACCGGTCCGTCTTGCCAACGCCTTGCTCCAGCTCAAGATCAATAAAGCCGTTTCTGAGCTGACAAGATTTATTGTCAATTCAACGCTAGGCGTCATCGGGTTGTTCGACCCCGGGAAAAGCTGGCTTGGTCTGGAGAAGGCAGATGAGGATTTTGGCCAGACCCTGGGATTTTACGGAGCCGGTAACGGCTTCTACCTGGTGCTGCCGGTCTTTGGTCCGTCCAACCTGCGCGACGGCATCGGTCGGGTCGGTGACTATTTTGTCGATCCAATCAGCTCGCCCCTCTACTTTGAACTCAACAGCTGGGAAGAATACGCCCTGAAAGGACTGGATACGGTCAACACCCTGTCGCTCGATAAGGACACCTACGAAGGAATCAAGAAGGACTCACTTGACCCCTACCTGTTCCTGCGTGATTCCTACACCCAGTATCGGAGCGCCAAGATCGGCAAATAAGAAACAATGCTATAATGTTTTGAAATTTATAAAGGAGTTCATTTTATGTCACGACCCTTCGTGCTCTTCACCTCCCTGGTTCTTTGTGCATTATTCGTTCTGCCTGCTTCTGGCTGGGCAGAGACCAGGGCCATCGACGACGTCCGAACTACAGTCGACGAAGTGTTGACGGTCCTGCGGGACAAGGCGGCCCCAACTGAACAACGCCGCGAGAAAATCCGCGGCCTTGTGCGTGGACGGTTTGATTTCGCATTGATGGCCCGAAGCACTCTGGGCCGGCAATGGAAGAATGCCAGCAAACAGGAACAGGACACTTTCATTGAACTTTATTCCAAGTTATTGGAGGCGACCTACATTGGCAGAATCGAAGCCTACACCGACGAAAAAGTCACCTATGGCGATGAAAAAACCAAGGGAGACAAGGCGCTGGTTGAAACCAGCATCGTGACGTCTTCAGTTACCATCCCAATCGACTACAAGCTGGTCCAGAATGTGACCGAATGGAAAGTCTATGACGTCGTGATCGAAGGAGTCAGCCTGATCCGGAACTTCCGTAGCAGCTACGGCTCGATCGTCGAGAAAGAAGGTTTTTCTGGGCTATTTGCCCGGATGGAAAGCAAAGTTAAGGAACTGGAGCAATAAACCACTGTGACAAGTATCCTCTCATCCCAATCCGAACCTCCGGTCTGCGACGGTATCTGTGAAGAGCGTCTCTGCGGGCGAATGAAACAGGAACTCCGGTTTTTCAGTTTTCTCGAAAACGCCGAACTTGACGAGATTGCTGCCTATTTCGAATGCCGACAGGTCCCGGCCGGTCAATATCTCTGGAAAGAACACTCCCCCGGCAACCACGTTGCGTTGCTCATCAACGGACGCGTAGAGGTGAGCAAAGGGACGGATCTCAAGGGGAACGTGGTGGTAGGAGTCTACAGTCGCGGCGCCTCGGTGGGTGAGTTGAGTCTGCTGGATGGCAGTCCACGGGCCGAATCGGTATTGGCCATCGACCATGTCGACCTGATCTTTCTGACCAGGGAGAGTTTTCAACGCCTGATCAGTGAACATCCGGACATCGGGGTCCGACTTCTTGAAGGGCTCCTGATGACCGTATCCCGGCGGCTGAAAAAGTCATTTGAGCGACTGGCGTCAATTTTCTAATAAAGGCCTCCTCCAACTAGTTGTAATTTTGAAGGTTTCTCAAGCTGATGTGAGAGTCGACCAGATTGATTAAATTGCTTGCTTTTTACAATTCGACATGATATGTGTCGAAACATTAGATTTGTTTTTAGTAACCTTCAGCAACGTGAACAGAATGATTTGAGACACTCATGCATTTTATTTCCGCACGGCACAAGGGCTGCCTTGCGGTTTTTCGTTTCAGGGGGGCACGTCGCCCTGATTAACCGATCCAACAGGATTAAAGGAGCAAAAAGATGGCACAAGGTACAGTAAAATGGTTTAATGATTCCAAGGGTTTTGGCTTTATCGAGCAGGAAGATGGTCCGGATGTATTCGTCCACTTCTCCTCCATTCAGTCTGAAGGGTTCAAGTCCCTGGCTGAAGGCGACAAGGTCAGCTTCGACATTACTGACGGCCAGAAAGGCCCCCAAGCTGCCAATGTTGTTAAAGTATAAAACCTTCACATAAATTGGCTCAAAGCCCCACGGTATGCCGTGGGGCTTTTTTTGTCGTACATTCCTGAAATCCGCTCTGAATTCAGCTGTGATTCGGTTAAACTTCAGTAAACCTCATTTTTTACTTCCCGGAGGACAACCAGACCTATGTCAGATCAGCCTGCTACCGGCACAACCCTAGCCGGATTCACCATAGATAAACGCACTGAAATTCAGGAACTCAACTTGGTCCACTGGCAGCTTACCCACCAGCGCAGCGGAGCCAGGGCAGTCCATATTGAGACAAAAGACCCCAACAATCTGTTCGCAATCAACTTCAGGACCCCACCTGCCGACTCAACCGGCATCGCCCATATCCTCGAACATACCGTACTGTGCGGTTCCCGAAAATTCCCGGTCAGGGATCCATTTTTCTCGATGCTCAAGCGCTCCCTGAACACCTTCATGAATGCAATGACTTCGAGCGACTGGACCAGCTATCCGTTTGCCAGTCAGAACCGCAAGGATTTCTACAACCTGATGGAAATTTATCTCGACGCGACCTTCTTCCCTCTGCTGCGCGAACAGGATTTCCTCCAGGAGGGGCATCGCCTCGAACCGGTCGACCTGACCGATCCACTCAGCGACCTGCATTACCAGGGGGTGGTCTACAACGAGATGAAGGGTGCCATGGCCTCGCCATCTTCGCTGCTCGGGCGTCGGCTCGGCAGGGCTCTCTATCCGACGACAACCTATCGGCACAATTCAGGTGGTGAACCAAACGACATCCCCAGCCTCAGTTGGCAGCAATTAAGGCGGTTTCACGCCGACCACTACCATCCGGGCAACTGCTGGTTTTTCACCTATGGAAATCTGCCTCTAGGGCAGCACCTTGCCACCATCGAGCATCAGGTACTCGACCGCTACACGGATACTGATCTGGCCCGGCTGAAAAAACTGTCCAGCCAGGTTCCTGCCGAACAGCCCTTCAGCGCCCCGCGCCGGGTGAGTGAAACCTTCCCGCTTGACAGTGGCAGTGATATAACCGGAAAAACCATGGTTCAGCTTGCCTGGCTCACCAACGACATCAGTGACAGCTACGTGCGGCTGGCCATGAACCTGCTTGGCAGTCTGTTACTCGGCAATCCTGCGGCACCTCTTTACCGGGCACTCATAGAGAGTAGACTCGGCAGCAATCTGGCACCGGGGGTCGGCTACAACGACGACAACCGTACCACCTATTTTGCCGCCGGGTTGCAGGGGACCGACCCTGAGCGGGCCGACGCCATTGAAGAGTTGATCCTGGATACGCTGCGCACTGTCGCCGCAACCGGTTTCCCGCCTGCCCGGGTGGCCGGCGCCCTGCACCGGCTCGAATTTTCCAACCGCGAGGTCACCGGCGACAGCTACCCCTACCCGTTGGTCCTGCTGATGCGGATGCTCGGTCCTTGGCTGCACGCCGACGACCCGTTGACACCGCTGCAACTCGATCAGCAACTGCGGCAGCTCAAGGCAAATGTTGCCGACCCGCACTATCTCCCCGGCCTGATCAGAAACTACCTGCTAGACAACCCGCACCGTGTCACCCTGGTTCTTAAACCGGACCCGGAACAGGCCGGGCAAGAAGACGCCAAATTACAACAGCAGCTGCAGAAACTGGCGGACGGGATGTCCCAGAAACAACGGCAAAAGCTGCTCAACCAGGCGCTGGAGCTACAGGCGGCACAGGAAGCCGAAGAAGATTTATCGTGCCTGCCGACCCTGACTCGGGACGACATTCCGGCCGATGAAGCCGAGGTCACCGCCGAGCGGATCGGCACGAGCGAACATTTGCATTTCAACCAGCCGACCAATGGTATTACCTATTTCACCGCCCATGTTAGTACCAGTCCCCTCTCTGCGGATGAGCTGCGCCACCTGCCGCTGTTTGGTGCGCTGCTGTCGCAGATCGGCGCCGCCGGTTTGTCGCATCTGCAGATGGCCGAACGCATCGAGGCTGAAACCGGTGGCATCCAGGGGGGGTGCGAGGTTCTCGAACAACCCGATAATGCCGACCGGTTCTCGTCCTCGCTGGTCCTCAAGGGCAAGGCGCTCAACCAGAAGACCGCCCAGCTGTTCGCGATCCTGCGTGATCTTTGCACTGCGCCGGATTTCACGGACCTGAACCGCCTGCACACGGTCCTGAACCAGTTGCATGCCTCACTGGAGAACTCGATCACCGGCTCCGGTCACAGTTATGCGGCCCGCGCGGCAGCGGCCCAGCTGCGCTCCAGCGCCCGATTGCGGGAGAGCTGGTCGGGCTTCAGCCAAATTGCCCTGATCAAAAAACTCTCCGGCAAGGCTCCGGGGCAGCTGCAGTCAACTGCCAACTGTCTGCAACAGATGGCCAGGCGACTGTTCTGCCGCGACAACCTGGTCTGCGCCCTGACGTCCGACAACGAATCTCCTGACCAGTTGTATTCCCAGCTCAACGATTTTCTTACTAGTCTCCCTGAAGCAGCAGACCAGTCTACGCCTGCCTCGACGACAACCGATCCCAGCGCCGGTGAAGGGCCGCTCGGCTTTGCCTATTCGGTGCCGGTTGCCTACGTCGCCAGGGTTTTCCCGGCGGCCTGCTACAGCAGCCCCGATTCGGCAGCGCTGGCGGTGTTGGCTAAATTACTGCGAGCCGGTTTCCTGCACCGGGAGATTCGCGAAAAAGGGGGGGCCTATGGAGGGATGTGCGGCTACAACCCGGAAGCCGGGCTGTTCTCCTTGCTCTCTTATCGGGACCCACAGCCTGGCCGCACCCTGAAGGTTTACGATCAGGCGCTGGCCTGGGCTAACAGCGGAGTCTATTCAGATCAGGAGATTGAAGAGGCGGTTCTGGCAGTCTGCAGCGATCTTGACCGACCGCTCTCACCCTCTGGACGGGCCTCACGGGAATTCTCCAATCAACTTCAGGGTCTGACCCGGGAAGAACGTCTGGCCTTCCGTCAGAAGCTGCTGGGGACGCAACGCCAGGACCTGTTGCGGGTCTCCGCGCGCTACCTGAACGGCAAGGCAGGATCAGTCGCGGTCCTAGCCAACCACGACAGCCTCGTCCAGGTCAACCAGGGCTTGCCTGAGCCACTCCGAATCATCCGCATCTGATCAACCGGAAATGTCGTTACCCTGGGTTCAGGCCCGGCGGATCACCTCGACCAGCAGGTCGGCGACGCGGGCCATGTCGGCGACCGCGACCGATTCGTCGACGGTGTGGACACCGGTCATACCGGTCCCGAGGATGACGGTTTCAATCCCGTACTGGTTGAAAATGTTCGCGTCGGATCAACCTCCGGCCATGGCGACCTCGAGTGACCGCCCCAGGCCCTCGGCAGCCGCCTCGACCAAACGGACAACCCCG
>Ga0102953_1002777_pt1 | contig 10106 bp, 10 predicted proteins | sample SalPon2A_C_D2_MG_FD_78509 | JGI IMG/M metagenome (GOLD analysis project Ga0102953, IMG submission 78509) | Soil microbial communities from South San Francisco under conditions of wetland restoration - Salt Pond MetaG R2A_C_D2_MG | ecosystem: Environmental > Terrestrial > Soil > Wetlands | place... | reverse complement strand
TATAGCTCCACTGCCGCACCGGCCGCTCGACTTGGAAGATTGGAAAGCGAAGCAGGATATCGATGTTTTCGGCGCTACTGAGGAAATCGTTTTCGAGTAATGCGTTAACATTGATCTGCATCAAATCGATGGTCGAGCCGCCGCCTACGTCTTCCCAGATCTCCTGCTGAGAATCGTCGCCGCCGAGCGAAGGCGCGAACAGGCTGTCGCTGTCGACCTGCGGCAAAGAGCGCACCCGAATTCCGAGGCGTTGGCCCTCGGCAAGTCTCTGGTCTACGCCGGTGTACAGACTGTAATTACGCGAAATCAACATCGGCACGCTCGCACTCGAGTCGCTGCCGCTTAGCGGCCGGTAGAGCAGTAGTTTGCACTGGTAAATCAGTTGCCCGAGCTTGCCGAGTCGACGCCGATCGGTATTTTTCAAACCACGCAGCGAATCGTTGGTTTCGGAGACCAGCGCGTTCAGCGACAGCGTCGCCACGCCCTCGCGCGCGGGCTGGTAATCGTAGATTACCGCCGCGGCGCCGAAGTCGACGCTCCTGACTTCTTCGCCGGTAGCCGGCAAGGAAAGGGTCAGAACAATAAAACCGGATATCAAACTGGCATTCAATTTCATAGCGCTTTACCTGCCCGATAATGCAGCCGGCGGTACCAGTAGTCGAAAAGGGCAGGTGCATTGCCCGTTTCAGGAAGGACCGGACGGCTGCCTGTCCTGCCGACATAGTATACCCGTCCGGCGAACATCTGGCACTCGAAAACCCCGGCCCGACTAGTTCCCCAGGAAAACCCTTTTCACCTTTTCATCATCGGCGAGATCTGCCGAATCGCCGGCAATCACCAGCCTCCCGCTTTCCAGCACATATCCGCGATCGGCCATGCTCAGGGCCAGCCTGACGTTTTGTTCGACGAACAGGATCGAAATCCCTTCGCCGACGATGTTGCTGAATATCTCGATCAGATCCTGCACCACCAGCGGCGACAACCCGAGGAAGGGTTCGTCGACCATCAGCAGGCGCGGCAGACCCATCAAGCCGCGTGCGATCGCGAGCATTTGTTGTTCGCCGCCGGACATCGTGTGCGCGAGCTGATCCGGGCGCGATTCGAGGCGCGGAAAAATCTGGTAGATCTTGCCTAGCGATTCGGCGCGGGCCATCTTCGCCTTTTCGTGCCAGGCACCGAGCAACAGGTTCTGTAACACGCTCAGGTGCGGAAACACCCGGCGCCGCTCGAGCACGTGCGAAATGCCCGTGGCAGTGCGCCTGTATGTAGGCTGGTTGCCGATCGGCTCGCCGTCGAAAAGAATCTCTCCCTGTCGGTACCTGACCAGGTTGCTCACGGTGTTGAGGATGGTGCTCTTGCCCGAGCCGTTCGGTCCCAGCAGTGCCACCATCTCGCCTTCGCCGACCTCGAGGGAAACATCCCATATGACCTGAAAGTCGTCGTACAGCACGTCGATGTTGCGAACCTCAAGTAACATCGACCGTCCCCAGATAGGCATCGATTACCCGTTGGTCGTTCTGAATATCCCGGGGTTTGCCGAAGGCGATTTTCTGCCCCTGGTCGAGAGCCAGAATGTGGTCGGATAATTCCATGATGATATTAATGTTGTGTTCGATGGTCGCGATGGTGACGCCGGCAGCCTTCATTTTCTGGATCAGCGCTACCAGCCCAGGGATCGTTTTCTGGTCCACGCCGCCGGTAACCTCGTCCATCAACAGCAGGCGCGGACGAATCGCCATCGCGCGCGCAAGCTCGAGCCGCTTGCGTTGCCCGGTGGAAAGTTCGCGCGCGAAATGGTGCCGCTTTTCGATCAGGCCGGCGAAATCGATGATCTCGAGCGCCTTGTCGCGCGCGTGCCGGATATCGCGCTCGCGCGCAAAGGCCCCGATCATGACGTTTTCGAGCAGCGTCAGGTCGGCGAACGGCTTGAGCTTCTGGAAGGTGCGCCCGATGCCGAGATTGCTGATCTTGTCGGGTCGCAGTCCGAAGATATTGCGGTTGTCGAACACGATCCGGCCGCTGTCTGGTCGGGTGTACCCGGTAATCAGATCGAACAGCGTGGACTTGCCGGCGCCGTTGGGCCCGATGATGCCGAGAATTTCGCCTGCTTCGATTTCGAACGAGATATCCTGGTTGGCGTGAATACCGCCGAATGCCTTGCTCAACCGTTCGACCGTGAGAATTTTCATGACTGCCGCTTGCGTTCGAGCACGTGTTTCGGGAACAGCGAAACCAGTCCCGCCGGCCGGAAAACGCAGATCAGCATCAGGATCAGGCCGTAAAACATCTGGTCGACCGCGCCGCCGGTGCCGCCGAGGTAGATGCGCGAGAACTCGGAGACTGGAATCAGGATCGCGACGCCGAGCAGTGGTCCCCAGATGTTGCCGATGCCGCCGAGCACCGCCATCAGCAGCACAAGGATGGAGATTTCCAGGTTGAACATCCGGTCCGGGTCGACGATCAGTATGTACTGCGCGAACAGGCTGCCCATCGGCGCCATGATCATGGCCGAAATGGCGTAGGCGATGATCTTGTATTGCGCGACGTTGATGCCGAGACTCTGCGCCGCCTGCGGATCGTCGCGTACCGCGCGCAGGCGAAAGCCGATCTTGGAGCGGACGAGCCGCCAGACCAGCAGATAGGTGACGAGGAAAAAGCCGAGAAACACGTAGTAGTAGGGTGTCTTGCTGTCGTGGAATTGCAGCGCCGGCCACGAGCTTTCGTCGGTCAGCGGGATCCACAGGCCCGATGCCGCACCGACGAATTCCCAGCGCTGGAACACGACCTGGCAGCCGATACCGATCAACAGCGTGGCAATGGCGAAATAATGCCCGGACAGCCGCAGCATCGGAATGCCGATCAAAACCGCAATCACGCTGCAGACCGCCATGCCGACGAGAATTCCGATCCAGGGGGTCACGCCGTACTGCACGTACAGCACCGAACTCGCGTAGGCGCCGATGCCGAAGAACATGCCGTGACCGAGACTGATCTGCCCGGACAGGCCGGCGATCACGTTCCAGGCCTGCGACATGACCGCGTACATGAACACCATGATCATCAGGTGCAGGTAGAACGAACTCGGATCAAGCAGCGGGAAGCCGAGCAGGAACAGCGTCAGCGCGGCGAGCAGCAGCAGGATCCGGTTGTTGATGTGCCAGACCGGCTCGCGCCGGGCCTGGTCGAGCGGGCTTTTCATCAGTACCTCCCGAACAGGCCCTGGGGCCGGAAGCCGACGACCAGCAGGTAGATCGCGAATACGTACAGCAGCTTGTACGACGGGTCGATCAACAGTCCGCCGAGTGATTCGACCAGTCCGATGATGATGCCGGCGTAAAGACAGCCGATGACACTGCCGAAGCCGCCGAGCGCTACAGCAACGAAGGCGAACAGTGCGAAGTTTACGCCGACGTCGGTGAAGACGAAAAAGTAATTCGACATCAACGCCCCGGCGATGCCGACGCATCCGAGCCCGATGCCCCAGCCGAGAGCGAACATGCGGTCCGACGGAATGCCGAGGATTTCGGCGGCCTCGCGATCCTGTGCGGTGGCCTGCAGCGCGAGGCCTGTCTCGGTACGGGTGACGAACAGGTAAAGCGCAAGGAACGCCAGCAGGCAGACCAGGCCCGCGAAGAACTGCGGCTGGCCGATGAAGAGGTTGGCAATCTCGATGCGGCCCTCGAGCAGCGGCTGGTCGACGTTGCGAAAATCCGGGGTCCAGAAAAACTGCGCAACCGAGCGCAGGAAGATCGACAGCCCGAAGGTTGCGCAAATCTGGATCAGCATCTTCGCTTTCAGGATAAACCGGATCAGCAGGTAATGCGTGAGTACCCCGCAGGCAGCCATCAGCAGCACAGTGAAAGGCAGCGACACGATCGGATCGAGGCCGAACAAGGACCACAGCCAGAAGGATGAAAACATGGAGAGCATCAGGTGTTCGCCGTGAGCGAAATTGATGATATTCATCAGGCCGAAGATCAGGCTCAGACCCGCCGCGATCAACGCATAGATGAGGCCCATCAGGAGCCCGCTGACAATCGCCTGCATTATGATTTCAAACGTCATCTGCTCTGTCTTTCGAGAATTGCGTTACCAGTATCCTGTTTTTCCCCGGGAATTTATTGCCGCCGCAGATCGTCTCTAGATCCGCTAACGGCTGTGTTATGATGGGCGCCGGATAATAAAGACCAACCGCAGGATAACGCAAAGGGGGCCCGATATGAAAAACCTAGTCCTTCCCATTTTCCTGGTGCTGATCTATAGCACGGCGGCAAACTCGGCAGAGGTCGTTAAAATAGGCGTGCTCTACCCGCTGACCGGACCCGTGGCGCAGGTAGGAAAAGATGCCGTGGCCGCCGTCGAGACCGCGATCGATATCATCAACAACAGCCACGATCTCGACATGCCGCTGGCGAAGGCCAGGGGCTTGCCGGGACTTGGCGGGGCGAAGATCGAGATCGTCGTCGGCGACCATGGCGGCAAGCCCGACGTCGGTGTCGGGGAAACCGAAAAAATGATTAACAGCGACAATGTGCACGCGATGTTCGGTGCCTATTACTCGTCGGTTACCGGTGCGGCGAGCCAGGTGGCCGAGCGCGCCCGCATCCCCTGGGTCAACGGTGAGTCGACCTCGCCCAAGCTGACGACCCGGGGATTTAAGTATTTCTTCCGCGTCACTCCGCACGACGGCGAATTCACGCAGTTGATGTTCGAGTTCCTGAACGACTTCAACCGGAAGCACGGGAATAAGCTGAAGACTATCAGCATCGTCCACGAGGACACCCTGTGGGGTTCGGACAGTGGCGGCACCCAGGAAAAAATGGCCGAACAGCAGGGTTACGAGGTGCTCGAAAAAATCAGTTACAAGGCCAAAACCACGACCTTGACTTCCGAGGTGCAGCGGCTCAAGGCGAAAGATGCCGATGTGCTGATGCCGTCGTCCTATACCTCGGATGCCTTCCTGTTCCTCAACACGGCGAAGCAGCTCGACTACAACCCGAAGCTGCTGGTAGCGCAGGACGCGGGGTACACCGATCCCAAGTTTATCGAAACCATGGGCAGCAAGGCCGAGGGCATTATCACGCGCTCGCCGTTCAATACGGATCTCGCCAAGACGATCCCGCTGATCGGTGAAATCAACGCCATCTTCAAGCAACATTCCGGCGGCCGCGACCTGTCCGACGTACCGGCGCGGGCGTTTACCGGGTTCATGGCGCTGGCCAACGCGATCAACAATGCCGGCTCGACCGACCCGAAGCAGATCCAGGCAGCCTTGCAGCAGCTCGACATGGGACCGGAATCGCTTATCGTGCCTTACCGTGGCATCAAGTTCGGCGAGGACGGCCAGAACACCAAAACCCGCGGTATCCTGATGCAGGTGCAAAACGGCAAGTACTGCACGGTGTATCCATTCGAACTGGCCGCCTGCGAACTCATGTACCCGATGCCCACCTGGGCCGAAAAACAATAACTGTCAGAGAGGTCAGTGTCGTTTGAATATATTGTTTAATCATTCGACACCGACCCCTTTGATTTTATGAAATCACCCGCTACCGCTGCTCGTCGAAACTGAGTTTCTACGCGGATGTATTGTCCGGGACTCGTGCAGCGCCTGGCAGGCCTTCGCAGCGAATCCGGGAACAGTAGCTTATTTCCTGATAGTCGGTACCTGGGTCTCGAATAGGTGTGCAGTCTGCCGAATTCTCGTTTGTCGCCGCTCTCGCTGTGGACTTTTCGGGGGCGGGCAATTATTCTCGATATTCCGCTGGCGTAACATCAGGGCAATGCGACAATAACCATAGATGGGGTCAAGGGAAGTCCATATTTCGAGCATGGTCGTGCATGTCAGCCCCGAGGGGTTAGAGGACGTGAAAGCCGGTATCGGGCGCCTGCGCGGCGCGGAGATTCGCGGCGAGTCCGAGTGCGGCAAGCTCGTAGTCGTACTGGAATCCGACGGTCAGTCGCATATCACCGAGGTCATCGACAAAATCAACAATTTCGCGCATGTGCTCGGTACCTCCCTCGTTTACCACCAGATCGAACCGCTGTAACCCCAAGGGAACGAAACCTCATGAAACTGTCCAGACGCGATTTCATCAAGGCTAATGCCGCGGCCTCGGCCGCCGCGGTCGCGGGCATCAGCCTGCCGGCGATGGCCACCAATCTGATAACCGAAGGTGACAAGACCCGGATCAACTGGGAAAAAGCCCCCTGCCGATTTTGCGGTACCGGCTGCTCAGTGCTGGTCGGCACCCAGTCCGGACGCGTGGTCGCGACCCAGGGCGATCCCGAGGCACCGGTCAATCGAGGTCTGAACTGCATCAAGGGATATTTCCTGTCGAAGATCATGTATGGTCGCGACCGGTTGCAGACGCCGATGCTGCGCATGAAGGACGGCAAGTACGACAAGAATGGCGATTTCGAGCCGGTCTCCTGGGACACCGCTTTCGATATCATGGCCGAGAAATGGAAGGCCGCCCTGAAGAAGCGAGGCCCCACCAGCGTCGGCATGTTCGGTTCGGGCCAGTGGACCGTAATGGAGGGCTACGCGGCGGCGAAGATGATGAAGGCCGGGTTTCGCTCCAATAATATCGATCCCAACGCGCGCCACTGCATGGCTTCAGCGGTCGGCGGCTTCATGCGCGCGTTCGGCATCGACGAGCCGATGGGTTGCTACGACGATTTCGAAAACGCCGACGCCTTCGTGCTCTGGGGCTCTAATATGGCGGAGATGCATCCCGTACTCTGGACCCGGCTGACCGATCGCCGGCTGAGCAACCCGCAGGTCAGGGTGCATGTCATGTCGACCTATTATCACCGCTCCTTCGAACTGGCCGATAACCGCATGATTTTCACCCCGCAGACCGATCTGGTGATCGCCAACTTCGTCGCCAACTACATCATCCAGCAGGATGCGGTCAACTGGGATTTCGTCGACAAGCACACCCACTTCAAGCGCGCCACAACCGATATCGGTTACGGTTTACGCGCCGAGCACCCGTTGCAGCAAAAGGCCGCCAACCCCAATTCCGGAAAGATGCAGGGGATGTCCTTCGACGACTACAAGGCCGCGGTTGCGGAATATTCGCTGGAAAGGGCGGTCAGGGAGTCGGGCGTGTCGAAGGAAAGCCTGCTGGCGCTGGCCCAGGCCTATGCCGACCCGAATACGAAGGTCATGTCGCTGTGGACCATGGGCGTCAATCAGCACACCCGTGGCGTGTGGATGAACAACCTGATTTACAACATTCACCTGCTGACCGGCAAGATTGCGCAGCCCGGCAACAGCCCCTTCTCGCTGACCGGCCAGCCGTCGGCCTGCGGCACGGCGCGCGAGGTCGGTACCTTTTCACATCGGTTGCCGGCCGACATGGTGGTCACCAACAAGGCGCATCGCGATGTCGCCGAGAAAATATGGAAATTACCGGAGGGTACGATCCCGGATAAACCCGGCTTTCACGCGGTGCAGCAGAGCCGCAAGCTCAAGGACGGCGTACTCAACGCCTACTGGGTAATGTGCAATAACAACATGCAGGCCGGTCCGAACCTGATGCAGGAAGGCTTGTCGGGCTACCGCAACGAAGAGAACTTTATCGTCACCTCCGATCCCTACCCGACGATCACCTGCCAGGCTTCCGACCTGATCCTGCCGACGGCGATGTGGGTCGAGAAAGAAGGCGCCTACGGCAACGCCGAGCGCCGCACCCAGGTATGGTACCAGCAGGTTTCACCGCCGGGCGAGAGCAAATCGGACTCGTGGCAGATCATGGAGTTTACCAAGCGTTTCCGGATGGAAGAGGTCTGGCCCGAGGAATTGCTCGCCGCCAGACCCGAATACCGCGGCAAGACGCTCTACGAGGTGCTGTTCCGTAACGGCCAGGTCGATCGTTTCCCCGAATCGGAAGCGCGCGAGTTGAACGACGAGTCCCACGACGAGGGGTTTTACGTGCAGAAAGGCCTGTTCGAAGAATACGCCAGTTTCGGTCGCGGTCACGGGCACGACCTCGCACCTTACGAACGCTATCATAATGAGCGCGGTCTGCGCTGGCCGGTAGTGGACGGCAAGGAAACCCTGTGGCGCTTCCGCGAGGGATCCGATCCCTATGTCAGCAAGGGTGCGGGCTTCGAGTTTTACGGTCACAAGGACGGCAAGGCCAATATCATCTTCGCACCCTACGAGCCGCCGGCCGAGTCGCCCGACGGGGAATACGACCTGTGGTTGTGTACCGGCCGCGTGCTCGAGCACTGGCACTCGGGATCGATGACCCAGCGCGTGCCCGAACTCTATCGCGCAATGCCCGACGCGCTCTGCTACATGCATCCGAACGACGCCAGAAATCGTAATCTGCGCCGCTCCGACGAAGTCTTCGTTCGCTCCCGTCGCGGCGAAATTCGCTGCCGCGTAGAAACCCGCGGGCGCAACAAGCCGCCCGCGGGCCTGGTGTTCGTGCCCTGGTTCGACGCGGGCGCACTGATCAACAAGGTAACCCTGGATGCGACCGACCCGTTATCCAAACAGACCGATTTCAAGAAATGCGCGGTCAAGATATTGAAGGTGTGACGGAAATGAATATCACTACCAGTATCCGCAGGTTCTCATTCCTTGCCGGTATGTCGATTGGCGCGCTGCTGATGGTTTCGGCGGCGCAGGCGCAGAATAGCGGCGCCAGCGGCATCGCCAACGTGACCAACGGCGGCGAGGCGTCTTTGCGCGGGCTCACCGAACTGGACGAAACCCGCCCGGCCGATCCCTTCAAACGGGTGCTCAGGGATCGACGGCCCTACATCAGCGACTATGTCTACCAGCCACCGTTGATACCGCACTCGATTCGCGGTTACGAATTATCGACCAATGCCAACAAGTGCCTGACTTGCCACAGTTTCAAGAATTCGGTCGAGTCGGGAGCCACCAAGATCAGCGTCACGCATTACGAAACACGCGAGGGAACCGTGCTCTCGGACGTATCGCCGCGGCGTTACTTTTGCCTGCAGTGTCATATCGAGCAGACCGACGCCGAGCCGCTGATCGAAAATACCTTTAAGCGCGTGGACTCCCTGCAGTAGCAGGGCGTATAACGGGAGCGCAATGAAGCGGCTGCTGAAAATTTTCTGGCGCAGGCTCAAGAGGCCGAGCAACGCGGCCGCCGGCATTTTACTGGCGATGGGCTTCGTCGGCGGAATTCTTTTCTGGGGCGCTTTCAACACCGGTATGGAAGCGACCAACACCGAGGAATTCTGCTCCGGCTGCCACGCTCCGATCGTCGATGAAATCCGCGAAACCATTCACTATTCAAACCGTTCGGGGGTGCGCGCGATCTGTTCGGACTGCCACGTGCCGCACCCCTGGACCGACAAGATCGTGCGCAAGGTACAGGCCAGCAAGGAACTGGTCGGCTGGGCGTTCGGCACCATCAGCACGCCGGAAAAGTTCCGCGCCCGACGCGGGCATCTCGCGCACCGTGAATGGCAACGCATGAAAAACAACGATTCGCAGGAGTGCCGCAACTGTCACAATTTCGATTATATGGATTTTTCCGAGCAGGGCCGGCGCAGCGTCGCGCAGCATTCCACGGCATTGGCCTCCGGCGAGAAAACCTGCGTCGATTGCCACAAGGGGGTCGCGCACCGCTTACCGGATATGAGCGGCGTCGAAGGATGGCAATAAGGGGGGACAGAAAACCGTGAGCACGCTCGAGAGTATTTTCTGGCACATTCTCGGATACGGCACCATGCCGTTCATTTTCGTCGTCGGCTTTGTCTGCGTCGCCGCGGCCGCGTTGTGGGTCCTGTCACTCGGCCCCGACAGGGATATCGATGCCGATTAATCGGCGGTCCGGCACGGCCGGCCGCGACTACTGCTGATCGCCGGAACGGAATTCCCGCTCGGATTTTTCCCAGGCCTCCTGCAGAGACTGGTAAGCATTCGAAAAGCCTTCCTTGATGTGGCCCCAGGCGCCCGCGGAACTCGATTTCATGCTGCCGTACCATTCCGCTACGCGGGTGCGCTGTTCGCGCAGTGCCTGCAGGCTGGCGCGCGCCTGTTCGCGCGCGGCCTGATCCATGTCGCCCCATTTCTCCAGCATTCTCGATTCCAGTGTCTCGATGCGCCG
>Ga0102953_1002773_pt1 | contig 10117 bp, 26 predicted proteins | sample SalPon2A_C_D2_MG_FD_78509 | JGI IMG/M metagenome (GOLD analysis project Ga0102953, IMG submission 78509) | Soil microbial communities from South San Francisco under conditions of wetland restoration - Salt Pond MetaG R2A_C_D2_MG | ecosystem: Environmental > Terrestrial > Soil > Wetlands | place... | reverse complement strand
TTACAAACACGACAACAAGCGACAATGTTATCTTCTGTATAATCTTTGTTTGAATCTATTCTATCTATTCCTGAGTAAAGTAAACCGTTACCAATACTATTTTTAGTCTTTTTTAAATTTGAGGGATTGCTACCACAATAAAAACAGTTCTTTTTTATCAGCTTTTCAACAAAGGTTCTACTCAATAACCATTTGAAGCCTCGCCTTTCTGCATGTCTTTTGTATCCTAAAATTATTGCCGTAATGTCTGAATGATTTTTACTTATCCGTTTAGACTGCTTTATTTCTTTTGCCAAACATCCACAACTTTTGGTGTTACCACTAACCATTGCAGACCCCATTATTGTTTTTTCTTTTCCACAATCACATCTTACACGGTACCATTTACGCCACCTTTTATCGGAATGTAAAAACTTCAAGATTGTAAGTCTGTTAAATTTTTCACCAGACTTTAATCCTGGTGTATTATTTTTTGGCATAATAATCCTTCCTATTATAGTAAAACATACTTGTCTATAATAGCATTACGCCTTGAAATGTCAAGCCCATTAATCATACCCTCCCACTCTTTAACTGTCATGCCTGAATTAATAAATGCGGTATATTGTGTTGCTAAGGCTTTTGCAATACCTAAAAAGGTCTTACTCCTATTTTTGGCCCTGTTTTTGCTAGGGGACATTTTCCAAATTCTTTGTTCTCTACCTGAGACGATATTTGTCGGGCGTAGCATCGGTAGATTACGCAACCACAAACAAGTCGCTTTTGTTTCACCGTGACCGAACTGCCAAGGCTGTATTATTTGATCTGGCTTCCTGAAAACAGTGGACATAATACCTATCGGGTTTTCTATGGCGATTTTATGACAGTCGTGGTTTGCGAACATCATGAAAAAGCCTATGGATTTCTGTTGCCTTCCGTCTGCACGTTTCTCTTTGAACCATCTGGCACCTGAAACTGCCAAATCGGTACATGGTGGGAAGGCAATTATCATATCCCATCCATCATTAATAATGTCCAGCACATTCCCATGGTAATGTTTCCCCTCCGTTTCAGTTGGCAGGATGTCGCAGGATGTAACGTTGTGACCTTTTGCTGTAAAGGCATCTCGAACCATTCCGCTATATTCGCAAGCAACTAATATTTTCATTCCACCTCCGTCTGAGCGCGGGGATACAGATATTTCAGGGTGATTACTTTATCGGCAGGTTGTCTATCTTTCCGCACTTTGAGCAAATAAATTGATAGCAACCTGCCCCCCCACGCTACGTCCTGGGTGAGGTATAACAGTTAGCTCACCGGCCTACTCATCACTCCGCGACCACGACTGCGACCGCGACTGCGACCGCGACCACGACCACGACTGCGACCGCGACTGCGACCGCGACCTATCAAAACCGGCTCTGAGTACCGCAGCTCTCATCACTTCACCTCGGTAATAATATGCGGGACCTCTGTTGCGTCTACGATTGCTCCGCGCCCGACAATCACCGGTAAGTTAAAAGGCTCCACCTCATTACACTTTGACGGGTCCCTGACGGCCAAATTAAACCTGCCTGAATCTGCGATCCATGCGGCGTCTTTTAAAACAAGCTCCTGTTGTGTGACATTGGTCAGCTCACCTATAAGGTGCATTGTTACGGTGCGAATAAAATACTTCTTCCCAACCTCCCAAGGGAATTCAGAATGAGAACCTTTGCTTCCATCTAAAATTTCCATAAGTTTACATAAATCTTTTAATTCCAACTTACAACCTCCTTATTAAAGTAAGGGAGCAGAATTTAGCCCTGTGGTGTTTTATTCCCTGCCGTTGTGGACGCGTTTGTGTTGCTGGTTAGAGGGTTGATATTTAAAAGCTATCAAGCGGCAAATATTTTCGTATCGTCAGTAGTTCCGACATGGCTGTAATACGGGCAATGCTGGCAGTCTTTAACCTTGATTATTTTCATCACTCATCCTCCGGTGGTGCTGTGGAGTCATCCGCCACCTGCATTTGTCATCCCTACAAAAACACGACGCTCCATCCCAATTTGCTGCATACAGCTTTACATCCTTGCGCCTCCAGTTTGTTTTTGTTAATCTACTTTCCAGTTCGGCAGGAATTAACAGCGTGACATCAACCATCATCTCAACATCACCATTGCACTTTGGACATTTCATCACTCATCCTCCTCCGGTGGTGCGACTTCTAATAACCCACCTCTTGACCTTTCAACTGCCGCGGCAGCATGTCGTAAACATACCGCAAGGCCATCAGCCCTACGATGCTGAAATGTTGCTACAACATCCCGGTTGATACGCACTTCATAGTCCCTAACTCCTGACGGATCAGGGTCGTTATACGGTCCAATATTGACTATTGCAATCATCCCTCCTCCTCCGATGGTGTGTGAGTGTTCCATGTAACAAACATACTCCCGACCCATTCTCACAGAATTGCAAAGTACAGCAATCAAAGTGTTATTGGGGCTAACTTTTTCCTGTTCTTCTTTGATCAACACACGGCAGGCCCGTTCCAAATTGGCAATTGAACCTTCCATTGCACCTTCTACCTCTGGTAGTTTATCATCCATTTGGCTCCTCTCATGCTGCGCGTTCTGCCTACACATAGTCATCGGGGTTTGCCAGCACGCGGTCGCGGATGGTCTTGGCGTGGCCTGCGTGAAGCGGGTTGTAGAATTGCGCCGTCTCTGCAGCCAGCTTGGAAACCATCAGCAATTCAAACCGCAGTTTCTTGTTCTCGGCGGCCAAGGCAGAACAACGGCCTCGACGTGACGCCGGTTTCGCGCTTTTCATGTGTCCGATCCTTTCTCCCGGCGCACGTCAGGCCGGGCGTTCTGCTTGTACCAATTCCCAACGTATCGCCGTAGCGAATGTAAGTTGGACTCTGGCGAATTGTGTCCTGGACAAATCCCGATCAACTTGCTGTTCCGCTCCACGATTGGTGCATCTACCACAACCGGCTGTATTCCATAAGAGAGGCAGATACGCTAATTGCCCTATGTAATTCTTGCCGGTTAATACCAGGGTTTTCATCGAGCAGTCGCGTCAGCGCTTTAAGTGCGTTACGGTTTATTAGCCTAAACTCATATGAGTCTACAGGTATCGCAACTCCGCGCTCTGTTCGTCCACTACATACCCTTTGATTGTATGCTTCTGTCTCTTTATGGTATTGCTTTGCAAGCTCATATAATCGTTGGCTTTTCTTGGTAGGAGTAAAATTGTCACATAACAAGGCGCTAAACACAGCATTATCGGACGCCTCATTCTTCGCTTTGCTCATCATTCGTCTACAGTTAACTAATACGTTATAAATCCACATCATGTGATTACCTCCATTCCATTTTGATGCATCCGGCCCCGTCTTTTTTTAATTTTCGCATTATCAATAATGCTTTTAAAAATGAATTGCCTTCGTATTCCAGTCGGTAAAAATAATTCGTGATTTTGGTAATATCTCGCGTGTATTCATAAACTTCAAATTTCCATCCCATTTATTTTCTCCTTTTGTCAGATAACGCTCCGGGTAATACGCCCGGAGTGTTATATTTACTATCTCACTGAGGTGGGGGAGCTTGTTGCATGCAGCTCCCGTGGCTGACAAACCGTTGAACACCGGTCCACCTGGGATGTCAACCCCAGTCACCCGGCTTTCACCAAAATATTTCAATTTCAGCTCCACCCCAGTCAAACAGCAAATATAACGCACGGTTAAGCCGTGCGGCTTTTTGCATCGGCCTTGAACCGATTGTTATCTTTCGCATTAAATTTCAATAAATATTTCAAGCTCTTTCCGATTGACAGCAACCTCTAAGATTGGAATATCTATACACATTTCATCTTCTTTTGCTTCAATTGAATATATGGTAATAATTCCATCATCATCCAAATCTTTTAATTTTTCAATCAACTCTGTTTTGTTCATTTTATTTTCTCCTTTTGTCAGATAACGCTCCGGGTAATACGCCCGGAGGTAGTTTTCCGGGTCTTTTACATGCAACGATTAAAATCAGCCGCGCTATTCATCACTTCCTGCAACCGGCGGGCGGCGTTTCGTCGGCTGTATTGGTGGATTGGTAGGCGATACCCATTCGGCTTCCGTAAAACAACCGGGGCATAAACTACCCCCGACGTAATGCCGACGCGGGTAATAATACGTGCCATCCCCACCTTTTGGTTTGCGTCCGCATCCAATTATTCCGCAAGATGTGCATTTAAATTTCAAGGACATAAAGGACATAAAGCCTCCCAAACATTTAAGCCTTTCATAACGCGCCTCTCACCCGCGCGCCGCTTTGTTGTTGGTTTTCGCCGTGGGCGTTCCCGCGTCGGGTGGGGTGGTCTGGTTATGAATATTGTTCTTCAACCCATTTACCCCAGTCGAAATCACACGTTCGGCTTGTTTCAAGCCCCGGCTCAAGATTGCAATTTTCGTATATTTCTCCGCACTTCGGGCAAACGGGTGATTCTACAATTACGCGAGCCCCAGGAGGGAAGTGTTCTGCATCAAACTCTAAAACTTTTCCCATATCGGTATCGCCTTCTTTTGGGAAACCGACAATCCACCTCGGCTTAATTTCATCGCAATTGGGGCCATCGTAAATATCCGGCTCCATCCTTGCTCGATCAACTTCTAAATATTCCATCCTCAACCTCCTATTCATAACAGTGAGTTAAGCGGTGTGGCTCTTGCACCGTCCTCAAAACTATCACTTGCATGATTGATCCACGGCTGCAATGGACGATACTCGGCATCATACCTACACACTTCACAACGTAATGGGGTTGTGATATAACCACTTGGTCCAAATAGCAAGATGTATCTACCATCTCTAGGTGCTGTTTCTATTGATTTAAGTTCTGCTGTCATCTTTATTCTCCTTTGGTAGTGCTCGGTTATTTTCTATATAAAACAAAGTTATCATGACAGAATAATACTTTCGCGCCAATAGTGGATAAGCTGGACTAATTTGCGGTTGTTGATTTCAATTGCGCCAAACTCGATAGCAAGTTTACGTTTGCTTTGGCACAAATCATAATGTGGAGTTTTATTCTCCTGAAACCACTCTTTCTTTAGACCAACCTTTCTTGCAATATCATGTAGTTCATCCAATGAGTCTGCCAACATGTGAGACATCTTCATTCTTCCAAGTTTGTTTTTTGCACCATCAACATAAACGGTCATAAAAATCTCCTTTTGGGGCTGCCCAACATTAAGCTCACCGGCCCCTACCGGGTACTCTGTTTTTGCCGAGATGTTTCATGGATCCAGTGTAGTGTTGAGGCATGGGTTTAACTCAGTCATTTTGGTCCTTCCTTCGCCTCGAACCGCCCGGACGTAATTGTGGCCGATCTTAGGATAGTCGCTGTCGTAACCGACATAGAAAGAGACGAACCAGGCGTAGTCCGTACCGTAGGCATAGGTGGTAGACGACCAGTAAAAGGACGATATCATGTCCGCCAGTTCCGTCGATGGCTCGTAAATGGAGTAGTCAACCAGCGTATTAAGTTCCTCTATTGTAGGTAAACGCCAGTCAGAAGATCCATCGAATTTTGCTATTGCCTCATGCCAAGTCATCGGATCATAGTTTTCGACTGACCACTCAAGGTTCGTTTTGGTGTCAAGCCAATGATCCTGCTTTTTTATAAATCGTTCAGTCATTTTTGGCCCTCCTACGCACCTATGCCGTCATTATGGCAACGGTGACATCCATACAAGTATGGCTCATTATGGACTTTGCAGTATTTTAATTTTGGTTTGTCTTGTTCAACAGGAAATCCGTTATCATCAAACTTGTCTTTACATATAGATTCACACTCGCTAACACCAAATATTTCAAATAGCTTGCATGACTCAGTACAGTCTGGAAATGGCCGCTTGTCCATCTCATCCTCCTTTAAAGTTTCTGGCAGACCGGGCGCTACTCCGGTGGCGCGGGTTTTAAGTGTAAGAAACTCATTCAGCTTCCTGTGGGTCCTGTTGAACTCACGCTCCTGCTGTGAGTCATCGAACTCCACGGGCGAGTCTTCTTTTTCGTTAAGCGGGGCCGCTGGGCCCCCGCAGTAACCAGGGTTGTGTTTCCTGTGTTCGTTCATCATGCTATTCCAGGTCAACATACGCCCACGTTCAGCCAAGAGTCATAAAGAAAACCTGATCCTGTCCCGGCGGTAGCCGTGGAGCTTGCGGAATAAACCGCATATGTGCTAGTTGCTGTTGTCGTAGCGTATGATATTGGTATAGATGCTCCATTCCGCGAATCCCATCGGTCATCAGTAATGACACCATCTTTCACAACCCTGCAGTGTTCGTGCCCACAATTCGGGCATTCAAGAACATGATTTCCGTTCAATGACATATCCATGTTGAACTGGACATATCTATTGCATTCGTGGCAGTGTAGCTCTTGACGTTCTATCATCCGAATAACTCCCGATCCCGTTTCTGCTCGTACAAATATTCACCACGCAAATCCTCATACTCCTCCGCAGCGGCTTCCGCTTCTTCGTCCGTTTCAAAGGACTCAGGGCAAACATCTTTGGCTTTCTTTCCACATTCGCCAGACCATTTTTCAAATTTGCATGATCCTGAGAAACACATAATAACCTCCCGCATAACCATTGATTATCAAGTCAATTTTCCCTGATATTTTAATATCAAGGCATTTTCCGCGCGGTGGTTGTCAACTATTTTTCCTCATGGAATTCCATTTCAATATGCCATTTAGTGCCGCAGTTAGGGCATGTGACACTGATTGCACCAGGCGCTATGCCTACAATATCTATTTCGGATATATCCGTGCATTTCGGGCAGTATAGCTCTGTCATTTTTCCTCCAAGAGGTTTTCCATGTATTCATCGTATTCTTCAAGGAATTCATCATACGCGCCATTCTCCAGGCAATCGTCGCACGAAGGGACATGCACGACTCGGAACAAGCCATTTCCGCATTTACATTCCATCTACTCATCCTCCGTATATCCTACAAAATTCAAAGTGAAACCACATCCAATGCACCTCATATATATTCCCGTGACCCCAATGGGCTTTTTGATGCGAGTCTAACCGAAAAACCTCCAGCTCTGGTTTAAGCTGGAAATAATCTGAATAAAAAGTGAATTGAATTCTCATCACTCATCCTCCAGTGGTTCTGGCATTGGCATCCAATGCGTGACGTTGTTGAGGCCAAATGGGTATTCTTTATTTCCGTCAAAATACATAGATAACACGTATACCCCAGGTGGCCAAGACACAAGATACAACCCTTCTTCTTCAGGCAACCGCTCAGAGACAGGTATCCAGCCGTTGGCTCGGGTCAATCCAACAGTCATATTATCAATCTGTGTAATTAATCCAAGAGCATCATCAAGTGGCTCCCACTCTGGTACAGTACCTTTGTAATGCTCATTGTAAATGCTTATTGCCAAGTCCTTAAGATGGCCTGTTATATCATCGGCACGGGTGTTCCCGGCTTTGAGTGCTTCATCACGAATCAACTTGACCGGGCCGGAGGCTTCACAAAACGGACATACCACAATCCAAACTCTCCCAAACTGTTCTACCCCAACTCCATCTTTGCCACAAAACGGGCAATGTAAAATCTCAGTCATTTTTGATCCTCCCTTCGCCTCGAACCGCCCGAACGTAATTGCAGTAGTCCTTATAGTCGCCGTAGCCGTAGCCGCCGTCGAAATAGACGCCCCAGGCGTTGCCCGTACCGTTGGCATTGGTAGTAGACGACCAGTAAAAGGATGACAGCATTCCTGGCAATTCCGTCGATGGCTCGTAAAGGGAGTAGTCAATCAATGTTAGAAGCTCTTCAATTGTCGGCAGACGCCAACCCGACGATCCATCGAACTTTTCCACTGCCTCATGCCAAGTCATCGGACCATAGTTTTCAATGGACCACTCAAGGTTCGTTTTGGTGTCGAGATAGTAGTCCTGGTTTTTAACAAATCGTTCAGTCATTCTAACACCTCCTCCTATTTTGCGCAGAATAATCGTGAATTGAAAATCCTATTACTAGGATCTTTCCACATCGTCGGTGGTTTTTTCGTGTGTTGATACGATGACCGTATCTCTATCAACACATCTGCTTTGTCAACAACTTCATAAGTAATTTCAGAACCAGTCCATCGCAGTGGAGAATCAAAAATATCTCCAACATTTATTTTACTGAATGGCATCCCCATTTTTCACCTCCTCGGTTTTGGCCTTCGCTTACATGTTAGCAGTTCATCAGTCATTTTGGTCCTCCATATCATCTTCTTTATACACCCCCGTCGGTTCAAAAATTGTTCCAAGTCCATTCTCCCAATCCATTTTACCCTCGTGGCCTGGACAATAATCTCGTGGCCAAGGCTGAGTTCCACCGTGATGTGATCCATAAGTTAGACCGCATTTACCACAAATTTCTTTTAGGAAATTGTTCATTTATCTCATTCTCCTTTAAAGTTTCTGGCAGACCGGGCGCTACTCCGGTTCCCACGCCTAATCCGTGGGGCAGGTCCTAGTATCTCGCGTGTCTGCGACTTTCCACGCCGCTGCCAGAATTTATTTTGGAGCCACCGTCCAGATTCGAACTGGAATCTGCCGATTACAAGTCGGCGGCACTAGCCAGTTGTGCTACGGCGGCAAAAACCATCCTATGAATACCAAATAATCGTTCATAGATTCATCAAAATTCCAAAAGCACCAATACCAAAACATTGTTCCTCCAAAATATTATTTGTTATGCCACAGCTCCCGTCTCAACCCTCCGTAGTTTCTCCTTTTCAAGATGTTCAAACAATTCAACCCCCACACCCTTCCTGAGCCGGAGTTCCTGTTCCTGCGGTCCCCACTCGTCCCACGGCCTCGGTGGCCGAATTTTCTCAGGATAATTCGACGGTGGGGCCGCTTTTGAGCCTGTGTAGCCTGGGGGGTACATGTTACTAGATTTCGTCAGCATACTCATTTAACCGCTCTGCATCTTCCCTCAAATTTTTCACAAGCCTGTCTTTGTCACCTGGTCGAGCGTACAGGTAGTCGACCAATACAAAAGTATCATAGCTTGATACTTTTACCAATAGTGGTAGCTCAGGGTGTATGTATTGAACCAATCCCTCCGTGGGCCTTAGACCTGTCTTGTAAACCCAGACCTTGTCTCCTGTTTTGCATTCCATCAGAACCTCACAATTTCTTCTATTTTATCATACGGGATTCGTTCTCCGAACTCGTCAATGAAAGCCTGCACACAATCGCCAAACACCTCACGGAACTCCGGCTCATCCATTTTGTCGAACGCAATAGAATCAGCGTCAAATATTATTCCGCCTTTTGGAGTTTTGATTATCGTATAGTGACCCGCTTTCCCAATCAACCATTTGCGGAAATGATGGATGTTTTTGAAAAACTCTTGGGAATCAAACGCAGTTTTGAGAAAAGCAAAAAAGCGTCTATGATTGCCGGGACTACGCGGGAAAGAATAATCACAATCAATTTCCTGCATAGGTGACATTTGGTCATATATTTCCAGCGCCGTTTCATTTGCAGGAACAAAAACCTTTATTCCGTTAACTCTGCTTTTTTGGATACGAAATTTTGACATTATTATGATTTATCCTTGATGTATTGCATCGCAATAAGCAGCTTATCGGCTAACTTTTTATCGGTGACTTTACTCATCGCATCTAGGCTGGGTATTCCATTATCCTTCAGGCAATCGAGAAACATATCATGGTCAATTTCCTTGTAATACCCACGCATTTTATCAAGGAATGTGTTCGCCGGTTCTTTTTTCGTGCTTTGTGAATTTGGTTTCTTGACATCTTCCTGCTGTTTGATAGCATTAGCTACCTCATCAGCCGTTGCGATACTGGCATCAACACCTATCCCCAGGTTACCTAATGCCCTCCCCCATGCGGATGTTTCACAATTTTCGATGAAAGATGTTTTGTTGATGAAGGAGCTTTGTTCACGTTCAAAGGCGAAGCCACTGGCACGAACATTGCTTTCAGCATCCCGTATGGTTGCTTTTATGCAGCATACACCATTATCAAAATCCATATGCATAATTTCAGAATCTAGGGACCACCCTTCATATGCCTTATCGGATCGGAAATGCTTTATACGCTCATTAACC
>Ga0102953_1002772_pt1 | contig 10117 bp, 8 predicted proteins | sample SalPon2A_C_D2_MG_FD_78509 | JGI IMG/M metagenome (GOLD analysis project Ga0102953, IMG submission 78509) | Soil microbial communities from South San Francisco under conditions of wetland restoration - Salt Pond MetaG R2A_C_D2_MG | ecosystem: Environmental > Terrestrial > Soil > Wetlands | place... | reverse complement strand
GGTGCGATCACCGTCAGCACACTGCAGCAGGCGACGGTTGCCGCCAGTCAGGTTAACTTGTCGCTGGACGGGATCAGCTCCAGCCTCAGTTATGGCGGGACTCACTATCAACTGCGTTCGCCGTTGCTGGGCCAGTTCAACCTGCAAAATCTGCTCTGTGCTGCAGGTGTCGGACTGGGCCTTGGTCTGGATGCAACGACCGTGCTGGTCGGACTGGGACAGGCCACCCGGGTGCCGGGCCGGCTCGAAGCGGTGCCCAACAATTTCGGTTGTCAGGTCCTGGTCGATTACGCACATACCGGCGATGCCTTGGAGAAGGCGCTTGCCGCCCTGCAGGGGGTCGAACCGAAGCGAATTTTAACCCTGTTCGGCTGCGGAGGCGATCGGGATCGTGGCAAGCGTCCGGTGATGGGGGAGGTCGCTGCCCATGCCTCGGACCTGGTGATTGTAACCTCCGATAACCCGCGAACCGAGAGCCCGGAGGCAATCATTGCCGATATCCGCCCCGGCGTCGAACGCGTCTATCCGCAGGAGTTGAGCCGGAAACAGGCTGCTGAGCCGGGTGCCCGTGGTTTTGTCGTCGTCGAAGACCGACGTAGCGCCATCGAATACGCCGTCTCCCTGCTACAGGCTGGTGACGTACTGCTGGTCGCGGGCAAGGGGCATGAAGATTATCAGATCCTCGGCCGGGACAAGATACACTTTGACGATCGGGAAGAACTGGCCCGCGCCATAACTCTTCGGGAACAGGCTGCATGAAGCTGAAATTATCCGACATCGTGAGCATGACCTCCGGACGACTGACACCGGCCAGCGCCAGCGGCAGCATTACCGGCGTCTCCACCGACAGCCGGACGATTCGCCCGGGAGAACTGTTCGTTCCGCTGCGCGGCCCGAACTTCGACGGTCATGATTTCCTGATCCGGGCCCTGCGCAACGGTGCCGCTGCCTGTCTCAGCGAAGAAGTCATCGCCGGGTTCCAGATTCCGGTCATCCAGGTCGAGGACACCCTGCGGGCGCTGGGGGATATCGCCAAGGGGCTTCGGCGGAACTTCTCCGGTCCGGTGACCGCGATCACCGGTTCAAGCGGTAAAACCACCACCAAGGAGATGCTCGGGCATATCCTCTCGCTGACCGGACCGGGGATCAAGTCGCAAGGCAACTTCAATAACCTGATCGGCCTGCCGCTGACCCTGTTCGGGCTGGAGAATATTCATCAGTGGGCAGTGCTGGAAATGGGCATGAGCGCCCGCGGCGAGATTTCGCGTCTGGCCGAGATCGGCCAACCGACCGTTGGCCTGATCACCAATGTCGGTGCCGCGCATCTCGAGACTCTTCATGGACTCGACGGTGTCGCCCGAGCCAAGGGGGAGCTGTTTGCCGCGCTTGGCCCCGGCTGCACGGCGGTGATCAATGCCGACGATGAGCGGGTCGCTGCTATCCCGGTTGCCAATGGGGTGCGGCGCCTGTTGTTCGGGCTCAGTGGCGAGGCCGAGGTGCGGGGCGAAGCGGTCCGCGTCGAGCGCAATCAGGTTCATTTCCAACTTTGTCTGCCGGTTGGCTGCTTTGCTGTCACCCTGCATGTCGCCGGACGTTTCAATGTTGCCAATGCTCTGGCCGCAGCCGCCGCCGCTACGGCGCTGGCAGTGCCGGCCGAGCAGATCGTCCGCGGCCTCGAGGCGTTCCGGCCAATTGCCGGGCGCATGCAGATCTCACAATTGGAAACCGGTACGACCTTGATCGAAGACACCTACAACGCCAATCCGCAGTCGATGGCGGCGGCGTTGCAAGCGCTTGACGAGATGAATGGCGGCGGTCGCCGTATTGCGGTGCTCGGAGACATGCTCGAACTGGGAGACGCCAGTGACGAACTGCACCAGCAACTCGGGCGGGTTGCGGCACGACACTGCGATCTGCTGCTGGTGCTCGGCGCCAAGGCCGACCAGGTCGCTAAAGGCGCACGCGAAGCAGGTCTGGCAGAAGATCGGATCCGCCAGGTTGACAGCCATGAGCGGGCGATCGAATGTCTGCTGAAAGTTCTGACGGCCGATGACCGGTTGCTGCTCAAGGGCTCGCGCGGAATGCGCATGGAAAAAATCAGTGCCGGCTTGCGGCGTCCCGTAGAGCGGGACCGGGCCGGAAACCACTAGAGGGATCGATGCTTTACCATTTGCTCTATCCACTGCATAGCGAATTTTCCGTCTTCTACGTATTCCGCTTTATTACGTTCAGGACGATCTATGCCGCGATTACCGCGCTGGTGATTTCGTTTATTATCGGCCCCTGGCTGATCCGCACCCTGTCTCAATTGCAGATCGGCCAACAGATCCGTAAAGTCGGGCCCGAATCGCATTTCATCAAGGAGGGGACGCCGACCATGGGCGGCACCCTGATCCTGTTGGCAATCGTGCTGCCGACCCTGCTCTGGGCTGATCTCACCAACCTGTATGTCTGGGTCACCCTGATGGTCACGGTCGGCTACGGCGCAATCGGTTTCGTCGACGACTACCGCAAGGTGCGCCTGAAGAGCAGCGACGGTATTTCGGCGCGGCAGAAGATGTTCTGGCAATTGCTGGTCGCACTGGCCGCCGGTACCCTGCTGTTCAACCACCCGGCTTTCGAGACGACCCTGGCGTTTCCGTTCTTCAAGGGGGTTAAGCCTGACCTCGGCTGGTTCTACATTCCCTTCGCCATGCTGGTCATCGTCGGATCGAGCAACGCGGTCAACCTGACCGACGGTCTCGACGGGCTGGCGATCGGGCCGATGATTATCGCCTCGGGAACCTACCTGCTGTTCGCCTACGTAGCCGGTCACGCCAAGGTCGCTGCCTATCTGCAGATCAGCAGCATCTCAGGTGCCGGCGAGTTGTCGGTGTTGTGTGGCTCGATGGTCGGTGCCGGGCTCGGCTTCCTCTGGTTCAACTCTTACCCGGCCCAGGTGTTTATGGGAGATGTCGGCAGCCTGTCGCTCGGCGGAGCGCTGGGAACCATTGCCGTGATCACCAAGCAGGAGATCGTGCTGGTGATTGTCGGCGGAATTTTCGTCATGGAGGCGCTGTCGGTTATTTTCCAGGTGACGTCGTTTCGGCTCTGGGGGAAGCGGATCTTCCGCATGGCGCCGATTCACCACCATTTTGAGCTCAAGGGCTGGCCGGAGCCGAAGATCATTGTGCGGTTCTGGATCGTCAGTATCATTCTGGCGCTGATAGCGCTGTCAACCCTGAAGCTGAGGTAACATGCAGGTCGATTACCGGGACAAGCAGATCGTCGTCGTCGGAGCCGGCAAAAGCGGGCTGGCCTTGTGCGACTATTTCTGCCATCTCGGCGCCAAGGTCGTGCTTTCGGACCGGCGTGAATTCAGTGATGTCTCCGGACAACTCGGCGCGCTGGCAGGGCAGATTGAGCTCGATCTCGGCGGTCATACGACGGAGCTGTTCAGTCAGGCCGACCTGGTGGTCCTCAGCCCCGGGGTGCCGCTGGAGATTCCAGCCGTGGCCGCAGCCCGGAGTGCCGGGATCCAGGTCACCGGAGAGGTCGAGATCGCCTGGCAGGCACTACGGGTCCCAACCATCGGCATCACCGGAACCAACGGCAAATCGACGACCACCGCCCTGTTGGGAGAGATTTTCGGCGCCTGGGGCCAGCGGACCTTCGTTGGCGGCAACCTCGGGGTGCCGCTCGTTGCTGCGACCAACCGGCACGGCTGGGACTGGCTGGTGGTCGAACTGTCGTCGTTCCAGCTGGAAACGATTGATCAGTTCCGACCCCGCTGGAGCCTGCTACTGAATCTCAGCGAGGACCACCTGGATCGCTACCCGGATCTGGCCAGCTACCGGCAGGCCAAACAGCGGATCTTTCTCAACCAGACGGCTGAAGATTATGCGGTCGTCAATCTCGATGATTCGGCGGTGCTGGAGATGGCGGCCAGCGGGCAGGCCCGGCAGATCGGGTTTTCATCGAGCCGGCTGCCGGAGACGGGTATGGGACTGGCGAATGAGCAGATCGTTTGGCGTTGGCAGGGGGGTGAGCAGCGCTTTGCCTGTGGCGAACTGCAGCTCAAAGGGGTCCACAACCTGGAGAACGTCATGGCAGCGATGATCCCGCCGCTGGTCGAAGGCTGCCCCGCTGAGCTGGTCTGGCAGACGGTCTGTGATTTCCGCGGCCTGGAACACCGCATGTGCCTGGTTCGCGAACTCGATGGCGTCCCCTGGTACAACGATTCCAAGGGGACCAATGTCGGCAGTGTTGTCAAGAGCCTGGCCGGGTTGAGACCCCCGGTGACGCTGATTGCCGGCGGCAAGGACAAGGGGGGCGATTACCGGCTGCTGCAGCCGGCCCTGCAGGGCAAGGTCGTTGAGCTGATCCTGATCGGAGAGGCGGCCGAGCGGATGGAATTGGCCTTGGCCGGCTGCTGCCGGATCCACCGGGCAATCGATATGCGTGAAGCGGTTAAGCTCGCCCGGCGCCTAACCCCCGAACGTGGTGCGGTGCTGCTTTCGCCCGGCTGTTCAAGTTTCGACATGTTTCGCAGTTTCGAAGAACGGGGCGAAGTGTTCACCCGCGCCGTTCTCGAGTTGACGGAACGGAAGGCAGGTTAGCGGATGGAACTGAGACGCGGATTTGATCACACCATACTGTTGCTGGCGGTCGTTCTGACCTGTTTCGGCGTGGTGATGGTCTACTCCTCGTCCTCGATCATGTCGGCCAAACGTTATGCCGACGGGTTCTTCTTTTTGAAGCGTCAGGGAGCTTATGCCCTGATCGGCTTCGGTCTGATGGCGATTTTGATGCAGGTCGACTACCACCGGCTGCGGCGACTGGCGGTGCCGGCCCTGTTCCTCTGCGGGTTGTTGCTGCTGCTGGTGTTCGTTCCCGGGATCGGCAGCAAGGCGGGCGGCGCTTCGCGCTGGATCCGTCTGCCGGGTTTCTCGGTGCAGCCGTCGGAACTGGCCAAGCTCGGCCTGATCCTCTACCTGGCGCACTCGCTGGCGAAGAAAAAGGAGCGTATCCAGACGCTCAAGTTTGGGTTTATCCCCTACATGGTGCTGCTGGCGATCCTGCTCGGCATCGTGCTGGCACAACCGGATCTCGGCAGTGCGGTGACCATGGCGGCAGTCGCTTTTTGCATGCTGATGGTGGCTGGAACCCGCTGGCGGCACATCATGTCGGTCGTCGTGCTGGCGTTGCCGTTCCTCTACTTCCTGGTGATGAACGTCGATTATCGGCGCCGCCGGATAATGGCGTTTCTCAACCCCTGGGACGATCCGACCGGCACCGGTTTCCAGATCATCCAGAGCTGGATCGCCTTTGGTACCGGCGGCTGGTTCGGGAACGGCCTGGGGGAGGGGAAGCAGAAACTGTTTTTTCTGCCGGAAGCCCACACCGACTTTATTTTCTCGGTGGTCGGTGAAGAGCTTGGCTTCGTCGGGGTCTTTGTGGTCACGGCGATGTTCCTGCTGCTGGTGCTGCGTGGTATCCGTACCGCGTTGCATGCCCCGGATGATTTTGGCCGTTACCTGGCCTTCGGTCTGAGTGTGCTGATCGGCCTGGAGGCGTTCACCAATATTGCCGTGGTGCTTGGCATGTTGCCAACCAAGGGCTTGGCGCTGCCGTTTCTCTCCTACGGCGGAACCAGCCTGCTGACGACGCTGATGGCGATGGGGGTGCTGTTGAACATTTCCAGCCAGATCCCGGGAGAGCTGCAATGAGACTGCTGCTGGCCGGTGGTGGCACCGGTGGACATCTGTTCCCGGCGGTCGCGCTGGCGCAGTTGCTGCTCGAGCAGGAAGCGGACGCCGCGGTGCAGTTCGTCGGTACCGATCATGGGCTTGAGGCCAAGGTGCTGCCGCAGCTCGAGCTGCCGCTGGAGACTATTGATATCAGCGGCCTGGTCGGCAAAAGCTTGGGAAAGAAACTGGCGCTGCTGCCGAAGCTGCTGAAGAGCGTGCGCCAGTCGTTGCAGATCATCGATCGTTTTCGGCCCGACGTGGTGGTCGGGGTCGGTGGCTACGCCTCGGGACCGGTAGCGCTGGCGGCAAAAAAGCGCGGTTGCCCGCTGCTGCTGCACGAACAGAATGCCTGGCCGGGACTGACCAACCGGATTCTCGGCCGCTGGGCCGACCGGGTCTGCGTCACCTTCAAGGAGACGCGTTCGGCTTTCAACGACAAGCAGGCGCTGCTGACCGGCAACCCGGTCCGTCGCGAACTGGCCAGCCAGATGTCCCCCGCCAACGGCCAGCCGACCCTGCTGGTGTTCGGCGGCAGTCGCGGAGCCCGGGCGATCAACCAGGCCATGCTCGGTGTGCTGCCGCTGCTCGGGGAATGGCAGGGTGAGCTGCACATCATCCACCAGACCGGCGGCGACGATCTGCAGAGTGTCCGTGAGGGCTACCAGGCGGCCGGCTGGCAGGATGTCGAGGTAGTGGCGTTCATCGACGATATGGCGGCCGCCTACCGTCGGGCCCACCTGGTGCTCTGCCGGGCCGGGGCGACGACCATCGCCGAGCTGACTTGTTGTGGCCGCCCGGCGATCCTGGTGCCTTTCCCCTTTGCGGCGGGCGATCACCAGATGGTCAATGCCCGTTCGCTAGCGAAACGGGGTGCGGCACTGATGCTGCCACAAACGGAAATGACTCCGCCGAACCTGGCCAGCCTGCTGCATAACCTGCTCGGCGACCGGGAACGGCTGCTCGACATGGCCGGAGTCGCCCGCTCATTGGGCAAACCGGAGGCGGCCAGCGCGATTCTCGACGAGTGTCGGCGATTGGCCAAGAAAGACAGGCACTAGTTATGTACGGCAAAATCCAGAAAATCCATTTTATCGGCATCGGCGGCATCGGCATGAGCGGCATCGCCGAGGTGTTGCTCAATCTCGGCTATCAGGTCTCCGGATCCGACCTGCGCGAATCCGACATCACCCGCCGATTGGTTGAACTCGGCGGTCAGATTGCCTATGGCCACGCCGCTGAGAATGTCGGCCAGGCCGACGTCGTGGTGACCTCGACCGCCGTGCATGGCAACAACGTCGAGGTCGCCGAGGCACAGCGGCTGCTGATTCCAGTGATCCCGCGCGCCGAAATGCTCGCCGAGTTGATGCGGATGAAATACGGCATCGCCGTCGCTGGAACCCACGGCAAGACCACTACGACCAGCATGGTCGCCACCGTGCTGACCCATGGCGGCATCGATCCGACCGCTGTGATCGGAGGACGGCTCGACAAGTTCGGCTCCAACGCCAAGCTCGGCCAGGGGCAGTTCCTGGTCGCCGAGGCCGACGAGTCGGACGGCTCGTTCCTGCACCTGAGCCCGACCATCGCCATTGTCACCAATATCGACGCCGATCATCTTGACTACTATGCCGACCTCGACGAGATCAAGAACACCTTTGTCAATTTCATCAACAAGGTGCCGTTTTTCGGTGTCGCAGTGCTCTGCCTTGACGATGTCAACGTCCAGGCGATCATCCCCCAGGTGAAAAAGCGCTTTGTCACCTACGGGCTGAACACCCAGGCCGACTTTTACGCCTCCGAAATCACTCACCGGGAAGACGCGACCCGTTTTGATGTCCACCACAAGGGGGAGCGGCTCGGCAGGCTGTCACTCCGCATGCCGGGACGTCATAACGTGCTCAACGCCTTGGCGGCGGTCGCCGTGGCAGTCGAGCTAGGCATCGCCTTCCCGCTGATCGAGGAGGGATTTGAAGATTTCTGTGGCGTCGGCCGACGTTTCCAAATCCGCTACCAGCAGAACAACCTGATGGTGGTAGATGATTACGGTCATCATCCGGTCGAGATCAGAGCGACCCTGGCCGCCGCCCGGGCCGGCTGGGACCACCGTCTCGTCGCGGTCTTCCAGCCGCACCGCTACAGCCGCACAGCGGCGCTGTTCGAGGATTTTACCACCGCCTTCTATGATGCCGACGAGGTCGTGGTGCTGGACGTTTATGCCGCCGGTGAAGAACCGCTTGCAGGAGTGAACGCCGAGGAGCTGGCCAAGGCGATTGCCGGGCACGGTCACCGGGATGTCCGTTACCTGGCGACTGTCGAGGCGGCCGTGGCTCATCTGCGGGAGACGGTCAAGCCCGGCGATATGGTGATTACCCTCGGCGCCGGTAACGTCTGGCAGGTCGGCGCTGAACTGAGCGAGCAACTGAGAGATGGCCAACCGACGGAGCCTGCATGAACACCACTGAGCTGAAACAGAAGCAGATTGGCGTCCTGTTGGGCGGCCTCTCAGGCGAACGGGAGATCTCGTTGCGTACCGGTGCTGCGGTAGTCAAAGCTCTGGAGGAGAGCGGCTACCGGGTGGTGGCAATCGACGCCGGGCGCGACCTGGCCGAGCAGCTGCGTGCCGCGCAGGTCGAAGTCGCCTTTATCGCCCTGCATGGTCGTTACGGTGAAGACGGCTGTGTCCAGGGGTTGCTGGAGATGCTCGGTATTCCCTACACCGGCAGCGGAGTGCTTGCCTCGGCGCTGGCGATGGACAAGCTACTGACCAAACAGATCCTGCTCCAGCATGAGCTGCCGACACCTGGCTACGTGGTCTGCCGGCGCGGAGAAGCACTTGAGCCCTTGAGCGAGACCTTCAAGCATTATCCACTGGTCGTCAAACCGAACGCCGAGGGTTCGAGTCTTGGCATGACCATCGCCCGGGACCGCGAGCAGCTGTTGGCTGGTCTCAAGCTGGCCCTGGACTGCGACCGTACGGTACTGATCGAGGAATTTGTCAATGGACTGGAGGTGACGGTCGGGGTGCTCAACGATGCAGCCCTGCCGATGATCCAGATCGTACCGAAGAGCGGCTTTTACGATTACACCGCCAAATACACCGCCGGGCAGACCGAGTATATCCTGCCGGCGCCGTTGCCGCCGGTGCTTTACCAACGAATCCAGCAGGTCGCGCTGGATGCCTGTCAGGCGGTCGGCTGCCGCGGTGCGGCGCGGGTCGATTTCATGGTCCGGGACCGGGAGTTCTACTGCCTGGAAATCAACACGATCCCCGGCATGACCGCAACCAGCCTGCTGCCTAAGGCGGCGGCCGCGGCCGGGATGAGTTTCAACCAGCTGGTGAGTACGATCCTCGAGGATGCCGGTTTGAACCGGTAGGGAAACATGCGATGCGCGACCTGAAATCACAGGAGAAAAAACCCCGCGTCAAGAACAATCGGCGCAAGCAGCAGAAACAGCGCTTCGACTGGCGCAAGTTTCTGCACCGTGGGTTAAGAGTCGTGCAGTTTGGCAGCAGTGTCGCGTTGGTGGTCGTCGCGGCGCTGTTGGCCGGGCGGATGCTGCTCGACTGGGGTTATTTCCGGGTCGAGACGGTCAAGGTCGAGAACAACCAGCGGATCAGCGCCGAAGAACTGGTTGCTCTGTCGAATATCAAGGTCGGCTGCGGGATTTTCGACCTTGACCTGAAGCGGATCGGCCGCAAGATCGAGGAGAACCCCTGGATCGCCAAGGCCAGCGTGCGGCGGTTGTTTCCACGCGACGTGGTGATTCATGTCGAGGAGCGCAACCCGGTGGCGATTCTCAACCTCGATTATCTCTACTACGTAGATGGGGCGGGGGAAATTTTCAAGCTGCTCGAAGCCAGCGACCCGCTCGATCTGCCGGTGATTTCCGGTTTGCAACCGGAAGATCTGCAGCAGAACCCGGAACAGGCGAAGCAGACATTGCTCGAGGCGGTCGGTTTGATTAAAAATCTTGCCTATCGCCAGACTCTGAACCTGGAGCAGGTTTCCGAGCTGCATGTCGACCAGCAGGGGGGCTACAGCCTGCTGACCTATCGCGGCGGGGTGCCGATCAAGCTCGGTTACAAAAATTTCACCGGCAAGCTCGACCGGCTGGAAAAAGTCTTCAAAGGGTTGCAGCCAAGGCTGTTGGCCCTGGCCTGTATCGATTTGAATGTCGACGACCGGGTTATTGTCAGGGTGGTTAATGGCCTGAATGTCGAAAAAGGGTAAACAACGGGGAAGGATGACGCCATGAGTAGCAAAAAGGAAAATCTGATTGTCGGACTCGATATCGGTACGACAAAGATCTGTGCCATCGTCGGTAGCCTGACCGATGAGGGGCTGGATATCGTCGGTATCGGGACCAGCCCGTCAAAGGGGTTGCGT
>Ga0102953_1002771_pt1 | contig 10118 bp, 9 predicted proteins | sample SalPon2A_C_D2_MG_FD_78509 | JGI IMG/M metagenome (GOLD analysis project Ga0102953, IMG submission 78509) | Soil microbial communities from South San Francisco under conditions of wetland restoration - Salt Pond MetaG R2A_C_D2_MG | ecosystem: Environmental > Terrestrial > Soil > Wetlands | place... | reverse complement strand
GGCGAGCAGCTCCATGCCGGGCAGCACGCCGCTCGCCGCAGGCACAGTGTAGAAGAAGCTTTCGCCCTGGATCCTGGGATCGGTGCGCGGCGCGGGCGATACGAAGGCGATCGTCGCGCGCCGGTCGCGGCTCGTCTCGAGCGCCGCTTGCGCCGGCGGCTGCGGCAGCGCGCTGCCCGGCGGCAGCGTTACCTGCAACAGGAGCTCTCGCCGCTCGATCAAGCGGGCGATCGCGGATGTGTCCGCGACCACGGCCTTACCGAGCAGCGCACCCCAGGCCTGCTGCGCGGAGGCAGCGAGGCTCGCCACCTCTGACTGCGCGGCGGAGCGCCTGGCCCGGTCGGCGCGGTAGGCTGCCTCCGTCGCCTGCAGCTCGGCGAGGGAGGCGTTTTGCCCATCCCGGTACAGCTTCTGCGCGCGCTCGAAGGCGGTCTTGGACGCCACGAGCTTCGCCTGCGCGGCCTGCCGTCGCGCCTGCGCCGCCGCGTAGCGGTTGCGCAGCTCGGTGAGCGGACCGGGGTCGAGCACGGTTGCGTAGGCACGCAGCTGCCGCCGCACCTGCCGCGTCGCGGGCAGCGTGGTCTCGATCCCGTTTCGCGCGCGCATTTCCGCGTCCAGCGTGATCACCGTCGCGCCGTTGACCAGCGTGACGCGGCTCGGCGCGTTGACCGGGGCTTCGCTTTCGTCGGTATCGGCGTGGCCTTGCACGGCTCCCCAGAACAGCGCCGTCGCGAGCGCCGCCTGCAGCAAGCGTTTATTCATCATTTGTCCTCCGAAGCGATGCGGGGATTGCGCTCCTCGAACGGAAGCGCGCCTGAGGTACCGAAAAGCGGCGTGCGCAGCGCGTCTTCAAGCGTGCCGAGCGCACGACGCTCGGTAGCGCGCGCGTCGAGATCCGAGATGCGCGCCGCGCCGAGCTCGACTTGCGCGGCGACCAGAGCGGGGCGGCCGAGCCGGCCGGCGTCGAAGGCGCGGCGCAGACCGTCTTCGCGGCGCCTGGCCTCGGCGACGAGCGCATCCGCGCTCGCGCGCGCGCGCGCGGCGGCCCGCAGCCCTGCCGCGGCGGCGTCAATCGCGCCGGCGATCCGCGCCTGCAGCGCGTTGAAGCGCGCCGCGACCTCTTCGCGGCGCGCCTCGGCCACGGCGATCGGGCCCTGGTTACGGTTGAACAGCGGCAGCTCGCCGCCGAGGGCGATGCTGTACTTGTGGTCGCCCTGGTCGTAAGTGTAGCCCGGCCCGAGGCGCAGGTCCGGCCAGCGGCGCGCGAGCTCGAGCTGCAGCGCCGACTGCGCGGCGGCGTACTCGGCGAGCAGCGCCTGCACGTCGGCGCGCCGCGTCAGCGCCCTCTCGCGCAGCGCTCCCGCGGAGACCTCCGGCGCGCCCGGCACCGGTGCGTCGAAGGCGTCGAGCGAGACCGCGACGCCGTGCAGCGCGCGCAGCGGAACGCCGATCGCCTGCGCCAGACGCGCGCGCGCTGCGGCGCCGTCGCGCTGCGCCGCGTCGACCGCGAGGCGCGCCCGGTCGCGCGCCATGCGCTCGCGCCCTAGCTCGGGCGCGGACGCCGCGCCGGCCTCGAAGCGGCGCTCGACCAGGCGCGCGAGGCTTTGCCGTGCCTCGAGCTGGCGCCGGGCGAGCGCGAGCCGGCGCGCCGAAACCCACATGTCGAGCAACGCGTCGCGCACGCCCGCGCGCACCCGCCAGGTCGCGTTCGCGAGGTCCTCGCGCGCCGCGTCCGCGAGGTGCCCAGCCTGCGCCGCGCGGTATTCGCGCTTGCCGAAGGTCTCGACGATGAAGTCGACCATCAGGCCCACCGTCCAGGGCGAGGGCACGCTCGTCGTGCCGTTGTAGCCCATGCTCAGCGTCGCGCTCGGGTTTGGCGCCTGCGCGGCGGCGGCGGCGCCCGCGCGCGCGGACGCGAGCCTGGCGCGGGCGAGGTCGAGATCCGGGTGGTAGTACAGTGCCGCGAGGCCGAGCGCGTCGAGGTCCCAGGCTCCGGCGCGCGCCACGCTGCCCGCGAGCGCGCGGCCCGCCGCGACGAAGCGCAGCAGGCGCGGATCGTCGAGCGTGCGCGCGTCGAGCGTGCGCGCGTTCGCGGCAGCCGGGAACGGCGGCGGCTGCCGGATCGTGGCGCAAGCGGAAAGCACGGCGAGCGCGAGCGCAAGGCTCGCGCAACAGCGATCGATCGGCCGCATGCCGACCTCCTGTCCTGTAAGAAATCAACGGAACGCGGGCCAGCGTGCCAGCGCGCGGCCCGGGGCGTCAAGACAGGGCGAGGCGGATCGGCGGTCGGTCGATGCGCGGCGGGATCAGGTAGCGCACGAACGCGACTTCGCGCGAAGAGGCCTTGTCGCGCGACGGCGCCTGCAGGCGCGGTGGCGCCTGCGGAATGGCCTGCATGCCGAGCAGCAGCTGGTATCCCCGCTGCACGCGGCCCACCGCGCCCGAATGCCGCGCCGGACCCTGCTTGCCCTGTTCGCTCGAGGCCAGCAACTCGCTCACTGGCCCGGCGCTGCCGAAGATTTCGTCCACGTAGGGCCAGTCGGCGAGGTTGAGCACCACGCTGAGCAGCAGGATGCGGACGAAGACTTTCATTCTGACAAGTATAGTCTCAGCGCCGCAGCGCGCGCATGAGCGCCTTTTCGGCCTCGACGACGAAGAACATGGCGACGCCGAACGCGGCCACCAGCGCCCACGCCGCGGCGTCCATCGCCCCGGTGCCGAACAGGGTTTGCAGCGGCGGCAGGTAGGTGAACGCGAGCTGAAGCACAACCAGCACCGCGACCGCGATCAGCGCAATGCGGTTGCCGAACAGCGCCTCGCGGTCGAGCGCGCTGTCGCTGAGGCGCCGGCTGTTGAAAAGGTACACGATCTCGCCCATCACCAGCGCGTTGACCGCCGCCGCGCGCGCCACGGCGACGTCGCCACTGCGCCCCATCTCCCACAGGAACAGGCCGAGCACGCCCGCGAGCAGCAGCAGCGAGACGAAGACGACGCGCCAAACCAGGTAACGCGACAGCAGCGGCTCGCGCGGATCCCGCGGCGGGCGGCGCATCACCGCCGGCTCGGTCGGGTCGAACGCGAGCGCGAGCGAAAGCGTGGTCTCGGTCACCATGTTGACCCACAGGATCTGCACCGGCGTGATCGGCAGCGTCATGCCCATGACCACCGCCGCGATCACCGCCAGCGCCTCGCCGCCGTTGGTCGGCAGCAGGTAGACGATGGTCTTCTTCAGGTTGTCGTAGACCGTGCGCCCTTCCTCGACCGCGCGCTCGATCGAGGCAAAGTTGTCGTCGGCGAGCACCATGTCGGCGGCCTCCTTGGCCGCCTCGGTGCCCTTTTCGCCCATCGCCACGCCGACGTCGGCGCGCTTGAGCGCCGGCGCGTCGTTGACGCCGTCGCCGGTCATCGCCACCACCTCGCCCGCGGCCTGCAGCGCGCTGACCAGGCGCAGCTTGTCCTCCGGGCTGGCGCGCGCGACCACGTCCTGCGGCTCGATGCCGAGCATGGCGCCCACGGCGCGGGCGGTGGCGGCATGGTCGCCGGTGATCATCTTGACCCGGATACCCGCCTCGCGACACTGGCGCACGGCCTCGACCGCCTCCTCGCGCGGCGGGTCCATGATTCCCACCAGGCCGAGCAGCGCGTAGCCCTCGCGCACGTCCTCGAAGCCGAGCGTTTCCTGCGCCCGGTCGGCGCCGCGATGCGCGAGCGCGAGCACCCGCATGCCCTGCTGCGCGAGCGCCTCGGCGCGCGCGTCCCAGGCCTCGCGCTCGGCGTCGCACATCTCGAGCACCCGCTCGGGCGCGCCCTTGACGAAGATCGCGTGCGAGCCGTCGGGCGCGTGGTGCAGCGTCGCCATGAAGCGGTGCTCGGACTCGAACGGGATCGCGTCCAGGCGCGGCCACTCGGCGTACTCGCGCGCCGGGCGCAGCCCGGTCTTCAGGGCGAGGGCCACCAGCGCGGCCTCGGTCGGGTCACCCTCGAGCTTCCAGGCGCCGCCCTCCTCGCGCGCGGCGGCGTCGTTGCACAGCAGCCCGGCGCGCACGAACTGCTGCTCCGTCGCCGCGCCGAGGACCAGCTCCTGCACCGTCATCTCGTTGCGGGTCAGGGTGCCGGTCTTGTCGGAGCAGATGACGGTGACCGAGCCGAGCGTCTCGACTGCCGGCAGCCGGCGGATGATGGCGTTGCGGCGCGCCATGCGCCGCACCCCGATCGCCAGCGCCACGGTCATGATCGCCGGCAGCGCCTCGGGAATCGCAGCCACCGCGATACCGACCGCGGCGAGGAACATCTCGGCGGCGCTGAAGCCGCGCAGGAAGTAGCCGAACGCGAAGGTGGCGCCGGCGAGCGCGAGGATCGCGACCGTGAGCCAGCGGCCGAACACCGCCAGCTGGCGCGTGAGCGGGGTCGAGATCTCCTCGACCGTCTCGAGCAGCTCGCTGATGCGCCCGATCTCGGTCGCCGTGCCGGTGCCGACCACCACGCCGAGGCCGTTGCCGTAGGTGACCATGGTGCCCGAGAACGCGAGGCAGGCACGGTCGCCCAGCGCCGCGCCGGCGTCGACCGGCGCGACCGACTTCTCCGCCGGCACCGACTCGCCGGTGAGCAGCGCCTCGTCGATCCTGAGGTTGCGCGCCTCGAGCAGGCGCAGGTCGGCGGGCACCTTGTCGCCCGAGGCGAGCAGCACCACGTCGCCCGGCACCAGCTGCTCGGCGGGCAGGCTGCGCCGCTCGCCGCCGCGCAGCACCAGCGCCGAGAGCGAGAGCATCTTGCGGATCGCGTCGAGCGCCTCCTCGGCCTTGCCCTCCTGGATGAAGCCGACGATCGCGTTGATCACGATCACGCCCGCGATCACGCCGGCGTCGACCCAGTGCCCGAGCGCCGCGGTGATCGCCGCCGAGACGATCAGGACGTAGATCAGAACGTTGTGGAACTGCGCCAGGAAGCGCAGCAGCGGGCCGCGCCGCGGCGGCGGCGGCAGCATGTTGGCGCCGTATTGTTCGAGCCGCGCCTTCGCCTCCGCGAGCGACAGCCCGCCGCGCGCGCTCGCGAGCTCCGCGAGCGCCTGTGCGCCCTCCAGCGCGTGCCAGTCCCTGCGCTCGGCCATGCCGGCCTTCAGGGCACCACGGGGGCGAACCAGTTGTGCAGCGCGAGCCCGCCGTCGACCACGATGTCGGCGCCGGTGACGTAGCCCCCGAACTTCTCGCTCAGCACCGCCAGCCCCATCGCGGCGATGTCGTCGGCGTCGGCCAGGCGCCCGAGCGGGATCTTCGCCGCCAGGTCCGCGCTCGGCTTGAAGCCGCCCGCGGCGACCGCGCCGGGGGTGAGGGCGTTGACGCGGATGCCGTGCGCGCCCAGCGCCTTGGCCAGCTCCTTGACCAGCATCAGCATGCCGGCCTTGGCGGTGGCGTAGTGCGGCAGGTTGCGCGGCGTGCCCGAGTGCAGCGAGGTGAGGAACACCATCCTGCCGCGGATCTGCGCCCCGATCATGTGGCGCGCGAGGCCGCGCCCGAGCACGAAGCCCGAGCGCAGGTTGACCTCGTGCATCGCGTCCCAGGTCTCGTCGCTCACCTGCATCAGCGTGTCGGCTTCGCGCCGCGGCGGGCTTGCGCTGTGCACCAGCATGTCGACCCGCCCCAGGCGCGCGACGGCCTGCTCGACCAGCCGCTCGGCGGCGCCGCGCTGCGACAGGTCGAGCTGCAGCAACTCGGCCGCGCCGCCCGCCTGCTTCACCGCGGCGAGCGCCGATTCGCCGCGCGCCGGGTCGATCTCGGCCAGCAGCAGCCGCGCGCCTTCGCGCGCGAGACCCAGGGCAAGCGCGCGGCCGATGCCGTTGCCCGCGCCGGTGACGAGCGCCGTTTCGCCCGCGAACAGTGTGTCAGTCATGGAGATAGAGGATATAGGCGTTGAGCAAGTAGAACACGAACAGCACGATGCTGACCCAACCCACGGTCTTGAACACGCGCAGGCGCGGACGGTACAGCAGCCCGACGATCGCCACCCCGGTCATCATCATCGCCGACAGCGCGGACACCGCGTGCTCGGGGGACACGTGCGAGAGCAGCGAGCCGCGGAGGTAAAGCGCGTCGTCGAGGGCCAATATGAATATGTTGAACAGATTGCTGCCCAAGAGGTTTCCGATCGCCATGTCCAGGGCGCCGATGCGCACCGCCGCGACCGTCACCGCGGCCTCCGGCAGCGAGGTGATTGCAGCGACGAACAGGGTGCCGACGAAGCTCTCCTGCCAGCCCATCTGCGCCGCGAGCGACTTGCCGAGGAAGGGCAGCGCGATGCCCGCGGCCACCACTACCAGCGCCGCAAGCGCGTAGCGCACGAGCGCCTGGCGCAGGCTGGGCATGGAGCGAAGCGGAGCGTCCTCTGCGGCGGCCGCCGGATTCAGCGTCTCGTAGCGGAACACGGTGCGCATCGCCACCACGTACATCACCACGATCACCGGCGTGTAGGCGCCGACGTGGCCCAAGTCCCAATGCGGGCCGGTCTGCGCCAGCAGCACGTTGAAGCCGGCGAAGCCGATCAGGATCACGCCGAAGCCGGCCGACAGGATGTGGCCCTGGCGGGCGCGGGTGTAGACCGACTCGCCGCGCACCAGGAAGTCGAGCACCACGATGTAGAGCAGATTGAAGACGCAGGCGCCGAACACGTCGCCGACCGCGATGTCGGGCGCTTGGCCGACGGTGACCGCGCTCACCCCGGTGGCGAGCTCGGGCAGCGAGGTGACCACCGCGAGCAGCACCACCCCGACCCAGGTGCCGCCCAGCCCGGTGCGGCGCGCGATGACGTCGCCGTAGCGCGAAAGGTAGCTGCCGGCGACGCCGATGGCGATCGCGCAGGCGAGAAAGCCGAGGACGGTCGCCATGTCTTCGCCGCGCGGCCGCGCCCGGCCTCAGGGCTTGATCGGGGGGTCGATCGGCGGCAGGTCCTCGAACGCGGGCGCCGTGCCGCCCTTTTGCGCCGCCACCGCGCGCGCGATGTCCTCGATGCTGAACACGCCGGGCTGCAGCGCGTTCAGATAGGCGAAGGACTCGGCCACCGAGTGGTCGCGCGCGTAGCCGATCATCTCCTTGCTCGCGGCGACCGCCGCCGGCGCCTTGGCGGCGATGCGGCGCGCGACCGCGAGCGCGCCTTCGATCAGCGCCTCATGGCCGTCGAAGACGCCGTTGACGAAGCCGAGCCGCTCGGCGCGCTCGGCGCCCAGCCGCTCGCCGCTGTAGGCGAGCTCGCGCACCACCGCCTCGGGCAGCTGCTTGGGCAGGCGCTGCAGGGTGCCGACGTCGGCCATCATGCCGATGTTGATCTCCTGGATCACGAAGTAGGCGTCGCGCGTGCAGTAGCGCAGGCAGCATGCAGTGGCGAGATCGACCGCGCCGCCGATGCAGCCGCCCTGCACCGCGGCGATCACGGGAAAGCGCGCATTGGCCAGCGCGTCGAACGAGCCCTGCAGCGCCCTGAGCTGCTGCCGGAAGCGCTCGCGCGCGGCGACCGAACCGGTGTCGAGCGCCGCGCCGTCGCGGAACAGCGACAGGTCCATGCCGGCGCTGAAGTGCTTGCCGCTGGAGCAGACCACCGCCGCGCGGACGCCGCCCTCGGCGTCCAGCCGGCGCAGGATTTGAGGCAGCTCGAGCCAGAACTCCCGCGTCATGGCGTTCAGCCGCTCAGGACGGCTGAGGCGGATCGTGGCCACCCGGTCGTCGCGCAAAACCTCGAAGCATTCGTAGCTCACAGCCCTTTATACTTGCGCCATGCGGCAAGTCAAGAAACCCAAGCCGGCGGGCGCCTGCAGCGTCTGCCGCGCGCCGACTGCGCTGCACGAGACGCTCAACCACCGCTGCGACTCGATGATCAACGGCCGGCGCTGCTACGGCACCTACCACAGCGACCTTTCCCTGATCTGGGACGAGTGCGAGTCGTGCAACGGCGCCGGCATGCTCGGGACCCGGGTCTGCACCGAGTGCGGCGGATTCGGCTGGAGGCTGTTTGCCTGAGCGCATGGAGCCGATCGCCTTCCGCCTGCGCCGCGCCGGCTTCGCCGCGGTGGCGTTCGCGACCGCGCTTTCGCCCTCGGCCTACGATCCCGCCGCGCGCCGCGTCGCGGCGCGGCAGATCTACTTTTCGGCCTGGCAGATCCTGCCGGGGTTCACGCTCGCCTGCGCGGCGCTGAGCTGGGTGCTGATCCGGATCGTGCTGTCCAGCTCGAACGCCTACGGCCTGTCGGCCTATGCGCTCGAGCTCACGGTGCGGGTGCTGGTGCTCGAGCTGATCCCGCTGTTCGCGGCGCTGTTCGTCGGGCTGCGCTCGGGGGCCGCGATCAACACCGAGGTGGTGCTGATGCATATCCGCGGCGACCTCGACGCGCAGCAGCGCGCGGGGCGCGATCCGCTGCGCCACGAGCTGGTACCGCGCGTGATCGGCAGCGCGGTGGCGGTGATGCTGCTCGCCTATCTCAACTGCGCGGTCGCGCTGCTGCTGACCTACTACGAGATGTACGGCATCTCGCCCTGGGGTCTGGCGCAGTTCCTGCGCATCACCGGCGAGGTGTTCGCCCCGGTGGCGACGATCGGCCTGGCAATCAAGACGCTGCTGTTCGGCATCGCGGTGGCGGTGATCCCGATCACCTCCGCGCTCGCGGTGCCGCGGCTGCAGCGCATGGCCGCGGTAGCGGTGCTGCGCGGCATGGTAAGCCTGGTGCTCGCGCTGGCGGTGATCGAAGGCAGCTTCCTCGCGATCATGTACGTCTAGCGCGCGATGGAACCCCACGAACAGTCGTCCTCGCCGCCGATCCGGCACGTCGAGCTCAAGGCGATCCTGCTGCTCACGCTCGTCGCGGCGCTGGTGACGGGGTTCGTGCTTTACGTGCTGTACGCGCGCGGCGTATTCGAGGACACCCAGAAGCTGGTGCTGATCGCGGACGATTCCGAAGGCATCGCGGTGGGCGCCAACCTCACCTTCTCCGGCTTTCCGGTCGGGCGCGTGCAGCGCATCGAGCTGTCGAAGAACGGCAAGGCCAAGATCGAGGTCGAGGTGCCGGTCAAGGACGTGCACTGGCTGCGCACCACGAGCGTGTTCACCCTCGAGCGCGGACTGGTCGGCGGCGCGCGCCTGCGCGCCTTCACCGGCAACCTGGACGACCCGCCGCTGCCCGACGGCGCCGAGCGCGCGGTGTTGCGCGGCGACGCGACCGAGCAGCTGCCGGTGCTGCTGGCGACCATGCGCAGCGTGCTCGACAAGATCGAGCGCATGACCGCGTCCGATTCCGACCTGAATGCGAGCCTGGCCAATCTGCGCGTCGTCAGCGAGCGCATGACGGGGCGCTACGGCGCGCTCGGCGGCCTGCTCGGCGGGGACGAGAACGCGAAGAAGGTGATCGACGCGCTCGACCGCAGCAACGCGCTGCTCGCCTCGCTCGGCGGCGTGTCGGCGAAGCTCGGCCGCACGATCGACAAGGCCGACGCGCGCGTGTTCGGCGCCGGCGGCGTGATGGACGAGACGCAGCAGGCGATCGCGCAGCTCAATGCCGTGCTCGGCGACGCGCGCGCGAGCCTGAAGAAGGCCGACTCAGTGCTCGCCGAGGCGCAGAAGGTCGGCGCCAACACGGCCGCCGCGACCGAGGACCTGGCCGCGCTGCGCGCCGAGGTCGAGGCGAGCGTGCGCAAGGTCGGCAGCCTGATCGACGAGGTCAACCGCAAATGGCCCTTCAAGCGCGATACCGAGTTGAAGTTGCCATGAGGATTGCGCTGAGCGCCCTGCTGCTGCTCGCGGCCTGTTCCGCCGGCCCGGTTGCGCCGGACTGGCAGTCGAGCGCGCACGGCGCGCTGGCCAACTTCGAGGCGGCCTACCTGCGCGGCGATGACCGGGTGGCGAAGCTCGAATTCGCCCGCGCCCGCGCCGAGGTGTCGCGCACCGGCCGCCCCGACCTCGTGGCGCGCGTCGAGCTGGTGCGCTGCGCGCTGCAGGTGGCGAGCCTCGATTTCGATCCCTGCCCGGGCTACCGCGCGCTCGCGGCGGACGCGAGCGCGGCGGAGCGGGCCTATGCGAGCTATCTTTCCGGGCAGTGGCAGGGGCTCGAGCCGGCGCTGCTTGCGCCGCCGCACCGCCGGGCC
>Ga0102953_1002770_pt1 | contig 10120 bp, 7 predicted proteins | sample SalPon2A_C_D2_MG_FD_78509 | JGI IMG/M metagenome (GOLD analysis project Ga0102953, IMG submission 78509) | Soil microbial communities from South San Francisco under conditions of wetland restoration - Salt Pond MetaG R2A_C_D2_MG | ecosystem: Environmental > Terrestrial > Soil > Wetlands | place... | reverse complement strand
CTTTTCCGCCTTGCCTCTGCTGGCAGGTGTTGCAGCCCTTGGAGATGAACTCCGCTTGGATTTCATGCCGTTGTCCCCTCAGAAATATAAATATATATATATATCCTCCTTGCCTTTCAGATCGCAGTTAAAGAGGCTCAACTATCTCTATTGCGCTGCAATTGTGAACTAAATCTATCTTGCAAATTCGCACGACGCAAGCTAATACGGCTCTATCTGGAGCTGATAACAGGATGTGGATTAGGAGACTACTTCCTCGCCCATGTTCTCGGAATGATCCGTGCCAGACGCAGAACTTTGAACCGCAAGATACGGGCTGCTCGGAAACAATTCAACTTACGTCAAGCCCGCGTCTGATATCGCTCGCAATGCTACGGGGAGGCTCGAAACCCGATCCGCACAGGCGGGCCAAGTCTTAGGGGACACCAGGAGGACACTAGACGCTGAGCCACTCGCCCAGCCTGCCATGATCCAGTAAGGGATAAGTGATTGAACTGAAAGAAATGGCGGAGAGGCAGGGATTTGAACCCTGGGTACAGGTTTTGGCCCGTACAACGGTTTAGCAAACCGCCGCCTTAAGCCACTCGGCCACCTCTCCGTCGATTCGAGCGTTAATTTTAACCCGCAGCGCCCGCCTCTGGCTAGTCTAAAACCGCAGCACCGCTCAAGGCGGCAGTCCGAAAGAAGTGCGTGACCCGGTCGCAACCGGGTGCCCTGCGCCGCGTTTCGGGCTATTCTCGTTTGCGCCCACCGTATTTCTAACAGGGTATTGAAATATCCTGCAGGGAAAGTGGAGCGGCAGGTTTATCCCGCCATCAGGTCAATGGCTTCAACGTGGGTTGGCGGCGTAAAGCCGCCGCTACAGCCTCTTTCAACATCCTGCTAAGATGCCACAAGCAAGCGAGTGAATCTTTCCGGATGGCGCGCCAACTGTTGTGAGTAAGTTGCTGCTTGCTGGAACGTATACAGCAATTGGTCGCCGGGGCGAAGATCGAACACCGGGCCTGTCCTTGCCGCAGCGTCGGTGGCGCGGCCTTTGTCCCATGAGGTATCGAGTTTTGCCAGCAACCGCTGGTCGCGTTCCGCGATGGTCCGGATGAGGGCCGCTGCAGACGCAGTTGTCCGTTGCGGTTTTGCAGCTTCGTCTGCCAGCACCGTAATGCGCCAGAAGACGTGCTCCATGTATTCAACGGAAAGCCGGAAGGTGAGGAAGTCGTCCAGATTGTCCCGCACCTGCGCTTCGCTGAAGACCATCTGGCTGAGCAGCCGCCGGAACGGGGGCGCGTTGAGCGTGCCGGAATTTGCCGCCGCTTTCAGCTCGTCATCACTTCTCCATGGAATCGGCAGCACCGGCCGCATCCAGGTTGGCGAGCAGGACTTCCTGTTAGGCGTGATCTCGTAAAGCGTCGTAAAAATGTCCGCCCAGTTTTCATTCCATTCCGCCTGGTAGTGTTTTTCAACAAAGCGGCGGAAGGCAGATGACCGCGCCGCGGCGCTGCCCTCGTTCAAGGCAGCCGCCGTGTAGGCATAGGTGTCCCAAAGCGACCGCTGGATGTAGCGTGAAGGCATCCAGTTGGTGACAATCACGCCCAACGCCCGCGGGTTGTCAATGCGGCTGTACGCGTCCGCGAAAGCCTCGATGTTGCGCAGGGCGTTGGCGCCCGCGCGCACTCCCCACCGGCAGGAAATGATGGCCGGCGCGCCGATCGCCCGCAAGCCTGTCTCCACCACTTTCCGAGCCGCCTGTTCGAGTGGCTTGGGATCAGTCTGGTAGTATTGCCAGTCCATGATGATGATGTCTTTGTTGAGCCGCGGCAGAACATCAGGCTGCTTGTGCAGAACAAAATCGCCCCAGACAATCAGTTCCTTGCCCAGCTCGCGCGCTATGTGGTCGAGCGAGTTTACGTACTCCGCCCAGATTTCTGCGCGGGTCTTCTTCTTGAGCGCTGCACGAGATAGCGCAGACCCGCCCCAGTTGACTTCATCACAGCCGCCATGGAAATAGCGCGAGGGGAAAACCTCGGCGACTTCGCGGTAAAGGTCCGCGAACAACTTCAGGGTTTCCGGCGCCACCGGGCAGACGGCGGAAAAGTTGTTGCGCCCTTCGGAAATGGCGTCCTGCAGGTGGGCGTATTTCGGAACACCGGTGATGTAGCGCGTGTGGCCGAACGATTCGATTTCAGGAATCAGTTCCACGCCCCGCTGCTGCGCGTACCCGGCTAGTTCTTTGGCCTGTTCAGGTGTAAGCGCGTTCTTATGAGTGATGAGTTCAGGATGACTTTTGAAGCGAAAAGCAGCGCCCTGATCGTCCGCCAGGGAAATCAGGTAAGCGTTCAGGTTCCATTGGTGGCAAAAGTCAATGGCGCGCCGGTAATAGGATGGATCTTCCGGCATACGCGCGGCGTCCGCCATCAGTCCCCGCAAATGCCCGGCTGTCTTTTTGCCTCCTCCCGGGCTGTCCTGAGAAGAATCTTGTGGTGACAGCGAGCCTGGCTTCAGCCCCGCGCTTCCTGTGGTCGATCCCCTGGCTATCTGATCTGCCAGCAGGGTTGAGCCTGCAATTCCCGCTATGCCGGTGGCAAGGAAATCCCGCCGGGTCTTTTTATCAGTGTTGTCTGAACCGTGATTTTGCAAATTGTCCTCCTTCGTTTTGGCATCTTACTCCAACCGCCGGGCCTGGGCGTGGATTTTGTGTGAAAGGGGCCGATTTTCGGCGCTTGGCCATGATTTGTCTGGAGTTCAGTTCTAGAGCACGGTGAACGGATTTCTTCCGTATGGCGCAGGTTCGTTAGAGGACGGGGATTGTTCTTGACAGGTAGAATTGGCCACACCTAGACTTGATATGGTGGGCTTACCCGAACAAATACATCTTTTCCAAGGAGTTCACGATGTCATTACGCATCAACGACACAGCCCCGGATTTTGAGGCCGAAACCACACAGGGAACCATTAAGTTCCACGAATGGATCGGCGATGGCTGGGCCGTCCTTTTTTCACACCCAAAAGACTTTACTCCCGTGTGTACCACGGAACTTGGATATATGGCGGGCCTGCAGCCGGAATTTGCAGAACGCAACTGCAAGATCATCGGGCTGAGCGTGGACCCCGTGGACAGCCACAAGAAGTGGGAAGTAGACATTGAAGAAACCCAGGGCAACAAGGTGGGCTATCCTATGATCGGCGATCCCGAACTCAAAGTGGCTAAGCTCTATGATATGCTGCCGGCCGAATCCGGGGAAACCTGCGAGGGCCGCACCGCAGTGAACAACCAGACCGTGCGAACAGTCTTTGTGATTGCCCCGGACAAGAAGATCAAGCTGATGCTGACCTACCCCATGAGTACAGGCCGCAACTTCAATGAAGTGCTGCGCGCTCTCGATTCCATTCAGCTTACGGCCAAGGAACAGGTGGCCACTCCTGCCAATTGGGAAAAGGGCGGAGATGTCATCATCCTGCCGTCAGTTTCCGACGATGAGGCCAAGAAGAAGTATCCCGGCGGCTGGAAGGCGCCGCGGCCGTATCTGCGAATCGTTCCTCATTCCAAGTAGCTTTCGTTTCCGGAAGGAAGTCTGCCGCGCTGCCAAGCCTGAACATCGAAGCCTGGGGCGCGGGAGACTTCCTCTGCAACCCGCAACAATTCAACGCGTAAACCCTGCACATTTTCTCTGAGGAAGACGTTGAAGAATTCCTGCCGCCGGCAACTTATCCTGCCAGGGGTGAGTCTGCTGCGCTGGCCTGGGTGGTGGCGTTCTGCCGGACGACTCCCGTCTGATCTACAAAGTAGGAATTCAGACCGGTGGTTCCGCGCGTGACGGGATCGGCGTTGATCGTGAAAGACATCACCTGGCCGTTGATGGCAACGCCCGCGGAGTAGGTGAACTTGTAGCCGTTCTTGGTGGAAGTCATTGCGGAGGCTCCGCCCGCTGCAGTCCCGGACAACACATTATCGACAATTGCAGCGTGAGTGATGTCGTCGGCAGACCCGGCAGGTGGCGGACCCAGATAACCCATAGTTGCTGTGAATCCTCGGTTGTATGTGGAGGAGTAGGTGAACTCGGCCGTGCTGAGGGTGCGGAGTGATTCCACAGCCGAGGCTTGGTTGGCAGCCTCGCGCGAGCGCATAAAATTGGGGATGGCAATCGCCGCGATAATCAGAATGATGGCGACTACAATCAGCAGTTCAATCAGGGAAAAGCCATTCGATTCGGTTCTCATAGCTAAGCCTTAAAATTCGACCCGTGCTTTAACACGGGATGTCCACTCGTGCCGCAGCCCTGACTCGGGCACACGGGATACCATATCGACGTCCATTAAAAGAACTTTAAAAGTGGGTCCAGATTGCAGAAATCAGCGAGGTTGCAGCAGGTTTCCCGGCGGCACACCCCAAGGACCGTTGCTGCCGCCGGCATTTTCCTGCCCCAAATTGTCGGGGATGGCGACAGTTTTTGTCACGCGTTCCACAGTACCAGCAAACCTTTTTCCTGCTGATTGACGTCGTATGGATGTTAGATGATTTCAAAAGATGGCTTGCCGGACCTGAGCTTAGCCACTGCACGAAAGGATCTGCGAAGGCAAATCGGGCACGAGCCCGCTGAGGACATGCCAAAGATATAACATCCATGATTTAAGGCGGGCAGGCAGGTTATCTGTAATGCCAACTATAAGTTGGCATTACAGTGGTGTGACCGGGAAGCGGAAGTGGGCAACCGGTAAAGTCAGCAATGTTCCACTTTGATGACTGGGTATTATTGAAGTTATAATCTGTGAGGGGACGTGTTTTAGTTACCCATTTCTTTTGTTTGACATATCTTCTTGTTTGACATACTGTTGAGAGGTGGCCCTTTGTAGGCCATGAAGTTGGCTTTGCTCCTCTGTGCAACGTACGCGCAATGCAGGGGATATTTCGAGTTCGACGGAGGTTGCCCTGATGGACCCACGACGCAAATTTTTTGTGGCGATGGGAATCTTGCTTGCCGTTTTGTTCGCTGTCGTTGCCCCTGCCTTTCCGAAGGCAGGCCAGGCGAAGCTGAAGATTCACGTTAGCCCGAAGCAGGCCTACGTCTTTGTTGACGGCGCTGCTTTGAAACAAGGTAGCTGCGCCGGATTGTTCTGCACCATTTGGGTTGATCCCGGTGAGCACACGGTTACCGTCCGTAACTACGGATATGCTCCCGCGTCCCGAAAGGTGAATCTCGTGGCGGGCAAGGTGACTAAGCTGAACGTTAAGTTGAAACCTGAGGGCGGTCCCGTTTCCGGCCCGTGGGGAAGGATCCAAATCAAAGGGCCCAAGCATGCCGCGGTACTTCTGAACGGGAAAACCCCTGACTTCTTTGTAGGGCACGTCGACGAGGTGAACAACAGTTTTATCTGGCAGCAGCAACTGCTTGTTCATCCGGGAACATACCAGGTGACGGTGACGTGGTTTGGGAAGGACATCTGGTCAGGCCCTGTAACGGTGAAGGCCAACGAAAAAGTCGTGGTTAAGATAAATAAAAACGGAGCGATGAAGACAAAAAAGGCTCCGGGGGTTAAGAAACTAACTTCTCCTCTACCGCGCTTCAAGGCAGGCCTTGCCTCATCCCGGATTGCGGTTGCCCCGACCAAGGGCGATTTCTCTGCCAATCCCACCGGCCTCAAGTGTGGCCAGTCCAGCCAGCTCAGCTGGTCTTCAGCTGACTCGGTTGAGAATACCATCAGCGGGATCGGCAAGGTCGGCGCCAGCGGTAACCAGACCGTTACGCCCAAGCAGACTACGACTTATGACTTTACGGCCGCCGGCCCGGGTGGCATCGTCAAGAAGAGTGCCACCGTTAACGTTGATTCATCGATCCAGGCTTCACTCACCATCAGCCCCTCTGAGGTTCGCTATCACAAGGTGGGGAATAAGGTGGTCGAACAGGGATCGGCGACCCTTTCGTGGTCAACCACAAATGCTCAGTCGGTTTCGATTGATCCGCTGGGTAAAGTGGACGCCAGCGGAAGCAAGACTCTCACCCCGACACCCAAGCAGACGGGTTACGGTCCTGTGAATGAAACCGATACTTATACCCTGCATGCTACAAACGAGTGCGGCGGGTCTCAAACAGAGACTGCCACGTTGCACATCGTCGGCCTCATTGAGCGTGCTCATGTGAAGGTTGAACTGACCAGCATCTTCTTCCCGACCAACTGGCCCAACAGGCACCACCAGAACGACGGACTGCTGCGAAGCCAGAAACAAGCTCTCGACAAGCTGGCCAAGACCTTTATTGACCATCACAACATTGCGCCTGACTCGAAGCTGCTGCTGGAAGCTCATGCTGATCGGCGTGGATCGAAGCGCTATAACCAGGAACTCTCTGAATGGCGCGCAAACATCGTCAAGAACTACCTTGTCAGCCAGGGTGTTCCTGCCGATCAGATCGAGATCAAAGCTTTCGGCAAGACGCAGAACCTCAGTCTGAGCGAAGTGAAACAGCTCGAGAGCCAGAACCCAAACAAGCCAGCCAACGTCCGTCACTGGATTGATGAAGTGCTGGCGCACAATCGGCGTGTCGATACTGTTCTTATGCCGGACAATCTGCGGTCTACGCCGACCTATCCCTACGACGCGCCTGATGTGACCATCCTTCACATGAGGCCGATGCCCTCGCTCAGCAAGGTTAAGAGTGCTGAATAGCGAAAGGTAAAAGTTGAAGAACCATCCGTGCCCTGCCGGTCAAACCATATCGGCAGGGCATTTTTTTCACAGGATGGCGAACGTATTCTGCGGAGAAAGCCCATGCTGAAATCTGCGTGTTTACGGCATCGTCAAGGGATTGTGTTTGTCTGAAGTAACCCGGCAGTCAGTTTCTGCCCCCCCGACCTGTCCTCTGCGTTCCGCTTCGACCGACGGACTTGTGATGGAACACTGGGAAGATCAGGACCAGAAGCAAGCCAACAGCCATAACTAGAAGCTCCGCCGTTCTCGGTCCCAGAACCCAGACGCTGGCGTGCTGAGCCATGGCTGCCCACCACAGTTGAGAAGCAAGAATCAGCCCGATCCCCAGCATGAACAATCCTCCCAGGTAAAGCAGGAGGAATGCGCACCAAAGAACAAGAACCGAAGTCTTTTTGCGTAAACTCGTCATGTAGAGTGTGAGCTTCTTCCTATTCTCCTTGCTGTGCAATCCGCCGCGGCTGAATCCGCCGCGACCATGCCGGAATTGCCTGACAGGAATTTCTAACCGTTTATTCGTCCCATCAACGGTGGAACTTGAGGAGTTTCGCGCCCCCCGGGGTGCTATCAAAAATTTTCTGTGGTATACGTTTTGAGAGAGCAAGCTTTTGGGAACGCCTGGAGTGAAAGGGGTAATAGATGATGCGCGCGTCCTCTCAATGCCGAAATGCCTTGGCCTCGCAGAGAGCTTCCTGCCAGGGACGTAGCTCCTGGAGACTCGTGCTTGGTATATGCATCATGCTGCTGTCGCCCACATTACTGATTCCGGTTTTGTCGTGTGGCCATCCGTCATCGGGATCCGCGCAGGCAAAGGAACCTGCGCATTCGAGCTTTCGCATTGAGAGTACGGCCTTCAAGGAAGGAGCCTTTATCCCCGTGCGCTTTACGTGCCAGGGAGAGAATGTATCGCCTCCGCTCACCTGGACGGACCCTCCACGTGGCACGCGTAGCTTTGCGCTGATTGTGGAAGATCCCGACGCACCGGCCGGCACTTGGACGCACTGGGTAGTCTACAACCTGCCAGCGCAGGGAAGGGCAATGAACGAGAATACTCCCAAACAAGGTGAGCTTCCAACCGGCGGGATGCAGGGGACGTCCAGCTTCGGCAGTGTGGGCTACGGCGGTCCGTGCCCGCCTCCGGGCAAAGCGCACCGATACTTCTTCAGGCTCTATGCGCTCGATACAGTTCTGAACCTCCAAGCCGGGGCGCACAAGTCCGAGGTGCTGGCGGCGTTGAAGGGGCACGTTCTGGGCGAAGCGCAGTTGATGGGCCGGTTCAAACGTTGAAAACTCAGGATGTTGAGTGGGGATGTAATTTTTACTCGCTGTTCCAAAATTAAACACATTTTTTGAAAGTACAAAATTTTCAGGCGCTAAAATTGATATAACATGTATTATTATCAATAACTTACAATTTTTCATATTGAGTGGTGTGGAAATCTCAAATGTCCCATTTCAGGCCCTTTTGAGACTGACTAGGCTCGGAATGGAGGCTCCTAAGCCCTCAAGCATGCTCATGAAGCGGCAACTCGCCTGATTCGCTTCTCGAAGCGTGGGGGGGCGGTTCCTGAAGCGCTTCCTACCCTGCCGATGGGCCAAACCCACCCACGATTGCGTCCACTGATGGGCCTGGCGGAACCGCGCCGTGCTGTCATCAGGTTCTCCACCCAGCTGCCGCGCCACCTGTAACCGCCATCAGTGCCTGCACCTCAGCGTGCAATGGAGTGGCCTGTAGAGAGGGCGCAGCCTGAAGCCACACGCTCGCACTCAGCGCAGGCCCGAAGCCGGCCACCGGCATTCCCATCCGTCCGCACAACCACGTTGTTTCGGGGGGCAGAGTGTGAAAGAATGTGTTCAACCGATTCCCCACAGGAGGCAATCCCATGAAGAGCTGGATTCCGCTTTCAGCCTGCATCGCGGTCCTCGCCCTGGGAGTCTCGATAGCGTACGGGCAGGGGTTGACCCCGCGGGCGGGCACCGTTGTTATACCTGACAGCAACGCGCAGCGCCCGGCTGACATTGGCGTACGCTCGCACACCAACTATCTGATTTTTGTTCCGGCCCGCAAGCCGGGTTTTGATACGCCCCAGGGTGAAACTCCCGGCTCCATTGCCTGCATCTACGGGCTGGTCACCAACACCGCGGGATGTCCCATCGCCACGGCGACCACCCTACCCTCGGGCGGCAGCGGCATTATCGCGGTGGTTGACGCCTACGATTATCCGACGGCGGAGAGTGACTTCAATTACTTCTCAGACTATTTCGGCCTGCCCTTCGGCAACCAGTGCGGCAGCAGCAATAACCAGCCCTGTTTCACCAAGGTTTCGGCCACGGGCGGCTCCTTTCCCCGCAAGGACGCCGGCTGGGCGCTTGAGGCTGCGCTCGACATCGAATGGGCGCACGCCATGGCACCCAGCGCCCAGGTTGTTCTGGTTGAAGCCGCCTCCAACCGTCTCAGTGACCTGCTTGACGCCGTTGATGCAGCCACGCAAACTGTCATCACCTGCAACGGCGCGTGCAGCGCGGGCAACGGCACCGGTGAAGTTTCCATGAGCTGGGGCGGCAGCGAATTCAGCCAGGAAGGCACCTTTGACGGCCATTTCACCGGCACCTCCGGAATCGTTTACACGGCTGCCAGCGGTGACGAAGGCGGCGTGCCCAGCTGGCCCGGCGCCTCGCCCAACGTGCTGTGCGCGGGCGGCACCTCCATCCACCGTGCTGAAGACGGCACTTTCACAGGCGAGACCGCGTGGATCGACAGCGGCGGCGGCCCCAGCGCCTATGCTAGCCGACCCTCTTTCCAGGACCCGATCAGCAGCATCGTGGGTGCTTTCCGGGGCACGCCGGACCTCTCGTTTGATTCGGACCCGGCCTCAGGCGTTTCCGTCTACACCACCACGCCCTACCACGGTTCCAGCGGCTGGCTCGTCATCGGGGGGACCAGCGCCGCCACGCAGGCGCTTGCCGGCATCATCAACCTGGTGGGAACTCAGACAAGCTCGACGGCGGACGAACTGACGCAAATCTATGACAACTATGACTCCGGTTTCAGTCCCGGTCCCTCCTACAGCTACAGCAGCGACCTGCGCGACATCACCGAAGGCAGCACCGCCGGTTGCAGCGTCAACCCGAACCGCCCTGCTTATAGTTCCTGCTTCAGTGCGGCTGAAGGCTGGGACTTTGTCACCGGCGTGGGAACCAACTTGGGCACCAGCGGCAAGTAGTCCCTGCCAGATGGCGGGTGACAGGTTGCAGGTGGTATTTTGGATGTGAGGGGGGTGCACTTGCCCGCTGGCTGGCTGGGCTGGAGGTGGGAATTGGCGCGCCATTACATAGCTTATAACAAGGTTGCAGAATGGGGACCGGTTCTTGAGACCGGGCCTGAATTCACGTTTTGGACGGCCAGGCGCATGGCCGATCTGG
>Ga0102953_1002769_pt1 | contig 10123 bp, 6 predicted proteins | sample SalPon2A_C_D2_MG_FD_78509 | JGI IMG/M metagenome (GOLD analysis project Ga0102953, IMG submission 78509) | Soil microbial communities from South San Francisco under conditions of wetland restoration - Salt Pond MetaG R2A_C_D2_MG | ecosystem: Environmental > Terrestrial > Soil > Wetlands | place... | reverse complement strand
GCCTCGCGGACGAAGCGCTGACGTAGGGTCTCGCGCTCCTCCTCATCCGCCGCCTGGCTGAGGTCCAGTCGCTTGAGCGCGACGAAGCGTCCTATGACCCGGTCCCTGGCTTTGAAGACCGTGCCGCTGGCGCCACGGCCGACTTGCGCGATGACCGCGTAGCGATCCGGTACGGGCGGAAAAGATGCGGGCGCTCTGTTAGGGCTCATGCCACGGCTCGAAGCTGTCGAGGCCGAATTCTACTCGAGCGGATTTTTCTCTCGACCCTGGTAGAGTAGCAGGGATCGGAAAACTTCGGGAGGGTATCATGCAGCGATTTCGTTTTCTTTCCTTCTTGTTGCTGGCCCTGGCGGCGACGGTTTCGATCGTCTCTTGTGGCGGCGTCAAGCCTCTCCCCGACGACGGATCGAGATTCGCGGTGCGCCAGGGAGGAAGAGTCGGCTTCATCGATCGCGCTGGAAAGCTCGTCATCCAGCCGCAGTTCGGTTCTTCTATCGACCCAGCGGAGGGTTTGATCGGCGTCTCGACCGGCAAGCTCTGGGGTTTTATCGATACTTCGGGAAAGCAGGTCGTGGCGCCCAAGTTCAAGGATGTCGGGCCCTTCGATGGCGATCTCGCGCCGGCGCAGGTTGAAGGCAGCGCCGGCTACATCGATCGCTCGGGCAAGTGGGTCATCGAGCCCCAGTACACCGCGGCGCGGAAGTTCTCCGGCAAGCTGGCCGCGGTCAAGCTGAACGGCAAATGGGGTTTCCTCGACCCACAGGGGAAGCTGGCGATTCAAGCAGAGTTTTCGTTCACCCGCGATTTCTCTGAAGGGCTGGCGGTGGCGGCTGACGATGGCGGCAAGCGGGGCTTCATCGATCCCACCGGCAAGTGGAAGATCGATCCCCAGTTCAAGGACGCCTACTCGTTCCACGGAGGGCTGGCCGCGGTACAGAAGGAGGACGGTACCTGGGGCTTCATCGATCCGTCCGGCAACTTCGTCATTCCCGCCACCTATTATGGGGCGCAAAGCTTCTCCGGGCAGTACGCGGCCGTGCGCGTCGGCGCCTACTGGGGGTTCATCGACCGCAAGAACCAGGTGGTGGTCAAACCCGCCTACGACTTCGTCGGCAAGTTCTCGGACGGCTTGGCGCCGGTACAGGCGCCGCACCAGAAGTGGGGCTACGTCAACACCACGGGAGACATCAAGATCAAACCGCAGTTCGACCGCGCCGACGCCTTCTTCCACGGTCTCGCCGCGGTGACCCTGAACAAGAAGGGCTACGGTTACATCGGCACCGACGGCCACTGGATCTGGAAGCCAAGCTTCTGAGGGGCCGGTGGTGCCGCCGATCCCGCTACGGTGCCGGGTAGGTCTTCTCGCCCGCGGTCACCGCGAAGGGCAGGACGTTCTGTGGCGGCGGGATGCTGCAAGTAGCGAAAGGGGTGAATGCGCAAGGCTGGTTGTACGCCTTGTTGAAGTCGAGCACGGTTGTTCCGTCCGGAGACGGCGGTGGGGCATAGAGTGAGCGCCCGCCGCCGTAGGTCGTTCTCCCCGAGGTGCCGTCGCGGAAGATGATGAAGAAGTCTTTGGTTCCCTCCTCGGTGAGGGAATCCAGACGGTAGGTCTTGCCTCTGTGCTCGAAGACGAGGGCGCCGGGGGATGGCTCGCGCGCGACCGTGCCAGCCTCGGTGGCGATGGGGATGATCTTCGGCGGCCTGTAGGGTTCGAAACGGGCGACCACCCGCCACTTGGGATCGACGGGATAGTGCTCGATTCCCTTGAAGTGAATCCGCGCCGCAGCCTGGCTGTCCTTGAGGCGGATTCCGAGGCGATCGCCGCGTTTGATGACGTAGAACAGCAGGTGTCCGAGGCGTAGCTCGGATGGGTTGCCGCTCGCGTCCGAGGCGAGCTCGAGATGGTGAACCGGCTTACCCTCGATCCTGACGTCGCCCTGGGTGACCGTGACCGTCACCTGGCCGGCGGAAAGGTCGAACCGCCCCACGTGCGCCGGAGCCCCGCTGGAGGCGGGAAAGACGATGTCGTTGTCCGAGGCGGTACCGAAGCGGTTCGTACCCGGGCTGAGCCAATACAGTCCAACCAGGGTCAACCAGCCATCCGGGGCGGTGAGTCGGGCGATCCGTCCCTCGCGCCACGTTTCGATCGATTGACGGTAGTCCTTCGGCGCCTGGGCGGGCAGCGACGCGGCAAAGAGGGGGAGAATGGTTAAGACAACGGTGGCAACCTTGAGCATCACCTGGCTTCCTCTCTTCACTTGAAGCTCTGGCGCACGATATCGGCGTCGATCAAGATTCGCTTGCGCCCGCCTTCACTCTCCAGATTCTCGGGGTCGAGCGGGTCGAATTCGTAGGGGTTGATGATCTCGCTGAAGAGCTCCCGCAGGGCCCGGGCTCCGGTTCGACTCTCTTTCGTCGCTTCCTGGGCGATCAGGGCGGCGGCGAGGTCGTCGATCTCGAGGTCGATGCCAATTGAATCGAAGAACCGCTTCGAGCGAACGTAGGGGGAGTCGTGCGCTTGCAGCAGGATCTCCTTCAGCACACCGGTCGAGAGGTCGTTGAGCAAAACGACCTTATCGAAGCGCGCGATGAACTGGGGAACCATCCCATAGGTGAAGAGATCCTTGATCTTGAGGTAATCGGCGAGCGCGAAACGGGTCTCGATCCGCACTTGTCCCTCGGCGGTGTGAATCGTTTCAGCACGCAAGCGCTCGCCGCTTCCCGGCTGGGTCACCCGATTATAGACCTGATCGTAGAGTCCCTCGAAGGCGCCACCGCAAACGAACATCATGTGGGAGGTGTCGATCTCCAGGTCGGTGGTGACCTCGCGCTCGTCCTCCCAGACCACCGTGCGGTAGGCGACCCGCTCCCCCTCCATCAGGGTCAATAGGCCCTGTTGGAGCACGACACCGATGGGGTTGGGCTTGGCGCCCACGATCGTCGTCATCTTGTCGATTTCGTCGACGCAGACCGTGGCGCGCTCGATCGCCTCCTTGAGCTCGGCGGCGCTCAGGTGGGCTCCGAGCAGGGCGCGCGCCCTCTGCTCGATCGTCGCGAAGAGACGCTCGGGGCGGAACTCCGTGCGTTCGCTGTCGACCAGAAGGTTGGCGTTGAGAATCGTGACCACCCGGAACGGTTGATACTCCGGCACCTGATCGTAGAGGCGCTGAATATTGTTCATGATGGTGGTCTTGCCGGTACCGGAGTTGCCCACCAGGAGCAGGTTGCCTGAGACCTTGCCCGTCGTGTGTTTGTAAACCGCTACCGATACGAAGCGGAGGGCGCGATCCTGACCCAGAACTCCTTGATGAAGATGGCCGAAGATTTCGGGTGGGCGGATCGCTTCGAGGGCGCGGGAATTCTTTGCCTTCTTGCTGTCCAGGTGGGCGGTCGAGGTCTCAGTCACTTCATCTTCCTCATCTGCTTGCTTACGTTCCTCGGCGCCTGTCCGTTGTCTCTAGGCAAATCCTTCAAATCCTGGTCAGCCACGCCTCGTGCTTCGAATCTTCGCCACGAACGGCGGCGAAATAGGCACTCTGCAGCTCGAGCGTCACCTCGCCCGCGCTGCCCTCCCCGATTTGGCGGTGGTCGATCTCGCGGATCGGAGTGACTTCGGCGGCGGTTCCCGTGAGGAAAGCCTCATCGGCGGTCCACAGGAAGTCGCGGGTAAAGCGTTCCTCCCGCACCTGATAGCCGCGTTCCCGGGCGAGCTCGATGACTGTGTCGCGGGTGATTCCCGCCAAGATCGTGCCCGCCGCGGGCGGCGTCCAGATCGCACCGTTGGTGACCGCGAAGACGTTCTCGCCAGAGGCTTCGGAGACGTAGCCGTTGGTATCGAGCAGGATCGCCTCATCGAAGCCGAGTCGCTTGGCCTCCCATTTGGCGAAGATGGAGTTTACGTACTGCCCCACGACCTTCGCCTTGGCCATATTCGAGTTGACATGGCCACGACTGAAGCTCGAGATCTTGGCGCGAATGCCTCGCTTCAAGCCATCCTCGCCGAGGTAGGCGCCCCACTCCCAGGTCGACATCGCCGTGCGCACCGGGTTGTCGCTGGCGCCCAGGCCCATGCGGCCTGCCCCGAGAAAAACGAGAGGCCGTATGTAGCAAGAGCGAAAATTGTTTCGCCGCACCAAGTCGACGGCGGTTTGGCAGAGCTCGTCCACGCCGTAGGGCAGGTCGAGCAAACAGATCCGAGCCGAGTCGACAAGACGCTTCATGTGCTCTGGGAGGCGAAAGATCGCCGCGTCTCCATCGGCGGTCTCGTAGCAGCGAATCCCTTCGAAAATTCCTAAGCCGTAGTGCAAGGTGTGCGTGAGCAGGGGCACTGACGCTTCGGCGGCGGGTACAAGCTCACCGTCGAGCCAGGTCACCTCGGGTTCTTTTCCCATTGGATCTTTCAATTCCTTTCTTCTGGAGGTCTTTGAGACTTACCTGGTCAGCCCGCTCCTGGAGCAGACGACCGCCGATAGCTTCTCACATTGTGGTCCGCGCATGGGCCCATGGGCGGAGAACGGCCCCACAACCTTAGTGAAAGAAGGGGACCCGTGAGATCGACTCACGGGTCCCCGCGGGATTGCGTGTTCGCTTCAGACTCCGCCCGCCAGCATCGGTCCGAAGCGAGCGTTGTTGCGGCGATTCGCGAGGTAGCCAACAACCAGGAAGACGGTCTCGAGAAGACCGAGGAGCATGGCCCATCCGAGGACTCCGCCGCTGCCGAAGCCGTAGGAGTGGAGGCCGGCCGTGAGGACGAAGTTGACGCCAATGTAGGTCATCAAGACCGTCCAGAAAGCCACGATCGAGCCCGCCGCGACGCCAAAGGCATGGATCTGGCGGTCAAAGCGGCTGTGCAGGATTCCCATGTACGCGACGAAGGCGATGAGCGACCAGACCTCCTTCGGGTCCCAACCCCAGTAGCGGCCCCAAGAAGACGAAGCCCAGATCGATCCGGTGATGATTCCCGCCGCGAGAAGGATCGAGCCTACGTGCATGTACCAGTAGAGAAGCTCGTTCATGCGCTCCGCCGACGGCCGTTTCGCCGGGCGGAAGATCTCGATGCCGATCTGGAGATGGGCGATCAGCAGGCCGAGAGCAAGAACCGCGTAGCCGACCATGATGATCGGGACGTGAATCGCCAGCCAGGGGGTGCCGGCGAGGACGGGAGTCACGGGATGAATGAACGGATCTATGGGCAGGAAGCTCACCAGGCCCATAGTCAGGGCCGACATCGCGGCGGCATTGAAGATGACCAGCCGGTTGCGCAGCAGCGGTGCCGCAATCAAGGCGAAGAGACCCACCCCACACCCGAGGAAGAGCATCGACTCGTACATGTTCGACGCCGGAATTCGCCCGGCGATCGCCCAGCGCATCCCGATTCCCCAAGCCATGACCGCCACTCCCGCCACCAGCGCGCCGAGCGCGATCCAGTCGCGAACGCGGCTCGCCTTACGCAGAGCGAAGAGGGACGCTAGCGTGGCGAAAGCCAACACCCACCAGGACAGGCGAGAGGGGTTCATCTGATTGTAAAGGACCTCGCGCTCCATCTTCGCTTGGCTTGGATAGCCGCTGGGCGGTGCGCTGCGCATCTGCCGGTACCAGGCCAGAAGGGCGCCGGCGCTGTCGACCGTGCTCGGAGGCGTCGACCAGGCGGCGACTGGGTCGGAGGAGACCGGCTGGGCGCGAAGGACACTGCCGGTGAGGAAACCGTGAAGCCAGCCGATGCGTGAATCGAGCTTCCAGACGGCCTTGAGCAGTGGAGGGAGCGGCTTGTCCTGATCGAGAAGACCGGCGGCCTGATTTACGAGATCTCGCAGGCGGGGATTGCTCAAGAGCTGGTTGTAGGAGGCGAATCGAGTCCCGGGCGCAAGCCCCACCGCCCGAGCCACCATGGAGCCGCCGATCTCGATGACGGGCTGCGCCGCCCAGGCATTTGAATCGTAGAGCCAACCGAGCGTCACGGCGACCGAGTCGGAGCCCTGCCAGCCGTCTCGCGAGCCGCTGATCTCCCACAGAGCCTCGCGCGCCACCGTGTCGAGCGGCATGACTCGACCGTCGTGTTGCACCGGAAGCGTGCGAAGCGAATCGACCTGTTGGCTGTCGGGCAGAGGGGCGGTGGCGGCACACAGCGGCCGGTCCCCGAATCCCAGACCGGCAAGAAGTAAGATCACGGAAGCTCCCGCCACCGCACCCTCGACAGCCTTGACTTTGTTCTTGCGCGCCGGAGCGGCGGCACGCTGCCTCTCGCGCTCGGCGATCGCTCGAGCCTGGACAATGCGCGTGCCCAGCACCGTCGCCATCCCCGCGAGGAGCATGAAGTAACCGAGAAAGACGATCCACCGTCCAGGATCGTGAGAGACGGCAAGCACCGACATCTGTCGTCCGCCCGCCTGCTGGTAGCTGCTCTGGAAGAGCTCGTAGCCGCGATAGGCGAAGGGCCGGTTCATCACGATCACCGCCGGGAAGGACTTTCCGCTGGCGGGATCCGTGATGGTAAGGCGACTGCGGTACTGCGAGGGACGCTGGGTCCCCGGATAGTGATCGATCTGGAAGGAATCCAGTTTCACCGTGAAGGGAAGGGTGGCGTAAACCTGCTTCCCATGCTCCTGTTCCACGAAGCGATTCCCTTGCTGTCCCTCCCAGAGGGCGAGATTCCCGTCGACTCCGAAGTGGGCGGTGACGAGAGCACCGATCAGGATCAAGAGAAGCGCTAGATGGGTGATGACGAAACCGACGCGAAATCGGTTGAACGGCCAGCGCAGCAGGAGCGCGGCTACCGTATTGATACCGATCGCGAGCAGCAGAAAGCGGAACCACATGGAATGGTAGACAAGCTGGCCAGCAACTTCGGTGCCGCGTGCCGACTCGATGCCGGTGCCGGTCGCGAGGGCGACGAGCAAGGCGACCAGAAGGATGACGGTCAGCTTGAGAGAGCCTATTTTTTGCGTCCAATCGTTCACGAAACTTCTCCTTTCGCGAGGAAATTATCGCGACCGAGGATAGCGCGCACCGGCAGGAAAGGGGGCGGCATCCTACCCCGAAGGCGAGTCCGCTACCCCACCCCGGGGCGTGCGGACCGCCGCCCCCGGGGGTATTCGGCGTGGCGCTGGTCTCGACCATGCTCTAACCATCTTGAACGATTCTAATCGCCGTCACGATTTCTCGTATCTAACGCCGGATTTCTTCCATAGGCCCTGATAACTACGAATAGGGGAGGTGCACTTCGACCACTAAGCGCGACTCTCAAATCAGTTTGTGAAAGTTTTCACAAGCGCCTAAGGAGCCACCGCTCGGGCGCCAGAGCTCCCCACGAGGGGAACCAAACAGACTAGCTAAGGAGAACTTGCAATGAGAACAGCGATCCGAGCGCTTCCGGTAGTTCTGCTGGCGGCGGTCGTCGTCAGTTTCTTCGCTGCCCCCGCGGCCGCGTTCCACGATGGCGGCGTCGCCGACTGCGCCGGCTGTCACACGATGCACAACAGCGAAAACGGTGCGAGCGTGGTGCAGGGTGGCACGCCAGGCCAGGGCGTCAATGCCTATCTGCTAAAGACCCCCAAGCCAACCGATACCTGCTTGCTCTGTCACGCGCGGCCCGGCTCCGAGACCGGCTATGGAGTCTTCGGTACAAGTGTGCTGACCCCCAAGCCCGAGAAGGGCGCGGGCGACTTCGTCTTCCTACTCGAAGACAACATCAACGATGGCCACGCGGGCGCGACCAACCCGATCCCGGGATACGCGGCGGGCCACAACGTCGTGTCCGACACCAAGGGTATTGCGGCTGATCCCGTGCTCACCACGGCTCCCGGTGGAACCTTTACCTCCGCGAACTTGGCGTGCACCAGCTGCCACGATCCCCACGGCACCTCAGCTTTCCGGCTTCTCTATGGGGCCAATCGCCTGGTGAAGAACCTGGACGGCTCCGGTTATGTCTTTTCCAATCCCGCCCCGGAGGCGGTCGGTGTCAGCCTGTTCGGAGCGCCCGAGTCGAATAGCAACCACACTGCTTACCAGTCGGGTATGAGCGCCTGGTGTGCCAACTGCCACGGCGACTTCCACAACAACGCCGCGAACCTCATCCACCCATCGGGCGTTCCGATCGGCGGGACGATCGCGGCGATCTACAACGCATACAACGGCACCACGGATTGCGTCAACAACCCACCGGTGGCCGCCGGTCTGCCTTGTGGCACGGGTACCGCCGCCACGGCCTACCTCGCCCAGGTTCCCTTCGAGGATGCGGGAATGACGACGAGCTCGACCCAGGGCCCGACGGCGAGCAGCAGAGTGATGTGCCTTACTTGCCATCGGGCGCATGCGACGTCGGCTCCCAACGCCGGTCGCTGGGACTTCAACGTCAGCCTCCTGTCCGAGGACGGCGTCGAGTCGGGTTCCTACGCCTTGCCGAATCCCTATGACGGCAACCAGCGTTCGCTGTGCAACAAGTGCCATGCTCAGGACGAGTACGACACCTTGCCGGTGGCGCCTGCCCCGTAAACGAAACCCGCCTGTCGGGTGTGAAACGCCCGGGCTCGCCCGGGCGTTTCCTTTCGGGGCTCCACAATGGAAATCTCCCACCCCGCGGGGCGGGACCTCGGCCCCCTCTCCCGGTATCAGGGACACCACCCGCTGATATGGCGCCACCGCTTGCGAATCCTTAGAGACTGGCTGGGACGTGACGGGTCCAGCCCGGGGGACGCAGGCGCTTCGAGATCAGACCCCTCGGCATTGCCGGAAACCGCAGAGATCGACTCCAAGAATCGGGATGCCTCGCGCGATGGATGAGCAAGGAAAGCTCCGCGGCGGAGGTGCGCTGCCATGGCTCGTCCTGATCGCGCTGTCGCTGTCTCTGGCTCGAGTGGCCGCGGCGGTGGAGATCGACGGCAATGCCCGCATATCGAGGGCCGGAACTGAAGTCAACGGGGAGAAGAGCACCCTGACCGATCAGCAGTATTCATTCACCCTGTTCCAACGACTGACGCCTTACCTATCCCTTCGGGTTGGACAGCAATACTTCGATCTCACGACGGAGTACCGCGGGGGCGGAGAGGCGGCAAACCGCAGCCGTGAGCCGCGGCTCGAGCTGCTCTACAACCGCCCGGGCGTTTCGGGCAACCTCTCCTATCTCGACCGGGTCACGTGGGGCGCGAGCGATAGCGATCGCTTCCACGTGAGGTCGCTGATCGGCAATCTCTCCTGGCATCCGAGCCTAGGCCCGAGCTGGGCCTTGCGTCTGCGCAAGGAGTCGAACGTTGCTGATGCAGCCCTCTTCGGGCGTCACACAGACACTTTGGTGCTCGGGCTCGACAGCCAGTACCAGAGGCCTCTTTGGAGCGTGGGGTACTCATTTCAGCACCTCGATCTCAAGAACGTGGATTCCGGCCTCTCTCTGCTTCAGGATCGGCACCAACTGCGATTCGATGCCGTCCGGGCGTTCTTCGACGAGCGCTTGCGTCTGTCGGTCGACTCTTGGCTGGTTCGTTCCGAGCAGAAGACAGAGGTGCCGGCGGGTACTCAGATCGCCGATCCAATCCCGGCGACGGAGGGCCTCTTCGCTATCGATACGAGCCCGGAGGTTGGCGAGCTGGCACCGGCCCCGGAGCTCGACGACGGCGACTTCTCGACCCCGGTTAAGGGGATCGAGATCGACGGTGCGAAGACCTTTCGCAATCTAGGCCTCGATCTTGGCTTCGATCGCCCCGTGACCCGCTTGGAGATCGCGGTGGATGCTCCCTCGGGCCCCGGCGTCCTGTGGCGGGTTTATCAGAGCTCGGACAACCTGATCTGGGAAGAAGTGACTGGAGTCGGCGTCACGTACGATCCCGATCTCTACCGTTACACACTTCGTTTTGCCTCCGCGACCGACCGCTACTTCAAAGCGGTGAACGTCTCCGTGAACAGCGTGACCTCGATCGTCCGGGTGACCGAGATTCGCGCGCTGCGGGAGATTCAAACGAGCCAACCGAGCTCTTCACGCACCGCCGACTACTACCGCACGGACTTCGCGATCCACTTCCGGCCCACCTCTGCCCTGAGAACTCAGGTCGATGTCGGAGCCAGCCGCGACTCCTCCCTGAGCGCCGCCTTGACCCAGCGTGACCTGCGCGATCGTCATGCGAGCGCTCGGATC
>Ga0102953_1002768_pt1 | contig 10126 bp, 8 predicted proteins | sample SalPon2A_C_D2_MG_FD_78509 | JGI IMG/M metagenome (GOLD analysis project Ga0102953, IMG submission 78509) | Soil microbial communities from South San Francisco under conditions of wetland restoration - Salt Pond MetaG R2A_C_D2_MG | ecosystem: Environmental > Terrestrial > Soil > Wetlands | place... | reverse complement strand
TCTCGCTTGGTTCCGCCACTGCCCTGAAACAGTCGCAGGTGGCCCTGGCAGAAGAGGAAACCCCTGCCTATACCCTGCTCAATGCAGGAATGGGGGCGACTTTCCGTGGCGCTGAATTCAGCCTCACAGCCCTCAACTTGTTGGACAAGACGTATTTAGACCATCTGTCCAGATTCCGGGAATTCGATATCCCGGAGCCCGGGCTAAATGTTTCTCTCAGTGTCAAAATCCCCCTTAATTCCCTTCTGTAAGGCTACCAGATTTTCCTCTGATACTTTATATGAACCTGGCGATGGATCCGATGGCCAATAAAATGACGATGCCCAGAACAATGGCCTGGATCCGCCCCTTTTCACTTAGCTGCGGTGCGATCTCCTGAAAGATGTATGCTCCCAGGGGCAGGAAAAGCAATACCCCGGAAGCGGTGCCGGGGGTATAGGCCAGGCTAAAGATACTGATCAGCAGATGGGCGGTCCCGTTCAGAAAGAGCAGGGTACCCAGGGCCATTAGCAGGAGGTTGTTCCTGCTGTGCCGGTAGGTGGCAGCAAATAGAATGACCAAAAGCAGCGCGGGCAGGTTGATCGCCAGGAAATCGCCATCAGATAGGCTGGCGCCCAGCCATTTGGAATACCAGGCCGGAAAATGATTGGCATATTCCTCCACCTGGTGTATAAACAGGGTGATAGGCACAAGCCATGCCAGCTGAATGGGTGAAGGCGCTTTCATTTCCTGAAATTGGTGGACTTATGTATGAATAGGACTGGTAATTCAAAGCTTCTGGCGCTCCACGACCTCCTTAATATGGGTATCTGCCATCTGCCTGCAGGCTTCCACCGTGAAGTCGCTCACCTCCCGGAGATCAAAAAAGACAGCCTCCCCGGAACCCCTCGCCAGGTTCAGGTGATCCAGGTACGCGTCATGGACATCTTCCAAGACAAATGCAGGCCGCCCTTCGGGTGTATTGTAATCGAGCCTGATATGGCTGAGTTCCAGGCCGGAAACGTGCCGGATAAAAAAGCCATAGGCGGGATCCGGGCCAAACATCCCGGGTTCAGGGTAGGCATTTTCGTTTTCCGGGGGGGTGCGCTCCCCTGTCGCCTTGTCCCCTCCCCCTTTCATGTTCAGCCGCAGGTTGCTCAACCTGAGGTCTTCAATGGGGTGGCCTGGGATGCCGCTGATCTCTACCGGGAAGTCTCCTCGGGCATCCGAAACCACCAGGTTATTGATACTAATCCTTTTGACGCTGCCAACCGGCGGGGAATCGGGGCCTCTTAAACGACTCCCGAGCCGGATAAATACCGGCGTATCAGATCCCCGGCGCATGGTGATATTGGAAATGGCCACCCCATCGATATGGGAGCCATCCACACTCTCTATGGCGATCCCCCTGGCCATGTCGAACACGCAATTCGAGATGGCAATATTTTTGAAATCCCCGTTGGACTCGGTGCCCAGCTTGATGCGCCCGTTTTTGAAAGACCTGTAGTCCGGATCGGCTTCCCGGAAAGTCCCGTCCAGCAGGGTGCCCTCCACCAGGTTCCCGGTCAGGAAACAATTGGCGATGGTGATATTTTCACAATGTCTGATTTTGCCAAGGCCATAAGAGGCTTTCAGGCAAATCCCGTCGTCCCAGGGCGAGTTCACGCTGCAGTTGGACACCCGCACATTATTACAGGCGTCGATATCGATCCCGTCCCGGTTGGTATCAATCTTCAGGTTGTCGATGGTCAGGTTGTCTACTCCGGTAGCCAGGATCCCGAAATGCCCGCCATGCAAAATGGAAAAGTCGCGCAGGATGACATTCCGGCACAACTTCAGGGCAATGGCCTTGTTGGCAGTACCAGGGCCGCCGTCCTGGTATCGTTTTTTTCCCTGGGATTCATCTACAAAACGATCAAAACCGGGATTCAGGCCCTTCCCGTATATCAGGCCGCTTCCCATGATGCCAATGTCCTCGAGCCCGATCCCCCAAATGAGGCTGTTCTGCCAATGGCTATGCCCGTAGTCCTGGTAATTGGCGCCGGCCTCGTTGGGTTCCGGCAAATCATATGCCTTTACCGAATCTTCAACCGCTTCCAGTACCGAGCCCGATTCCAGGTATAGCGTTACGTGGCTTTTTAAATGAATGGATGAAGAAAGGTAACGCCCGGGTGGAAAATATACCTGCCCACCTCCTGCTTCCGAAGCTTTGGAGATGGCTGTGTTGATTGCATCGGTATCAAGTGTGGTTCCATCTCCGGCGGCCCCGTAATCCCGCACATTAAATATTGCGGGGTATGCCTGGCCCTGAGCTGGTACCCAGGGGTTAAATAAAAAAAAGAATACAAGTGATCTCAGGAAGGTACGCATGGTTTTTAGAACTTAATACGCGCCACACCATAGCGGAGGCGACCGTGTGATGGTCTTAAATTAGCCAAAAAAAATCTACTGGCACTAAATTCCCTAAAACATCTGGCAATTGGATTGTGTTGCGACTCCTGAAGATGTGGATCAGATAGCGAAAGGGTTATCTTATCCCCAATATGGCATAGAAGGTCCTGACTTCGCATTGGTAGAATTCACTTAAAGCACGTCGGACGGCTTTCTTGCAAATTTTGATTTTCATTTGAATGCTTTATATCATTAGTATCCATTGGTTCCAAAAAATCACAAAATACCTTATATTTTTTAATGGGTTTGGTTTTGTCCGGATATTTCTCCCTTCCATTTCCGACCTGCTTCGAAAATGATTACATTGGTCTGCCTATGAAAGCCAATGCCCCGTATTTATTACTCTGTTTATTGTTCCTCCTGGAATTGGGGAACGCCCAGACCGCCCAGCCTATGCCCATTGCAAGGGTAGAAGGCATTGTCCTGGACGGGCGGGTGGATGAACCTGCCTGGGACGCCATCCCGCCCCTGCATATGGTACAATATGAGCCGAATGCCGGGGAAGAGCCCACCGAACGTACTGAGATCCGGCTCGGTTACGATGACGATTATTTTTACGTCTCCATGCGGGCCTATGACCGGGATCCCAATGGGGTGCGGGCCACTTCCCTTTACCGCGACCGCATTTCCGGATCGGATCACCTTGAAATATTGCTCGACACTTACAACGATAACGAGACCGCCTATGTGTTTACTACCACTCCCAGCGGGATTCGCAATGATCTGGAAATTTCCAACGACGCCACCGGGGGCACCATTTCTTCCGGGAACTGGCTGAACCGGGATTTTAATACCTACTGGGATGCGGAAACAACCGTAACCGACAAAGGCTGGTTCGCCGAGGTGCGCATCCCTTTCAGCAGCCTGCGCTTCCAGGACGTGGACGGGAAAGTGATCATGGGCCTGACGGTGCAGCGCAAAATCGCCAGAAAACTGGAGCGACTGGTCTTCCCGGCCGTGCCCCCCACGGTAAATTACGCTTTCCTGAAACCTTCCATGGCCCAGAAGATCGTCCTCACAGGGATAAAGCCGATCAAAACCCTCTACGTGACCCCTTACCTCCTGGCCGGGCATGAACACACCAATTCCCTGAATGATGCAGGAACAGGGTATGAGGCACACAATGATTTTCAAAAAGAAGTAGGAGGCGATGTAAAGTTTTCGATCACCAATAACCTCACAGCAGATTTTACCATAAATACTGATTTTGCCCAGGCAGAGGCAGACGACCAGTTGGTCAACCTCTCCCGCTTCTCCCTCTTCTTCCCTGAAAAAAGGCAGTTCTTCCAGGAACGGGCATCCGTTTTTGATTTCAGGACCGGGGGCCTGAGCAGGCTGTTCTTCAGCAGGAGGATCGGCCTGACGGATAACGGGGAACAGGTACCCATCTATGGGGGAGTCCGCCTGATCGGGCGGATGAAGACCTGGGACCTGGGGGTACTCGACATGCAGACCCAGAGCCTGGACACCATCCCTTCTGAAAATTTCGGGGTGCTCAGGGTGCGAAGACGGGTATTCAACCGGTACAGCTATATGGGCGGGATGTTCACCAGCCGTATAGATGCCAACGGAAACAGCAACCTGGCCTATGGGGTAGATGGATTGATCCGTGTCGCAGGAGACGATTACCTTACTTTGGAATGGGCTCAAACATTTGACAGCCAACTGGAAGACGCCGCCACCAAGGACTTTAAAAGCGGACGCCTGGCCCTGGAACTCAACAGGCGGCGGCGCAAGGGATTTGGGTATACGCTGGGGACCATCCTCTCCGGTCCGAATTACAATCCCGGGGTGGGGTTCGTGGACCGTAACGACTTTAAGTATGGGACCGCGGCGGTTTCCAATACCTGGCTGAACGCCAAAGGCCCATTTATCTGGCACAAATTGGAATTCCTGGGCAATGCCTACCTGGACAATACCGAACACGACGTCCTCTCTTCCGAATGGGGTTCCGAATGGTCCTTTACCCGCCGGAACCAGGACAGCGGAGGCCTCCTTCTAAAAAAAGTATTTGAGCGCCTCCCGGAGGAATTTGAATTGGCTGATGATGTGGTTATCCCCACCGGCAGCTACGATTTTTACCGTATTACAGGGACCTACAGCATGGCGGTCGACCGCACCCTCCGGACCGGCGTAATCCTGGAAACCGGTCCGTTTTACGATGGCTGGCTGAATACGCTCACCCTCTCCCCTTCCTGGTACCAGTCTAAATACTTCCAGCTGAACCTGGAATATGCCTATACGCACGGGGAATTCAATGACCGGGATCAAAAACTCGACTTCCATATTGCGCGCCTGCGCATTGGAACGGCCCTGAACCGCCAAATTTCCACCAATGCCCTGGTGCAGTATAACGGTGCCCAGGACCTTTTTTCCTATAACGTGCGCTTCCGGTGGAATTTCAGGGAAGGACAGGACTTGTGGATCGTATTCAATTCAGGCCTGAACACCAACAGGCTGGCCTACACCCCTACCCTCCCGCGTACGGATAACCGGTCTATCCTCCTCAAGTATGTACACACGTTTATTTTTTAGGAATCAGGTATTAACTGATAGGCTAATTACATCATAATGGGAAGTAAACTACCTCTTAAAAGCTATTTACCTACTCGTCATTACCGGAACAACATAGGTGCAAATTCGGACAGATAAACCCGCCAGTTGGTCCAGGTATGCCCGCCGGGGCTTTCGCGATACACATACGGGAATCCCATTTCATCCAGTTTATTCCTCATGGTTACCACGCTTTCGTGAAGGAAATCGTCCTCTCCGCACGCAATCCAATACAACTTGGGGGCAGCCGATTTCAACGCCTTGATCTGTTGTTCTCGTTGGGAATTGTCAATATTGATCCCGAAACGGCTCAGGTCGGCAAAGCCCATGCTCATCACCCCGATATAGTCAAAAAGTTCCGGATGCTGAAAAGTGGTGTTCATCGTTTGCAGCCCGCCCATGCTTAACCCGGTCAATGCCCGGTTTTCCTTCCCGGTTTTGACACGGTAGTTAGATTCAATGTATGGGATTACATCCTGTACCAGGCTCTTTTCGAACTGCATATTGGCCATGCCCCCCACCTGGTCTATTGGGGCATCAACTGGCGGGCTTACGGTAAATGCAGCAGCCTGGTTGGGGTTGCCATTGGTCATCACCACCAACATGGGCCTGGCTTTCCCCGCATTGATCAGGTTGTCCATGATATTTTGTGCCACCCCCAGGGTGGGCCACGCCTCTTCATCCCCTCCGCCACCGTGCAACAAATAGAGTACGGGATAGGAGGTATTAGTCTGCTCGTATCCAGGCGGGGTATAGACGAACATCCGCCGGGTAAGTCCCAGGGTTGGCGATTCGTACCAAACCTCGTGCAGGCTGCCTTTGGGTCCGGTTTTAGCCCAGTATAGGTCCGAAGCGGCTCCCGGAACGTAAAGTACGCTGGCCGTGCTGAAACGTCCGTCCCGTACGATATGTTTATTGGCCGGGTCCAGTGTCCTCACCCCGTCCACCATAAAAGCATAGGTGTATAGCTCCGGGGGCATGGAGGCCACGGTGGCAGACCAGACCCCTTCTTCCGCTTTTTCCATGGACAGCATTTCCTGTTTAAAACCGCCATTCCCGTCAGGTACTGATGGCATCCAATTGCCTGTGAGCTTCACCTCCCCGGCTTCAGGAGCCTTGATGCGAAAAGTAACGGAGTTGTCGTCTGCCCGTTCCGGGGAAATCAGGGGTGTGTTTTGGGCAATTTCCTGGGCGATCCCTTTTAGGGGAAAGACTAATAGAAACCCGAGGATAAGGGCTATATGGGAGAATTTAAATATTTTCATGGACAAATAGTTATTGCAATTTGCAATTGATGATATTCTAGTCATAATGGTGTGTGTTTAGAAGCATAAGATACATAATCTTACACTTCCGGAATGCATTTAGGTTTGCATTTCCAGTCCCCATAGAATTGCACTCCCTCAGGGTTCGTCGGAAATTTTGGTCTTATGGCTGGATGCCCTGGCAAGGATTGTTTCCCGGAGTAAAATTTAAGATCTGTTTAAATAGTTGAAGCCAATGGTACTCCTCCGGGCTTATTCGTCCTCAAGCCCCTCCTTCACCAGCTTCTCCCGGGGCATGCCCAGCTCTTTCAGGGCCTTTTCCACCACTTCCATGAATTCCGGCGGACCGCAGAGGTAGAAATATTGGTAGAAATCGTCGATATGCTCCCTGAGGAATTTTTTATCGATATGCCCAAAGGCATGTTTTTCCGTTTCTTCCCGGGATAGGATGTTGATAAAATCATCCCCCAGCCATTCTTCAAACTGTTCCTCCAGGATTATATCCCGGCTTGTCTTATTGGCAAACAGCAATTTGTTGCCCTGTAATTTGCCTTTTTCCGCAAGGTCTTTCATGATGGCAATAAAGGGGGTTACCCCGGCACCTCCGGCGATAAAAACACCGGGGCCCTTGTAATTGATAGTGCCCCAGACATCCCGGACGATCAGGGTGTCCCCCCGGGCCAGGCCCGGCAGTTCCTTCGTTACACCATCCAGGGAAGGGTATACTTTTATGGTGAATTCCAATTCTTCCTGCCCAGGCAGACTGGTAAAAGTGAAGGGGCGCTTTTCGTCTTCCCAGGCATCGCGGGCTATGGAAAGTTCTGTGGCCTGTCCGGGTGTAAATTCAAAGTCTTCGGGTTTATCCGCAACGAAATGAATTACGTTATGGGTAATAAATTCGCTGTGTTTTATGGTAATTTCTTCCTTCATAGTTCAGTATTTATGAAAGGATAATAAATCCATTTGAGTAGGTAGTGTCTCATTCCACCAAATTTTGAATCAGATGATAGCGTGCCAGGTAACCCGAAACGGGAATATATAAAGGGTTGCCTCCTAAAAATCCATATTGATGACGGTGATCCCGGCTCTATCTGAAACATTTAATTTTGGCAGTAAATCGGGAACTTGTTCAAGCGCAACCTTGTCGGCAATCAGTTGATGTAGATCGATTTTCCCCTTTTCGAGGAGCCGGAACAACTCCGGGTAGCGGTGGGCCTGCATCCCATGGCTCCCCAGGATTTGCAGTTCGTTGGCGATAATTTTTGAGAATGGGATTTTCGGATAGGAATTGGGGTCTGGCAACAAACCCACCTGCAAATGCTTTCCAAGTTTCCGGAGACAGTTAATAGAGTTCAGGCAGGTATTCGGATGTCCCAGGGCGTCTATTGAAACATGTACTCCTCCCCGACTTATTTCGAGGATCTCCCCAGCAACCTCTGTCGTGCCCGCATGGATAGCCCGATCTGCCCCCAATTCAAGCGCCTTATTGCATTTTTTATCGGTAATATCGATGGCGACAACCTGTGCCCCCAGGGCTTTAGCAATCAGGATTGAGGAAAGGCCCACCCCCCCGCAGCCGTGCACGGCCACCCATTGGCCCGGCTGCAATTGGGCCCGGTCTGCCAGGGCCCGGTAGGCCGTAATAAACCGGCAGCCCAGGGTGGCGGTTTCAATAAAGTCATACCTTTCCGGGATTTCTATCAGGTTGGTGTCAGCATAGGAGATAGCTACATATTCGGCAAAGGAGCCCCACGCTGTAAAACCTGGCTGGAATTGGTGGTTGCATACCTGCTGGTTGCCTTCCCTGCAATAGACACAATGCCCGCATCCCGAAACAAAAGGGACAGTTACACGCTGCCCGAGCTCCCATCGCCTGATCCCCTTTCCCAGCGCTACTATGGTACCTGCCAGTTCATGGCCGGGGACATGGGGAAGGTGGATATCAGGATCGTGCCCCATCCACCCGTGCCAGTCGCTCAGGCACAGCCCGCTGGCCCTGACGGCGAGGACCACACCGTGCTCTGGTGGCTCTGGGTCAGGTACTTTCTGAAGGGTAAGCCGCCCCCGGAATTCCTCGTAGAGAACTGCCTTCATAGGGTTTATTTAAAGGTAAATTTAATCAATCCCGGGATGACAGGGAATTTTTGTCCTCCCGTCTGGCCACCGATACGATGCCAACTTCCTTTACCTTGCCTCGAAGAGCAACTTTTCCAAGGATTTCGAAAGAATAAGCGTCTGTATCCAGGGCCGAGTAAAGCGTTTCCGTAATGAGCAGCTCCTTCTTAAGTTTGTTGCAGTGGGCCTGGATCCGGGCCGCGGTGTTCAGTGTATCGCCGTGGAAGGCAATCTCACGTTTATACTTCCCCACCTCTGTTACAGTGACCTTGCCAAGGTGGGCACCGGCTTTAAAAAATGGACCGCATCCATACCTGTCCCGGTAGTATTGATCCCGACTTTCCAGGCGATCCCGGAAGGCATAAAAAGCCTTCAGACAATCTCCATCTTTCAAACCCTGGCCTGCCTCCCAGGTCAGCACAGCTTCGTCTCCCACATACTGGTACACTTCCGCCCCGTATCGGGCCACTACCCCCAGGTCGTTAAAGCAATCCTGGAGCAGCCGGCTGTACGTCAGGTGTCCCAGCCGTTCCGCCAGCGGGGTGGAAGCCTGCAGGTCAAGGAACATAAAGATCCTTTGTTCTTCATAAGGCCGGTAATAGCGGCCCAAGAGTAACTTCACCAGGTTTTTCTCCCCCAGCAGGAGGTTCACGCGCCTCAGAAATACCATAAACACATCTGTTGCCACGATGTAGGTGTATTGAGCAAGGCTTCCCGGTTCAAATACGAAGGCCACAAAACCGATCTCGATCCCGAATATCGCGCGCACCATGGCATACGAAAGGCTGATCAGGACGGCCAGAAAAAGAATGGCATATAAGGTTCGCAGCAGCAGCAAACGACCCAGGGGCACCCGGCGGTAAATTCGTTCTTCAGAATATTTCTGGCAAGTGCGGAAAGGGTTCCGAAGAAAATTCCGTACACCACGGAAACCAGCAGGGAGGTTTCCTGTTCAAATTGGACAGACCCAAGTTCCCGGGTCCCTGAACCCCTTACTAAAGTGAGGAAAATAAATGCGAGGGCCCACCCTATCCAATATCCGTAAATAAGTCGCCACCGGCGGCGGTTGCGGTAGTTCATGAAAGACAGGTCTGGTTGGGATGGAAAGGTAGGGAAATAATTCAATCTGGTGGTTTGGAACAAAAGACCCCCTGTCAGCAGAGACTTTTATACCTTTGGAATACATCTTAAACCCTCCACAAAGCAATTTGGCCTGTATCGGAAGGCACGCTTACTTCAACAGGAATAATAAGACGTCTTCCGAATCCTTCTCAAGCCGTATAAGTCCTTCCTCCTGTAGCCCAAGCCTCTGCAGTAGTCTCTGGGAAGCGATATTATCCTTGTTTGTAATAGCACAGAGCCCGTTCAGCCCGAAATCCTCCCTGGCTGCCCGCATCAGCCGGCTGGCTGCCTCGTATGCGTACCCTTTTCCCTCATAGGCCGGGAGGAATGCGAACCCGATATCAATGCCTTCCAGGCCTTCCCGGTCGTACAACCCGCAACTGCCTAACTTTTTACTGTCCGATTTACGTATGACGGTATAATTGCCAAATCCGAGTCTTTCGAGTTGCGGAAGCATTCGTTCCTGTATATAGGACTTGGCCTTTTCAACACTGTCGACCTGACGATCCCCTATGAACTGGATCCATTTGGGCATATTGAGCAGCCTGAAAATAAAAGCCTCGTCCTGTATCCCGGTCGGGCGCAGCAACAACCTTTCCGTTTCAAAGGATTTAAAGAGCTTCACCGGCATAGCTTTGGTA
>Ga0102953_1002767_pt1 | contig 10128 bp, 7 predicted proteins | sample SalPon2A_C_D2_MG_FD_78509 | JGI IMG/M metagenome (GOLD analysis project Ga0102953, IMG submission 78509) | Soil microbial communities from South San Francisco under conditions of wetland restoration - Salt Pond MetaG R2A_C_D2_MG | ecosystem: Environmental > Terrestrial > Soil > Wetlands | place... | reverse complement strand
GCTTCTGGAAAATGGTGCAGGACCACAAGATCACCACTTTTTACACCGCCCCAACCGCGATCCGCTCGCTGATCAAGCTCGGCGGCGACCTACCCGGCCAGTACGACCTGTCCAGCCTGCGCCTGCTCGGCACCGTGGGTGAACCGATCAACCCGGAAGCCTGGATGTGGTACCACACCATGGTCGGCCAGGAACGCTGCCCCATCGTCGATACATGGTGGCAGACCGAGACCGGCAGCCACATGATCGCGCCGTTGCCCGGCGCCGTGCCGCTCAAGCCCGGTTCCTGCACGCTGCCGGTGCCCGGCATCCAGGCTGCCATCGTCAATGAAGCCGGCGACGAAGTACACGACCAGCACGGCGGCTTCCTGGTCATCAAGAAACCGTTCCCGTCGCAGATTCGCACCATCTGGGGCGACCCCGAACGCTACAAGGCAAGCTACTTCCCGAATGAAATGAAGGGCTACTACCTCGCCGGCGACTCCGCGCACTGTGACGAGGATGGCTACTTCTGGATCATGGGCCGCATCGACGATGTGCTGAACGTCTCCGGTCACCGCCTCGGCACCATGGAAATCGAGTCGGCGCTGGTCGCCAACCCACTGGTGGCGGAAGCCGCCGTGGTCGGCAAACCACATGAATTGAAAGGCGAATCCGTGGTGGCCTTCGTGGTGCTCAAAGGCGCACGCCCGAGCGATGCGGAAACCGCCAAAAAACTGGTGAATGAGCTGCGCAGTTGGGTCGGCACTGAAATCGGCCCCATTGCCAAGCCCGACGAAATCCGTTTCGGCGACAACCTGCCCAAGACCCGCTCCGGCAAGATCATGCGCCGGTTGCTGCGCGCGATCGCCAAGGGCGAGGAAATCACACAGGATGTATCAACCTTGGAGAATCCCGCCATCCTCGAACAACTCAAAGAAGTGGTCAAATAAGACTTCAATTGCCGGAGCCGCAAGCTTCCCTGTCTTCCCGGTCCGGCAATTAATTAGACCAAATTGCATAGATATTCCGGCATATATACCGCCCGGCCAGCTTGTGCTTTAATTCTTTTGGCAAGTCAATCACATACCTTCTCACCAGCCTGATTTGCCGGTCTCAATCAGCTTTGAAGTGCCACAGGAACCTATCCATGGACGAAGCACTGAAAAAATCACCGCGCAAGGCGAGAACCGTACAACACGGATCCGCCAAGAGTGAGGCGTGCGTTTGTCATGATGAGGCCGACCACCAAATCGCCAGCGGGGAGCTATGCAATATCTACAAGAAAATCGAGCGGGCGCATCAGGAATGGATGGCGGCGCTGGATGAGGTGGAAGACCTGATTTTCCTGTATGACAAGAACTTCTGCATCATCCGCTGCAATCGCGCCTACCAGCAGTATGCCGGCATTCCGTTCAAGCAAATCATTGGCCGGATCTACTACGATATTTTCCCGAAGGCAGAAGCCCCTTTGCATTCCAGCCTGGCCGCCTCCCCAAAAAGAACAAAGAAACACGACAGCGAGGAGGAAGTGCAGGTTGCAGATAAAATTTTCCGTTCACGCGCCTCCCCTGTAAAAGATGAACGCGGCACTTATCTATACACCGTACATATTCTTGAGGAAATCACAGAACGCAAAAAAAACGAGGCGGATCTGAAGCTCTTTCGCACCCTGCTCGACAATTCAAGCGATGCCATTGAAATCATTGACCCTGCCACGCTGAATCTGGTCGACGTAAACGAAACCGAATGCCGCGACCTGGGATACAGCCGGAAAGAGCTGTTGTCGATGAACATTCGGGACATCGACAGAAACTTCAGCACAGACATTCAGAAAAAAGTTGAAGAACAGACACGCCGGCACGCGCAGATACGCTTTGAAAGCATGCATTGGCGCAAAGACGGGTCTGCATTCCCCGTGGAAATCAGCGCAAAGGTCATCGAACTGGACAAGCCATACATCCTGGCCATCTCGCGCGACATCAGCGAGCGCAAAAAGACGGAAACCGAACTGCTGCGGCTCAATCGGGTACTCAAGACACTGAGCGAGTGCAACCGTGCCATGTTGCGTGCCGGCAGTGAACTGGAACTCATGCAAGGCATGTGCGACGTGATTGTCGCCAGCGGCGGCTATTCGCTGGCATGGATCGGGCTGACGCAACAAGATGCCGACAAGACCATTGAGCCTGCGGCAATTGCCGGAACGGGCAAGCAATATGTGGAAGCGCTAAACCTCAGCTGGGATGATCGTCCACAGGGTCAAGGGCCTGCCGGTATTGCCATACGCACCGGCATAACCCAGATCGTCCAGAACACACAGCAGGATCCCCGAATCAGGCTTTGGCAAAAAGCCGCAGCGCAATATGGCTATGCTGCAGTCATCGTTTTGCCGCTGAAGGAAAACGGGCGGGTTTTCGGCATACTGGCCATCTACTCTTCAGAGACTGAAGCCTTCAGCGATGATGAAATATCGCTGCTTGAAGAAGTATCCTACGACCTGGCCTTCGGCATTGTGGCGTTACGCACCCGCTGTCTGCACGAGCAAATTTCACAACGCCTGTATCGCAGCCTTGAAGGAACCATCACCGCCATGGCATCCATGGTGGAAATGCGCGACCCGTACACTGCCGGCCACCAGCACCGGGTTGCCGAATTGGCCCAGGCAATCGCCCGGGAACTGAAGCTGCCGGAGGAAGATATTCACGGCATCTACCTTGCTTCCGTGATACACGATCTCGGCAAGATCAGCATTCCCGCAGAAATTTTGTCCAAGCCCGGCAAGTTGAACAAGCTGGAATACGAAATCATTCAGATACACCCACAGGCCGGCTACGACATCCTGAAGCAGATCGAATTTCCCTGGCCTGTCGCACAAATGGTGCACCAGCACCACGAACGCCCGGATGGTTCAGGCTACCCGCAAGGCCTGAAAGACGGGGAAATTCTGACTGGCGCCCAGATCATTGCCGTTGCCGACACGGTCGAGGCAATGTCATCGCACCGCCCCTATCGCCCGGGGTTGGGCATTAACGCCGCATTGGGAGAAATCGAACAGCACCGCGGCACGCGCTACAGCGCTGAAGCAGTTGACGCCTGTCTCAAGCTGTTCCGCGAGCAAGGCTATCAACTGCCCGACTGATAGCATTAACCCGGAATATCTTCGTCATCACAGCGACCCAAAAATCTGGAAATCCCGGAAAACTGTCACGCTTTCAATTCGAGGAGCCGTTGATTTTCTCTATGAGATAGCAACTGATTAATACCGATAACAATATCGCCACGCCGATGAATATCTGCGTTGAATCGATCGAATAAAACAAGCCCCCGATAACCGAGAACAGAAAAAGTGCTATAGCGATCAACAAGATCATCCTTGCGGCATGAACAACCTTATTTGTTGCTTCTTTGGTTGCTTCGCCCGCAAACTCACTTGTCATTTCTTTGCCAGCCTGATTGTGCGGCGTCATGGCAAACCCCCTTATTAAGGCAAATAATATATTGATATTGATTTATATATACTTACACTCCCCCGCCAACCAAAGTTGATCTTATTAGTATGACATTCAATCATAATAAAAAAATCCAACAGTTTCAAATTCATCACATTTTTAAAGATCATATGGCATCATTAAGGTTTGCTGCCCGGGCAATTCCTCCTTATATTCGTACACAAACCAGCCCCTGTAATTCCATCCCCAAATATTTTCATACTCTTTCGAGTTGACGCCCCGCCTCCCCTCCATTAACATCCCCGGAACTTTATAATTAATATGGATATTTCTAGTGCCCGCTAGACGACTGCTCTACCTGACCTGCTCGGCCATTGCCGCCTTCGCGCTGATGTCCTCATCCTTCGCCGGAGAGATGGTCGCCCTGAACAGTCCCTTACCTCCTGCATCTGCAGAGTCACTGCAGCAGCCCGCCTCCGCACAAACAGACATCAAGCCTCAACTGGCCGCAGACACATCTCTGACGCAGAGCGACCTGTGGCAGCGCATCCGCAGCGGATTCGCCCTGCCCGACATGGACAACCGCGCGGTAAGGCATTACGAGCGCTGGTATGCCAACAAGCCGGAATACGTGGCACGTATGACAGAACGCGCGCGCCGCTATCTTTACTACATCACGGGCGAAGTGGAAAAGCGCGGCATGCCGACGGAAATCGCCTTGCTGCCTATGATCGAGAGCGCTTTCAACCCGAACGCCATCTCCACCAGCAGCGCTTCCGGCATGTGGCAATTCATCCCTTCCACCGGCAAACATTTCGGGCTGGAACAGAACTGGTGGCATGACGAGCGCCGCGACGTGATCAGCGCCACCAACGGCGCACTCGATTATCTGCAGAAACTGCACGACGAATTCGGCGATTGGGAACTGGCGCTGGCCGCCTATAACTGGGGCGAAAAGGCGGTCGAACGTGCACTGAAGCGCAATCGCCGCTACCACCGGCCCGCCGACTACCGCCACCTGCACATGCCGCGCGAAACGCGCCATTACGTGCCCAAGCTGATAGCCGTCCGCAACATTATTGAAAACCCGCAGAAGTTCGGCCTGGCACTGCAAGCAATTCCCAACCGGCCTTACTTCGCCGCCGTCATTCCGCCGTACTGCATGGACGTCAAGGTGGCCGCGCAACTGGCCGATATCTCGATGGACGAATTCATGGCGCTGAACCCGGCGCACAGCCGTCCGGTGATCCTGCAGGACGATTCGACGCCGATCCTGTTGCCGGTCAACAAGATCGAAACCTTCATGACCAACGTCGAAATCTACGACCAGCCGCTGGTGTCATGGCAGCCCTACAAACCCAGGCGGGGCGAGCGCCTGAGCAGAATAGCCGCCCGCTTCAATATTTCGGTCAAGAAACTGCGCGAAGCGAATGGCCTGCCCTCCTACATCCACAGGAGCAATGGACAGAAACTGCTGGTGCCGGATGCCAACCCGGACGACATGAAAAACGAGTTCGAGGCGTTCAATACCCATCTGCCGCCCACCCTGGATGACCGCCACGCCATCGTTCACGTCGTGCGCAGGGGCGAAACGCTGGGCGGCATCGCGCATCACTATCATATCCGCCTGTCCCGGCTGATCCGCAATAACCATCACCGCACGCTGATCCGCCCGGGCCAGCGCCTGCTCATTACCGGCGCCAGACATTCGTCAAGGAGCCACCGCCGGGTCCATGTTGTGCGCCGGGGCGAAACGCTGAGCAGCATCGCACGCCGTTACCACATCAGCCTCACCCGCCTGAAACGCCGCAATGGTGGCTCCGCAGATATCCGCGCGGGCCAGAAACTGAACCTCGCCGGCATTTAACTGCTCCGCTTTTCCCCGTACAGATGACAATGCACGACATGTGTCGTGCCGTCGGCGCTGGCCTCGGGATAACGTTCGCGGCACACCGGCATGACTTGCGGACAGCGTGGATGGAAATGGCAGCCCTGCGGCGGATTGGCCGGTGACGGCAGATCGCCCGCCAGACGCACCACCTCCCTGCCCTGTCCGTCGATGCGCGGCACCGCAGCGAGCAGCGCCTGGGTGTAAGGATGCTGCGCCCGATGCAACACCTCCTCTGTTGTGCCGCGTTCGACGATGCGGCCGAGGTACATCACGCATACCTCGTGCGCGAGGTATTCCACCACCGCCAGGTTGTGGGTGATGAACAGGTAGCTTAACTGCAATTCCCGCTGCAGCGATTTCAGCAGGTTCAGAATTTGCGCCTGCACCGATACGTCGAGCGCGCTGGTCGGCTCGTCGCAGATCAGCAGTTTGGGATCCACTGCCAAAGTCCGTGCAATCGCGATGCGCTGGCGCTGGCCGCCGGAGAACTCGTGCGGATAGCGCCACTTCGCCTCCTTGTCCAATCCGGTCTGTTCCAGCAACTGGTCGAGGCGCCGTTGCCGTTCGCTGCCGTTTCCGGCAATCCTGAGCGCCTCCATGCCCTCGAGCAGAATTTCCGCCACGCGCATTTTCGGGTTCAGCGACGCGAACGGATCCTGGAACACCATCTGCATGCCGGCGCGCTTCTTGCGCAGCACCGAGATATCGAGGCCGGTCAGTTCGTTGCCGGCAAAACGCACGCTGCCCGCCGTGGGCCTGACCAGTTGCAGCATCGCCTTCCCGGCCGTAGTCTTGCCGCAACCCGATTCGCCGACCAGCGCCAGCGTGCGCCCCTGCCCGATCGTCATCGACACGCCATCCACCGCCTTGACCTGCCCCACCGTGCGCTGCAGCAAACCCTTGCGGATCGGGAAATGCACGCGCAAATCGGAAACTTCGAGAACAGAAGATTCCGCAGCAGGCATGGCAAGTGGTTCCGGTTCGGCGGCAGCCCGAGGCTGCGGTTCAATATTCGCATTTCGCTGTACATAAAGATGGCACCTAACTCCCCGCCCATCTTCCAGCACCGTCCATGCCGGCGCCTGTTCGCGACACAGATCCCACGCTTGGTCACAGCGCGGCGCAAAACGACAGCCCTTGGGAATATCGTTAAGCGGCGGCACGTTGCCGGGAATCGCTGCCAAGGGCTGGCCGCGCCGCTGCGCACCGGGCAGCGCGGCGAACAGTTTCTGCGTATAGGGATGGGCAGGCGTAGCAAACAATTGTTCGCGCGTGGCCTGCTCGACAATGTGCCCGGCATACATCACCGCAACGCGGTGCGCCATCTCGGCCACCACGCCCAAGTCGTGCGTGATCAGCAGCAGCGCCATGCCGGTCTGCCGCTGCGTATCGCGCAGCAGTTGCAGCACCTGCGCCTGTATGGTCACGTCGAGCGCAGTGGTCGGTTCGTCGGCGACCAGCAACTTCGGCTGCCCCGCCAGCGCCATCGCGATCATCACGCGCTGCTTCATGCCGCCCGACATCTGGAACGGGTATTCGTGCAGTCGGCGCGGCGCATCGGGTATGCCGACCTGTTGCAGCAGTTCGACGCCGCGCGCATCGGCCGCCGCACCGTGCAGGCCGCGATGCAGTTGCAGCGCCTCGGCAATTTGTTCGCCCACCGTCATCACCGGGTTCAGGCTCAGCCCCGGCTCCTGAAAGATCATCGCCATGCGGCCGCCGCGCACCGAACGCATGTCACGCTCGGGCAACGCCGTCAGGTCGGTATCGCCCAGATGCAAGGCGCCGCTCTCGATCTGTATACCGTCCGGCAACAGCCGTAGCAAAGACAGCGCAGTCATCGACTTGCCGCAGCCCGATTCGCCGAGCAGCGCAAACGTTTCGCCCGGGGCAATTTCAAATGAAATATCGTCGACGATGCGCGCACCGTTGCGCAATCGTGTGACCAGGTTGCCGACTTTGAGTAGCGACATTATTCGCTCTCCATCCGGCTCAGGCGCGGATCGAACGCGTCCCGCACCACGTCCGCAAACAGGTTGGCCGACAGCACCAGCATCAGCATGAAACCGAACGCCGAAGCCAGCGACCACCACACCATAGGGTCGCGCCCCATTTCCATCCGCGCGGCGTTGATCATGTTGCCGAAGCTGTTGGTGGTGGGATCGACGCCGACGCCGATGTACGACAGCACCGCCTCGGCCAGCACCAGCGCGGAAAAATCCATCACCACCGAAATCAGCACGATATGCATCACGTTGGGCACGATGTGGCGTGTCAGGATGCGAAACGAAGACACACCGAAGGCCTGCGCCGCCTGGATGTATTCCTGCTCGCGCAGCTTCAGCGTCTCACCGCGCAGCAGCCGGCACAGTCCGGTCCAGCTGGTCACGCCGAGGATCAGGCACAGCGCCAGCAAACGCACGTCGGCGCGCGCAGCCGAGGTCTCGAACCAGTCCGCATGCATCCCGACCACCACCTGCATCATCAGCACCGCGGCCGCAATCAGCAGCACGCTCGGGATCGAACTCAGCACGGTGTAGATGTACTGGATCACGTCGTCCACCCAGCCGCGAAAATAGCCGGCGGTAATGCCGAGCAGCAATGCGAACGGCAGCATCACCAGCGTGGTGACGGTGCCGATCACCAGCCCGGTGCGTATGCTTTTCAGCGACAGGTACAGCACGTCCTGGCCGACCTTGTCGGTACCGAGCACATGGTAAGCGGTGGCAAGATCGGCAACCGCACCAATAGAGGCACCAAACAACAGCGCCGTAACGAACACTGCAAACAGCGGCTTCGATTTGCGCGCTGCAGGAAACAACCTGGCAATAGCGAAACCCGACAACAGTACAACCAGCAATCCCGCACCAGCCCCGGTCAGCGTACGCCTGACCACATCGCCCAGCCAGTCGCGTTGCGGGTCGGCCAGATGCGCACCGCCGTATTTCAGGCGCGGATACTCGCGCACCACCTTGCCGTTCGGCTGCTCGACAGCTTCTTTGGCAAACAGGTAAACCGCAAGCGGCGCGGAATAGGTTTTTTCGTTGTGCGTGCGCAGCCCGGTTACCAGATGGTCGAACACGCTCAGCACCTGTGGCGAATACACCACCTTGCCGTTATCGGCCGGCAAGGCAGAACGGTAATGCAACGAATCGAGCACACCGACCAGCACAAACAGCGACAACACCAGCAGCGACACCATGCCCACACGGCTCTGCGCCACGCGCTTCCACGGCACCAGCAGGTGCGGCTGGCGGCGTATCCACCAGGCACTGCCCAACCCTACCGCGATCATCAGGAAGATCAGTGCATCGGTCCACAGGATGACGGGCATGAAACTCATATAGCAGTAGTCCCACAAACCGTTCGTGCTGAGCGTAGCTGGCAAGGCCAGCGAAGTCGAAGCACAAGTTCTACACCGCACTTCGACTTCAGCACTGCGTGCTTACGCTCAGTGCGAACGGGCTGCAAGTTCATATACACGCTCATTGCAACCTCACCCGCGGATCAACAACGGTATAAGAAACGTCGGTCAATATCAGCCCCACGATGTACAGCACCGAACCAAGGAACACCATCGCGCGCACGATGGAAAAGTCCTGCGCGTTGATCGCGTCGATGGTGTAGCTGCCCAGCCCGGGGATACCGAAGAACGATTCGGTCAGCAGACTGCCCATGAACAGCAGCGGGATCACCACCACCACGCCGGTCAGGATCGGGATCATCGCGTTCTTCAGCACATGGCGGAACAGCACGCGCAACTCGGACAAGCCCTTGGCGCGCGCGGTACGGACATAGTCCTTGCCGATCTCCTCGAGAAAGATGGTGCGATACCAGCGACTGCTGGCACCAACGCCGCTGGCGATGCCGATGGCAATCGGCAGCAGCACGAACCTGATGCTGTTGATACCTTCGCCGTAGCCCGAGATCGGCACCCAGTGCCACAGCTTGCTGACCAGGAACTGGCCGCCGATGATGTAGAACAGGCCGGAGATCGACATCAGGAACACGCACAGCGAAACACCGGCGATATCGAGTGCAGTAGCGCGAAACAGCGTCATCAGCAGCGCGAACGTGACATACACCGCCAACCCGACAAGAAAGGTCGGCAGCGCAATCGACAGGCTGGGTCCCATGCGCGTGACGATCTCGCGGCTGATGCTGCGCCCATCGTCGGAATAACCGAAGTCGAACACGAACATACTGGCCGATTTCTCAAAGAAAATGGTGTCGGTCAGCTTGTTCGCACCCGGCGCCTTGCTGTTGTACAGCAGTGGTTTGTCGTAACCGTGCTGCTGCTTCCAGTTGGCAATCGCTTCGGGCGTGACGCGCTTGATGCCGAGCTGCACGCGCGCCATGTCGTCCGGCGTATTGACCACGAAGAACAGCGCGAAGGTGAGCAGGTTCACCCCGATCAGAATCGGGATGGCATACAGGATGCGGCGGATGAGATAGGCGATCATCAGCGGTTCAGCGGGCTGACTACTTTGCGTCCGTACGGATCGGAGACAGCCCCGCCATCCCGATCACTCACTTCACACACCATGCAAACATCCTCCAGCATCCTTTACCAGAAATGGCCGTCATCATAACAAGCAAAGCGAAGGACAAGCCACGGTCAAAGCCGAAATATATAGGCCATTTGGCATGTTGTGCTCAGACTGTTTTTTCGCTAGTGTTTGGAAGGTTGGTGAAATGAACTGATTGGCATGGATATTTTAGTGTGGAAATACAGGGTCTCGTCAAAGAAATGGGCGAGGAAATGCAATGATGCTAGACCTGACCCTAAAATTCTGCGATATTTCTTCG
>Ga0102953_1002766_pt1 | contig 10132 bp, 9 predicted proteins | sample SalPon2A_C_D2_MG_FD_78509 | JGI IMG/M metagenome (GOLD analysis project Ga0102953, IMG submission 78509) | Soil microbial communities from South San Francisco under conditions of wetland restoration - Salt Pond MetaG R2A_C_D2_MG | ecosystem: Environmental > Terrestrial > Soil > Wetlands | place... | reverse complement strand
TCCCGAAGCCTTGCGTTCGAGAAGATCATGAAGGACGTGATGCTACGCCGCAGGAAAGAGGAGCTCGAGCTTTACAAACTGCACGCCCAAGACGATGCCTTCAGAGCAGCGCTGTACCATAGCGTGCAAGAGGTGTTGTCAGGCGGCGCGTAGTACGCACGTCCGCTCACGCAGGTTCTGTTGCAAATCAGGCGTGCTGTGCGCGAAGCATTGACCGAAGACAATTGTCCGCCCCGGTGCAACGGAGTGCGTCGAGCCAGTCGAGCATTGATTTTAAGCGGGAGCGCCCAGCCGGACCCGAAGGCAGAACAGGCGGAGGCGGTACGATCGCAAGTGTGCGAAGGCTTTCTTGGCAGCCTTCGGGCCGAATAATACCGCTCAAGACAAACAGATAGGGCAGTTTCACTTGTCTGGAAAAATTTCGTCTGAAACTGGATCCTACATTAGGGTGTACAATGCTTGCCTTGCTGTCTCGAAAAAATTTCCGACGAACGGTTCTTTGGGGTTCCTGCATCTTAGGAAAAGCGACTGTTGTCAAGTTCGGCGAGAATTCCAAGCTTCCGCAGTGCACGTCATGTTGATATTGACGAAATATTGTTAAAAACAAAGTCTTAGCCCTCTTTTTCTCGGCTAGCTATATCTGTCCTCTGTGAGTGTGTCAATAATCCGTTGAATCAGCGCCAAATTTCCAACGTATATAACGCAAATATCAACATTTTAACTGCAACACGAGCGGAGAATATTACAATAGAAAGAATCGTCCTTCTACGGCTCGCGCTCGATTCGTAAAGAAATTGATAAATTCATTGAACTGGCCGCAGCAGGTGTTGATATCAGGCCGTATTCAGAGTTGATAAGGGAGTATAACTGGTATCGTTTTCTTTGTCATTTTTCCGAAAAATATAACAAAAATATCTGGTTAGTCAAATTGCAATGGTTTAGAGATTGGTGTAAAGATTTTTATATTAACAAATGATGCCAGATTGGTTTTGGCAAGGAGTAAAAATGAGAACAGCGGGCATGACATCAACTGGACTGGAAAAGCTGGTCGGCGCGGGGCCGCTTGATCGCTATCGAGCCGAACTTGAACTGCGAGCGCGAGCGACCTCTTCAAAGACGCTGGTGATGATGGCTAGTGTTCTGCGTCAATTAGAGAAGGCTCAAATCATCTCTAACGATAACTTCCATACGCTCATCGCAGACGCGGGACGCCTTACTGGGCAGTATGAAGAACATTTGCGCCACAAGGGCAATAGGGACATGCGTACGGCACGTTCTAGGTTGCGAGCACTCATTGACGATTATCGGCAGCAAGTTGCGAACTACGATGATCTTGACTTCTCGGAAACCTTCCGCGCCCTAGTTAGGGCGCGCTACGGTGAATTGTCACGGGGGAAGGGTAGGGCAACGACTGGAATAACGTTCACCCTTGTCGCGCGGGATATCTCGCATATTGGCAAGCTCAAGGGTTCGCATGCCAAGATCTCAGCGATATGAAGCGACGCCAACTACTAAGGACCTTGCAAGGTTGGTACAGAGGGCCAACGCAGAGTTATGGACACCAACCCGCTCGCATAAAGTTTGGCGAGCATATAGCAGCTCTGGAGCGATTCTTTGAGGTTGCGCCTGGTTACCTCTCTCAGAAGTTGTCAGCGAATACGGTCGACTACAGTCTGAAAGGCAAGCACACCGCTTATACGATGCGTCGCAAGCTGAAAGCACTACCTGAGGAAGTCGGGAAAATGGCCAAGGCTTACGTTGACTACAAGATTGACGGCGTGCGCCCAACGGTCATCCACTACCCACTGTCACTTAAGTCGCCGACTGAAAGGCGTCGCTTTCGTCTTTACGATGCAGAACGAGTTCGACGGCGTAAGTGGACGCGGGGACCTCTTGGAGAGTGTCTCAGCGAAGTCCATTTCTACTCAATATTGAAAAGCTACTATAGCTATCTTTTATATGAACGTGATGAACTCATTGACGTTCAATCATCGAAGAATAGCAGTGTTTACTTATTGTTTGATCAAGCGTTTCTGCAAGACTATGTCGATTTCATAATTAACCGTGGTGTTGGCTTCCAAAATGCCTCGAGGCTGATCACCTTTTTGTTACGTGGCATAGCCGAGGGTGGATTCATCCGACACTGTGTCCCAGCGCCAGGCGGATCGACGACAGCCCAGTGGTTCGGCGAATTAGATGATCTTGGTGTTTTGCTTTCAGTACTCAAGAGTGAATTGATCGATGCAGACCGACACTACAAACCGGACCCGAAGAGGAATATACGCTTTATTTTGGCAATGGAGTCCAAAGAAGCTCATGCGTATATTAACCGGTTATCAGAAGAAGCGTTTAGGGTAGCGCGCAGGAGTCGCGTGAGACGCTATGGCCACGCAATGCGACATGCTCATATCGGATTACTGATAAAACTTATGAAGATTGCTCCGTTGCGTGCCGTAAATTGGTTAGAGATGAACTATTTTGCCGACGACGGTGTGAACGATTTGAATCATGCGTCACTCTCTTACATCAAGGAGACAGACCGTTATCGCTTGTTTGTGCCCGCGGAGAGTCTAAAAAATAGGGAGCGCCAAAATATTAAGGCGATTGACATTGCCTTGCCATCTATTATGAATGCAGGAATACAGGAGTACATTAGGTACAGGGATCGCTATATTTCCAAGGTTCTTAAGTTGGATCCTGACGAAATAAGAGAGCTGACTGTTGGTGATTGCAGAGGAGGGAGGACGTATCACCTCGGTAGGACTTCGTTGTCCAGCAGATTTTCGTGTATCACATTTGGATTGCTGCAAAGGATTGACAAGGACAGGCGACAACAAGGAATCAACATCCATGCGATGCGGCACCTAATGGCGACACTGTACTTGCGCGAGAATCCGGGCGACTATCCGGCGTTGGCAACTTTGTTGCACGATACGTTGGATGTTGTTGTGAAGGAGTACGCAGAAGTCGAAGCAGACCACAATCATGCGCGCATAGAGGCGTGGGTTACGAAACATGCGTAATGCTGACAGCAGCTTTAAGAAAGTGTCCCAGATGTCACGTTCCCGTAAATTACGGTCATGGATAACTTTAAACCGCGGAAGCGGGTGGGGGTGTGCAGTTTCAAGCCCGCAGACATCGCTGCTGAATACCGGAGAAGCGGCCGAGTTACCTCTCAAATTGCCCATATGGAATCCGACGGCCTTACGGTTCTCCGTCGTTTCGTTTACTACGACTGCGGGCTAAATTCACGTGGCGCAGCAGAGCATATGCTAATTGGCCCAGTGCTGTCCGCACGTCCGCCGGCATATCGTGAAGCGCCTCTGTCAGGCTCTGTTCCTGCTCGGTGGGCGAAAGGCTGTCCCACGAGATGTTACTGGATCCCAGCACGTTCCTGATCCGCTGGATCTCCTCCGCGGATTCCCTGAAGTCCTCAAAGAAGTATGTGACGGGGACGTTGTACGCGCGGGAAAGCGTGTAAAGCTGCGAGGCCAGGACTCGACTCTGCCCCAGTTCGAGCCGGCTCATCTGCTGCTGACTAATCCCAAGGATCTCTCCAGCCTTCAGAAGACTCAGCTGATGCGCCCGTCTTTGCTCTCGAAAGCGCCGTCCGATATGGGCGTCCAGACCGGCGCTTGGACGTGAATTGTCGTCTAGCGACTCCATAGGCACTCGCTCTGCGGGTGAAATCTCTTGTTGACTCTCATTTTGCGAGAGAGGTAACCTCTTGGTCGTCCCTTAATGAGGGAGGAAGACGAATTGTGTACTCGTAAAAAGGGATTTCTAATAATATGACGAAAATTAAATGCTGGATATCGCGGAGCACATTGCCTCGGCGGGGACGCACCACGACTGCCATACCCAGCATCCGTCGTCACCGAAATCCAAGCTATCTATCTGGAACTGGACTGAGAGGCTGAGCCCATGATTCGCGGTTTCAATCCACTGGTATGGGATGAAGGTCCCGCCACTGAAAAACATGAACATCCTCTGGACGGGAGGATTTGGTCCGTCGCCGTTTGCGTTGACTATTACTTCTGCGTGGATGGCCGCGTTAGTACCCCGAAGGGTTGTGTGGTCACGAGCCACCTCGTTGCGTCTCTTGATGACCTACTTGTATTGCTGCCGAAACTCGACGAGTTAATTGCGCTGCGAATTTGCCGTCCAGCTGAGGCCACGCGCACTAGCAGGTCTTCCTGGGAGACGGTGCAAAACCTCCAGGTAACAAGGGACGTGGAGTCGGAAGAGACAGGGCATGGCGGATGGGTGACAACGATGGACGGGGAGGAGTACGCGCTTCACCTTCCAGATATTAAAACGGCACGGGCGCGCTGCTACATCCACGTGATACGCGCCAGATCTAAACCAACTATCGTCGGGCCCCGTGGCGGGTGGTAGTCGTAACTGAGTGTCCTTTACCTAAGGGGGGATTGTCGGATGCCTATTTGGAGAACCGCGCCTGTCGAGGAACAGCCCCACCTGACGCTGGTCAGGTGGAGAGTCATAGAGACGGAGCAGGGCGAACGCCATTTCTGTGGCTATTGCCCGGAAAACCTGGAAGGGCGTGTCAGCAGCCGGATCACTCACTTCGACCACGCAACCCGCAGGGGCATCACCCGCAGTGGCAGAGTATACGAACTGGTAGGAGAGCCGGGGTTAGACCTTGACGCGGAGTATGTGTTGAACTTCTGGCTCAGTCGTAATGGTGTGGAGACTTGGACGGATGTCACCGACACCATCGTCAACACATCGAGTTAAGTGGATCCCTTATCCCATCCCCGCGTGCTTTCGAAAACGCCGGCTGCGAGTCAGACATATTAATTAAAACGATCAAGACTAATCACTGCGCCGGAGTGTCCACCGCACCTGGGGAAGTCCACGATGAGGTCCGCGAAAATGGCAACTCATTCGGATTAGGTCCAAAATAGTCAACCTGTATCAGACGATTCGCTCGAAATTAGACGAAGACATTGCCTCCAAGAGAGGCCAAAGCGATCTCGGCCTACGTCCGAAAATCGCGCAAGCCGACCTGATTACCATCGAGACACATAGCCGCTTTGTGATGTCGGTTCTTTCAACCGAGGGCTATGAGCGTATTATTGCGTGCAAAAGCGAACGAAGGTTCAGGCCGTTATCCGGGGCAAAGGAGGTAAGCGATGACGCGCAAAACAACTGCCGAAGAAAGTAAGGCCCGATGACTCTGCGTCTGATCCATACGTCGGACTGGCAGATCGGCAAAGTGTTCCGCTTTGTCGATAGTGCGACGATGGGTTTGCTCCAGGACGCACGCCTAAGGGCTGTCACCAACCTCGGTGAGCTGGCACTAAAGCATGGTGCACGGCACGTTCTGGTAGCAGGCGACGTATACGATATGGAAGCCCTGTCGCCCCGCTCGCTCAACCAGCCGTTGGAGCGGATGCGCAACTTTCCTGACGTGCATTGGCATCTGCTGCCCGGAAATCACGATCCGCACCGCCCCAACGGGCTTTGGGACCAGCTTTTGCGCAAGGGGCTGCCCGCCAACGTCCATGTCTACACCGTGCCGGAGCCCGCCACCTTTGAAGAAGACTCGCTGTCCATCCTTCCCGCGCCTCTCCATCACCGCCGCAGACTTGATGATCCAACCGCCTATATGAACGATACGGCGCTGCCGGATAATCTGTTCCGTATAGGGATTGCCCACGGTACCGTGACCGGCTTTGGATCGGACGACCGCGACGTTCCGAACTTCATAGCACCGGATCGTCCGGCCCGCGCAGGTCTGACGTATCTCGCGCTGGGCGACTGGCACGGCCAAAAGCAGATTAACGACAGATGCTGGTACAGCGGCACGCCCGAGACCGACGCGTTCGATGTGATCGGCGGTGGGCAGGCGCTCCTGGTGGAGATTGAGGCGCGTGATCGTCCACCCGTGGTTACCCCGTTGCCCACAGGCATTTATCAATGGACCGTACAATCGGAGCAGATCAACAACCGGGAAGATATCGACCGGCTGGTCACCCGATTGCGGACGCTGTCCGATGAGCTTGACCGCGTGCTCATCCATTTGGCCATCGAGGGAGCGGTGTCACTCGATGATCGCCAATATTTCCAGGACGAGGTGGTGGAGGGCGTATCCGCCGCATTCTGTTTCATGCGCGTCGATGACCGGCGCCTTTTCCCGCGCCCGACGGCGGAGGATCTGGATCGGATTGATCGCGGCGGCTTCGTCCGCGCGGCAGCCGACGAGCTGAAACGCCAAGCCGAGCAAGGCAGCGACGACGAACGCGCTATGGCCGCCGAAGCGCTGCAGCGCCTCTATATCGAGCATATGAAATTACAAGCAGGCCGCCAATGAAACTGCGGTCGCTTGCGCTGAATCAGTTCAAGAAATTCACCAGCCCGATGCGGCTCGACGGGATCGAGAATGGCCTGAACGTCGTGGTCGGTCCCAATGAGATGGGCAAATCGACGCTACTTGACGCGCTCCGGGCCGCGCTGTTTGAGAAATACAGCTCGAAGGCGCAGCCGATCACGGCATTGCAGAACGATCGCAACCAGGCCGGGCCGGTCGTTGAGCTTGCCTTTGAGCTGGATGACGGCGTCTACCGCATAACGAAGCGGTTCGTCAAAAAGCCCTACGCCCGGCTGTCCTGCCCTGACGGGCGGCTGCTGGAAGGCGACGCCGCCGAAGATGCGCTACGCGATTTGCTGGGGTTCGACGAACCGGGAAAAACCGGCGCCAAAGCGGAAACGCTTGGCATGTGGAATGTGCTGTGGGTGCAGCAGGGCCACTCATTCGGCGCGCTCGACCTGCCGCAAAGCGCCAGGGCCAATCTTCATAGCGCGCTGGAGTCGGAGGTTGGCACGGTGCTCGGCGGCCGTCGCGGCCGCGCTTTGCCCCAAGCCATCGAAAAGCAGCTTCGCGAACTGGTCACGAGCGGCGGCAAGCCGCGCGGCGCGTACAAGGAACTGATCGACAGTGCCGAAACGCTGACATCCGATCTTGCGGGTTTACAGGGCCGGCGCGAAGAGTTGTCCAGAACACTCGATCAGCTTGAGCAGGCGCAGGATACTCTGGAGCGCCTGTCCACCAGCGGGCGCGATGAGGCCGATGAGAAGGAACTGGCGGACGCCCGGCAGCGCCACGGCCATTTGGCGGAACTGGAAGCGCGTATCGACGCAGCGAACAGCGATCTTGCCCTCAAGCAGCGCAATCTTGAGCAGGCCAACCAGGCCTTGGCCGAGCGTACCGCGCTACGGCAGGCCATTGCTGACGAAGAAGAGGCCGTGGCAACCGCCCGCAAGGGGCTGGACGACGTTCGCGGCCGGGAAAAAGAGGCGCGTGCGCGGCTTGACGAGCTTCGGACCGCCGTCCGTGAAGCCGAGGCCACCGTTACCACGGCAGATGACGTTGTATCTCAGCAGCGGCGTATATTGGCCGCCGTCGAACGCCAAGCCCGTATTCGTGAACTCGAAGGACGGCATGAAAAAGCGACGGCTGCGGAAGAACGGCAACGCAAGGCCCGACAGGAGGCTGCCGCCATTCTCGTCACAGCCGACGCCCTGACGGCAATCCGCGATGCCGCCAAAGCCTTCGAAAGCATCGAGAGCCGCCTAAGCGCCGCGGCCACCCGCATCACATTCGACATGTCAGCCGAGGCCCTATCGGGAATCGAAGTTGATGGCCGGCGGGTGATGCCTGATGATCCGCCCATTCAGGCGGTCAGTCCGACGACGATCACGATACCCGGCCGTGGCCGCATCACGGTCGAACCGGCGATCAAAGGCCGGGACAAGCTGCGCGATCAGCAGCGCGAAGCGAGAACCGCTCTTGAGACCGCCTTGCAGACCGGGGGCGCGAAGACCGTCGATGACGCGGAAGAGCAGCACAAGAAACGGCAGAAGCTTGTGCAGGATGGGGAACTCGCCCGTCAGGAAGCCGACTTGCATGCGCCGGCCACGGACGATCACGACGCCGGGGCCGAGGCGCTTGCGGGTTACATAGAGAGTTTGCAGCTCATTCTGACGCGTGAACTCACGGATCTCAAAATCGATAAGTTTCCCGCAAAGCAGGAGGCCGACACGGCATTGCGTGCCGCGCTTGAACAGGCCGAAGAGGCCCGGCGCTCGGTGGATACGGCCAGGGCGGCTCTCGGTGGTCCCGAAGATGCGCTGGGTGCACTCCAGACCGAACTCGGAACCGTCAGAACGCGATACGAGGACAGCGGTGTCCGTCTCGAAAAGCTGCGCGCTGGGCTGGCGGCGGCCGAAGAAAATCAGGCGGACGCCGCCCTGCAAGATACGATCGAAACCGCAAAAAAGGCGGTGTCATACCAGGAAGAAGCCATCGCCGGGCTTAAGAAGCAGCGCACAGACGAAACACTCCCGCAACTTGAAGCCCGCATGGGGCGTCTCGAACAGGCAATAAAGGACCGGCGTGAAAAACGCGGCGACCTAAAGGAAACCATCGCCGGTCTGCGCTCTCACATCGAAGTCCTGGAAGGCGTCGGTCTTGACGAGGCCATAGCACAGAAAGCACGTGAGCTGGAACGCGCGACGGAAGAGCGCCGCCGCGCTGAGCGGGAAGTCCAGGTGCTGGGGTTGCTGTTGACCACTCTACGCGAAGCCGAGCAGGAGGCGAAGGAGCGCTACCTGTCTCCCGTACTCAACCGCGTGCGCCCGTATTTGCAGCTCCTGTTTCCGGGCGCCGAAATCACGATCGACGAAGACCTCCATATCGTCGGTGTTGTCCGGGGCGCCGGATACGAAGAAGCGTTCCATCATCTAAGCATGGGAACCCAGGAACAAATCGCGGTTCTGATCCGTCTCGCCTTTGCGGAAATGCTGGTCGAGCAGGGCCACCCGGCAACCGTCATACTGGATGACGCGCTCGTGTTCTCCGACGACCGCCGCATGAACCGGATGTTCGACATACTGAACATGGCGGCGCGCAACGTTCAGGTCGTCATTTTCACGTGCCGCGAACAGCTCTTCGAGGAACTGGGCGGACGGCAGCTCTCGCTGCATGCCTGCAGCGCGGAGGAACTGATATCGGCATGATAACAATCGCTTCGCCTTATACAGGCAAAAACTAAGGATCTGAACAATGCGATGGCGCTGCGGGGGATATGGACTTAAGCCGTCCGTCGTTAAGGGTCTACACTTCGATTCACGGTATAAGGTCGGGTGGCGACGAGTGTACCCCACCCCCAGAATTTTTAACCGATTAGAACTGCAAAGTGGACTTCCCCGGTATGGTGAGCCCCGCACGCGGGCAAGTTGATCCGAGGCCCGGTACAGTACGCATAATTTATGGTTGGTGTTACCCGCGCGGGCTGGTTTGATTTGACTCGGCGAGCGTCTTGCTCATCACCATCATTGCCGCCACGTGTTTGCGCTAACAATGACCGAAACGGTTTGGGACGCGTATGGTAACTGTAATAATGGCGGTGCCGCCTCAAAATACTGTGGACTAATAACCTATACTCACACCGATTTCGGCCAAAGAGGCGATGGTATCGCTGAGCCGAGAAACAGGCATAGCCTTTGGGGGGGGAATGAGTTGCGCGGAAAAGGATATTGTCATCCGTTCAACGCTGACGGAACGCGTTAATTTCGCATGCGAACAAAACGAGGTGGCACTACTCAAAGAACTCGAGATTCGTAACGCGGGAGATGAGCCGCTGCGTGGGCTTACCGTAGAAATAAGCTCCAGGCCGGCCTTCATAAAAACCCGCACATGGCATGTCGACCGATTGGCACCCGGAACCGAGGTCAGGCTTTCGGACCGTAATGTCGAGATGGACCCCGGCGTGCTCTATGAACTCTCGGAGGCGGTTCGCGCCAATGTGCGTATCCGTGTGCTCTCTCCGGACGAGGAGATTGCGCTACGCGAACAAAGCGTCGAGCTCTTAGCCCGCAATGAGTGGTCGGGGGCGAACTACATGCCGGAGATGATTGCGGCGTTTGTAACGCCTAACGATCCGGCGGTCGAGCAAATTCTCAAAGAGGCTTCAAGGATCCTTGAGAAGAATCGGAAAAATCCCTCACTGGACGGCTATCAATCAGGTAACCCTCAGCGTTGCGCACACCTTTTGGCTGCGATCTGGGCCAGCATCGGGCAGTGTCAGCTTAGCTATGCCACGCCACC
>Ga0102953_1002763_pt1 | contig 10136 bp, 11 predicted proteins | sample SalPon2A_C_D2_MG_FD_78509 | JGI IMG/M metagenome (GOLD analysis project Ga0102953, IMG submission 78509) | Soil microbial communities from South San Francisco under conditions of wetland restoration - Salt Pond MetaG R2A_C_D2_MG | ecosystem: Environmental > Terrestrial > Soil > Wetlands | place... | reverse complement strand
GATCACGATGTTTCCATCGGCCCGCCAACTCAGGCCATGGGTTATGTAACTCATGCGAAGGGGTACCTGGCCCGTCGTGTCCGAGCGTATCAGCCAGGAGAGCAAAGGCTGAGCGGAAAGTCGGCCGGGGACGCCATCGAAGATCAGTCTCCAGGGGGAGCCGGCGCCCACGGTTTCCACTTTTTCGCCCACCATGACCACGGCCCGGTCGCCGGCGACGGAAAGCAATTGCGCCCGCTTGACGGTCTCCTTGCCTTGCGGCCCGATCCGTGCGATCTGGACGTTCCCCCCGACGGCGGCGCGCGCCAGGTTTTCCGGGGTGAGATTGGGTGCATGGTAGGTCTGTTGGAGTATATTTGCGCGGGGCCCCGTCACGGCGCGAATGCTGGCCCCCTCCAATTGCGGGCTGAGTCCCCCGAGACTGAGTTTCTGTATGCCCTTCGTCAGCGGCAGATTTCTGGTGTCGTGGACCACGGCATCCTGGTGGTAAACGGTGACCGATCGAGGCGCCGCGCTGGCGGGGGAGCACGCCATTGAAGCCACAAGGGCGCAGCCTGACACGGCGAGCGCGCGGAGTGCCCTTGTCTGCCATTCCGGCGGCGAGCCACCCACGGCCCGGGTTTTCCATGGCGCCACCGGCGCGCTGCGCGAGAATTCAGCCATGACTCAGTCGTACCCCTTGCCGTCCACCAGGCCCGGCTCGAAGCCGTAGGGATCGACGCCTTCCAGGCAGCCTACGTTGACGACGTAGAGGTTCGGGGCCGAGCGCGGGCGATGGAACGGATAAATGCCGCAGGTCCGACAAAAATAGTGGGTTGCCGTGTGGGTGTGGAACTGATAGCTGGACAGATCGTCTTCGCCGGACAGCAAATGAAAATGCTCGGGCTCGACCCGGGTCATGACGGCGCCCCGGCGTCGGCACATGGAGCAGTTGCAGCGCACGACTCTGTCCAGGTCCGTGTCGACTTCGAAACGGACTTTTCCGCAGTGGCAGGATCCGGCGTAGGTGGTCATAGGCGTATTCTCCATTACGGAACGGATTCCGTTCGGGTGATTGGCGATGGAATGGCCGGTTCCCGCGACCCGACAGGCTGCGATTCGGTGGCTCCAAGCCAAGCGATCAGTAATGTTCCAGCGTGTAGTCTTCCAGGTCCCCGGGCTGAACGTCGGCCTCGGAAACCGCCTTGCCGCGGACCGAGATGCCCGCGCGGTGAACGGACTCCGGGTCCCCGGAAACCAGCGGGTGCCAGTAAGGCAGGGGTTTGCCTTCGGCCAGCAAGCGATAAGCGCACGTTGCGGGAAGCCAGCGGTAGCGTAACACATCGTCCGGAGTCAACTTGATGCAATCCGGCACGCGTTGTTTGCGATTCGCGTAGTCGCCGCAGCGGCAGCTTCCCAGGTCGAGCAGGTGGCATGCCACGCGAGTGGGCGTGATTCGCCCGGTGTCCTCGTCCTCGAGCTTGTGGAGGCAGCAATTGCCGCAGCGGTCGCAGAGCGATTCCCACTCTTCGGTGGTCATGCCTTCGAGCGGTTTTCGTTCCCAGAAAGGCCTGTCGATGTTGGCGGCCATCGCAAATCTCCCCGCGGCAGGGTTGGGGTCCGGTCACGGTCGTCCAACGCGTCCGGTCGGACAACTATGAACAAACCCTATGGATTAAGGGCCATGAGCGCATAGTTAAGAATACCGGCGAAGCCCACCCATACAAGGTAGGGCAGCAGCAGAAACGCGGCAAGACGGTCTTTGCCCTGGAAGGTCAGCACGGTCAATAGCAGGAAGATCCAGAGCAGTCCGAGATCCAGCAAGGCGTAGGCCATGAGGTGCAGGCCGAAGAACAGCCACGACCATGCCGCGTTGAACACAAGTTGCGCCGCGAAAAATGCGAAAGCCAATGGCGCGCCGCGCAGGCGGTGCGCCCGCCAGATGCGCCATGCGGCGACGGCCATGAGGGCGTAGAGCAGTGTCCATACCGTCGGGAAAACCCAGTTGGGCGGAATCCAGGCAGGCTTGTGCAGGATGGCGTACCAGACGCCGGGTTCGTACTGGATGCCGGTGCTTGCGGCAGTGAAACAGATTATCAGCCAGGCTGCCAAGCCGGGCAGTTCCAGGGATTTCATGACCGAACGCCTTCTCTGCGGGGGGGTTGCGCTCTGAGTTTCAGGCATTGTACCAGTACGGCGGGCAAGCGCGACGGGTCGCCTTTCTCGACGCGCCGTAAACCAAAACGGCTCGGGTTTCTGTATAATTCCGCCGCTTCAGTGACAATTTTTTTACGAAGAGTGTATGACCGAGTTTGCCAACGAAGTCGCCCGCAGGCGCACGTTCGCCATTATTTCCCATCCCGACGCCGGCAAGACGACGCTCACCGAAAAGCTGCTGCTGTTCGGGGGCGCGATCCAGATGGCGGGTACCGTCAAGGGTCGCAAGGCGGCCGCCCACGCCACCTCGGACTGGATGGAGCTGGAAAAGCAGCGCGGTATCTCCGTGACCTCGTCCGTGATGCAGTTTCCGTATCGGGGCCGCATTGTCAACCTGCTGGACACGCCCGGTCACGAGGACTTCTCGGAGGATACCTACCGGGTGCTGACGGCGGTCGATTCCGCCCTGATGGTCATCGACAGCGCCAAGGGCGTGGAGGAGCGCACCATCAAGCTGATGGACGTCTGCCGGCTGCGCGATACGCCCATCATCACGTTCATCAACAAGCTGGACCGGGATGGCCGGGAGCCAATGGCGGTGATGGACGAAGTGGAGAAAGTGCTGAAAATCCGCTGCGCACCGGTCACCTGGCCCATAGGCATGGGCAAGGGGTTCAAGGGCGTGTTCAACCTGTACACGGACAGCGTTCACCTGTTCAGCGCCACCCATGGCGGCCGCATCAAGAGCGGTGAGGTCGTGGAAGGGCTGGACAATCGGCGATTGGACGAACTGTTTGGCGGGATGGCGGAGGAATTGCGCGAGGAGATCGAGTTGATTCGCGGCGCGAGCCATTCCTTCGACCTCGACGAATACCTGGCGGGTGAGTTGACCCCCGTCTTTTTCGGCTCGGCGATCAACAACTTCGGGGTTCGGGAGCTGTTGGACGCGTTCGTCGAATACGCGCCGGCGCCAAAACCCCGGGACGGTACCGCGAGGCTTGTCGATCCCAACGAAGAGAAGTTGACGGGTTTCGTGTTCAAGATCCAGGCGAACATGGACCCGCAGCACCGCGATCGCGTGGCATTTTTCCGTGTCTGCTCCGGCAAATACAGCAGGGGAATGAAGCTGCGCCATATTCGATTGGGACGGGACGTGAAGATACCCCACGCGATCACCTTCATGGCGAGTGAACGGGATCACGTGGAAGAGGCTTATCCCGGCGACATCATTGGACTGCACAACCATGGCACGATCCAGATCGGAGATACGTTTTCACAAGGAGAAGAACTCAAGTTCACAGGCATTCCCAATTTCGCGCCGGAACTCTTCCGCCGCGTGGTATTGCGGGATCCGCTACGGATGAAAGCCTTGCAGAAGGGCTTGGAGCAGCTTTGCGAGGAGGGGGCGTCCCAGTTGATACGTCCTCTTAAAAACAACGATTTGATCGTGGGTGCGGTGGGCGTGCTGCAGTTCGACGTGGTCGCGTTCCGTCTGAAGCAGGAATACAACGTGGAGTGCCGTTTCGAGCCGGTCAACGTCTATTCCGCTCGGTGGGTAAGCGCCGGCGACGCCCGGAAGCTCGAGGAATTCAAGCGCAGGGAGGCGGACAATCTCGGTTTGGATATCGACGGAAACCTGACCTATATCGCGCCCACCCGCGCGACCCTGCAGTTGGCCATGGAGCGCCACCCGGAGGTTCGGTTTCTAGCGACACGCGAGCATTGACACCGGCGTCAGGATTTGGCCTGGCCGAGCGCTTCCTGGACATTCAGCGACCTGATGGCGTCTATGGCGAGGTCCCAGCGGCCTTCCTGGCAAAGCCCCGACAGCCCCGCGTATTCGTACGCTTGCAGCGCCGCGTCCAAGCACGCTTGGCGGACCCGTTCCGCCAGTTCGCGTTCCCGTGTCGTCAATTGCGTTTCGCTCATTCCGATCTCCCTTGGCCCTATGCGCGGCGCCGACCGGTGCCGCGCGCGGATCCGCCCGTGCCCATGCGGTCAGTCCCAGGCGAACGCCGTCATGGATAGTATGCCGTAGGTGAAGGAGCGATGGATAACCCGTCCCGGGGCGTCGGGTCCGGCGCTGCCCATTGCGGCGAACAAGGGCAGGATGTGTTCGGGAGTCGGGTGATTGCGCATGCCGTCGGGTGCCTGGGTGCGATATCGCACCAGCTCATCCGAATCGCCGGCCAGCACCTTCTCCTCCAGCCACCGGGAGAACGCTTCCGCATAAGCGGCCGGCTCGGCATTCAGTTCCCCGCGCCCGAAATCCGCCAGATTGTGAGTGGCGCCGCCGCTGGCCAGAATCAACACGTCATCGGCCCGCACGGCGGCGAGCGCGGCGCCCACGGCGAGATGGTGCTCCGGGTCCGCGCGGCTTTGAACGGATAGTTGTATGACCGGTATGTCCGCTGCCGGATACATCAGTGCCAGCGGGACCCAGGCCCCGTGGTCCAGTCCGCGGCGGCCGTCGACATGGACGGTTAAACCGGCGTCGGCCAAGTGGCCGGCGACCCGCTCGGCGAGCCGCAAATTGCCGGGCGCGGGGTAGCGCATGTCGTACAGGCGCGGTGGGAAGCCGTAGAAATCGTGAATGGTATCGGGGAAGGGTACTCCCGTGACCCGGGGTTCGGCGCTTTCCCAATGAGCCGATACGCAAACGATAGCGCTAGGCCGGGGCATGGATTCGCCGACCGTGCGGAGAAAGTCCCGTGCCGGGCAGTCGTCGGTGAGCAGAGTCGGTGCACCGTGAGAGACGAAGAGAGTTGGCATCATCGCGGAAACCCTCGGGCGTTGGGAAGGCATCCGGGCGCGGGGCCCGTTGGTCCGTCAACTGGTCGGGCCGTCGCGATTCAGCGTTCCGGCAGCCTGGATCGCCCACCGGCGCAATACGTTACGGCACGCTTACTAACCTTTCAGTAAGTACTATATCAGCCTTTGTTCCCGTCGGGACCGTACCCGGGCGCGCTATTCAGGCGCTGATGAAAAAGGGCGCCGCGCAGAGGGCGGTACCCAGTATTACGAGAAGCAGTGTGTTTGCGATGAAGTAGGGATAAACCATCAAGGCGACGCCCGCCAGCAGCGCGGTAAGGCGCTGCTGGCGCTTCCCGTACACGAAGTAGGCAAAGCCCATCGAGCTGAAAAGCAAAGACCAAAGTAAGTTGCCTGTGTTCATCCGAATGCTCGCCCTGGGGGTAAACGCCTACCCGGGAACATGTTAGCCGAACGGCGGCCCGGGGGCCGTGACGGGATTCATGGTGCCATTGGCCCAATTCGCCGCGTCGAACCGCCTGAACATTACGGGTTCGAGGTCCCGGCGGGTCGGAGTTCGGACGGTGTCCCGGCGGTTCGGGAGCGTCATGGCGATCCGCCGTGATCACGCGAAGCGTCCGATGTGCCGCTCGCGCATCGCGCGGAGCACTTCGTCCAAGCTCCCGGGATCGTCGATCGTGGCCGGCATGGGCACCTCTCCCCGCGCCGATAGCTGCCGGATCGTTTTGCGAAGGATCTTGCCGGAGCGCGTCTTCGGCAGACGCTGGACGATGGCCACCCGACGCATGGCGGCCACCGCGCCGAGTTCGTTCCGGATGATTCCGACGAGTGCCCGCTCCAACTCCTCGGGTCCGGGGTTCGCCCCATCCTTCAGCACCACGAAGGCAACGGGCACCTCGCCCTTCACGGGATCGGCGATGCCAACCACGGCACATTCCGCCACCATGGAGTGGCTGCCGATGAGCTCTTCCATCTCGCCGGTGGACAAGCGGTGGCCGGCCACGTTTATAACGTCGTCGGTTCGGCCCATGACGAAGACGTAGCCGGCCTCGTCCATGTAACCGCCGTCGGCTGTTACGTAGTAGCCCTCGTAGGTTGACAGATACGCCTTTCGGAAACGCGCGTCGTCCCGCCACAGGGTGGGCAGGCACCCCGGCGGAAGCGGCAAGGCGATGCAGATATTGCCGGATTCCCGGGGGGCGGCTGGACGACCGGCGTCGTCCAGCACGGTTACCCGGAATCCGGGAACCGGCAGGGTGGCGGAGCCGCTCTTCGGCGTGCGCGGCTCGATTCCCATGGGGTTGGAGCAGATCGGCCAGCCGGTCTCGGTCTGCCACCAATGATCCACGACCGGGCAATCGAGCATGCCGGTTAGCCACTCGTAGGTGGGCGGGTCCAGGCGTTCGCCGGCGAGGAATACCGTTTTGAGACCGCTCAGGTCATGGCCGGCCATCAATTTGGCGTCGGGGTCTTCCTTCTTCATGGCGCGGAATGCCGTGGGCGCGGTGAAGAAGGTCTTGACCCGATGTTCCGCTATAACCCGCCAGAACGCACCCGCGTCGGGCGTTTTGACCGGTTTGCCCTCGTAAAGGATGGTGGTGCAGCCGTTGATCAACGGCCCATAGACGATGTAGGAATGACCCACGACCCAGCCCACGTCGGAAGCCGCCCAGTAGACATCGCCGGGCTGTGTATCGTAGACGGCCTGCATGCTGTATTTCATGGCGACCGCGTGCCCGCCGTTGTCACGCACCACGCCCTTGGGTTTGCCGGTGGTGCCCGACGTATACAGGATGTAGAGGGGATCGGTGGCCTTTACCACCACAGGGTCCGCGACGGGAGCCGAAGCCACCAGCGCGTCCCACTCGTGATCGCGCCCCGCAACCATGCGGCAATCCTGCTGAGGGCGGGCAACGACGACCGTCGCGGAGGGCGGGTTCCCGGCGGCTAGCAGGGCCTCGTCCACGATGGGCTTGTAGGGAACGACGCGGCCCGGCTCTATGCCGCAGGAGGCGGTTACCAGCACCTTGGGCTTCGCGTCGTCGATCCGGATCGCCAGCTCCCGGGAGGAGAATCCCCCGAACACCACCGAGTGAATCGCTCCCAGTCGGGCGCAGGCCAGCATCGAGATGAGCGCCTGCGGAATCATCGGCATGTAGATGATCACACGGTCGCCTTTCTCGACGCCAAGGGTACGCAACGCCCCGGCGAAACGCGCGACCTCGTCCCGCAGCTCGATGTAGGTGAATGTCTTCCGAGTAGCCGTAACCGGGGAGTCGTAGATCAGAGCCGGTTGCCGGCCGCGACCTTGCTCTACGTGAAAATCCAGCGCCAGGTAAGATGTATTGAGTTCTCCGTCGGAGAACCAGCGGTAGAATCCGTTGTCGTCGGTGCTGAGAATGCTCGTCGGAAGACGGTTCCAGGCGATATTTTCCGCTTGCCGCCTCCAGAAGGCCTCGGGGTCGTCGATGGACTCTCGGTATTCTGCTTCGTATCCCATCCGCTTCTCTCCCTCGCTTGCCCACGTATCGTCCGAGCCCGCCGCCAAGCCCGGGTTCCTTACTATAAGTCAACATTCGCTTACTGTCGGTTCGGTCTCACGTATACTACGCTGCCGGGGGCCGGGGCGGGGCTCCATGCGATGGATTCCCGAGGAGTCATCGCCGTGTCTGAACATTAGGGGCGGCACTCGCCACCACCAAGACGGGAGTGATTCATGCAGGTCGTGCATATGCTTCTCTTTGCAGTGATGCAGGGGACAACGGAGCTTTTCCCTATCAGCAGCCTCGCGCACGGCGTGATTGCGCCGGCTCTGCTGGGATGGAACATGAACCGGGACAACCCGAATTTTCTTCCGTTTCTGGTGGTGTTGCATTTGGGTACCGCAACCGCCTTGTTTCTTTATTTCTGGAGGGACTGGGTGGACTTGCTGAACGGGGTGCTGCGGCAGCGAGGTCGCCCGGACAATCCCGAGGCGCGTTTGTTCTGGCTCTTGGTCATTGCCACGATACCGGCCGGCCTGCTGGGCCTGCTGCTGGAGAAGAAGCTGCGCCTGCTGTTCGGCGACGCTCCGGTCGTTTCCGCCGTGCTCGTCGTCAACGGCCTGGCGCTGTCGCTGGGGGACAGGTTGAAAAACAGACTGGCGGTCCATGATCTCTCGGCCATGGGATGGCGCAAAGCGCTGGGAATAGGGTTCGCCCAGGCGCTCGCCTTGATTCCGGGCATGTCACGCTCCGGCGTGACCCTGGTGGCAGGTCTCGCCAGCGGTCTGGACTACGCGGCCTCGGCGAGGTTTTCCTTCCTGATGGCCACGCCCATCATAGGCGCCGCCGGCCTGCTTGAAGTGCCGAAGCTTTTCCATCATCACGCCACGGTGCCGGTAAATGTGGGGGCCGTGTTCGGCTCGGGATTAGTGGCCGGTGTATTTGCCTGGTTGAGTACCTGGGTGTTGATGCGATGGTTCAACACTCACGAGGTCAGGGCGCTGCGGCCGTTCGCCTTCTACTGCATGGCGGCGGGGCTGGCGGCGCTCGTATTGCTGACGATCGGCTAGGGTCGTGGGCCGCCGCCTCGACCGCGGCTCACGCAACCACTCGCTGGGGGAATACGGTTTACCTGTCCCGTTCCCGCCAACCGCGATGACGGCCCCGGTCGTGGGCCCGGTAGTCGCCGCGGTCGCCACCGTCGTCGTTTTCGCCATATTGGGGTTGGGGCGCCGGCGCGACGTTTACGACCACCGGCATCGTGCGGCCGGGACGGTAATTGACCACGGTGGTGTAGTCATGTCCGGAGTAGTCGTATGTGACGCGGTAGCCGCTGATACGGGTGACCCGGCGCGTTTCGTGTTGCACGTAGCAACGATTCACCTCCTGGGATCCACTTTGGCTGCCCATTCGGTCGCCGACAATCGCGCCTGTCGCCGCGCCGGCCGCTATGGCGACCTTGTTGCCGTTACCCTGGCCAACTTGGTTACCAAGAAGGCCCCCGACAACGCCGCCGATGACCATGCCGACGGGATTGTTCCCGCGGCGGGCCACCGTTTCGGTGTGGCAGATCCGATGGGGAACATCCTGGGTATCGGTCACGTAAACGGGATCGACCTCGGTGACGCGCGCCCGGGCGTAGAAGCCGCCGTCGGCATGGGCCGCGGCCGCAGCCGCCGTCATAGCGAACGCGAAGCCGGCGATAAGGGACCTCTTCACAAGTATCGTTGACATCCTCGTTCTTCCTTTTGGCTGGTTGTCATGGCGAAAGGCTCGGGTGAACCGAATGCTTCTTCCGCGATTCACGCCGTCAGTCTACGGTCCCGCACCTTAAACGGAACTGAATCGCATCGGCCATCGTTTGCCGGACCGTGAACCGCCAAAGACACCCGTTATCCGACGGCTTCGCCGGCCGGCAATCCAGCATGTGGCAAATCGCGGCGAATTGTTGTGTCAAAGCTCGCAGTTTTCAAGTGCGGCTGCGCCTGATCCCGGAGTTTTGTCCCCACGGCCTTTGGGTGGGTGTTCCGTCGGTATCGCGTTCGCTCGACCTGCGATCAGCACACCGCGCGCCGGTGAGGTGCGTTCGAACGATGTCAACGTAGCCCAGGCACGGCGCGGCCCTACGGGAGGCCCGGAAAGTTGCAGGAGACGACCCTATGCGTAACCCATCAGCCCGGACACACTCAGCACCCGCACCCGCGGTCCCTGTACCGCGACGATGCCGTCGGTGCTTAGGTGGTGGAGAATCCGTGACAGTGTTTCGGGTTTGACGGCCAACCGTGCGGCGATGACCTGTTTGGGCAGGTCAAGTCGAATTTCGCAACCGTCTTCGGCTTTTTCCGGAAGGTGGGACACCAAATAGTGCACCACGCGGCCGGTAGCGCTTCCCAGGGACAGATGCTCGGTCTCGTTGAGCCGGTGGTGGAGTCGGGCGCTGAGATCAGCGAGCAGTCGCAGGCAGCTATCCGGATTGTTTCTGAGGACCCGGATGTAGGGCTGGTTGGGTATCCCGTAAACACTGCCGCGCGTTAGCGCTGTCGCGTTGACCGGGAATTGGTGGTGTTCCATGAACATGGCCGCCTCGGCGAAGGTTTTGCCCGGACCCATCACCTCGACGATTTTTTCCTGGCCTTCGGCTGACAAACGAAACAGCTTGATGCGCCCACTTGTCACGAGGAAAAACCGATCGGCCGGATCGCCCTGGCGAAACAGCACCTCGCCCTGCACGAGGGAGACCCGACG
>Ga0102953_1002762_pt1 | contig 10138 bp, 5 predicted proteins | sample SalPon2A_C_D2_MG_FD_78509 | JGI IMG/M metagenome (GOLD analysis project Ga0102953, IMG submission 78509) | Soil microbial communities from South San Francisco under conditions of wetland restoration - Salt Pond MetaG R2A_C_D2_MG | ecosystem: Environmental > Terrestrial > Soil > Wetlands | place... | reverse complement strand
CAGTGGATGATCCCAAACCGAATGATATTTACCAGGTGGGGACCATCGCCAACATCATCCAGAGCCTGAAGCCGCCCGACGGCAACATCAAGGTGCTGGTGGAAGGCAACGAGCGCGGGAAGATCCAGAAGGTTTCGAGCGACGAAGGCTACTTCCGGGCCAGCGTCAAAACGGCTTCTTTCCGGATTGTTAGCACGCCCAGCCTGGAACAGCTGGTGCAGCGGGTGATTTCGCTTTTCGAGCAGTACGTGAAGCTCTCACAAAGCCTGAATTATGAGACGATGATCGCCGCCGCCAAGGTGGAGGAGATCAGCAAGTTTACCGACACGGTGGCTGCCAATCTCAGCATCAGCATCGAGGAAAAGCAGGAACTGCTGGAGCTGTTTGATCCGGTCGACCGCCTGACGCGCCTTGCGGACATTCTGGACATCGAGATCGAGAAGCTGAACGTTGACCGCTCCATTCAGGGCCGTGTAAAACGCCAGATGGAGCGCGCGCAGCGCGAGTACTACCTGAACGAAAAGATCAAGGCCATCCAGAAAGAGCTGGGGCGGAACGAAAAGAGCGAGATCGACGAGCTCAAAAAGAAGATTGAAGCCGCGGGCATGACGAAAGACGCCCACGAAAAGGCCATGAACGAAATCAAGCGGCTGGAACTGATGCCGCCCATGTCCGCCGAGTCCACCGTCTCGCGTAACTACCTGGACTGGCTGCTGGCTGTGCCCTGGAAGAAGAAGTCCAAGGAAATCCGCGACATCCGGCGCGCAGAAAAGATCCTGAACGAGGACCACTATGGCCTCGAGAAGATCAAGGAGCGCATTCTGGAGTTCCTGGCTGTCAGGCAGCTGGTGAAGACGCCGCGCGGTTCCATCCTCTGCTTTGTGGGGCCTCCGGGAGTCGGGAAAACCTCTCTGGGACGTTCCATCGCCCGGGCCACAGGCAGAAAGTTTGTGCGGCTGTCATTGGGCGGCGTCCGGGATGAAGCCGAGATCCGCGGCCATCGCCGGACGTATATCGGCGCGCTGCCCGGCCAGATTCTCCAGATGATGAAGAAGGGCGGCACGGTGAATCCCGTGTTCCTGCTGGATGAAGTGGACAAGATGAGCATGGACTTCCGTGGCGATCCTTCCGCGGCCCTGCTGGAGGTCCTCGATCCCGAGCAGAACGATTCCTTCACGGACCATTACCTGGACGTGGAATACGATCTGTCGAAAGTTTTCTTCATCACTACGGCGAATGTGATCCACACCATCCCGCAGCCGCTTCAGGACCGCATGGAAATCCTGCGCCTTTCCGGCTATACGGAACAGGAAAAGCTGGAAATCGCCAAGCGCTTCCTGGTGCCCAAGCAGCGTGAGGCGACCGGTCTGAAAGAAGCAAACCTGAAGTTTCAGGACTCGGCCATTGTGGGTATTATCCGCAACTACACGCGGGAGGCCGGCGTCCGCAACCTGGAACGCGAAATTGCCAATATCAGCCGCAAGGTTGCGCGGAAGGTTGTTCAGGATGGCCGCGACCTGAAACTTGTGGTCAAGCAGGACGACCTTCGCGAATACCTGGGCGTCATCAAGTTCCGCGATACCAAGGCTGAAGAGAAGAACGAAGTCGGCCTGGCTACCGGTCTGGCGTGGACTGAGGTGGGCGGACAGATTCTGAGTATCGAGGCCACCGTGATGACGGGCAAGGGCAAGCAGACCCTGACCGGCAAACTGGGTGACGTGATGCAGGAATCCGCCCAGGCGGCGCTGAGTTACGTGCGCTCCAGGGCCTCGCGGCTGGGATTGCCGGCCGACTTCTACCGCCACGTGGATATTCACATTCACATTCCCGAAGGGGCCATCCCGAAAGACGGGCCTTCAGCGGGCATCACACTGGCCACAGCCATGGTGAGCGCCCTCACCAAAATTCCTGTGGATCGCGATATCGCCATGACCGGCGAAATCACCCTGCGGGGCAAGGTGTTGCCCATCGGCGGAGTGAAGGAAAAGATTCTGGCGGCCCATCGCGCCGGCATCCGGACCGTGCTGCTGCCGCGCGACAACGAAAAGGATCTTTCCGAGATTCCGGAGAACATTCAGGAGGACTTGGCCATCCGGGTTGTCGAGACGATGGACGAAGTTCTTGATCTCGCGCTCGAGCGGAAGATCGAGGGAATTGCCGCTCTGGCAACCGAGTCGGAAGAGCCCCGGAGGCTGGAGCCGTCACTCGAATCAGACCGGGAGTCATTGACGAACTGACGGTGTTCCGCTGCGGCCTGCGCGAAAAAGGGGCTGGCTTGCAGGTTTTTCGAAATATCCGTTGGCCTACCGGAGTTGATATCGGACTACCGATCAAAGGGATGCAGTCAGCGGCTGAAGGTGGTCACACTGAAATGAACAGACCGGGCGCTTGCCAAAAGACAACCATTCGCCCGGGAAGAAAGTGGAATTTTTCCCGCTGCGTCAGTGAGTAACGTCAATTGAAACAATCCAGCTCGGATTGATAAATCTCGAAACCACTGCCAGAGACTATACCGTAAGAATTTCCGCTAAGTTGACTTAATGGACCCCTCCACTCACTCGCTGGGGTCAATCAAGAGCATCAAATCAACGGGACAGGTTCTGGTCCTGGAGCAAGAATCACGACAAAAGATCCTAAATTAAATTGAATTGAGAGAGTAACATGCCGTCCAAAAAACAGGAAGAAAAGCCGATTGATGTGCAGGAAGAAAAGATTGAGGAATTAAAGGATAGTGAAATCCTCGATATTGCCAAGCTGAAGGAAATGAACATTGCCACGCTCACCCAGGTGGCCAAAGACCTGGGAGTTGCCGGGGCCACCGGCATGCGCAAGCAGGAGCTGATCTTCAAGATCCTCCAGGCGCAGACCGAAAAGGCCGGCCTCATCTTTTCAGAGGGAGTGCTGGAATGTCTGCCCGACGGCTTTGGCTTTCTGCGCGCGCCCGACTATAACTATCTGCCGGGCCCGGATGACATCTACGTGTCACCGTCGCAGATTCGCAAGTTCGATCTGCGCACTGGCGACACCGTCTCCGGCCAGATTCGCCCGCCCAAGGAAGGTGAGCGCTACTTCGCGCTAATCAAGGTGGAGGCCATCAACTTTGAGCCCCCGGACGAAGCGCGCAACAAGATCTTTTTTGACAATCTGACTCCTCTTTATCCCGAGGAGCGGCTGCGCCTGGAGACTGCGAAGGACAACATTTCAGGACGTGTGCTCGACCTGCTGACTCCCATCGGCAAGGGACAGCGCGGCCTGATCGTTTCGCCCCCGCGCACCGGCAAAACCATGCTGCTGCAGACCATCGCCAACTCCGTTACGACCAACCATCCGGAAGTCTCGCTGATTGTTCTGCTGATTGACGAGCGGCCGGAAGAAGTGACCGATATGCAGCGGACCGTGGAAGGCGAGGTCATCAGTTCCACCTTCGACGAGCCCGCCGCCCGACACGTGCAGGTGGCCGAGATGGTGATTGAAAAGGCCAAGCGGCTGGTGGAGCACAAGCGCGACGTGGTGATTCTGCTCGATTCCATCACGCGCCTGGCGCGCGCCTACAACACCGTGGTACCGCCCTCCGGCAAGGTGCTTTCCGGTGGCGTTGACTCCAACGCACTCCAGCGGCCCAAGCGGTTTTTCGGTTCGGCCCGCAACATCGAAGAAGGCGGCAGCCTCACCATCATCGCCACCGCGCTGATTGATACCGGCAGCCGTATGGACGACGTGATCTTTGAAGAATTCAAGGGCACCGGCAACATGGAAGTTCACCTTGACCGCAAGCTGGTGGACAAGCGCGTCTTCCCGGCCATCGAGATCAACAAGTCGGGCACGCGGAAGGAAGAGCTGCTGGTGCCGAAGGACGAGCTCAACCGCATCTGGGTGCTGCGCAAGGTGCTGAACCCGCTGTCGCCGGTGGAGTCGATGGAACTCATCATCGACAAGCTTTCCAAGACCAAGACCAACGGCGAGTTCCTGGCTTCCATGTCGAACGGCGGAAGGTAGCGGCGGGTTTACCCCGCCACATGGATCGTAGCGGCGAGCTTAGCTCTCCTTTTATGGCGGCGTAAATCCGCCGCTACCGCAACCCTTTCTCGTGCGCGAGGCCCAGGATTTTGTCAACAACTTCTTCAGCCGAAAGTTGGGTGGAGTCCAGGATGACCGCGTCTTCAGCGGCCATCAGCGGCGACGTCTGCCTTTCAGCATCCCGCTGATCGCGTCTTGTAATTTCCGCCATGATCTTTTCCAGAGTGGACGGCCTGCCCTGCTGCTCATTTTGCTGCACCCGGCGGCGGGCGCGCTCTTCGGGATCGGCCTTGAGGAAGATTTTGAGCGGCGCGCCGGGAAACACCACCGTCCCGATATCGCGGCCTTCCATCACCACTCCCGGAGGTTTCAGCAGCGACCGTTGCAGGGCAATCAGCTTCCGGCGCACGGCCGGCAGTTGTGAGACGCGGGAGGCGGCCCGGGTCACTTCCAGGGCGCGAATCTCCGCCGTGACGTCTTTGCCGTCCAGCAGCACCTGCGGCTGCGGCAGGCGGGGCACAAACCGGATTTCAGCCGAACCCACAACGCGGACGATGGCCTCTTCATCCTCAAGCGCCACCCCGGATTCCAGCACCTTCAGCGCTGCAGCTCGATAGGTGGCGCCGCTGTCCACATAGACGAGTCCCAGCCGTTGCGCCAGCATCTGCGCCACGGTGCTTTTGCCCGCGCCCGCCGGGCCGTCAATCGCAATGATAAGAGGTTCGGTCATGTTGGTTCGGAGCCGTCAGCCAGCAGAATGCACGTGTGTTTCCGCTGATGTCTGAAAGCTGATTGCTGAAAGCTAAATCCTTTTGAACGCCTTCTGAATTTCCTTCATGTCGTAGCGCAGCACGATGGGACGTCCGTGCGGGCAGGTCATGGGGCATTCCGTTTTGCTTAGTTCCAGCAGCAGCCAGCTCATTTTTTCCTGGTCGAGCGGCATGTTCACCTTAATGGCCGCGTGGCAGGCCACGGTGGCCGCAATGCTCCGCCTCAGTTCGTCGAGCGAAAGCGCCCGCGCTTCGCGACCCACACCGTCCAGAATTTCACGCACCAGTTTTTCCACGTCATCGGGCCGGATGTCAGCCGGCGCGGCTTTCACGGCCACGCTGCCCTGTCCGAAAGGTTCCACCTCAAAACCATGGGCGGTCAGTTCTTCGGCGATGCTCTCGTAGATCACGCGCTGCTCGGGCTGCAGGTCGGCCACAATGGGGAGCAGCAGTCGCTGCCCCTCAATCCGGGTGTCCTGGCGCCGGCGCAGGTGCTGCTCAAACAGCACGCGTTCGTGCGCTACGTGCTGGTCAATAATCCACAGCCCTTCCGGGTTGGCGGCGATGATGAAACTCGACCGCACCTGACCCAGCGGCAGCAGGTCTGAAGGCAATTCGCCAGTTCGGTTTACGGGTGAGGCGGGCTCGGGCTCGGCGTACCCGGCGGGGCAGGAGGCGGGCTCGGGCGGAGCGTAGAGGGCAAGCGCCGCTTCCGTCAGCGGCAGATTTCCTGGCGCAGGCCCCGGCCGCGGAGCGGAAAGTTGGAAATTTCTCCCCGGGCCTGCCCCAAACGCTTCGCGCGGCTGTGCCGGGGGCGCCCAGTTGCGTTGTCCCGCCGGAGAAGGCGAAGCTTCCGGTCGAGTGTAGGATGGGCCGTGTTGATCTTGTTCACTCGTGGCCGGACGTTTGGGCATGGGAAAAGCCGCCACGGGCCGCGAGGCCATCAGCGCCTGGAGCACGGTGTCGCGAATCAGGTCGTGCACAAAGGACGAGTGGCGGAAGCGCACCTCGGCTTTGGAGGGGTGGACGTTCACGTCCACTTCGCCGGGCGGCATGTCCAAAAAGACCATCGCCACCGGAAAAATCCCCGCCGGCAGAATGTTGCGATAGGCCTCGTGGAGCGCGTGCAGCGCCAGCCGGTCGCGGATCAGCCGGCGGCTGACAAAAAAGTAAATCTGGTTGCGGTTCAGCTTGTGGACTTCCGGGCGCGAGACAAAGCCCGATATCCTGAAGAGCGGGGGCGTCTCAGCCTCGGCATCGGGTTCCGCTTCCTCATCCAGTTTCAGAGTTGCGGACGCCGGCAGAAACTGGCGCTCCACCGGCCCGAACTCCACGAGTTGTTCGAGGCGCTTTGCGCCCATCACCTGGTAGATTCGCTCGCGGTGGCTTGCGACAGGAGAAACCTTCAGGATTTCGTTCGATACGGATTCGAGGCGAAACGCTTTATCAGGATGCGCCAGCGCATAGTGGGTGACCATACTGGCAATGTGGCCGAGTTCGGTGGATTCCGACCGCAAAAACTTGCGGCGAGCCGGAACGTTATGAAAAAGGCTGCGGACTTCAAAGGTCGTGCCGCAGGGCCGGGCGATTTCCTTGACGTCGCGCAGCTTGCCGCCGGCAAATTCCATCCGCGTGCCGGCTTCTTCGGATGCGTGCCGGGTCTCAAGCGTCAGGCGCGAGACGGCGGCGATGGAGGGCAGGGCCTCGCCGCGAAATCCCAGCGTCGCAATCGCATCCAGATCGTTGGCGGAGGTGATCTTGCTGGTGGCGTGGCGCTCGAAGGCCAGCAGAGCGTCATCGCGCGTCATGCCGCAGCCGTCGTCGGCCACGCGGATCAGGCGCTTGCCGCCGCTCTCCACACGGACCTCCACCGAGCTTGCCCCGGCGTCAAGCGAGTTTTCCACCAGCTCCTTGGCCACGGAAGCAGGCCGCTCGACTACTTCGCCCGCCGCAATCTTGTTGGCGACGGCTTCTGGAAGAATGCGAATCACAGACATGGCGTTTGCTTGATTTCACTTCAGGGGCTAAAGCCCCCTCTGATTTTGCTGCATTGTTTGTCGGACCTGAAGGTCCGACCTCCTGAAATTCTTACACCAAGGTCAGGATTCATTCCCAAGCAGGGCGTATTAGAGGTCCGACTCCGTAAACTTCATCTGCAAGGCCGCCACTTCAGGGGCTAAGGCCCCCTCTGGTTTTGCCGCTTTGCTTGTCGGACCTGAAGGTCCGACCTCCTAAGCTGCCTATTCAATGCCTGGCTCTTGCCGGTGACCTGACCTGAAGCTCCGAGACCCTGAGATTCATGATCAGCATTGTCTTTTTCCCTTAGGAGGTCGGAGCTTTAGCTCCGACGTTACCGGGCGCCGCCAGCTCAGGGGCTTTAGCCCCTGAAGCTTTTCTCAGACGCTCTGGTATTCGGTCCAATTGAAACTTTCCGCTGGCAGATCCAAACGCCCAATCTTCCGGCCTTTCAACCAGGCCGGCCCTCACCGGATTCATGCGGATATAATGCCGCCTGGCATGATAATCAGCCTCATCCCTGACGGTCACGTCATAAAATCCTGCCTGCCAGATTTCCATCTTATGACCCCTCTCCCGGTGAATCTCATGCGAGCTTCCACCCTTGATGAGCATGATAGCCCTTTCGAGGGTGGTCTTGTTTCCGGGTGTCAGAAGCAGATGCAGATGGTCAGGCATGATGACGAATTCATGCAACAGATAATTGCCGCGATCGCGGTAATCGAGCAACCGGTCTGCCACGATTTCCGCAACTTTCTCAACCTTGAACAGAGTGCGGTTCTGCCAGGTTTTTGTTGTAACAAAGTAGGTGCAAGCGGGAGCTGTGCGGTGGATTAGCTTTCCCATCTTTGCTCTTCTTCAGGGGCTAAAGCCCTTTTTCAATTCGGCCATTATTTGTCGGACCTGAAGGTCCGGCCTCCTAAACCTCTGGACCGAAGTGGCGGCTAAATCTTCAATTCCCTCAGTTCCTTTTGCCAGAGGCTTGACTAGCTCTTCTTCAGGGGCTAAAGCCCCTTTTCTATCCGGCCCATTGTTTGTCGGACCTGAAGGTCCGACCTCCTAAAAACCTCAACCAGGGCCAGGATTTATTCCTAAACAGGCCGTATCCAAGGTCTGACCTCCTGAACTACTTTTCAAGGCCCGCACCGTCACTCCGCAAACAGACCCGAAGGTTCGAGAACCTGAAATTCCTGACCACCGTTGTCTTTTTCCCTTCAGGAGGTCGGAGCTTTAGCTCCGACAAAACACCGGCGCCGAGGTTCTGGGGCTTTAGCCCCTGAAGTTTAAAGCTTCACAATCTTTAGCCCCAGTTCGGTGAGCTGTTCGGGATCGACGGTGGCGGGGGCGTCACACATCAGGTCGGTGGCGCTGGCGGTTTTGGGGAACGCGATCACCTCGCGGATGCTCGATTCGCCGGCCAGCAGGGCGGTGATGCGATCGACGCCCAGCGCGATGCCACCGTGGGGCGGCGCTCCGTATTCCAGCGCGTCCATAAAAAAGCCGAACCGCTCCCGCGCTTTTTCATCGCTCAGGCCCAGCACGCGGAAAACCCGCTTCTGGATGTCGGGCCGGTGCATACGAATCGAGCCGCCGCCGATCTCGCTGCCGTTCAGCACCAGGTCATAAGCCAGCGCCTTCACACTGCCTGGGTCCGATTCCAGCCTGTCCAGGTCTTTTTCCCGAGGCGAGGTGAACGGGTGATGCATGGCCGCAAAGCGCTTTTCATTCTTGTCGTATTGGAACATGGGGAAGTCGACAATCCAGGCAAACTTCCAGAGCCCCGGCTTGATGAGCTCAAACTTGTTGGCCAGTTCCAGCCGCAGCCAGCCCGATGCAGCGCCCAGCCCGCGCAGGTTTTCAGCCGCGTCCGATTCGGCACCTAGCAGAACCACCAGGTCGCCCGGCTGCGCTTCCATCGCCGCCGCAATGGCCTGGAGACCGTCGTCACCCAGCGCCTTGCTCATTCGCGACTGCACACCCGCGTCCGTCACGGTGAGATAGGCAGCATTTGCGGCGCCCATCTGTTTCAGCGTTTCCTGGTAGCGGTCAAACTGGCTGCGGGAGATTTTTGCTGCGGCCCCGGGAACGCGCAGTGCTTTCGCCACCTGGAAACCTTTCACCGTGCTCAGCTTGCCGCCGGGCAGGTCCAGGCGTTGCCATTCCAGGCCGAAGCGCAGGTCCGGCTTGTCGGAGCCGTACTTCTCCATTGCCGTGTCGTAGGCGAGGCGCGCGAAGGGAAGCTCGACCTTGACGTCCACCAGCGCCAGCAGCTTCTGCATCAGGCCTTCGATGATTCCAAACAGTTCCTCACGCGTGGGGAAGGCCATCTCCACGTCGATCTGGGTAAATTCCGGCTGGCGGTCAGCGCGCAGGTCCTCATCGCGGAAGCAGCGGACAATCTGGAAATAGCGGTCGAAGCCGCCAATCATCAGCAGCTGCTTGAAGAGTTGCGGCGACTGCGGCAGGGCGTAAAAGTGGCCCTGGCGGACGCGGCTGGGCACCAGGTAATCGCGGGCGCCCTCGGGCGTTGACCGCGTCATGAAGGGAGTTTCGATTTCGATAAAGCCGTGCCCGCCCATGTGCTCGCGCGTTTCCAGGCAGGCCTGGTGGCGCAGCCGGATGTTGCGCTGCATGCGCGCGCGGCGCAGGTCGAGATAGCGATAGCGCAGCCGCGTGTCTTCGGAAGTGCGCGTATCATCTTCGATGGGGAAGGGAGGCGTTTTGGCTTCATTCAGCAGCAGCAGTGTTTCGGCTTTCACTTCCACTTCGCCGGTTGCAATCTGTTTGTTCGCGGTTTCAGGCGCGCGCAGCACCACCTCGCCTTCCACGCCCACCACGAACTCGCTCCGAATCTGCTCGGCCTTCGCGTGGGCCTCGGGGCTTGATTCCGCGTTCACCACCACCTGCACCACGCCGGTGTGGTCGCGCAGGTCGAGAAAAATCAGATTGCCCAGGTCGCGCCGCCGCGCCACCCATCCCGCCAGAAAAACTTTCTGCCCGCTATGCTCTTTTCGCAACTCGCCGCAGCGGTGCGTTCTTCGCCGATCGCCAAGTAAATCGAGTGCCAAAGTGGATCCTTACCTTTCCGTCATTTTTGTCCCAGCAGTTGACCTTCTGCCTGTGAACCTTCGCGCAGCTTCTCTTTCAAGAAGCCGGTAATTTCCGCCGCGCTCACGCTCTGCTGTTCACCGGTGCGCATGTCTTTCAGCTGGTAGCTTCCGCTTGCAACTTCTTCCTCGCCGATAATGATGGTATATTGCGCCTGGAGTCTGCTGGCCGTTCCCATCGCCTTCTTCAGCTTGATGGGGTGATAGCTGATTTCCGTTCCAATCCCT
>Ga0102953_1002761_pt1 | contig 10146 bp, 6 predicted proteins | sample SalPon2A_C_D2_MG_FD_78509 | JGI IMG/M metagenome (GOLD analysis project Ga0102953, IMG submission 78509) | Soil microbial communities from South San Francisco under conditions of wetland restoration - Salt Pond MetaG R2A_C_D2_MG | ecosystem: Environmental > Terrestrial > Soil > Wetlands | place... | reverse complement strand
TGATCGATGAAATTGATCGTGCCGATGACGAATTCGAAGCCCTGCTCCTTGAGTGTCTCAGCGATTTTCAAGTCTCCATCCCCGAATTGGGGGTTATTGAGGCAAAGCGTAAGCCATTGGTTATTTTGACCAGTAACGGTACGCGGATGATCTCGGACGCATTGCGCCGCCGTTGCCTTTATTTATACATTGGTTATCCAGAACTGGAGCGCGAAGTAGCGATTGTTCGGGCCAAGTTCCCCGATCTTTGTGAAAGCCTTGCGCGACAGATGGTGGTTTTCCTGAACAAGGCGCGTGAACTGAACCTGCGTAAGCCGCCGAGTGTTTCAGAAGCCCTTGACTGGGCTCATGTCCTTTCCATTATGAAGGCGAATCAACTGACCCCTGAGGTGGTTGCCGGTACTGTTGGGGTGATTGCCAAGCACCAGACAGATCTGGAGAAGGTTACGGAACTGGCTGTTCAGGAATTGGGCTAGTCATGGAACGGATCGTCACCAGCTTTGTCGCAGCTCTTCGCGAAAGCGGTATCAGGGTCTCTCCCGGAGAAAGCATTGATGCCGTTCAGGCCTTGGGGCTTTGTGGCATGCAAAGCCGCAAGGAATCTCGGGCGCTTCTGCGTCTGACCCTGGTGAAAAACCACAATGACATACCAACCTTCAATGAGGTTTTTAATCTGTTTTTCAGCCGTTTTCAGTTTGTTGACCCGCAAGAGGACCTGCCGTCACTGCTGGATGCTGCTATCACCGAGATGGAAGGTGAATTTACCTATCTGAATGAAGTGAAGGATGATCATGACGATGATCCCGGGCCGCTGATCAAGATCGACAGCGAAATCAGCCCTGAGGATCTGGCCGAGCTGAAAAGTTTGACCGAGATCGATCCTGACGACACCGATGGCACTGAAATGCAGGTGCAAATGAAGGGCTATCGGGAAAAAGCCAAAAAGCCTCCTCGTCCAACCCGGCGGTATATGCAAAACCCTCTGACCGTAGAGCTTGGTAAAAGTAACAGTTACGAAAGCAGTATCACTTTTACGGTTGAAGAGCAGGCGGCCATGCAGGAAGTCGTCTCAAAAATGATGCTGCGACTGCGTAAAGATATGAAGCGGATGAAGAACAATCAGAACCGCGGCAAACTGCACGTCATCAGGACGATTCAAAAGAATTACCGGCACGATATGGTGCCGTTTCAGGTGATCATGCGGCGCAAACGTCGCGAGAAACCGCGCCTGGTAGTGCTGTGTGATGTCAGTTTCTCCGTGAGCCATGCGTCAAAATTCCTGTTGCTTCTGCTGCATACCCTGCACAATCAGCTGCTCGATGTGCGCAGTTTCATCTACAACCGCGATCTGGCCGAGATTACTGAAATGCTGGCCAATATGCCGGTCAACGATCTGATGAAAACGATCGATACCGGGGATATCATCGACCTCGACGAGAACAGCAGCTTCGGAGAGGTTTTTCTGAAATTCAAAAAAAATCATCTCGAGAATCTGCGCGGTCGCCCGGCCTTTATTATCCTCGGCGATGGCCGCAACAATTACGGTGAGGCCAATGACTGGGTGCTCGATGAGATCCGTGAAAAATCTCGATATATGCTGTGGCTGACCCCGGAAGAGCGCGAAACCTGGAATCGTGGTGACTGTCTGATGGATATCTACGGCTCCTATTGCGACAAGGTCGAGGTCGTGAAAACGGTCGAAGATCTGAGCCTGGTGGTCGAGGATCTGCTTCGCGATATCTATGCCGATCAGGCCCACCCGATCGATCGTAAACTTCTGCGCGAAGCCAAGGCCGCCCAGGCCTATGACTCGGAAAACTACTACCGACGAGGTCCAGCCGCAGACAACGAGCCGACTTTCGATCCTGATGGACGGAGCAAATGGTAAATCAATAAACATATTTCAAAAGGAGTACAGCTTGAGTTGCGACAGTAAAGATCACTCGAAACATATGTGTGCCTTAAAGGCGCAGGGGCTGGATGACTGTATCGAGACCCTTTCCGATAACCCGGTTGTTGAATGCAAGCATTGCGGGGCCAAGGCGAACAGTATCAAAAATATCTGTGCTGCTCACTTAGGTGACACCGCACCCAATATCGAAGGCGGGCATGGTTTTGTCAGCCTCGACGAGGTCGGCAAACCGCACGCAGGGAAAAAAGATTAGGTCAGCCGATATTTTTTCACGAGGAGTTCGCTAATGAAAGAGAGAACCGATGCCGCCAAATTTAAAGGCAGTCCCGTCACTCTGCTCGGCCCCGAGCTTCGGATCGGAGACAAGGCGCCCGATTTTCAGGTGGTTGATGCGGATCTGAAACCGGTGAGGCTGTCTGATTTTAAAGGCAAAATCAAGATCATCTGCACCGTTCCCTCACTCGATACTCCGGTTTGTGATGCCGAAACCCGCCGCTTCAATCAGGAGGCCGCGCAGTTCCCGGATAATGTCGTTGTGTTGACCATCAGTCTGGACCTGCCCTTTGCCCAGAAAAACTGGTGTGCCGCCGCCGGGGTTGAGCGGGTCACAACCCTCTCCGACTATCAGGAGCGCAGTTTCGGTCCCGCCTACGGGGTGCTGATCAAGGAGTTGATGCTGTTGTCCCGTGCCGTCTTCATTGTCGATGCTGAGGATAGGCTGACCTATATCCAGTATGTTCCCGAGGTGACCGCAGAGCCAGATTATGCGGCCGTGCTGGCCAGTCTGACGAGCGAGATTCCGATCAGGGAGATCCCGGGCGATGGTGTCTGTGGTGGCTATTGAGGAGACAGTCTCCTTATCTGACGGCCGCCAGGCTGGGTTGGACGAGGGGATGGCAGGGTGACGAATCATCGAACCATTTCGCCTGAACAGCTCGCCCTTGAGTTGAAGGTCGCCGAGCTGAACCGTTCCCTGGAGAAGCTTGAGGAGTCGCGCAACCAGTACGCCTTCCTCTATGATTTCGCGCCGGTCGGTTATTTTACCTTCGATTGCGAGGGGAAGATCCTCGCGCTCAACCCGGCCGGAGAACGTCTGTTGGGGATCGACCGCACCTGCCTGATCGCGCAACGCTTCAGCGATTATGTTGCCGTTGAGGACTACTTTGTTTTTACCAATTTTATCCGTTCGGTTTTTGTCAGCCGTCAGAAGGAGACCTGTCGGTTGCGGTTGATACAGCAAGAGCCTGAGCCACTGTTCGTGAGAATCGAGGCGCTGGTCACCGAGTCTGCGGTGGAATGTCTCGCCGTGCTTGTCGACATCACTAAGAAGCAACGGGCCGAACAGGCGCTGTTGGAGAGTGAAAACAATCTGGCCAAGGCACAGGCCATGACCCATGTCGGGTCCTGGAGTTTCGATCCTGCCAGTGAGGAGGTTCGTGCCTCGGCGGAACTGCTGCGGATCCTGCGGTTGCGTCCCGAAGAGGCGACCCAGGAAGACTTCGCCAGAGTGGTCCACCCCGAGGACTATGACAACGTTATGGCGCATCTGCGTCAGGGGATAAATCGTGGCAAAAGCTATGAAATCGAACATCGCCTGAAGTTTGATGACGGTGTTTTGCGTTGGGTCCAATCGATCGTAGAGCCTTCGGTCAATAGCGCCGGCAAGGTGGTAAAGGTCTATGGCACCACCCAGGATATCACACCGCGCAAACAGGCCGAAGTCGAATTACGTAACAAAACCAACGAATTGCAGGCGATTTTCGACTCGATCGGCGACGGCATTACGGTTTATAATCATCAGGGTTTGGTCCAGCATCATAACCTCATCAGTCCGCAGCTCTTTCCTCTGGAGACCTTGCCGAGCAAGTCCTGTCGCGATATCTTTCATCCCGATAGCCCCGGTCAGCCACAGCTCTGCCCCGTTGAAAGGGCACTCAAGGGGGAACGCGTTGATTCCTCGCTGATATTGGAGAGGGAGGGGCAGAAGAGCTGTTATCTGGATGTGACCGCCACTCCGATCAAGGACGCCCTGGGAGAGAAAAACCGCGCCCTGGTCTTCTTTCGTGATGTGACCGAGAAGCGCCTGCAGGAGCTGCACCTGATTCAGACCGAAAAGATGTCGAGTATCGGTGTCCTCGCGACCGGAATCGCCCATGAAATCAATAATCCGCTCACCTCGGTCGCCGGCTTCGCAGAAGCTCTGCAGCGCCGTTTCCGCGACGCACCAGACTTGAGACTGGATGAGCGACTCGATGACTTTCCGCACTATCTGGAGGTGATCGTGCGGGAATCTTATCGTTGCAAGGGGATCATCGACCATCTGCTCAGCTTCGGCCGAAAATCGGACGGCATGGCCGTCAAGGTCGATGTCAATATGGCCCTTGTCGAAATTCTCGAACTGCTCAAATACCAGCCCAGCGATCATCAGATCGAGGTTGTCAGCAACTTGCAGCCGGATCTGCCCCGTGTCCTCGGCGATCCTTCCGGACTGCGGCAGGTCTTCATGAACCTGCTGGTCAACGCCTACCAAGCCTTCGATGGTTCGGGGCAGGTGGAGGTCGGTACCAAAATGAGCGGCAGCGACATGGTTGCGGTCACGATCCGTGATACCGGGCGCGGTATGGCGCCGCATCTTCTTGAGCGGATCTGGGAGCCGTTCTTTACCACCAAAGAGGTCGGCAAGGGGGTCGGTCTCGGTCTGGCGCTGACCTACAACACGGTGAAACGTTACGGCGGAGAAATCCGGCTGGAAAGCCGGGTCGGCGAAGGATCGCAGTTTACGGTGTTGCTGCCGATCGGGCGCGGTTAGGGACTCTGGATAAGTATCCCGCCGACCCCTTGAGTAAATGGGAAATATATTTTTCAGACATCATGCAAAAACCGCCCGACCTGGCAGACGAAGTTGGGTGGTTTTTTATTCTGAATGTGTTGATTTTCTCGATGCCGCCGATTCAATAATCCCTTTTCAAGGTTGTTTGTATTAAATCGATAGTCACCACCTGCCTGTCCCTTCATGACCAAGACTCTTACACGGCTTCAATTTGGAACAAAACTCCGTGAACTGAGGGCCCGTCTGGTTTGATATCTCAACCTCCTTGGTGGCGTTGTTGAAAAGCACCCATGGTACCTATTCTGTTTGGGGTCGGACATGTTTCCTGTACTTTATGCTGCTGGGCGAAATGGGGGCCGGACATTTCTGCGCAGCAATAAACTTCGATCACAAGTTATAGTCTTTGGCAGGTTGGCGCAGGAACAACCAGACCGCAGGTGGCAGAGCCAGCGCAAAGCCAGCGCCAATCCACAAAAAGGTTTTCTGTACGCCAACCTGGTCGGCGAGCATCCCGATCAGCGGGCCGGTCGCGACGAAGCAGATGCGGAAGCAGAGTGACTGCAACGAGAGGATACCGGCCCGGTTGCTGGAGGGGATCTGCTGTTGGGTGTGGTTGAGTAACATGGGGCCGCGCAGGCCGCGCATGCTGGTCAGCAGATAATAAAAGAGAAATCCCCAGAGCCCGCCGACCAGGCCCAGTCCCAGATAACCGGCAAGCACCAGCAGCAGAAAGGTTGTCAGCATTGAGCGGTCGCCGAGGCGCAGGTGGCAGCGGTTACTGATCAGGGCGAAGAGAGCGACACTTAAGTTGGCTCCGGCCCAGATCGGACCGAACCAGGCCAGCGGAACGCCACCATCCTGCATGTACGGCTGGATCAGCCAGACCGGGTAGTAGGAGGCGAGACCCAACACCAGATTGAGCAGTATCAGGTAGCGCAGGCGCTTGTTTTCATACAGCGCAAAGCGAGTCGATCGCCAAGCCTCGCGCAGGTGGCTGATGGTCGTTTCTATGTGGCGTTCAGGTTCGATCAGGGTGCGGGTCACCAGCAGGATCAGCATCCAGACACCAACCTGAATGAAAAACGGCAGCAACGGCGCTGCGGCATAGAGCAGTCCGGCAAAGATCGCACCGCAGGACTCGCCGATCTGGCCGAGACCACTCATCCGGCCCTGATGGTGGGCGTATTGTTCTTCTTCTCCGCTCGCTTTCAAACTTTCAAACAAGAGCGCGCTGTCGGAACCGCTGATGAACGAGATCGAGAAGCCAAGGATAATCTCTGCTGCCAGCACTCCGGCGAAAGAACTGGCGACGGCATAGAGCCCCCAGCCGGCTATGCCGAGTAGTGCTGCCAGGTTGAGCGCGGCGCGGTAACCAATACGGTCGCTTAAATAGCCGGAGGGGTATTCCATGACCAGCATCGCCACCGAAAAGATCCCCTGCAACAAGAGGATCTGGGTCAGGGAGAGGCCGATCTGGTCTTTCCAGAAGAGGGTGATGATCGCCATCGGAAAGAGGCTCATCTGCAGGAAGGAGAAGAGATAGAGCTTTTTGATGTTGGATCTTGTCGGGGTCATTGTCGAAGGATAGCGCTATTTAACTGTGATAGCTATGGCCTTCAAATCCACAGCCTGGGTTATTGTCTCAGTCGGTGATGTGGCGAATTCTGGATTTTTTCAATAGATTCAACTATATTGCGATCCAGATGTTTTCAACCCCGGTGCTTCATATTTACGATCAGTCAGGATTCTATCATGCAAAAACTGCTCTCTACGAAAGAGGTCGCCGAATTTCTCGGGGTCAACGAAAAGATGGTCTATACGCTGATCAACGAGAAGGAACTTCCTGCCTCGAAAATTACCGGCAAGTGGCTGTTCCCTAAAGATCTGGTTGAGCAGTGGGTTGCAAGCAGAACCATTAACTACCCCAAGAAACCTCAGTCGGCGGTTGAGATCCCCGATCTCTTGCTGATCGCCGGCAGCAACGACATCCTCTTCGACAATGCCCTGACCCTGTTTCGCCGGCAAAACCCGGGCAAGGCCGTTTTCTTCGGCAATCTCGGCAGCCTCGGGGGACTTAAGGCTCTCCGCCAGGGGCTCTGTCATATCGCCACCAGCCACCTGGCCCCGGAAGACGCTGCGGAGAATGATATTTCATCAGCCGCCAGTCAGCAGGATGACTTCCCTGCGGTTGTGAACTTCTGTCGCCGCGAGCAGGGCTGGTTGGTCCCCAAGGGGAATTCCAACAGGGTGCAGGGGGTCGCTGATATCGGGGCCAAGCAGCTGACGATCGCGAATCGGCCGCTCGATGCGAGCACCCGGATCCTGCTGGATCGGGAATTCAAGAAGGCCGGTCTGGATTGTCGAAACATCAAGGGCTACGAGCGCGAATTTCAAAGCCACCTGGAGGTCGGTCTTGAGGTGTTGGCCGGACGTGCAGACACCGGGCTTGCCATCCGCGCCGTGGCAACGCTGCTCGATCTCGATTTCGTCCCCTTACGCTGGGAGCGTTTCGATCTTTTGATCCCCAAGAATGACTTTTTTGCCCAGAGCACCCAACTGTTTCTGGAACTTCTCCATAGCGACTCTTTTCGACGGCTGGCAGAAGGCTTCTCGGGTTACGATTTGGATCTGAGTGGTAAAATGGTCTATCCGCAGGAACCATAACTTCAGGTTTATCTCCTTTTTTCTTATCCCCACTCTCTTCTTTGTGCGTCCGACCCCACCCGGGGTCGGACGCTCCTCCCGCCCTTCAAGAATAAACTGCGTCTAATAATGGTTATCTTTAGTTGTAAATAGAATTTGCATGCTAAGAATGACCGTTAACCCCTCAGTGTGGAGAATTTCTACGATATTTGCGGAGCGGAATAACAGATACGGCTGTCCACGCTCCTGCCGTTGGTTGTCTTTAGCCCTTTGCGGTGAAGAGAAAACGACTTTGTTCGAGGTCGGCTCAATCGCTGGCAACTAAATTGCATTTATTGTGAGTTAATTCTGGTAATTTGTAGTTATTTTTGGTTATATTTTGGTCTCGGCTTTCCGGGTCATATTGGTGAAGAGTCATTGTCGCAACTCATGAGTTCATGGATTTCGCAGGCCCCGCAGGTCTCCATAGGCAACATCTCCCCATGGCCTCGGTTCTTTCGATTTTTCCGCATGAATCTGAAAATATCGTGTTGGGCATATCCTTGTCTGTCCATGGCCCGGTGAGTTGGGTGCCGTTCTGGGATAAAAAATAGTCGCTGTCCGATCGCTTCGGTACTGGTAACCCCGGCCCGGTGAGTTGGGTGCCGTTCTGGGATAAAAAATAGTCGCTGTCCGATCGCTTCGGTACTGGTAACCCCGGCCCGAGGTTGATGATTTCGTCGTGTCGCTGACACAAGCTGAATTTGAATTTTGTGGAGGAAGAAGTGAAACAACGCGCAATAAAGTTACGCTGGTTTTTTATCGCAGGTCTGGTCTGCATGACTCTGTTTATGGTTGATGGAACGCAGAGCGCAAGCTGCGCGCAGGAGAAAGTTTTCAGTCTGAAGGAAGTCGTCGTTTCCGACACCGATGCCGGGGTCGAGGCGGTCGGCACGACCCAGACGATCGACGCCGAGACGATTGCCAGACGCGGTGCGAGGACTCTGAACTCGGCCCTGGCTCTGGTGCCGGGAGTTAACATCCGTACCGGCAATGACGGCACGCCGCGGATCGACATCCGCGGATATCGAACCCGCAATGTTCTGCTGCTGCTCGACGGCATCCCGCTCAATTCGACCTTTGATGGGCAGTTCGATCCTGCTTCGATCCCGGTGGAGCATATCGCCGAAATCAAGGTAACCACCGGTTCGAGTTCCGTACTTTACGGCCCCGGCGGAAACGGTGGCATTATCAATATCATCACCCGCATAGGGGAGGATGGTATTCATGGTGCTCTGGCAACCGAAGTCGGGGAGGAGGGCGCTGCTCTCGGCCGCGCCAGCGTGGGTGGCAGTAATGAAGTCGTCGATGCCTTCATCAGTCTGAGCACCTCCACGCGTGACGGGTTTCGTCTCTCCGACGATTTCTCGGCCACGGCTGATGAGGACGGCGGTCGACGTGAAAACAGCGACAGGACAGATACCAACCTCTTCGCTAACCTCGGTTACGCCGTTTCAGAGGATACCCAGTTGGGATTCTCCTTTAACTACAATTCCGGCGAATTCGGCAAGCCCCCGGTGGTGAACTTTGACAAGAATGATCCTTTCACCAAGAAGCCGAAATTTGATCGTCTCGACGATCAGCAGGGCTTTGCCGGACAGGTCGCCTTCAGCCACAATACCGATGGGCCTCTGAGTCTGCGCAGCTGGGGGTTCTACAACACTCTCGATGTCGAAGAAAATCGTTATGATGACAGTACCTATGCGACACAGGTGGCGAATGGAAGTTCTCATTCCGATTCAAACACCGAAGTAACCGGCGGCAGCGTCCAGCTGACCTATGACATGCGGCAGTTTGGATCAGCCACCCTCGGCCTGACCGGACAGAATGAGTCATGGACTGACAGCGGCTTTAAAATAGGTAAAAATGGGGTCAGCGAAAGCATCAACTCTGATCAAGATTTGCAGGTCTATACCACGGCACTCGAATATACCGCCTCTCCGCTTGAGAATCTGGGCGTGGTCCTTGGCTACGGTGAGCATTTTCAGGATCGGGCCGAACGGCAGGAATACACGTCCTCCTATCTGATCGGTCTGCACTATGATCTCTATGCCGGGACAAGACTGAGGGCCTCCCACGCGCGTAAGATCCGTTTCCCTTCGATCAAACAGCTCTACGAAACCAATGGCGGCAACCCCAATCTGCATGCCGAGCGCACCCTGCATTATGAAATCGGGGTGGAGCAGAGCCTGCCTGCGGCGACGACCGTTGGTATCACCCTGTTCCACGATAAGGCCGAGGGCTTTATCGAGAAGGATGCCAGTGATATCAACCGGAACTTTGAGGATTATCGTTTCCGCGGGGTTGAAGTCGTGGCGGAGAATCGGGCGATTGAGCGTCTGCGCTTGCGCGTTTCCTATGCTTTTCTCGAGGCGAAAGATCGTTCCACAGGCAGCCGGAAAGACGAATTGCAGTATCGTCCCCAGGATATGGTCACTCTTGAGGTCGGGTACGATTTCTCGTTTGGGTTAAGCGCCGATCTCTCCGTGCTCTACGTCGGTAACCAATATTTTTACGCGGACGGCACTGACCCTCTGCAAAAGAAGAAGCTGAACGATTACACCCTGGTGAATCTGAAGCTGGATCAAGCGTTTTTGAAGCAGGCGTTGCACCTCTATATTTTTGCCGACAATCTGTTCGATCAGGACTACGAACAGAGCTATGGTGTTCCTCAGGCCGGTCGCAGCCGAGGAACAGAGCTATGGTGTTCCTCAGGCCGGTC
>Ga0102953_1002760_pt1 | contig 10152 bp, 7 predicted proteins | sample SalPon2A_C_D2_MG_FD_78509 | JGI IMG/M metagenome (GOLD analysis project Ga0102953, IMG submission 78509) | Soil microbial communities from South San Francisco under conditions of wetland restoration - Salt Pond MetaG R2A_C_D2_MG | ecosystem: Environmental > Terrestrial > Soil > Wetlands | place... | reverse complement strand
GCGGGGCTGGAGGGGCGCTTCCGGGAGCTCCTCGGCGGCCGAGAGCTGACGCTGACCGCGGACACGGTGCTGCCGGCGCGCGCAGGCTGGGTGCTCGAGGCGCTGCCGGGGTGAGCGCCGGGCTGAGCGGCCGGCGATCGCGCCGCGGCTCGTTCTGCGGGGGCGCGCCGGCGTGCGGCCTGCCTTCCCGCACCCGCCCGAGCCGCCGTCGGCCGACTCGGCCGCCCAGCGATGCGTTCGAGGGACCGACCCGACGGGCGTGCTCACCCCACGACGTCGCCCCGACTAGTCCTTGGGCACCAGCCCGGCAACCGCCAGCGTGAACACCACCAGGACGATGGAACCGAGGTACGGCATGGCCATGTACCACCCGAGCGATGCGAACGGTTCGTTGCCCAGCGCGAAGGCCCAGACGAGGAAGCTCGCGGTGGCGATGACGACCTGCATCGTCGCCGGTGAAGGTGTCGCCCGCGTGCGCGTCTGGCGGTAGGTCCAGATCGCCGTGAGGACCATGAAGACGCCGACGAGCCCCCACGTGAGCCACAGCGGCGGCGCGGTGCCCGAGACACCCCCGTTTCTGGCGCCAGGCAACAGCCCTTCAACCACCACGTAAGCGGCGACGACGTCGGCTGGGATGTACTTCAGCAGCCGGTCGAAGTAGCTGTCGGCCACGTCCGCGGGCGCGACCGTGCGTTCCTCGGTCGCGATGCGTGCCGTTACGATGCGACGCCCCATGTCGATCCCCTCCTGTCACGCGATGCCGTGAGCATGGCCCGCTGTCTCCTCGACCTGCGAGCTGGCCCATGGCACCGCTCCCCTGCGAGATGGACGCCGGAACGATCCCACTCGCCCGCAGTGGGGCCGGCCCCGCGGCCGCTACTGCGCCTCGATCTCGCCGACGTACACCACTACCGCATGCTCGCGGACCTCGTCGGGGAGCCGCTCCCGCACGGCGTCGACAGGCTGGGAGGTCAGAATGCGCAGCCACGGAGCTCCCTCCTCGTCGATGGTGGTGCCCACGCCCACGACGCCCTCGATGGCCATGAGTTCCTCTTCGTACCGTGCCCGTAGCGCCTCGATGTGCTCCATGCAGGCCTCCGTCTGCAGGCTAGCCGGGCGGTCCGGCAGCAACCGGAGCCGGACCGCCCGCTTGCCGGCGTCAGACGATGTACACGTAAGGTACGCACAGGTAGTTGGCGCTACCGGTGGAGAAATCGTTCTTGGCGTAGGAGCCGCCGCCTCGGGCGTAGGCCCACAGGCCGATGGTGCAGCGGATGTAGGTCCAATCCCCTCCTCCCAGCAGGTAGCTGTTGTAGGTGAAGCGGTCCAGGTCCTCGCGCCTGTTCACATCGATGTTGTCGTCCCCGACGTTGTAGACGTCGACGTGGTTCCAGCCCTTCCAGTTGTACTGATGGACGTTCGTCCAGGCCGAGCCGGTGACGCGCGCGAACTTGCTGTCGTACCAGCTGTCGTCGGCGCGCACGATCACGTAGCCTCGGAACCGGAACAGGGGCCGGATGCTGTAGAAGCGGCTCGCGGGCGGCTTGAACCAGAAGCCGAAGTCGATCCACGACTGGATCTTGCCCACGCCCGTCCCGGCGATGCCCGTGCCGGCGCCCTTCGCCCAGTTGTAGTAGTTCTTGCAGGTCCCACCGCTCAGCAGCGTCTGCGCTTCGATGGCTGAGGCGGCGGTGTTGGCGTCTTGCAGGTCGAGGTCGGAGAAGGCAGCCACCCACGAGGGCGTGATGAGTTGCGCCCCTTCCGGGAGGAAGCCCATCTCGACGTCGACGCCGACCTCGTCGTGCGCCGTCGCCTCGGAGAGGCTGTCCATGCGGGCTTCGATGTCGAGCAGCTCCGCCTCCGACTCGGCAGTCAGCTCGCGGTCGAGCGCCTCCAGGTTGGCCACGTCCAGCCCCAGCGCCGCGAGTGCCTTGGACTCCTTGGCCGCCCGAGCCTCGGCCCGCTTGGCGGCGCTCCGTTTGGCCGCGATCGCCTGCGCCATGTCACGCTGACGCTCTTCGAGGATCTCACGGGTGATCTGCTCATGGAGTTCCTGCAGGTCTGCGTTCATTGCCCCTCTCATCCTTCCGGTGGGACGCGGTGCGTACGACCGCTCCCACGCTTGCCGCCTGGACAGTCGGCGGGTAGCCTCCCGACGCTCTCATGCGGTCACGATCTGCACGCCCAGCGCCATCTCCACGTTCTTGATGTGGTTGTGCACGGTGACGGCGCTGGAGCCTGCGAAGAGCAGGCCCGTGGCCTTGCGCTCGGCTCGGCTCATCAACAGCGAACCGGAGTCGCCACCCGCGGACATGTTGGTCGTGAGGATCTGGTTGCGGAAGTAGCCGACCCCCACCCCGTAGTTCACCGCTACGGTGGCGTTCACGTCGATCACCTTGCCGGCACTGGTCTGTGTGGTGCGGCCGCTCTTGGCGACCTCCATGCCCAACGTGGCCTCGACCGTCCCCTTCGGGATGCCGAGGCCGACGATCGAGGCGATCACGTCTCGCTGGTCCAGCGGTCGCGCCAGCGCGCAATCGACCAGGTTGTAGCGTGCCGGGCTCCCGAAGTGAACGGGAACGAACCGGCTGAGCCTGGCGATGAGGTCCTTCGGGTAGACCCCGCCGTCGTACGCTCCGGGCTGCAGGATGGGGTCGCCGATGGCCGCGGCGTTGGAGTTCGCCAGGACGTGGTTGTTGCTGAGGATGTACACGGCGCACGGTCGGCAGGTATCGCGCACCAGGCAGCCGAACGTTCCTGCGGTGATGGCGTAGTGGCCGATGCTGTAACCGGGCACGGCAGGCCGCACCCGCGCGGTGTAGGCCAGGGCCAGGATGTCGCCGACCTCCTTGACGTCCGTCGGCACCTCGCCCCCCTCGAGCTCGAGCGTCATTGGCCCGCTCCCGTCGGGGAGTGGGGGAACGGGGCTCGTCGCGGTCACGGGAAGCGTCTCGCGTACCATCTCCGCTTTCCGCAGGCCGCTGGCGGCGTACTTGCGGCGTACGTACACGATCACGGCCAGTCGATCGGTCGTCTCTCCGCCCGTGTCTTTGTAGCCGACGCCCACGCCGACGACGTTCGGCAGCGACATGAGCTCCGCTTCGTGCCGCTCCTTCACCTCGTGGATGACGGCGAGTTGCGTTTCCAGCTCGTCTGCCATTCGCGTTGCGCTCCCTTCTCAGCCACCAGATCCTGTGGTTGCGTGGGCAGCCGGGCGTGCCCCTGAACACCCCTCCTACCGGCTCTGCGACGGGGTTGGTCCCAGTGGCGACCGCGATCAAGGGGGGTGTGGTCCCCCGGTCGGGTAGATGATGAGAGACGACGCCGGGACGGCGGCTGTACGCCGGCCCGAGGAGGGTGGCGAAGGCGACTTCCGCCACGGCTGGACGCGGGGGCGCCCTTGGGGACGAGTTGCAAGGCGGTGTTGGTGATGCTTCGCGTTGGGAGTGCAGGCTGGGCGTCCGATGGCCCCGATTGACGCGAGTATAGATGGGGGTCGCTTATGGTTCGCATATTCGACGTGGGGTACGGCGTTGCCGTTCCCCGTGCGGAGCGGACCCAGGTCGCGCCCGACCGTGTACGCCAACGCGTTCGCGGCGCGTCGAGCAAGAAACTTGGCTGACGATGCCGGCGAGGGCCCCTAGACTCGAGGTGGCAGCGCTCGCAAGGCCCCATACACGTCTCACATCCTGAAGTTCGGCATCACGCCTCACGCCCACGTCGCCGTTTCGCAGCCCTCACGCTTCCGGTCGCGGTTCTCTTGCGGCGCATGCGGGGTCCTCCGCGGTGGGAACGCACTGCACGCGGGCCCAGGGAAGGGAGTGAGGAAGATGGCGGACAGGCGCAAGCAGGTCAGAGCCGACAGGATCAGCGTCGAGGTGCGGCTGCTGGACGTTGGACCGAACGAGCGTCCGCCGGAGCTCGTCGCGTACCTGTTCGGCCCGGGCGGCCGGTTGCTGGGACGGCAGGACTTGGAGGAGGGAAGAGCCGAGCTGGCGGTGCCGAAGTCGAAGGAGCCGGAACGCCTGAGGGTGTTCGTGGGTCCCGCCGTGCAGGACGGAGACGGCGGCAGGCTGCTGTCGGAGTTGACGCGCCTCGACGCTCCCGTCCGGTCGCTACGTTCCGACCAGATCGAGGGAGGTCTTCAGCTCGATGTCGATCGCGTGCTTTGGGGCTGCTGGCTACGCACCTGCAGCGTGCGCGGAACGCTGCTGAAGAGGACCGAGAGGGACGGCGTGCCGGTCGACCTGCCGGTGTGCGGTGCGGAGGTCGAGATCTACGAGGTCGACCCCGTGCACGTGGTCCTGCCGCGCATCCCGGACTGGATCCTGGATCGGATCCGGCAGATCGTCGTCAGGCCGCTGCCGTGGCCGCCGCCGGTCGTGCGTCGTCCGCCGGGGATCCCGTTCCCGCCGCAGCCCCCTGGGCCTGGTCCCGATCCGGCGCCGTACCTCGGTGCCTTCACGGAGGCGCGATGGGTCGTCGCGCCTGCCGAGGCGGCCGGTGCCGCGTCCGCAGCCATGCGGCGGGAGCTGACGCGGCTCGTTGCCGACATCGCCGGCGGATCGGCCGTCCGTTCCGAGGCCGCCGCGCCGCGCAACGAAGGGGAGGCGAGGAGGTTCGAGTTCGCTTCGGGCGAACGCCGAACGGTGACGCCGGAGTCGGTGTCCGGCTCGCTGCTGGCGCTGGCGCAGACCGCGACGGTGCGGACGGCCGCCGAAACCAGCCTGGCAGCGTTCCGCTCCGCGTTGCTCCAACGACCGGAGTTGCTGCACCCCGTGCTCTGCTGGTTGTGGCCTGCCGCGGTCAGCTACCAGCTGGTGGCGACCGCCACCACGGACGATTGCGGCAAGTTCCGCGCCAGCGTCTACGTGGGCTGCTCCAGCGACGAGCCCGACCTCTACTTCCGCGCCTACCGGCGCTTCGGGGATCTCCGTCTGCCTCTCTACGAGCCCACCCCGGTCGCGTGCCACACGCGCTGGGACTACGCCTGTGGCAGCGAGGTGACGCTGCTGACCACGAGCCCGTTCGCGGTCACGTGCTCGACCTGCCAACCGGTGATCGCTCCCGACCACTGGGTGCTGGCGATGGCGGTCGGCAACACCTCGCTGGCCGCGATCCACGGCACCGGCCCGGACATCAGCAGCGCACCGGTGGGCCAGACGGCCGCGAACTCGGTGTGGCGGGAAGGCGCGGCCTTCGGAGGCGAGTTGCGGCTGCGCTTCGAGTTCGACAACAGCCTCCGCAGCGACGTCGACGTGCGCTTCTACCGCGTGCGCTGGCGCAAGGCGGGCAGCGGCAACCCCTGGCTCGACCTCGACGGCGCCGTCTGGCGGCACTACGCGCACTGGGTCGGACCGACGTTGATGATCGAGCCGTACAAGCTCGGCCCGCAACCGGTTGGCGGCACGCCGAACCTGTTCGAGATCCCGCCGTCCGTTTCGCCCGCCGGCCAGTGGATCGTCGCGGATGCCGTCGTCGACACGACCAGCGCGATCTTCCCGTCGGCGGCGCTGGCACCCGCTGGCGGCGGTGAGGGACTCTACGAGTTCGAGCTGACCCTGTTCAAGGCGGACGGCAGCGAGGTCGACGCGGCTGGCTTGGCGACTCTCGGGATCAACTACCGTATCCCGAAGACCGTGGATCTGACGACGACGATCGAGACGGCGGACGCCGCCACCCTCGGTCTCGTTGGCGGGGGACGGCTCGTCTACCTGCTGCACGTCGACAACAACGCCTGTGTGGCAGGCATCGAGGCGCCGACGCTGGGCGGCTCCCCTGCCTCCGACGACTGCGGCGTGCTCCGGTACACGGCGGTCGGCGACGCCATGGCGCTGGGCTACCTCGCCGTGCAGCCCAACGGCTTCGCGACGTATCAGTTCGACGTACACCGCGGAACGACGCACCTGGCCGCCGTGTCGCGCCCCGGCGGTCCGGGGACGCTTCCGGTTGGCGGCGCGCCGTGGACCCACAGCATCGCGACGTCCGCCGGCGAGTTGCTCGGAACCTGCATGATCGCCGGGTTCGCCGAGACGCTCGAGGTCTACGCGCACATCACCAACGGCTGGTCGCGCCAATGGCACTACGACGCCTCCAGCGTGCGCGCCTTCGCGCTCGCCCGCGAGGGCGAGTAACCACGATCTGCGGGCGGGCGGCTCACCACACCGCCCGCCCGCAGAGCCGAGCTGTCCCGGCGTCCACGTCGAAGAGCTTCCTGGCGGGGGGATCACAGGCGCCGCCGTGCCCCACGATCAGAACCGGCGCCCTCTCTCCCCCGCGATGGCGTGGTGCCGGGCGAGACGCCTGGAACGAGTGCGCTCTGAGGCGTGAGATCGGGGTCTGGATCGGCCGCCCATCGAGGATCAGGGCAAGCTCGGCTCGTGCACGGCGAACGTGCGTGTGGGCCTGCTGGAGCACTTCGAGACACGCGCGTTCGGGACCCACCTCGATGCGTCCCGCCTGTTCCCGTACAAGGCGGGGCCGAACCTCCCAGGAGGCGTCTGTGAGGGGCCATCGCGAGGCGCTGCCTGGGGCGGCACGACGTCGGTCAGCGTTTTCCTTCCTTGCGGGTCGAGAGGGGCAGGAGGCCGAGCCTGGCGAGTGCCGCCGTCAGGGCCAGCAGCTGCGTCACGAGCCAGGCAGCCGACCGGGCCGCTACCGCCACGAGGCCATGGAGGTCCGACTCGCCGACGAGCGTCCGCAGCAACTTGCCGGTCACGCGTAGGAGCCGCGACAGGTCACTCGCCAGCGTGCGCGCGTTCAGGTCGAGGTCGCGTTCGTGCTTCGCGAGCAGCCGTTCGAGCGCGGCACGGGCCCTGGCCACCGTGAGGTCCGACGGGCCGCCAGGGCCTGCCAGATCGGAAACCAGCTCGTCGATGGCCGCCTGCTCCGCCGGCAGCTCCTGGTGCAGGATGGCCAGGTGCGCTTCGGCGATCAGCGTGTCCCGTTCGACCGCAGAATCATCGCCGAGGAGGCTGGAGATCAGCCGTTCGGCGGCATCGAGGCGACCCCAGCGGATGTCGTGCCGGCGCCAGCGGGCGTCGAGGAAGGCGCCGAAGTGCGCGAAGCGCGCGCCCTCGAGCTTGTCGGCGCGGGCGAACGCGGTGCCGTAGAAGCCCGGGTCGGTGGCGCTGATGCGGTGCACGCCCACGGGGGAGAGCTCCTCGCCGAAGCCGGTGGCGTTGAGGACCGGGAATTGCACCACGTCGAAGGACGCGAACTGGCGCCAGTAGCACCGCAACAGCCCCCGAACCTCCTGTTGGAGGGCGCCCTCCACCACCAAGGTGTCGATGTCCGCGAAAGCGTCGGCGGCGGTCGCGACGCGCTCTCGGCAACGAGCCGCGAGCGCGTCCGCCAGCGCCTGCACCCGCTCGCCATGCTTCTGGAGGAACTGCCGCGTGGCGGTGGCGCGCGCCGCGTCGGTCCGGGCAGCGAGCAGGGGTAACAGGGCGCTGGCCAGCCGGTCATCGTTGCCTTCGGTCACCGTCGGCAGCGCCGCCAGCAAGCGGTCGTCGCCCTCGCCATGCCTGAGCGCATAGGCAGCCCGTCGGGCGAGAACCTTCGCCACCCGCAGCTCGGAGCGAGCGGCGTCCCAGGCGGCGTCGGCATCGCCAGGCCGACTGGCGTCGTAGAGCTCGATCACCCCGGCGATGGTGGGGTACCCGGCCCTCGCTACCAGGTTCCTCAACTCGGCCACCACCTGTGGCTCGAGCTCCAGCAGCTGGTTGATCTTGGCCGCCATGAACACGGCCCGGCGGCGGTGGAAGGCGAGGTCGTAGCGTGCCAGGAAGGCAGTCTCGCGCCGCTCGGGATCGCCATGGTTGCGGTAGAAGCGCTCGCCTCGCCAGGCCGCAGCGACCTGGCGCATGGCGGCACGAAGGTCGCTGTCGGCGGGGACCTGCAGCGCGTCGGCGACGGCGCCCGCCATGGCGTCGGTGGTGGCGGCGACGCGCAGACGGTGGTAGCCCCCGTATCCGGGGCCGCACCGCTCGGTGAGGTCGTCGAGGTCCCGGAACGGCGCCCCCTCGCGCGGGGCAGCATCGCACGGCTCCCTGTCGCACAGACCGTCCTCGACCACGCCGGCATGCAGGGTGCGTAGCCGCCGGGCCAGGCGGTTCCGCTCCTCGATGCGGCGCAGGTCGGCCCGGATGGTCTCGTAGCGGGCCAGCGTGAAGACGTCGAGGGTGTTCTCGAGGGCGTTGGGCGCGTGCCCGGGGTGCGCACGCGGGTCGATCCGCTGCGGCAAGGGTTCTAGGTAGAAGAGCTTGCGCGTCACCTGGACGCCGCCCTCGGCTTCTGCCAGGCGGTCGATGGCGTGCCCGAAGGGCTTGTTGTCCAGGTAGCCGCCGTCGGCGAAGGCGTGCTCCGTCACGTAGCCGTCGCGCGCGTGGGCGGGCACGTCCCGGAACAACAGACCCCAATCGGCAGCCTTGCCCGCCCGGCCGGCCAGCGCCCTGGCTCGTGAGGCGATGGTCGGCTCGAAGGCGGCGGGCATGCTGCTGGTGGTGCGCGCGGCGAACGCCAGCAGCGGGTCCTGTACGGGGGTGAAGTCGTCGCGCTCGTGCCGCGAGTAGCGGAAGTCGAAGGTGTGCCGGTGCGCGTACTCGCGGGCCACGCGGTCCTCCAGCCGCAGCGCGATGGGGCGACCGGCGAGGTCGGTGCCGGTTATCGCGAGGCTGAGCTCGTCCACGAGCGGCGCCCCTGCCGAGGCGTTGAGGGCGGTCATGGCCGCCAGCAACTCGAGGTACATGTAGTCGCTGTTGAACAGCGCCCTGACCGGCTCCCGGTAGAGGGCGCGGGTGGCCTCGTTGGAACGGTCGTTGACGAGCTTCTCGAGCCCGCCGTTGTCGACCCAGAGCCTCTTGAGCGGGTCCAGGTCAGCGTTGCGCACGAGCGCCTTGGCGAGCATGGCGGCGTTGATGCCGCCGGCGCTGGTGCCGGAGATGATGTCGACGAGGAAGCGCACGGTCAGCGGTGCGGCGTCGCCGGGCTCGTCCCGGCCTCCGGCCTCTCGATCGCGGGCTTCGAGCGCGCGAGCGAGCTTGCGGTAGACGCGCGCCGTGCCGGAGAGGGATTCGGCGGCCGCCGGGTCGGCATCGCTCGTCGCGCGAACGAACTCGAGCAGTTCGCGCGCCACCCCGTTCATGTAGATAGCCAGGCTGACGCCGCCGTACATCACCACTGCGAGACGGACCTCGTGCTCTACCGAGGAGCTGGGCATCGTTACCTCCACCATCCTCCGGACACCCGGACGATGGATGCAGGGTAGCGCACGGTGCCGTCCAACCAGGGCTGCCGTGTCGCCTGATGGAACGTGCAGACCGATGCGGGCTGCCGGGTTCGGCTTCCGCCTGCACGCCGGCCGTGATCGGAGGCGCGCTCGGTTAGCGGTGAACTGGCCCTGGTCCGGTCGCGGCGGCCGCCGGGGTGGCCGTCGCGGGCGTGACCGCGGCGGCGTCGGTCTCGCCGGTGCGGATGCGGATCACGCGGTCCACCGGGATGACGAAGATCTTGCCGTCACCGACGCTGCCCGTGCGCGCGCCGCGCTGGATGGCCTCTACCGCGGGCTCCACGAAGGGCTCGGTGACGCCGATGTCGAGCCGCACCTTCTCGGCCAGCTCCATCTTCACGGTCATCCCCCGGTAGGTCTGCACCGGCTCGCGCTCGCCGCCGTGGCCGCGCACGGGCGTGACGGTGACGCCGTAGATGTCGGCCTGGAAGAGCGCCGAGAGCACGTCGTTGAGCTTCTCCTTGCGCACGACCGCGGTGATCAGCTTCATGCTTCGCTCCCGGCCGGGCCGGTCACCGCCGGCGCCCTGGACCCCAACCGCGATACCGGCACCAGCAGTGCGCCCTCCCCGTCGGTGTAGGCTTCCTCGCCGTGCAGCGCGACGTCGAGGCCCTGCGCCTCGGTGACGGCGTCGGCCCGCAGCGGGGTGACAGCGGCGACCAGGCGGGCGATCGCGAAGGTGCCGACCGCGCTGGTCCCGGCGGCGCAGGCGACCGCCAGTGCCTGCACGCCGAGCTGCTCGAGCGAGCCGTTGACCGGCGCGCCCCAGGCGGTGCTGGCGAAGAGGCCGGTGAGCAGGGCGCCGCTCATGCCGCCGATCCCGTGGGCGGCGAACACGTCCAGGGCGTCGTCCAGGCCGCTGC
>Ga0102953_1002759_pt1 | contig 10154 bp, 9 predicted proteins | sample SalPon2A_C_D2_MG_FD_78509 | JGI IMG/M metagenome (GOLD analysis project Ga0102953, IMG submission 78509) | Soil microbial communities from South San Francisco under conditions of wetland restoration - Salt Pond MetaG R2A_C_D2_MG | ecosystem: Environmental > Terrestrial > Soil > Wetlands | place... | reverse complement strand
GATTCATAGAGAATGATCAGCTGAAGCTGAAGGTCCTGGATACTCGCGCTTCGAATGCAGGGCCGGTGTGCTTGGTCGAGTCCTCCAAGCAGCAACTCGAAAGCGCGGTCTCATCGAGCACGGAATTCTCGGCCAGCGTGGATGCTCCCCGGCGGCGCGCGATCATGCGCAACCATACCGCCACTCACTTGCTTCACCGCGCGCTGCGCGACCGCCTGGGCGCCCACGCGACCCAGGCCGGATCGCTGGTGGCACCCGATCGTCTGCGCTTCGACTTCCATCACGATGGCGCCCTGGGCAAGGAGGCTCTCGACGCGATCGAGAGCGCGGTGAATTCACAAATTCTGGCCGATCGTTCGGTGACCAAGCACGTCGACGTTCCCCTGGAAGAGGCGCGAGAGATGGGCGCGGTTGCGATGTTTGGCGAGAAGTACGGAGAGAAGGTCAGGGTGGTCCAGGTCGACGATTACAGCATCGAGTTCTGCGGAGGAACACACTGTGACCACACCGGAGAAATCGGCTTGATCCGCATCACGGGAGAGAGCGCAGTGGCGGCGGGAGTGCGCCGGATCGAGGCGGTCACCGGGCCGGCGGCGTTACAGGCTTTCGAGAGCGATCGGGAGATCGTGAGGAACCTGGGGGAAACTTTGTCGAGCCGTCCCGATGACCTGCTGGGACGCGTGGCCGCGATCCAGGACGAGCTCAAGCATCTTCGCGACGTGCTCTCGCGCGCCCAGGGGGCAAAGGCCAAGGATGCGGCGGAAGAACTTTTGGCCAGCGCGACCGAAGTCGCGGGCGTGAAGCTCATCGCGGCGAAAGTGGAAATCGAAAGCCGCGAAAACCTGATGCAGATGGGCGATACCCTGCGCGAAAAGCTGAAGGGGGGCGCGGCGGTGCTCGCGGCCGAGCTCGATGGAAAGGTGGCATTTCTCGCGGTCGTCACCGATGATGTCATTTCCTCTCTGGGCTTGAAGGCGGGAGATTTGATCCAGCGCGTGGCGAAGATTGCCGGTGGCAGTGGCGGTGGTCGTCCGCACCTCGCGCAGGCGGGGGGGAAGGATCCGGCCAAGATTCCCGCGGCGATTGCGGCGGTCCCCGAAATCGTGAAAGCACTGGTCAGTTCCAACTGAGCCTGCCCTCAAATTTTCGGTCGGCACTTCAGGATGCCGACGCCATTGCGGGAGAATCCATGGATCCAATTCTGCAACTTCTGGGCGTCAAGCGGAGCTTCGGCTCCATCCGCGCCGTGGACGGAGTCGACCTGAGCGTGCCGCGAGGAGCGATCTACGGCATCCTCGGTCCCAACGGGGCGGGCAAGACCACCACCATCCGCATGATCCTGAACATCTACATTCCCGACGAGGGGAAAATTCTCTTCGACGGGGGACGCCTGGACCGCCACGCGATCAACCACATCGGATACTTGCCGGAAGAACGTGGTCTTTACAAGCGCATGCGAGTGGAGGAACACGTGGTCTACCTGGCGCGCCTGAAGGGTGTGCCGACGGCCGAGGCCAAGCGCCGCGCCCGACTCTGGCTGGAGCGCTTTGGTCTGGACGATCGGGCGAGCGCCAAGACGGATGAACTCTCCAAGGGAATGCAGCAGAAAGTCCAATTCATCGGCACGGTGATCTCCGAACCACAGATGGTGGTCCTGGACGAACCGTTCAGTGGGCTCGATCCGATCAACGTGAAACTGCTGCGTGAGATCATCGAGGAAATTCGCGCCGCGGGCCGGACCGTCCTCTTCTCCACTCACGTCATGGAGCAGGCGGAGCAGATCTGTGACCACATCTTTTTGATCAACGACGGCCGCAAGGTTCTCGACGGGAAGTTGGAAGACATCGTCGAAAACTATCCGGTGGACAATGTTCGTGTTTCCGGCGAGTTCGAGGCGCAGACTTTCGAGAACATCGCCGCGGTGGATTCAACCAAACGCAATGGAAACGAAATGCTGGTGCGTTTGAAAGATGGCTTCGTGGCGCAGGACCTTTTGCTCGAGTTGGTGAAGAGGGGAAGAGTCGACCGATTCGCCGCCGCCCGTCCTCCCCTGAGCGAAATCTTCATTCGGGAAGTGGAGAGAAGCCGTGAATAAGCTACCCCTGGTCATGATCAGCGAGTATCTGGTGCGCGTGCGGTCGCGGGCCTTCATCATCTCGACTCTGCTGGGCCCCATCCTCCTGCTGGCAATCTCGCTGGGTCCCGCTCTGCTCGCATCGCGCACTTCCGAAGGTGCGCGCACGGTCATGGTGATCGACGACAGCGGGGACAGCGGGCTCTTCACCAGTCTGCAGGGCGAGATCGGCGATCCCCAGGTGGGCGGAGAAAGGAACATCAGGCTCCAATTGTGGGGCGAGGGAAATTCGCTCGACTCCGCGCTCACGCAGCTGGCCCCCGAAGTGGGCAACGGCAACTACGACGGTGTGCTCTACATACCGCCCTCTTTTCTGCAAAAGGGCGATGCCACTCTCTACGGCTCGAATCCCTCGGGCGTGGTTTGGGCGGACCCCGTGGAAGACGCGCTGGGACGAGTTCTCATTCAAGAGCACTTGAAGAGCTACGGAATCGACAAGAGTGAGCTCGATCGAGTGATGATGGGCGCGAATCTCCACGCCGAAGACATCGCGCGCGACAAGACGGGCAAGAAGGGATCGATGGAAATGAGGCTCGCGGTGGGCTTCGTGCTGGTCTTCCTGCTGTACATGATGATCCTCGCCTACGGAATCCAATCGATGAATTCCGTCATCGAAGACAAGACCTCGCGCGTAGTCGAGGTGATGCTCGCCAGCGTGACTCCCACCGTCCTCATGGCGGGAAAAATCGTGGCTAGCGCGCTGGTCGGTCTCACGCAATTCGCGATCTGGGGAATCATCGCCACCGGTCTCATCGGACAGGGGCTCTTTTCTCTGCCCGCGAATCTCGATCTGTCCTTTCTCACTCCGGCCATCTGGCTCGCCTTCGCTGCCTTCTTTCTCTTGGGGTACCTGCTCTTCGCCTGTCTCTATGCGGCCATCGGGGCGCTCTGCAACAGCACGCAGGACGCTCAACAATTCCAGATGCCGGTGACGATTCTGGTCGTCATCCCCATGCTCTTGCTCCAGGTGGTGATGCAGAATCCCAACGGCAGCATTGCCGTCGTCTTTTCGCTCATCCCGGTCTTCACTCCCATCATGATGTTCGTACGCATCGCGTTGGGGAATCCTCCGCTCTGGCAGATCATCCTGAGTCTCGTACTCCTGGCGGCCACGGTCGGCTTCATGGCAAAGGTGACGGGGAAGCTCTTCAGGCTGTCCATTCTCAGCTTCGGCAAGTCCCCGAGCTGGAAGCAGGTCGTGAGGATGCTGCGTTCGCCCGAATGAGCTTCATTCGCTCGGTTCTTTGCGGGCACGCCGGCTTTGCCTACTATTATTGCTCTTTGCCAATCTCCGTGGGCCGGTGGACAAGCTGCCGTCACGGCTGAGATGGCGCGTCCACGAGCTCCAATAACAGGTTTCAACCATGACTTCCAGCAACTCTCTTGGTGCCGGTTCCCTCTTGCTTTCCGCCGAGGAAGCCTCCTCCTGGCTGACGAAAAGCCGCAATTGGCCCTCCCACCGCTTGAGCGAAATCGAACTGTGCGATCTGGGCCTGCTGCTCAACGGCGGGTTTTCCCCTCTGACCGGCTTCTTGAACAAAGAGGACACGGAGTCGGTGCTCGCGGAGATGCGCCTGAAGAACGGGCAACTGTGGCCCATGCCGATCAACCTGGAACTTGATGAGAAGACAGCCCTGGCGGCGGAGAAAGCGGGATACCTGGCACTGCGCGACGTGGAAGGAACCGTCCTCGCGGTACTCGAAGTGCAAGACGTGTGGCCCCTGGACAGCCGCGCCATGGCGGAGGGGCTCTTCGGTCACTGCGATGAAGCACATCCCACCGTCGCCCGGCTTCTGGCCAGCGAAGCCACGCACCTGGCGGGGGGGAAGCTGCACGGTCTGCAGATGCCCAGGCAGTATCTCTATCCGCAGTTGCACCACAGTCCGGCCGAGCTCCGTGCGCTTTTCGAGCAGAAGGGTTGGAAGAAGGTCGTCGCCTTCCAGACCCGCAATCCGATGCACCGTGCACATTTCGAGATCACGAAGCTGGCGGCCGAATCCGTCGGGGCGAAGGTTCTGCTGCATCCGGTGGTGGGGGTGACCCGCCCGGGCGACGTTCCGGCCGTGGTGCGTGTGCGCTGCTATGAAGAACTCTTGCCGCACTACGGAGAGGATGGAGCCGCGCTCTCGCTGCTTTCCCTGGCGATGCGCATGGCGGGACCGCGGGAAGCCCTGTGGCATTCTCTCATTCGCCGCAACTTCGGCGCGACGCATTTCATCATCGGCCGCGATCACGCCGGACCCGGCATGAACTCGCAGGGAAAACCATTTCACGGTCCCTACGACGCCCAGGAACTGGTGGAAAAGTACTCCGACGAAATCGGTCTCACCGTCGTTCCCCTTCAGATGGTGGTCTACGATCCCGAGAAAGACGCTTACGTCACCCAGGACAAGGCGAGCGAATCTTCGAAGTCCTATCAACTCTCCGGAACCGAGTTACGGCGCCGTCTGAACGAGGGGGAGGAGATTCCCGAGTGGTTCACCTTTCCCGAAGTGGCGCGGATTCTGCGACGTGCGTATCCGCCGCGGGCCGAGCAGGGTTTCACGGTGTTCTTCACCGGGCTGTCTGCCTCGGGGAAATCGACCTTGGCCCAGGCGCTCATGGCGCGTCTGCAGATCGACACCGGCCGGGACGTGACGCTTCTCGATGGCGACGTCGTGCGCACCAATCTCTCCTCCGAGCTGGGATTCTCCAAGGAGCACCGCGATCTCAACATCACGCGCATCGGCTACGTTGCCTCGGAGATCACGCGGCACGGTGGGATTGCTCTCTGCGCTCCGATCGCTCCTTACGACCGAGCGCGCAAGAACGTGCGCGAGCTGGTCGAAGCGCGCGGCGGCTTCGCTCTGGTGCACGTGAGCACTCCGCTGCAGGAGTGCGAGCGGCGCGATCCGAAGGGTCTGTACGCGAAGGCTCGGGCTGGAATCGTGAAGGGTTTCACCGGGATCGACGATCCCTACGAGATCCCCGAAGACGCCGAACTCGAGATCGACACCACCTCGATCGAACCGGACGAGGCGGCGGAGCGCATTCTGGAGCACCTGAAAGCGGAAGGCTATTTGAGCCGCTGAACGGGAAGGATCTCAGCTGCGCTCGTCGCGGCTGAGATCACCGTAACCCAGTCTCTGCAACCATCCGCCGCCGCATCTGCTCTGATAGAACTCGCGCAGCGTCGCATCCTCCAAGAATCGGAAGCGGGGACCGCGCTCGGCCAGCGCCGCCGCTTTGGCGATGCGTTCGGGCCCCGATTCGAGGCCGAGAAACTCGACGACTTTCTGCAGAGCCACCGCCGGATTTTCCAGAAGATCCTCGTAGCACAACACGAGTTCGGGTAGCTCGAATCGCTCGCGATTATCGTGGTGCAAGTCGAGGTAGTCCTCCCAGAGCTCAAAGGCGCGGGAGAGTTCGAGACAGCGCGGCGAGGCAAAGCGATTCAGGTGAGGATCGAGCAGGTAGCGCGCGTTCGCATCCTGGGTGAGTTCCTTGCGGGCGCGTCGCCAGAGGCTCGCGGCCACGTCGATTCCATTGCGGTGCACGGTGATGGCTCTCGCCCGCGGGAAGACCGAAAGCCACAGGGGCCAGGTCGCGGTGGTGCGCGGATCTTTCCAGCCCCACAGCAGGGGCTCGCTGGACATGAATGCGCGCAGGCGCCCCGGACCCATGTAGCGGCGCAAGAAGGCGAGACCTTCGACCTTGCGCTTCAACTCCTGCGCGAGGGCGGAGGCAGTTTCTTCCCGCTCCAGGACGTAGCGCAGCGGCCGGGGATGGTCCCAAGCCCCGTGCGCCCGCTGCAGCAGCCAATCGTTCGCATCGAGGATGAAGATCGACTCATGGTGCATTTCGAGATTGCGGCCCAGATGCATCCCCAGCTCGGCCAGCATCTTCGCGAGCAAAGTGGTGCCGGAACGGTGCATGCCCAGAAGCAGGACCGGGTCGTCTCGTTTCAACATGAATGGGTTCCCCCAGGGAGATGGGCTAACGCTTGAAGTAACGTTCGTGAACGCTCTCTCCGGTCACGACGTCGTTGCCGTAGAGATCGACAAATTCGACTTTGGGCAGAGGCCTGGCTTCCTCCAGGGTAACGTAGATTCGCTCGATGGCCGCGGAGTGGCCGTTGATACGAGTGATCGCAACCCACCGGTCCGCCTTTCGCTCCACTCGAACCATGCGACGAATGTCCGCCGCCATGTCCATGAGAACGGTGCCGTCGTCCAGCACTCTCGTGCTGAATCCGTAGGCCAGCTTGCGCTCCAGCAGGCTCAACTGCTGCCGTCTACCGTCCTCGGCCTTACGAATCCAATAGCTGATGACCGGGTCGTCCCGGTTCAAGCTGCCGTCTTCTCTCAAGACAACGTCGTATTGCACGATGTTGGCGTTTTGTGACCGTTCGATGTTGAAAAGATGTTGTGTATGCGCCGGCCAGTTTTCATTCCCCAAAGCGCTTCGAGGCATCGTCACGCCGACGATGACGCACAGGATGAGTATCGTCGAAAGCTTTGGCGCTTCTTCGCGCGCGATCGCTGCCATGACTAATCCTCGGCATCGTCCCCCAGAGAGATTTCGTTGGGCAGTTCGTTTAGGTCCTTGCCTTCACCAGCATACGGGAAATGGGTGGCGAGACGGTTGCCAATTTCCAGAATCGCATCGCTCAAGGCTTGGGCGAACTCCCCTTGACGAAACTTAAGGACGAGATCGGCCACGATGCCATCCCAGAAGCCATCTTCGACTTTTTCATGGATTCCTCGGTCCCCCAGGACCGCGACGCGGCGGTCCGAGATCGACAGGTAGATGAGAACGCCGTTCCTCAGAGCGGTCTCGGTCATCCCGAGGTCCTCGAAGATGTCCCGCCCACGGTAGTAGGGATCGCCGCCGGGACACTTTTTTTCGATGTGAACCCGAATCTCTCCGCTGGTGAGCTTTTCGGCCGCCTCGATCGCCTCGACGATGCGGGCGTTCTCGTCCGGAAGCAGGAAGTCCGAGGGATTCTTGCCTCGTGATACGCGCATCGCTACCAACCTCCGCTCGCGCCGCCGCCGCCGAAACCGCCGCCGCCGCCGATGAATCCTCCGCCGCCGAAGCCGCCGCCCCCGCCAAATCCACCCCCGCGACCGCCGCCGCCGAAGAAGATGAAGGGGCCCCCGCGTCCGTGCCGGCCGCGACCCGCCCGTCCGATCACGCGGAAGAAGATGAAGATGAGGAGGAAGAGGATGGGCAGGGGTAGTCCACGGCTGCTCTTGTCGCGCTTTTGATCGCCCAGGCTCCTTCCCGAGCCTTGGTATTCCCCGCGGCTGGCCGCCATGATGGCGGACACGCCGGCCCAGACCGCGTCAACGGCTTGCCCGGCCTGCAGGCGCGGTCGCATTTCGTTCTGGATGATCGAGAAGGACATGGCGTCGGTGACCGCGCCCTCCAGACCGTACCCGACCTCGATGCGGATCTTGTGGTCCTCGGAATAGATCGCCAGGAGAATCCCGTTGTCGCGGCCCTTGCGTCCCATGCCCCAGGCCTCGGCCACCCGGTGGGTATAGTCCTGGATCTCCTGCCCGTGCAGAGAGCGGAAGATTGCCACCACCAGCTGGTTGCTCGTGCTGCGTTCGAAGGCCTGGAGTGAATCCGCCAGCGAGTGTTCCTGCGCGGGGCTCAGCCAATCCGCCTCGTCATAGACGTAGTGCGCCGGGGGAGGGGGGATCTCAGTGGAATCGGCGCGCGCCAGTCCCCAAAAGAGAAATAGAATCGTGCCCACGACGAAAACCCGCGTCGTGGAGGAGAGTCTCTGCGATTTGGACAGTCTCATCTCAGAACTTGACCTTCGGAACTTCCTCGGCGCCCGCCTCCGCCTGGAAGTACTGGTTCTTTTGGAGCCCCGTCAGGTTCGCGATGATGCTGGCGGGAAAGCGCCGGATCTTGGTGTTGAAGGCTCGTGCCGCGTCGTTGTAGTGCTTGCGCTCGACGGCGATCCGGTTCTCCGTGCCCTCGAGCTGGCTCTGCAGGGTGAGATAATTTTGATTGGCCTTCAGATCGGGATAGCGCTCGACCGTGACCAAGAGCCGCGACAGCGCGCCACTCAACGCCCCCTGTGCCTCTTGGAATTTCTGGAAGGTCTGAGGATCGTTCACCACGTCACTGCTCAAGCTCGCCTGAATCTGCGTCGCCTTCGCTCTGGCCTCGATCACGTCGGTGAGCGTCTCCTTCTCGAAGTTGGCCGCTCCTTTGACCGTTTCCACCAGGTTGGGGATGAGATCCGCGCGTCTCTGGTAGACGTTCTCGACCTGCGACCATGAACTTTCCACGCCCTCTTCCAGGCTGACCATGGAGTTGTAGGACGAGCAGGAAGAGAACCCGATCAGCACCACGATGAGCAAAAGAACGAGAGGGAAGGTTTTTTTCATGATGAAATTCTCCGGAAAAGATGGGGGCGTGAGTTCACGGGATTGCCTTTAGTCCCTCATAAGGGATAAGCCTAACTCGTCACCGCCGCACGACGCGCTTTCCCCGCGCACAATACGCTTCTTTCCCATGATATACTTGCTCCATGCGCAATCACGGAAGCAAAATTCTCATCGGGATCTTCGGGCTCGGCGTGCTGCTCCTTTCCTTCGGGCTGCGCGACCCGCTTCTGCCCTGGATGGCCCCCTCGGGAGCGGAGCAAGCCAACGCATTCGCCACGCCCGATAAGGGCGCGCCATTCTTGAAGTCGCAGGGCCTGAACGATCGTCTATTCCTGCTCGAGCGAGAGAACGAAGAGCTCGCGAGCCGTGTGCAGCAACTCGACTCGCTTCAGACCGCGCTGTTGAAGCGACTCGAATCGGTGGAGTCCAGACCCCACCTGCGACCTCTGCAGGATTACGCGATTCCCGATTCGATCGGTTTCTGTGGCGAAGTGGTGTCCCTGGCCGATTCGCCAGCCCGCGAACGCTTCGAAGCCGAATTCTACCGCTTGCTGGTCAACCGCCACTGGCTGGTGCGATGGATGCGCCGCAGCCGCGAGGTGCTTCCGCTCATCGAAACCCGCATCGCTCACGCAGGCATGCCAGACGATTTGAAATACGTTGCCGTCATCGAAAGCTCTCTCGACCCGCGTGCCGTGAGTTCCGCCGGAGCCGTCGGCTATTGGCAATTCACGGGATCGACGGGACGCCGCTTCGGCTTGATCCACAACCGGAGTCTGGACCAACGCAGGGATCTCGCCGAGGCCACAGACGCCGCCCTGCGCTATCTATCCGAACTGCACGAGGAGTTCGGATCCTGGGCGCTCTCCCTGGCGGGCTACAATGCGGGCGAGAATCGTATCCGCGGCGCCATCGAGGATCAGGGGCAGAGCGACTATCACCGCCTCGTGCTTCCGCGCGAGACCGAGGGCTACTGGTACAAGGCCGCCGCGGTCAAACTCCTCTTCGAGCACGCGGCCGACTACGACTTCGATTTTCCCAAGGAAGCAGCTCAGGTCGTGGCCTGCGACACTCTGCTCGTCTCCCTCGATCGCAGCACGCCGATTCTCGATTTTCTGGGTGACTCGGGAATGGACTACTGGGAATTCAAGGATTTCAACCCGGCGTATCGGCGCCCGGAAATCCCCCGCGGAAAGCACAAACTCGCGATTCCCAAGCAGTATGCGGCGGCCATCTCGTCACGATACCCGCGCGCGCGCTTGCAGCTCAGCGCGGTGCCTTCCACACAGCCTCGGCCGTGAATGTGTCCTCCACCTGGATTGCGTCGACGACGTCCATTCCCTGCGCCACTTTGCCGATGATCGTGTAACGAGCGTCGAGATGCGGCTGCGGCGAGTGGGTGATGAAGAGCTGGCAGCTTCCGGTATCCTTGCCGTTGGTTGCGATCCCCACGGTTCCCCGCTCGAAGCGCAGCGAGCTCCACTCGCTTCTGAGAAGATAGCCAGCGTCGCCCCAACCCGTGCCGAGGGGATCTCCGCCCTGGATCACGAAGTTGGGTACGACTCGATGGAAATCGAGCCCATCGAAAAATCCCGAATCGGCGAGCCGCGCGAAACTCTCGCAGGACTGAG
>Ga0102953_1002758_pt1 | contig 10155 bp, 11 predicted proteins | sample SalPon2A_C_D2_MG_FD_78509 | JGI IMG/M metagenome (GOLD analysis project Ga0102953, IMG submission 78509) | Soil microbial communities from South San Francisco under conditions of wetland restoration - Salt Pond MetaG R2A_C_D2_MG | ecosystem: Environmental > Terrestrial > Soil > Wetlands | place... | reverse complement strand
GGCCGGTGAACGCTTCGTCGAAGTCGCAGAACACGGCCACGCGCCCGAACAGGCCACCCTGTGCGGCCGCACGCTCGATCGCGTCGGGCTCGAGCCCCTCCCCCAGCACCACCGCGTCCGACGGCGACACGCCCTCGGCGGCCAGAGCGCGGCGGGCCGCGCGACGGGCGAGGAAGGGGTCTCCGCTGAAGCTGAGGATCACGGCTTCACAGGTACGGCGGGAGGCGTCAGGCGCGCGTCGGCGCCAGCGCCAGAGCCTCGAGCATGGCGCGCGCCGTCTCGAAGCGGGCCTCCGGATCGCGCCTGAGACCACGCAGCACGATCTCCTCGAGGCTGCGGGAGCCCTCCGGGAGCGGATCGAGGGGGACGCGATCGTCGCCGGCGAGGAAGCGCAGCACCTGACGCCCGTACGGCGGCGCTCCCGACAGCATGTGGTACATCACGGCAGCGGCGGCGTAGACGTCGGAACGCGGGTCGGTGCGAACCCCGCGGAACTGCTCCGGCGCCATGTAGTTCGGCGTGCCCAGCGCCATCTCCTGACCGGTGATGGCCGTCAGAGCGAGGTCCTTGGCGAAACCGAAGTCGGTGAGGAGCGCCCGCTCGCCCTTGATGAGGATATTCCCGGGCTTGACGTCGAGGTGGATGACACCCTGCCGGTGCGCGTAGTCGAGCGCCTCCAGCACGTCCCGCGCGATCTTGAGCGACCGCGGGAGGGGCAGCGGGCCGCGCTCGAGCGCCTCGGCCAGGCTGACGCCCGGGCAGTAGGCGTACACGAGCGCCCCCTCCTCGATGCCGAGAAGGGGGACGATGTTGTCGTGCTCGAGCTTGCTCACGACCGCCGCCTCGCGGTCGAGGCGCTGGCTGAGGAACGGGTAATGGCCCTGGAGGCGTTTGACGACGACGAGTCGGTCGCGCCAGCGAGCGAGCTCGACCTTGATCGGGCCCTGCTCGGCCAGCACGCGAACCGTCGTGAGCATTGTGAACAATCTATCACAGGACTCGGCCACGGTCCCGGTCTGCGCCTCGACGGGTGTCATGTCCGCCCCCCTTCGTTCACGATGCTCGATGGCCGTCGCTGACGAGGTTTCTCAGACAGGCTTTTCACGAACACGCTACCAGACGCGCTTGAAGAGATTGTGGCGTAACTCACGGTCCTTTGCCGCTCCGCGCGCTAGGCGAGGCCGGTCCCGGGCCTCGCGGCGACAGCGGCAGCCGGATCGCGCCGCCCGAGCGCGTGTCGAGCACCTGCACGCCACGCGCAGAAAGCCGCTCCAAGACGCCGCTGTCGGGATGACCGTAGTGGTTGGCCCCGACCGAGATCACCGCCAGCGCCGGGCGAGCGGCCCGCAGCAGCTCCTCGGAGGTGCTGAAGCGGGAACCGTGGTGCGCGACCTTCAGTACCGGCACGTGCGGGACGGCGAGGGTGCGCTCGACCGTCGCCGGCGCGTCGCCGAGCATGAGCACCTGCGGCGCGCCCCCGTAGCGGAGCAGCAGCGCGATGGAGTTCTCGTTGCTGGTCGGCAGGGCGCCCGCGGGCGGGTGGAGGACGTCCAGCTCGGCGGCACGGCGACCCCGGCCGAACCGCCAGATCTCCCCGCGCCGGGCACGGTGCACCGGGATGCCGCGAGCGGCCGCGATGGCCCGCAGCCTGCCGTCGATGGCGGCCCGGGGCCAGGGCGGGCCCATGACCAGCGTGCCCACCGGCAGCTCCGTCAGGACCGTGGCCAGGCCCTCCACGTGATCGAGATCGGCGTGCGTCGCGACGACCACGTCGAGCGCGCGCACCCCGAGCGCGCGCAGCGCGGGCAGCACCACCTGGGCGCCCACGTCGCGATCGGAGAAGGGCGTGCCGCCGCCATCCACCAGCACCTCCACGCGCCCGGGCAGGCGGATGAGCGTGGCATCGCCCTGCCCCACGTCCAGGAACACCACCTCTGGGACGCTGTGCGCCGGCCCCGCCGCGAAGCACACGCCGCCGGCGCACAGCGCCACCAGCAGGGCCCGCCAGGCCCGCAGCCTTCCGTGCAGCCACAGCGCCAGGGCCGCCAGCGCGAGCGCGAAACAGGCGTGGCCCAGCGGGGCGACCTCGCCCCAGCCGAGATGCGGCAGGCGCGACCCCACGGCCGCCAGCGCCAGCAGCAGCGACGCCAGCGGACCCGTGACGTGGTTGAGGAGGGCGGCCGCAGGCGGCGCCAGCAGCCCCAGCAGGGCCGCGGCGAAGCCCAGCGGCACCAGCACCCCGGCCAGCGGCACCGCCACGAGGTTCACCAGCGGCGATACCAGCGGCACGCGCCCGAAGCTGCCGGCCACCAGCGACAGGCTGGGGATCTGCGCGGCGGTGCTGGCCACCAGGGCCGGCAGCGCGAGGCGCACCAGGCGCGCCGGCCAGGCCGGCGGCGGGCCACGCCCTCCCGAGGGCGGCCGGCCCAGGCGCCGGAGCAGGGCCGGCGCGAGCAGCAGCATGCCGCCCACGGCCAGGTAGGACAGCTGGAACGATGGGTCCAGCAGCTGGCCCGGCGACAGCAGTAGCGTCACCAGCGCGGCCAGCGCCAGCGAGGGCCATGCCTGGATACGCCCGTAGCCGGCGGCCAGGCCGGCCAGGCCGGCCAGCACCATCACGGCGGCCCGGAGCACGCTCGGCGTCGGGCCCACCAGCCACACGTAGCCGGCGGTGGCGGCGGCCAGCAATGGGTAGCGGCGACGGCCGAGGCCCGCCGCGGCACGACCGAGCGCGGCCATCAGCACCCCGACGTGCAGGCCGGAGAGCGCCAGCACGTGGGCCAGCCCGGCGGCCGCGAAGGTGCTGCGGAGGTCGCCCAGGTCCTGCCGAACGCCCAGCGTCATGGCCTCCATGAGCGCCGCCTGCCGGGGGCGCAACCCGGCCGTGACGCCCCGCCGGAAGCGCTCCAGCAGGGTGCGCCTGGGCGACGCCGACACGACCTCGGCGACGAGCAGACGCCCCTCGACACCGCGCCTCTCCAGGTAGCCGCGCAGATCGAAGCCTCCGGGATTGCGAGGGCCCGCGGCGCGGACGGCCGTGCCACGCACCGCGACGCGGCCCGCCGGCACGGAGCCTTGCGGAACCAGCGCCAGCCTGAGACCGTGGGGGGAGACCAGGCGCAACGTGTGCCCGTCGCTTTCGCCGCGGAACACGCGCTCCTCGCCCAGCAGCGGGCCGAGGCGGTCGGGGCGCGCCTGCCACAGCGCGTAGCGGCCGGCGCCGACCGCAGCCGCCAGCAGCGCCAGCAGGACCAGGCGCCGGCCGGGCGCGAGCGCCAGCCCGAGGAGCGCGGCGGCGCTCCACAACGCCGCCGCGAGCGGCCCGCTCCAGGCGCAGCTGGCCACCCCGAGCACCACGCCGCCGGCGGCCGGCAGCGCCCACGGCACGAACGGCCCCGGCCGCGTCACGGCCGTATCCGGTCGCGCAGCGCCGCCAGGGTCTTGGGGCCGATGCCCGGCACCCGCAGGAGCGCGTCGAGGCTGGCGAACGGGCGGGCCGCCACGATGCGCCGCGCCAGCGTGGGCCCGATGCCCGGCAGCCGGGTGAGCTGCTCCGGGGTGGCGGTGTTGACGCTGAGGCGCGGCTCCCCGTTCGGCGCGGCGACGCCGGGGACCTGCACCACCTCACCGTCGGTAACGGGATCGGCCAGGGCCACCAGGCTCGGCGCAGCCCGCGGCGTGAGCCCGCCGGCCAGCGCCACCAGGTCGGCCACGCGCGCCCCCCAGGGCAGACGGTAGAGGCCCGGCCGCGCCACCTCCCCCTCGACGGAGGCCGTCACGTCCGGGCGCTCCACCGCCAGTCGGACGGGCCGTTCCGTCAGCCGCGGCAGCAGCGCCGCCGCCGCGAGCCCCGCGCAGGCGGCCAGCAGCAGCGCCGTGAGGGCGTTCTCGCCGGCACGCATGCCTCCACGCTAGCGGCGGCCGCGCGGCGGGCGAACGGCCGCTGGGCGGGGACCGAGCGGCCTTGGGCAGGCATGGCAAGAGGCCGGGGCGGATCCGCCCCGGCCTCTCCCAGCCTCACGTCGAGATGGTTGGCTCAGACGGCCTTCGTGTAGTTCTCCGCGACGTTGCCCCAGTCGACGACGTTCCAGAAAGCCTCGATGTAGTCGGGGCGGCGGTTCTGGTAGTTCAGGTAGTAGGCGTGCTCCCACACGTCCAGACCCAGGATGGGGGTGTGCCCGTTCATCACCGGCGAGTCCTGGTTGGCGGTGGAGTAGACCTGCAACATGCCGAAGGCGTCGACGACCAGCCACGCCCAGCCGGAGCCGAAGCGCCCGGCGGCGGCGCTGGAGAACGCCTGCTTGAAGGCATCGAAGCCGCCGAAGGTCTGGTTGATGGCGGTGGCGAGGTCGCCGCTCGGCTGGCCGCCGCCCTGGGGCCCCATGACCTTCCAGAACAGGGAGTGGTTGGCGTAGCCCCCGCCGTTGTCGCGGACCGCGGTCTGGATGTCGGCCGGCACGCTCTCCAGGTTGCCCAGCAGGTCCTCGATGCTCCTGTCGGCCAGCTCGGGATGCTTCTCGAGCGCTCCGTTCAGCTTGTTGGTGTAGCCGGCGTGGTGCTTGCCATGGTGGATCTCCATGGTGCGGGCGTCGATGTGCGGTTCCAGGGCGTCCTTGGCATAGGGTAGGTCGGGCAGCTTGAAGGCCATGCTTCTCCTCCCGGGAGAGAATCGGAGTTGATGAACGAACCGGAATGGACCTCCGGGTTATCGAGAGTCTAGCAGTTGTGTGTCAGACTACGATTTCCGGGCCTACATAGGCCCGTGCGCGTCAGGCGGGATCTCCCCGGCGGCCGTGGCGCCGCCTCAGCGGCGCGCCAGCAGCTCCTCGGCCGCGGCGCGGAACGCCTCGACGTCGCCTTGCGAGAAGCACACCATCACCACGCGCTCGGGCGCGCCGTGCGCCTCCAGGAAGTCCCGGACCGTGCGGACCGCCACCCGCGCGGCGCGCTCCACCGGGTAGCCGTAGACGCCGGTGCCGATGGCGGGGAAGGCCAGCGAGCGCACGGCATGCGCCTCGGCGATCTCCAGCGAGCGCCGGTAACAGCTCGCCAGCAGCTCCGGCTCGCCGCGCTCGCCGCCGCGCCACACCGGGCCCACGGTGTGGATGACGTACCTGGCCGGCAGACGGTAGCCGCCGGTGATCCTGGCGTCGCCGGTGGCGCAGCCGTTCAGGGTGCGGCACTCGGCCAGCAGCTCCGGGCCCGCGGCCCGGTGGATGGCGCCGTCGACGCCGCCCCCGCCGAGCAGGCTGCTGTTGGCGGCGTTGACGATGGCGTCGACCTCGCAGGTCGTGATATCGCCGCGGGTGATCTCGATGCGGTCTGCGACGGTCGTCATGGGAGACTCCCGGTGGTCGCCCGCGGCCGCCGGGCAGCGGCCGCCGCGCGTCAGGGCGCCGGCCGCACCAGCACGCGGCCCACCGTGGCCCCGACGAGGATGTCCTCGATGGCGGTCTCGAGGCCGTCCAGGCCGATCTCCTCGACGAGGCCCGGAACGTCGGCCAGGTCGGGTACCCGCCAGGCGCCCGCCAGCGTGCGCCACATGGCGCGCCGGCTCGCCATGGGATAGTGCTGCGAGTCGATGCCGAGCAGGGCGACGCCGCGCAGGATGAAGGGGAACACGCTGACCTGGAGCTCCGCGCCGCCGACCATGCCACACGCCGCCACGGCGCCGCCCACCGCGGTGTGCTTCAGCAGGCCCGCCAGGGTGTCGCCGCCGACGGTGTCGATGCCTCCGGCGTAGAGCCCTTCGAGCAGGGGTCGCGAGGTGGGGTTGCCGAGCGCCTCCCGTTCCAGGAACCCCGACGCGCCGAGGCGCTTCAGCAACGGGTGGGCCGCGGTCGTCCCGGTGCTGGCGATCACCTCGTACCCCGCGCGCGCCAGGAGCGCTACCGCCAGGCTGCCCACGCCGCCCGAGGCTCCGGTCACCACCACCGGCCTGCCGCCGGGGACGACGCCCACCGTCTGCAGCAGCTCGAGCCCGATGGCGGCGGTCAGGCCGGCGGTGCCGAGCACCATCGCCTCACGCTCGCTGAGGCCTTCGGGCAGGGGCACCAGCCAGTCCCCGGGCACCCGCACCAGCTCGCCGAAGCCTCCCGGCACGTCCATCCCCAGGTCGAAGCCCGTGCACAACACGCGGTCGCCCGCCGCGAAGCGTGCGTCCCGCGATGCCAGCACCGTGCCGGCGGCGTCGATCCCCGGGGTGTGCGGGTAGTGGCGCGTGACGCCCCGGTTGCCGCTGGCGGAGAGCGCGTCCTTGTAGTTGAGGGACGAGTAGGCCACCCGCACCGTGACGTCGTTGTCGGGCAACGCGCCGACGGGCAGCGAGGTGACCGTGCGGTGTACGTGGTCGCCGTCCACCTCGACGCGGAAGGCTCGGAACTCGCTGGGCACGCCGGGTGCCGGCACCTCGGAGGCAGGGACGTCGGAGGCAGCCATGCCTCATGCTAGCGCGCCGCCGCGGCGGCGCCCGGAAGGCGGCCGGCGGGGACGGCCGGCCGCCATGCCACGCCGTGCGGACGCGCTCGCCTGCCCTCCTGTACACTCAGGACCATGAATCCACGACGGTTGACGGTTGCAACGGTCGTCGTCGCCATCCTGGTGCTGGCCGGGGTGGTGCTGGTGCCGCGCCTGACCTCGCGGGGCACGCCGGCCGCGACGCCCTCGGGCGCCACCACCAGCCTGAACTACGACAATCAGCCCGCCATCGGCGCCACCAACGCACCGGTGAAGCTGGCGCTGTTCGAAGACTTCCTGTGCCCCCACTGCGCCGAGTTCTCCGACCAGGTGTGGCCGCAGATCAAGCGCACCTACGTGGATACCGGCAAGGTGAAGGCGTGGTTCTTCTACTTCCCGGTCATCGACCAGGTGCAATCGCGCGTCATCGGCGGGCTGGGCCAGTGCGTCTACTTCCAGTCCGACGACGCCTTCTGGAACCTCGAGCCCATCTTCATGCGCACCCAGCAGCAGCTCTTCAACACCACCAAGGCCATCGACATCGCCACGCAGTACGCGCCGGGGCTGGACAAGCAACAGCTGCAACAGTGCGTGACCAACGACAAGGGAGCCCAGGCGGTCGACCGTGACAACACCATGGCGCGAAGCCTGGGGCTGCAGGGCACGCCGTCGGTGCTGGTGGACGGGCACGTGGTCCAGGACGCCAGCTGGGACAGCGTCAAGAAGGCGATCGACGCCGCCCTGGCGGCGGCGCCGAAGGCCGGCAGCTGATGCGCGGCGGCGCCAACCTCTATCTCGCCTGGCTGGTGGCGCTGGTCGCCACCCTGGGCAGCCTCTACTTCTCGGAGGTGCGCCACTTCGTCCCCTGCACGCTGTGCTGGTACCAGCGCATCCTGATGTACCCGCTGTCGATCGTTCTGGGCATCGCCAGCTACCGCGAGGCCAGCACCATCCGCACGTACGTGCTCCCGCTGTCGATCCTGGGCATGGCGTTCGGCCTGTACCAGGTGCTCGAGCAGCACATCCCGGGCTTCGGCGCGCCCGGCCTGTGCCGGGCGGGCGTCCCCTGCAGCCTCCACTACATCGACTGGCTGGGCTTCATCACCATCCCGCTGCTTTCCCTGACGGCGTTCACGCTCATCACGCTGTTGCTGGGGAGCCTGCGCCGCAGCCGCACGGCGCGGCTGTGACCGGAGACGACCTCGCCGCGCCGGACCTGAGCAACTACCTTCGCGCGCTGCACTTCCATCTCCGCATCGGCGACGAGCCCCCGGCGCGGCCGGTGCGCCCCGACGGCGCCACCCTGGAGCTGCGCATGCGGCTGCTCCGGGAGGAAGCCGCGGAGGCGCTCGACGCCTTGGAAGCCCTCCGGGGAGCCCAGGCGACGGAGACGCAGGACGAAGCGCTGGCCGCGGCCGCTCACGAGCTGGCCGATCTGCTGTACGTCGCCTACGGCACCTTCGTGGCCCTCGGGGTGGACGCCGATGCCGCCTACGCCGAGGTCCACGCCGCCAACATGCGGAAGGCCGGCGCCCCGCGGCGCGCGGACGGCAAGCAGCTCAGGCCGCCCGGCTGGCGGCCGGCAGACCTGATGGCCGTGGTGGCGCGGCAGCGCACGACAGCCGACCAGGGGCGGCACGTCGAAGCCCTGACGGAGGCGGAGGGCGGTCCCGAGCGGCGCTGACCGCCGGGCGGCGACCTCACGCTTCCGCCGTCGCCTCGACGCCGGACCGCACCTCCGCGGGTGCCCGGAAGCGCGGCTCGAACTGGCGGCGGAACGCCTGCCAGGCGGCTTCCTCGTGCGCCCGCCCCTGCTCCTCGCACCACATCAGGAACGGCACCAGGTAGGAGCGGGCGTTGCGCAGCTCCTCGAAGAAGATGCGCGCGCTGAGGCCCCCCAGCTCCAGGTAGCCGCTGTCGACGAAGGCGCGCAGGGCGGCCTCGCGGTCGTACGCGACGCGCCGGAACTGCGGCTGCCAGCGCCCCTCCTCCAGGGTGAGCACCAGGTACTGCGCGCGGGGATCGCCGTTGAACGGCGAGCCGACCGCCCCGGTGTTGAGCACCAGGTAGTGACCCCAGCGCCGCAACAGCGGCCGGTGGGTGTGGGAGCCCACCAGCACGTCGGCGGGGTGCATCTGGGTGATCTCGGAGATGGCCTCGTCGGTGAGGAAGCGGCCGTAGCCCTCGCGGTAGTGGCGCGGGCTGCCGTGCGCCACGAGCACGCTCGGCGCGCCGCCCACCTCCACGCTCACGGTGAGCGGCAGACGGCGGATGACGGGGATCTGTCCCGCCTCCTGGAGCTCGGTGGCGGCGAGCCCCGCGCTGGCCCAGAAGTCGTCCTCGAACCACTCGCGCGGCAGGCTCGGGTCCTTCTCGACCCACATGCGCATGAGGTCGTCGTGGTTGCCCAGGGTGCCCTCCTGCGCCACGCCCTGTAGCAGGCGCATGGCCTCGGCGTTGCCGGGGCCGCGGTTGACGCTGTCGCCGTTGACCACCAGGCGGTCGACGCCCAGGGTGGCGACGTCCTCCAGCACCGCCTCCAGGGCGGGCACGTTGGCGTGGACGTCGGCGATGACGGCGATCCTCACGGTAGACCACTGTACCAGCGGGTGGGGGCGGCGCCGGACGCCGGCGCGCCGCGCGCCCCCACCCGGCGCGATCCCGCACGGCCCCGTCCCCGGCCCCGGTGCCGGCCCAAGCCCCGCGCCGGGCCGCCGCGGCTCAGGCGAGCGCCCGCCGGGCGGCGCGCCGCATCACGTCGAGCGGAGGCGCCACCCCGAACCAGCGCTCGAACGCCAGCGCGCCCTGATGCACCAGCATGGGCAGGCCGTTCTGGGCCCGCAGGCCGGCCTCTCGCGCCGCCGCCAGCAGCGGCGTCTCGGCCGGCCGGTACACCAGGTCCACCACCGCTCCCGCCGTCGGCAGCAGGCCGGCCGGGAGGGGCGACACCCCCTCGGCGGCGCCTTCCATGCCCGCCGGCGTAGCCTGCACCAGCAGGTCCGCGGACCTCACCGCGGCCGCCAGCGCGTCCACGTCCGTCACCGCCACGGCGCCCGCCCCAGCGCCCGCCCCGGCGAGCGCGGCCGCCAGCGCCGCGGCGCGCGCCGCGGTGCGGTTGTGGAGCGCGACCCTGGCGCCGGCCCGCACCAGGGCGTGCGTCACGGCCCGCGCGGCGCCTCCGGCCCCCAGGACCACGCACGCCGCCCCCCGCGGGTCCACTCCCAGCTCGTCGAGCGCGTGCAGGAAGCCCTCCCCGTCGGTGTTGTCGCCGATAAGGCGGCCGCCTTCCAGCATGACGGTGTTGACCGCGCCGACCTCGCGGGCGGCCGCCGTCAGCGCGTCGAGCCAGCCCACGACGGCCTCCTTGTGCGGGATGGTGACGTTGGCGCCGGCGACGTCGGGGCCGCGCAGCGCCGCGACGGCCGCGCCCAGCCCCGCCGGCGGCACGTCCAGCGCTTCGTAGCGCGCGTCGATGCCCAGGGCGGCCAGGGCCGCGTTGTGCATGGCCGGGCTGAGCGAGTGCCCGGCGGGGTGGGCGAAGAGCAGAACGCGGCGCGTCACCGGATCAGGTCACCCGTCACGTCACCCGTCATGTCACCTCGTCAGGCGGCCGCAGGGGGGCGGGCCTGGGCATGCAGGACCTCCAGCGCGCGATCCACGTCCTCGTCGGTCACCTGGTGATGCAGCACCAGCCGCACG
>Ga0102953_1002757_pt1 | contig 10156 bp, 10 predicted proteins | sample SalPon2A_C_D2_MG_FD_78509 | JGI IMG/M metagenome (GOLD analysis project Ga0102953, IMG submission 78509) | Soil microbial communities from South San Francisco under conditions of wetland restoration - Salt Pond MetaG R2A_C_D2_MG | ecosystem: Environmental > Terrestrial > Soil > Wetlands | place... | reverse complement strand
TTCCGGATAAATTACCGGCCATAAAAATTCTGGAAGAAGAGAATATTTTTGTAATGGATGAATCGCGTGCCGCGCACCAGGATATTCGCCCGTTGAAAATTATTATTCTCAATTTAATGCCCTTGAAAATTACCACTGAAACCGATTTGTTGCGGCTGTTATCCAATTCTCCGTTGCAAATTGAGATCGATTTTATGAAAATAAAAGGGCATCGGCACAAAAATACCTCATGGGAACACATGAAAGCTTTTTATCGGAATTTCGACCAGTTAAACGGTAAAAAATATGATGGGATGATTATTACAGGAGCGCCGGTGGAAAAATTGTCCTTTGAAGAAGTAACCTACTGGGAAGAAATGAAACAGATTCTCGACTGGGCAGATCACAACGTGACTTCTACTTTATACATTTGCTGGGCAGCACAGGCCGGTTTGTATCATCATTATGGTATTCCTAAATATCCGTTATCGAAAAAAAAGTTCGGTGTTTTTCAGCACAAAATGTCCGACGAAAAACTTCCTATATTTCGGGGCTTCGACGACCTGTTTTATGTACCGCATTCCCGTCATACCGAAATCAGGGCAGAAGATATTGAAAAAGTGGATGCATTGAAGATAATTGCTTCGTCGAAAGAGGCAGGTGTTACCATGGTAAAAGCAAAAAATGGACGACAGTTATTTATAACCGGGCATGCCGAGTATTCGCGCAACACACTTGACAGTGAGTATCGTCGCGATATAGCAAAAAAATTGCCCATCGAAATACCGGTGAACTATTATCCGGACGATAATCCGGCAAGTGTTCCATTAATGCGCTGGAGGTCCACAGCAAATTTATTATTTTCCAACTGGTTGAATTATTATGTTTACCAGGAAACGCCGTATGATCTGGAGGAAATACAGTAGCAATGTTTAACCATTTTTAAACTTTTTGTTCCTGTTGTTTTTTTACATTCTCCTCCAGAAACTGTAATTTTGAACATAAATGTTCAAAAGAAGGTAAAATGAAAAAAATAGCAGTTGTACTATCTGGAAACGGCGTTTTCGATGGCGCTGAAATTCACGAATCTACATTAACATTGTTGGCCATTGCACGTCACGGAGTACAATATCAGTGTTTCGCTCCTGATATTAACCAGGCGCATGTGGTAAATCACATAACAGGTGAAGAGATGCCCGAAATAAGAAATGTAATGGTTGAAGCGGCTCGGATTGCAAGGGGAAATATAAAACCGCTGAATGAATATAATCCAGCCGATTTTGATGCCATTATATTTCCGGGTGGTTTTGGTGTGGCAAAAAATCTTTGCACCTTTGCTTTCGACGGTGTTGACTGCGTAGTAATTCCGGAAGCTGAAAAAGCCATTCGCGACACAGTTGCAGCAAATAAACCCGTTGGTGCGCTTTGTATTTCGCCAGTATTGATAACCAAAGTATTAAGTGATGTTGAAGTTACTATCGGGAATGACGAAGGTACAGCCAGCGCAATTAAAAAAATGGGGGGCACACACAAATAAACAAACCATTGCGAAATTGTTTTTGACGAGAAATATAAAATTGTGTCTACTCCCTGTTACATGCTCGATGCAACCATCGACCAGATTGCTGACAGTGCTGAGAATGTGGTAAAGAAAATTTTGGAATTGGTATAATTTTGAGTGTTTAATAATCTTTATTTTATTTGAATAAAATGAATCCGTTGCCTTTTATCGATGTCCATACCCATATATATCGTATCGAAAGAGAAACGGTGACGGTTCAGAATATTTTTCCCGGCGAAGGATTTGCTGCTTTTTCGGGCCGGAATTTTTATTCCGTAGGATTACATCCCTGGCATATAAAAACACCTGAAGAAAACAATGAATGGCTTTTGCAGGTGGAGGATGCCGTGGAATTCGATCATGTAATTTTTATTGGTGAATGCGGTCTCGATAAGAAAGTGGAAAATGATTTTAATGAACAACTAAGGATTTTCGAAGCACAGGCATTTATGTCGGAAGAGGTGAAAAAGCCGCTGATTATTCACTGTGTGAAGGCGTACAACGAAGTTATTCAGCTACATAAAAAGCTGCATCCGCAAATGCCCTGGATAATGCACGGTTACAATGGCAGTATGGAAACTACAAAGCAACTTGTCGACAATAATTTTCTTTTTTCATTTGGCGGAAACCTTTTTAAACCAGGAGCCAAAACTATAGATTCATTTAAATTTCTTCCGCTTGACCGTATTTTTTTCGAAACAGATGAGTACGAAGGTGATGTCGTAAAGATGTATCAAAAAGGAGCTGAGTTGAAAGAACTTCCAGTGGATATATTGAAAGAAATGGTTTGGAAAAATTTTAACCGGATTGAAAATGTTTCATTTATTGTAATTTAGTTTACATTTATCGCCTGAAGTCAAATATCTTTGCAGGATCTTGTATAAAAAAGTTACATGGATTGGTTGGAGCGAACGGAGTTGCTTGTTGGAAGCGACAATTTAAGGAAATTGAAAGCGGCAAATGTGTTGGTAGTTGGATTGGGCGGTGTAGGAGCTTACGCAGCTGAAGAACTGTGCCGGGCCGGAATTGGAAAAATGACCATTGTCGATGGCGACGTAGTTGAACCTTCGAATCGAAACCGGCAACTTCCGGCTTTAATAAGCAATACCGGAAAACCCAAAGGCGAAATTCTGGCCACACGGTTTCACGACATAAATCCCGAAATTCAATTGACCGTAGTGAATGACTATATTCATGATAGCAAAATTGTTAACCTTCTGAAAAGCCAATCTTTTGACTTTGTTGTTGATGCCATTGACACTCTTTCACCAAAGGTGCTTTTAATTTATCATTCGGTTCAGTTGGGATTAAATGTGATAAGTTCACTTGGCGCCGGTGGAAAAATGGATCCGCAAAGTGTGCAAATTTCTGATATTTCAAAATCATATAATTGCAAATTGGCCCGGATGTTACGAAAACGGTTGTCGAAACTGGGTATAAAAAGAGGAATTACCGTTGTTTTTTCCCCGGAAGAAATACCTGAAAATGCAGTTCGTATCGAAGAAGGACAAAACAAAAAATCAACCGTTGGTACCATTTCTTACATGCCACCGGTTTTCGGTTGTTTTATCAGCAGCGTTGTGATTCGAAATTTAATTTCTGAATAAAATTTATTAATTGATTCCCATTCGTTCAATAGTCCATAAATCAGGTAATTCATAATTACTTGCCGGATATTGCCTGATTATCCATAATTCACTGCCATCAGGTGTTGGAAATATTTTAGAAGTTACCGTCCACCAGGTATTTCCCGGCGGAAAATCGGGTGCCGGTGTCGGTGTTGCTTCGTAGGTTTTTTTGGTGGCAAAAGTTTGGTCATCGAGTTGTTTAATGTACGTAGTGTTTCTGTAGTAACTTTCCTCATAGGCAATAAATAATCTCCCCGACGAACTTTGATGCGCCATCGTGTTTATTTTCAGGTTTTCACCAATATTAAATTCATCTAAAACCTGAGGCGTGCCCATAGTCCATAACTGCCCGGGAATATATTCCGGAATTTGATATACCATTTGACTGCCAGTGAATAATCTTTCTCCATCGTCGGACAACCAAAATCCGTTCAAACTCATCCAGTATTCATTTAAAGAATCAACAGTGGCCCCTTCTGAAATATCATAAATAAATAAACCGTCCGGGCTCCATCCAGGACGGGTAGAAATAAGTAAGTCCTTTCCCGGAACTTTTTTCAATGGCAGATGACCGTCAGCTGAATTACTTGCCTTTTTTACTGTCCCATCAACTGTATTCAAACTATATAAATAAGTGTTGTACCCTGGAGGTGCCAAAAAGTAAAGCCAGTTTTGTTTCCCAAATTCAATTCTGTTTGGGGCTGCATTTACAGGATAAGTTGTTAAATAAGTGTGGGTAGTCGTTTCAAATGTAGTTATTTCAGCATTTGAAAATCCTATTGCCAGTGTTTTTTCATCTTCCGATAAAGCCAGACATTGCGGGATATTATTCAGTTTCAACGTATCCGCATGAGGTGAATCAGCCTTAAAAAAGAGTAAATTATTGGGATCCTTTGTTAAAACAATAATCTGGTTCAGCGTTTTACTGAATTTGGCATCGATAAAATTTCCGGTTAAGTAACCACCGTAATATCCGGTTTCCTGAATGGTAAAATGAAAGTTGATAATAAAGTTTTGGTTACCCGCATTACTCTGAATTTCTACCTGACCTGAATAATCGCCGGGTTTCAATCCGGTTACATCAATGGAATAATTCCAGATTCCAGATTCGTGGGAATTAAGAATCCCTTCCGTTACGTTGAGTTGCAGCCATTCAGGCTTATTTACAACTTTCCAGATAAGAATTCCATGTCCGCTGTTTACAATTTGATACTGCCCCTTAAATGTATAATCGGCGGTTATTTCTGACGGTGTATTTTTGATTTCCGGTTCACCAACATTGGCAAGAACAACGGTATTTTCAATCAGCCCGACATTATCTACATTAAAAATCAGAGGGAATGAATACAAACCAAGATCTACATATATTTCCTGTTTATTTACCGTGAGCTGAAGATTTACTTTCGAATTTCCATTGAGAATACCTTCTTTTAACGACACTTCCAGCCATCGGGGAAATTGCAAAAGTTGCCAGTTTCCATCGGCAGAACGCATATCGAATTCGTAATTAAAAGATCCTGCGTCGCTCAATACCATAATTGAATCGCCTGCTACACGGTTTGATGGTATTTGAGTATCCAGAAAATCATTGTTACACGAGCAGGTAATAATCGATAAAAGGAAAAGGATACCTGAAATCCATTTTCCGGAGTTGATATATTTTGATTGTATCATTTTCATACTTCCGGTTATATTTTGTGGTTACCAATAGAATTTTAGACCAAGCCCCAAATCAATTCTTGAAAGGCCTTCCATTTGTTCTTTTTCCAGTTTGTATTCATCGGTGCCTGCACCGTTGTTCACTTTTATTTTTGATATCGTAGATTGGAAATAATCCACATCTAAAGCAATGGCAATGTTTTTTCTCAGGAAATATTCAAACCCGATTTCTGTATTTCCTCCAAAAGCTTTTCCTGTAATTAAATTAGGTGTGTAAATAACAATTGTTTCTTCTCTGAAAAGTGTAAGTCCCATCGAAATCTGATAATAAAGTTTGCAATTAGGATTTATCCATCGCTGATAATACATTGATAAACCTGCATAATTGGTAAAAATATTATCGTTTAATTTACCGTAAAGCAGGGTATAATTATCACCCGGATCGAATACCCCTTTCATTTCTCCGGTGGAGTGATGATACTGGTAATCTGCACCAAGCCCAAAGTTTTTCCAAAACATGTAATGAACCTGCCCAGATGCTTTAATCCCGGTTTTTATTTGCCTGAAGTATGAATCTACTTCTTGTTCAGTAAATCCCTGATTAATATAATTTTGTTTCGAATTTTTATCGTTTGCAATTCGGTGGCCCACTCCACCCTCTGTAGAAATCCTCCATTTTCCGGTTTGATTTTCGCCAAAAGATTGGAACGACTCCCGTAACTCAGTTTCATCTATTTTCCACGATTTAACCTGATCTTTTACTATTTTTGATTTGATTTTACTTCCACCATTCTCCACAGTGTAGTAAATTGATTTTCCGGAAACCCGATTTATTTTGCAATGAATTGTGTCATTGGAAATTGTAATAATTCCATCCTGTGCAAAGTTGACGGTAATGTTCAGAATAACAAAAAGAACTGTCAGGAGAAAAACTCTGATTTGTAACATCGTTTAAATTTTGTTTTTGACTTTTGCTGCAAACGTAATAAATAATTGAATTTAATATTTAACAGTAATGAAATTTAGAATTGGTTTCAATAACTAGTCAATTCATATTACAAAATGAATGCTTTGGTAACAATTATTCTAAATACAGCTGTCTAATTATTTTTCTCCTTTATGTTTGATTATTACAATTTTAGTTTACCTTTGTGACGTTAATATTTTGATGATGGTAAAGATTTTTATGTTTTGATTATCTGAAAATTAACAGTTGGTCTTTTCTTATTGATTTTTTTAAACAATCTGGACACAGTTTTCCTTTCTTGTTTTTCCCACGGTTTTTATTGCTGATTCAAAATTCCTGTAATTCGATATTAACGTAAATCCGGGACGCAAACATGCTATGGATTTTGTGTATTGATAATGTTGAAAAAGGAATTATTAATTTTTAAATAATAACAAATGAACATTTATGTTGGAAATCTTCCGTTCAACCTTGGTGAGGAAGATTTAAAAGGTATTTTTGAAGAGTATGGTGAAGTTGCTTCGGCCAAAATTATCACAGATAAATTTACAGGCAGAGGCAAAGGTTTTGGCTTTGTTGAAATGAACAATGATGACGAAGCTAAAAACGCCATTGAAGAATTAAACAACGCTGAAGTTGGTGGCAGAAATATTAAAGTTAATGAATCTCGTCCACGTTCGAACAGCGGTGGTGGTGACCGTCGTGGTGGTGGCGGTGGGGGTTATAACCGCAGAGATCGTTATTAGCAGATAATGGAAGGAAAAGTGAAGTGGTACGATGCCACAAAAGGATTTGGATTTATCCAAACCAGCGAGAATAAAGATATTTTCGTGCATCGTTCGGGAATTCAGGATAATTTTCTTTCCTTGGAAGCTGACCAAAACGTTGAATTTGATATCAAGGAAAGTGATCGTGGTCCGGTAGCTATTAATGTGAAAGTTATTTAACGAAAGATAGTCTGAAAAAAAAGGATTCTATCGCAAGATAGAATCCTTTTTTTTGGCTTACAGCAAATGAAAATTATTTCTTATTGTGGTTACGATAGTTAATTCCCATCTTATCGAGCCGCTTGTAATCGATATTCAACCGATTTTCAAAATCAGCAAAATCTTTTATATTCTTAGGCGTCCAGGCTACTTCAGCTTCTGCCTCCAGTCTGGGTAATAACATGTATTCAACTTTTTTTGTATTCGGAATATATTCCGTCCAGAGATTCGTTTGTACCCCTAAAATATGTTTGGCTTCCAAACTTGACAACTCATCAGGAACAGGCTCATAACCGTATACTTTTTCCACCGGCAGGTAACCTCCGATGGCAAGTGGTTCTTCATCCTTGTTTTGCGATTGGTAATGGTCGATGTACATGTATGAATTCGGGCTCATTACCACATCATGATTTTGCCTTGCTGCTTCCAGTCCACCTTTCACACCACGCCAGCTCATTACGGTTGCCTGTGGTGCCAGTCCGCCTTCCAGAATTTCATCCCAGCCAACAAGTCGACGTCCTTTCGAAGTTAGGTAATTGTCCATTTGAGTAATAAACCAGCTTTGCAGTTCATGTTCGTTTTTCAATCCCTTATCAACAATTCTTTTTTGACAGTCGGGGCATTTTTGCCAGGCATCTTTTGGGCATTCGTCACCACCAATATGAATAAATTTCGATGGGAAAATATCCATCACTTCATCGAGAACATTTTTCAGGAAAACAAAGGTTTCATCTTTGCCGGCACAGTAAACATCTTTACTCACACCCCAATTCTTTTTTACTTCGTAAGGGCCACCGGTACATCCAAGGTTAGGATAAGCTGTAAGTGCTGCAACAGAGTGCCCCGGCATTTCAATCTCGGGAACCACGGTAATGTAACGTTCAGCCGCATATTGTACTATTTCGCGTGCCTGATCCTGCGTGTAAAAGCCACCGTAGCCAATTCCGTCGTACTCCGGGGTGTTGTGGCCAATCACCGTTTCGTCGCGCCAGCTCGATATTTCGGTTAGCAACGGATATTTTTTTATCTCCAGCCGCCATCCCTGGTCTTCGGTAAGATGCCAGTGAAATGTGTTGATTTTATACATAGCCAGAATATCGATGTATTTTTTCAGGAAACTTACAGGGAAAAAATGACGTCCCACATCGAGCATATTTCCCCGCCATGAAAAACGGGGCTGGTCTTTAATGTCCACCGCCTGCACAAGAAGTTGTCCGTTAGTGGCTTCCACCGGTAACATTTGTTTTAATGATTGTGTTCCGTAAAACAACCCGTTAGGCGCTGCAGCTGTAATTACAATGTTGTTTTTATTCACTTTTAGCAAATAGCCTTCTTTACCCAGGTTTAACCGGCTCATTAGTATTAATTGGATAGTTTTACCGTTGGAATTCTCACCAATGGTAAATCCGTACATTTCTTTCAGGTATTCATTAAAAAAGCCAGCAATGCGTGTAATCTCTTTATTAGATGAATCGAATTGTAAGGTACAGTTTTGGTCTAAAATAAAATTTCCTTTTTGAATTGACATTTCTGCAGGTTTTGGAATTATTGCTAATTCCTGTGCTGAGACGTTCATTACTAAAAATAAAAGAACGATTAACAAAGTCAGATTTCGTTTCATTTTGTATAGTTTTGAATGTTTTATTATAAGCTAAATTAATATCTTTTTTAAAAATTTAGGAAGAAACTAAATTTACTGTAAATATTTTAATATATCATTCATATTTACATGAATCAAATTTCAATTTCAAAACATTTAGCCCGTAAGGTACCTGGGATAAAATTGTCTTGCATCGCATGCGATGTAGAGTTTAAGCAAAAAAATGAAGAGTTATGGAATGAAATAAGCGAAAAGATTGCTACCATTGCAGCCGGATTAAAAGTGGAGCAGATTAGCCGAATTCCTGCCATTGCTTTTTCGCGCAGAGCGTATAAAGCGTGCGGGAAAGATCCTGCACGGTACAGGCTTTCAGCCGAAGCACTTTTACGCAGGGTTGTAAAACGTAAAGAGTTGTACCAGGTAAATAATGTAGTGGATTTGCTCAACCTTGTTTCTATTACTTCAGGATTTTCGATAGGTGGTTACGATTCCGACAAAATTAAAGGTAATATTACTTTTGGAATCGGGGAGAAAGTTGAACCATTTGAAGGAATTGGCAGAGGGGAACTTAATATTGAATTTTTGCCTGTATTCAGGGATGGTGAAGGGGCGTTTGGTTCACCAACCAGTGATTCGCTGCGAACATCTGTTTCCGAAGAGACAAAGCGTTTTTTAATGGTAATAATTTATTTTGGAGGAGGTGAATTATTGCAGGCAACAGAGCTTGCAATTATGCTTTTAAAAAAATATGCCGGCGCCGGAAACATTGAAATAAAGACAGTAACAGAATGATGACAAAATTGTGTAAAATTTTGCTAAAACTATTGGGATGGAAAAGTTTTGGCGAAGCAGTAAAAGGAAATTATTGCATTTTTGTTGGTGTGCCGCACACCAGTGCATGGGACTTTGTAATCGCCTGGATGTATTACAAATCACTGGGAGGAGAGCCAAATGTTTTGATAAAGAAAGAGTTCTTTTTCTGGCCTTTGGGTTATGTTGTACGCAAAATGGGTGGCATTCCAATTGACCGTTCAAAAGGTGCCAACGTCATCCGGCAGGCCATTCAATTGTTTAACGAGCGCGACCATCTGCACCTTGCTATTACTCCGGAGGGAACACGAAAACGAACTACAAAATGGAAAGCCGGTTTTCATACCATTGCCCGAACAGCTAATATTCCGATTTATCCTACATCTTTCGACTGGGGACGCAAACATCTTCACATTTGGGAAGAATTTAAACTTACCGACGATTCAAAAGAAGACATTAAAAGGCTAAAGGATTTTTTCCGGGAAAAAGGAGTACAGGGAAAACACCCTAATCAGTTTACTACCGATTATTAACTACTCGGTTGCTTCTTTCAATTCTTTTTGTTTTTGGTCGTACGCTTTTTCCATTTCCTGAACTTTTTCAGGCATCGGATCAGCAAGGTTGTTAATCTCCGTTGGATCTTCTTTCAGGTTGTACAATTGCCAGTTTTCGCCATTGACTTTCACAATTTTCCAGTCATGCTCACGAAACATCCGGAAACGTTCAGTCCAGCCAGAGATGTAAAAATCAGGTTCTTTTCGTTCCCCTCCCAAAAGGATTGGCATCAGCGAACTCCCTTCGAGCGGTTGAGGTGTAATGTTTCCAAGTTTTTCGGGATATGGAGTATTTGCGGCTTCAAGCAGGGTAGGAGCAATATCTATTATGTGTCCGGTTTGGTGAGTGATGGTTCCTTGTTTAACTTTTTTCGGCCAACGCAGAATAAAATGGGTATGTGCACCACCCTCG
>Ga0102953_1002756_pt1 | contig 10161 bp, 8 predicted proteins | sample SalPon2A_C_D2_MG_FD_78509 | JGI IMG/M metagenome (GOLD analysis project Ga0102953, IMG submission 78509) | Soil microbial communities from South San Francisco under conditions of wetland restoration - Salt Pond MetaG R2A_C_D2_MG | ecosystem: Environmental > Terrestrial > Soil > Wetlands | place... | reverse complement strand
TTTTCCTTGCATTTTCTGGTCATTGATGGTTTTTTAAGGGAGGATTATACCTCCCTCTTGCCGGCGGGCCGATGAGCATCTACGGACACCTCAAACAATTGCTGACCGACATGGATATCCGCTCGATGGGGCGGCCGCTGCTGCTCAGCACTATGGTCGGGGTGGTCGCCGGGCTCGGCGCCATCGCCTTCACCGGCGGTGTACACTGGTGCGACGAGTTTTTCCTCAAGGGGATCGCCGGCTTTCATCCGCCGGAAGTGGGACAGAACATGCTCGACGCCGAGCCGATCGCCTCGCTGGCGATGCAGCATAGCTGGCTGCTGCTGTTGATCCCGCTGATCGGCGGACTGCTCTCCGGCTTTCTGGTCTTCAAGTTTGCCCCCGAGGCCGAGGGGCACGGCACCGACGCGGCGATCGACGCCTTCCACAACAAGGGCGGACAGATCCGCGGCCGGGTGCCTCTGATCAAGGGGCTCGCCTCGATCATCACCATCGGCACCGGCGGCAGCGCCGGCAAGGAGGGACCGGTGGCGCAGATCGGCGCCGGGTTTGGTTCCTGGCTAGCCAGCCGGCTTGGTCTCAACACCGCCGACCGGCGGATTTTGCTGCTGGCCGGAATGGCAGGCGGGATCGGCGCCACCTTCCGCGCCCCGCTCGGTGGTGCGCTCTTCTCCGTCGAAGTCCTCTACCAGGACCCGGAATTCGAACACGAGGGTCTGATCCCCTGCATCATCTCCTCGATCGTCGCCTATTCGATCTTCAGCGCGGCGACCGGCTGGAAACCGCTGCTGGTCACGCCGCTGTTCGCCTTCGAGCATCCGACCGAACTACTCTGCTACTTCTTCCTCGGCGTGCTTTGCGCGCTGGTCGGCCGGCTCTACGCGAAGACCTTCTACGGCATCCAGGGGATGTTCCACAAGATCCCGATCGCGCCGATGTTCAAGCCGGCCATCGGTGGTCTGCTGCTCGGCATCCTGGCGATGTTCGTCCCCCAGGTGCTCGGTTCCGGTTACGGCATGGTCCAGGCGGCCCTCTACGGCAAGGTCGCCCTCTGGGTGATGCTGGTGGTCGCCTTCGCCAAGATCCTCGCCACCAGTTTCACCATCTCATCCGGCGGTTCCGGCGGCGTCTTCGCCCCCTCGCTGGTGATCGGCGCCATGCTCGGCGGCGCCTTCGGGCTGATGATGGAGGGGATGGTGCCCGGCATCGTCCAGGACCCGCGCGCCTACGTGCTGATCGGCATGGCCGGCTTCTTCGCCGGGGTCTCCAACACCCCAATCGCCACCCTGATCATGGTCTGCGAACTGACCGGAAACTACGCCCTGCTCGCTCCCTTGATGCTGGTCTGCGTGGTCGCCATGATCGTCTTCCGCAAGAACTCGATCTACCAGAAACAGGTCCCGGGACGGATCGACTCGCCGGCCCATCTCGGCGATTTCGTCGTCGACGTTCTCGAAGGGATCCACGTCGCCGATCTCGCCGAATTCGGCCGTCCCCCGCACACGGTTCCGGAGCACATGTCGCTCTCCGAGATCCTCGAACAGATCGCCGATGCCGACGGCGCCTACTACCCGACTGTCGACGCGGAGGGGAACATGACCGGCATCTTCTCGGTCAACGACATCCGCCGGATTCTCGCCGAGGACATCCCGCCCGGGCTGATCCTCGCCCGTGACATGGCCAACGCCAACGTCATCACCGCCCGCCCGGACGAGACCCTCACCGAGGTGCTGCGCAAGCTGACCAGCCGCGGCCTCGAGGAGATCCCGGTGCTCAACATCTCGGATCCAAAAAAAATCCATTTCATGCTCTCGCGCCGCGCGGTGCTGGCCCGTTACGCCAGTGAACTGGAGAAGCAAAAGGGGCTCTACAGCGAGGTCTGATCGCCGCCCAGCCCGATCCAGACAGGACATCGGATGACCTTCCGCCAAGCCAAAGTTCCGCCACCCGGACGCAGCGCCAGCCGCTGGTTTCTGTTTCTGAGCTTTTACCACCTGCTGCCGGTCCCCTGGTACATGGCGGTCATCGCCGGCCTTGCCCCCGCCAGCTTCCTGCTCGCCGGCGGCGGCGCCAGCCTGTTCGCCGGCGACAGCGACGGCTTCGCCATGGCCGCGTTTCTGCTCGCCCCGGCGCTGCTCGCCTGGCTGCTGTTTTATTTGGCCGCCTGGGGGCTTTCGGCGCTGCTCGGCAGGCTGCGCCAGCCCCTGGCCCGGACCCTGAGCCTGCTCGGCCTCTTCGCCGCCTGCCTGATCACGGCGCTGCAGCCGATTTTTATCAGCGGCGGCCACAGCAGTAGCTACAGCTACAGCCTGCTCGACTTCGTCAAGGTGCTCGGCGACTTCCGGATTCCGCAGCAATATGTCGTCGGCTATTTTTCCATACTGGGTCTGTTGCTGCTGGTCCTGCTGACCAGCCAGCATCTGGCCACCCGACAGCAGGCGCTCTCGCTGCAACAGTGGCAGCGGCGCCGCCGCCTGCGCCGGCGCGTGCTGATCGCCGGCGTGCTGATCCTGCTGCTCAGCCTCGGCTGGACCCACCGCACCCTACTGTTCGTCAAGCCGCTGGCCGACCTCGGCCTGGCCCCGGCCCAGTACCAGCTGGCGCTGGTGCTCAAGGAGGAGTCGATCAAACGCCACGGTCGCCCGGGCGGCGGCTACCAGGCCTGGCTGGTCAAGGCCGCCGAACAGGGACATCTCAAGGCGGCTCAGGAACTGGTCCTGCATCCGCGCAACCGGGCTGAGAAGCTGCGCTGGCTGACGGTCGCCGCCGAGGGGGGGATGGCCGACGCCCAGTACCAGCTCTACCGGGAGCTGCGCTCCAGCAACGCGCAGGTTGCATCAGCGCACAGCGCCCTCGACTGGCTGCGCAGCGCCGCCGAGCAGGGTCAGCTGGACGCCGAGTTCGAGCTCGGCTCTGCCTACCTGGCCCCCCGGCCACAGCTCGATCTGCCAACAGATGCAACCCTGGCCCGCAGCTGGTGGGAGCGCGCCGCCGAGAACGGCCACAGCCAGGCGATGCGTGAGCTCGCCTGGCGCTACGAACAGGGCGCCGACGGCTTCCCGCGCGACGCACAGCGCGCCATCGAACTCCACCGGCAGCTCGCCGCCGCCTACGAGAGCGGCACTGACGAGCTGAAACCGGATCCGGATCTGGCCGCCGACCAGCTGGCCCGCGCCGCAAAACTTACCGAGCAGGAAACGCAGCTGGCAGCCGGCGACCCTGCCGCCCAGGCAGAGCTGGGCCACCAGCTGCTGCAGGTTGCCGGCGGTTCGACGGAAACCCGGGCCGCAGGGCTCCGGCTGCTGGAGCAGGCCGCCAGCCAGGGCGATGCCGAGCTGCAGTACGAACTCGGCGGGATCTTCCTGTTCGGTCGCCACGGCGTCACCATCGACCAGCCGCGCGGGCGCGACTGGTGGGGTCAGGCCCTGGCGCAGAACCACGTTGCGACCATGGAGTACGTCGCCCCGGCCTACCAGAACGGTCGCTTCGGCTACCCGGTCGACCTGCTGCAATCCAAGGCGCTGGTCGAAAAGCTGGTTGCCGCCTACCGCGATGGGCGCTACGGGGTCGATCCCGACCCGGCCAGGTTCAGGCACTGGAGCGACGAGCTGAACTATTTCGACCGGCTCTTCGAGCTGGCCGGCGGCGATTACCAGTCGCCGGTGAGCCTGCAACGCAAGGCCGAGGCCGGCGATACCCAGGCCCAGTACCAGCTTGGACGGCAGCTGCTGGTCAGCGGCCCGGAGCAACGCCGGCAGGGGCTGCAATGGATCGAACGGGCCGCCGAGGGGGGCTATGCCGAGGCCCAGTACCGGCTGGTGACCAGTTACGAAAACCAGCTCGGCATCATGAAAAGCGATCCCACCCGCGGCGTTGCGCTGCTCAGCGCGGCCACCGCGCAGCACCATCTTCCGGCGATGAGCGCCCTGGCGCTCGGCTACGAGAAGGGGCGCTACGGGTTGCAGCAGAGCTACGCCCAGGCGGCGAAGTGGTATCGCAGGGTCCTGGAGGTCTACGAGTCAGGTCACTACCTGGGGGAGATCGACGCGCGCTTCGTCCCCTTCAACCGCTCGCGGCTGGCCATCGCCGAGAAGCTGCTGCAGGCCGAACAGGTCAAGGCCGAGCGTTACGCCAACGCTTCGCCGCTGGAGCGGCAGGTCATCGCCATCGAAGAGCGTTACCATCGGCAGTACGTCGACGCGGTCAACGCCCTGCCGCGCGGCAACGGCACCCGCGAGGGGAAACTGGCGTTTCGTGAAAAGACGCAGAAACTGCTGCTGCACTACAACGCCTTGCGCGACGCTGAGATTGCTCGGCTCAGGACGGGCGAGGCTGTCCTGCCTGAAGAATAATTCCGGAAAAATCTGCCACCTTGGCAAAACGTGAGAAATTTGTGAGAAACCGCTGCTAGAGTCACGCCGTCTACGGTTCTTTGACAGCATCAACCGAACTCCTGATCGCCAGCCCCGGCTTGTTGAGCACGTGGAGATCATCGTCGTTGAGACGTCGGCGTGACCGAGCAGCTTCAGTACCGCACGGATAATCGGATTTTTGTTTGCCGTGTCATGGAACCACCAAAGTCATTGCAAACCAGGTTAAAAATGCTAAAAATAATGCCCTGAAATTATTGGAATTTTCAACTGATATTACGGACTCCACCTAATCCATGTTGGGCTCAAATGGATATGACATGAATCTAGAAGAACTTACACAATTTGATCTATGTTTCCCAGGCCACTGGATTGAAGGAGACGACCGTGCATGGGCCGCAGAAAATCTCCTTGCACTACGTTATATCAAAGGACTTTTTGAAGAGGCGGTTGCCGCTTATTCTAAATTTGACCCAATAACAATAGAAAACCATGAAGAAAAGTTTTACGAATCAACTTATTCTCGCTGTCTGAACAACATTTATGCCAAAGCTTTTGTTTTTGCACTAGACGGTATCAACAAATTTCTACTCAAATTATGCGAACATTTGCAGCCTCCAGAACAAGTTATAACATTCAAGGCTGAATATGAAAGTCACTTCGGGCATCTCAAACATATAAGAGACTCGGCAATTCACATTGAAAACAGAGGGCGCGGGAAGACACGCAAGGAAGTGCCACTAAATGCGAGAATTATTGTCCTAGGTGGATTTGCTGACAGACACTTCACGTTTACTGGAGAGGATGGCAAACAATACGAAATTGAAATTTTTCAAGGTACTTTATTGTCTGCAAAAGAAATAATTCAGGGGGTAATAAATGCTTACTCTTGGTTTTAGCAACCCTCTAAAATTAAAGAATAAATGGCCCAACCAGATCAAGCGGACGGAAAACGCGGGTGACTAAACTTGAAAAGGTTCGGTGGTGTTCGTAAGGTCACGTCGCCGCCGCTTATCTTTACCATAGATTCTTCAGGAGGGGGGATTCATGAGAATTGTTTTTGCGCTGGTCTTGGTATTGCTGTTCGGTCAATCATCCGTTTTTGCTGAAGAATTGACGTTAAAAATATTTTTCACGGATAGTCCGGATAAACTTGAAGAAGCACTTGCAACATCAGTCGATCACACTCCAACCATTGAAACACCCAGAAAGATCAAGAGAAACCAACTCGTACATGCTGGTTTTGCGGTGTCAGGATTCAAGATAAATTCTGAACACCGGCTATGCCTGGATCTGGATGTCAAAGTAATTGATCCAAACGGAAAGCTTGTGTTGGCAAAAGAGCCGTTGATCAAGGACCACCGCGTGATAAGCCAGGAGAACGGGCAGCTCATTTTAGACGGTTTACTTGACTTTTTAATCGAAGACGGCGATCCGTCCGGGATATACCAGCTCGGCGCGCGATTGATAGATGGCAATAAGAGTGCTTATGCGCTCGATAGTTACAAAATTATCATTGATGACGGAGTGTCCCCCCAACCGGAGACCAGATAATCGAGCGAAGAGTTGGGGCCTATGCAAGTATCTTGAACAGTTCGGTGACCATCGATGATCGTCGTTCCGCTACCCCGCAAGTGCTGCAAGGTGGCTCACAGCCGGCGGCTGCTCCATGACCTCCCTGCGGAGATTCTGACTCGGAAGTTAATGCGCTTACCCACAGAGCCTCCCCTAGCCGAGCTGCTATACTCCATGAAAAGCGTCAAGGAGTAACGATGAACCACGAACATTCCCCCCGCCACATCCTGGTCGCCAGCTGCCTGGTCCGCAACGAAGCCAACGAAATCCTGCTGGTCAAGCACTACCAGCGCGACTGGGAGCTGCCCCAGGGGCGGGTTGAAAATGGTGAGGCGCTGCTCGAGGGGCTGCACCGGGAGGTCTACGAGGAGACCGGCATCCGCATCAGCGCACCGCGCCTGGCAACGGTCTGGTCCAAGCTCTCCGAGCCGACGGCGGCGATCTTCTGTTTTTGTGCCGATTACCTGTCGGGCGAATTGACCCCGAGCGAGGAGACGCCGGAGTTGAACTGGTTTCCGGAGCAGCAAGCCCTGGCGATGATCACGCATCCGGTCAATCATGACCGGGTCAGGGCACTGTTGAGCAATCCGGGTGTCACCGAATTCATGAGTTACCGGACCGGACCCTACCTGAGAGTCGGCTGATGCTGGCACCGGCATAGTCTGCCCATTGAGCCCAAATCCAGCAACGCCATGAGAGTGATTGTCGAAACTTGAATTCAAGGATATAATGCGGCACTCCGAAACCGATTGACGACGACCGAGCGAGGGGATCATGCAACAGGCAACGGAACTGGAATTTATTCAGCAGATGATGCGGGCCTACCAGGGGCTACGCCTCTACCCTGCCCAGCATCCGAATATTCAGCGCCAGATCCAGGAGTGGCTGCAGTCGGTCCAGGCACTGTTCAGCGACCAGCCGCGCATCCTGCTCGGCATCCATCAGCAGACCTTATTTTGCCACAATGAACTGTTCAGCGATCCGGTCCCGGCCGCCGATGCTCTGATGAAGATCCTCGAGGGTTGCCATCTGCTGACCATCGCCTTCAGCCAGGGGGTCAGCGAGCGGGAGCTGCTCGATTTTCTCGTCATCACCGCCAACGGTGCCCGCTCGCCAGAGGAGCTGCGCCAGGCGGTCGCCGACGCCTCGATCCGGAATATCGAGCTGGTCAAGTTCAGCAAGGAGGACGACCAGGACGAGACCCCGGCGTCCGAGGTCTACCAACAGGCCCTGCGGGTCACCGAATCGATCTTCAAGGATGTCCGGATGGGTAAAATCCCGTCATCCAGCGAAGCGAGTCATGTGGTCAAAGGGCTGGTCGAAACCACCCTCTCCGATCCGCACGCGCTGCTGGCCCTTTCGCTGATCAAGGACTACGACGACTACACCTTCACCCACTCGGTCAACGTTGCGGTCATTGCCCTGGCGGTCGGCCGTGCCTGTGGCCTGGGCAAGGAGGAGTTGCGGGTGCTCGGCATGGGCGGGCTGTTGCACGATCTCGGCAAGCTGAAGATCGACATCGACATCATCAACAAGCCGGGGCGCCTGACCAGCAACGAGTTCGAATCGATCAAGCAGCACCCGCAACTCGGCGCCACGATCCTGCGCGAGATGCAGCAGCTCCCCGAAGCAGTGATTGAAATATCGCTCTGCCACCACCTGCGCTATGACCATTCCGGCTACCCTCACACCGAAAAAGGCAAAGAACTCCTGCCGATGACCCACATGGTGACCATCGCCGACGCCTACGACGCCATGACCACCCTGCGCCCCTACCAGCGCCCCTTCACCCCGCGCCGCGCCCTGCAGCACCTGCAGGAACAGGAAGGGGTGCTGTATCACCCGGGCATCCTCAAGACCTTCATCGAAGACCTCGGCCCCTACCCGGTCGGCAGTTTGATCCGTCTCCAGGACAACCGCATCGCGCTGGTGGTCAAGGTCGGCCTGCAGGAGGGCGAGGTGATGCGGCTCAAGGTACTGTTCGATGCAGAAGGACGACAGCTACCGACACCGGAGCAGCTGGATCTGTCGATGAACGAATTGTGGTTTATCGTCGCCGAGGTCGATCCGCTCGCCAAGGGGATCCAGGTGACGGATTTCCTCTGAGCGGGATTTTATATCTCGAACATCTATTCTCAGTACGAATACAAAATCTACTTAAAAGCCACAGGTTCCCGGTGCCGCTTAACGGGGTGAAGTTCAAAGGCTGTAGAGATCTTAAAAACGAGCAAGTAGCGCGGTCGTTTGCAACAGACCGGAACGACGAACCGTCGAGTAGCCCGCCAATACAGAACGCCACGCAGACGGGTCTGAGCAATTTTGTTGCCGTGGTCGCCCAAAACGCCCGCTGTGCCATCAGCTTTCATGGCCGCGCCGACGTGGTCTTTACTTTGGTGACGTTCTTTGGACCAGCAAAGAAAGCCACCCGGCTGCCGGCCGGGACCGGCGAAGTTCGATTTTGATTTTGCACGAGAAATTAAGACAAAAACAAAAGGTCGCGGGGTTGCGCCCACGCTAGCGCGCCTGCTGCCGCAGGTTCCTGGTGCCGGAAAGAAGAACGCCGGCCGGGCAAAACTCGGCTGGCGCCTCAGACAGTTTGCCCGCCTGTTTCGGCGTCAATCCATCCGTCCCCGACGCTGACGCTTAACGGGGGAAGGTCAAGAACCTTAGTTCGTTTGCAACCTCATCCCACGTCTCACCTCTTCTTCCTCAGCAACACACACTTTCCGGTCGGCGGCTTGATCCAGAGCAGCAGCAGCGCCAGCAGAGTCAGGTTGGCGACCATCGCCACAGCCATCGCCAGGCCGGTCAGCAGGCCGAAGTAGATGGTCGGTTTGAAGTTCGACAGGACCAGAATCGAAAAGCCGACGATCACCGTGATCGAGGTGTAGTACATCGCCCGGCCGACGCTCTGGTGAGCGCGCCGGATCGCCCGCCGATGGTCGCACTGCTCCTCCATCTCCTCGATGAAGCGGTGCACGTAGTGGATGGTGTCGTCGACCGCGATACCGATGGTGATGGCGGCGATGGTGATGGTCATGATGTCGAGCGGGATGCCGGCCCAGCCCATCAGCCCGAGCACCGAGGCGGCGGCGACCAGGTTGGGGATGATGGCGATCAGCGCCAGCAGCCAGGAACGGAACAGCATCAGGAACATCGCGGTGATGGCGACGAAGACCGCCGACAGGGTCAGGATCTGCGAGCGGTAGAGACTGGTCAGCACGTTGTTGTAGAGCACGAACATCCCGCTCAGGTGGATCTGCCCAGGGGTCAGCCCGAGTCCGACCAGGTCGTGGCGGATGCTCTGCAGCAGGCGGGTCCGTTGCAGGGTCCGGTCGGCTTCCTGGATGCGTAGCGTAAAGCGCAGCTGGTTGCCGTCCTTGGTCAGATAGGGATCGAAGAGGGTTTTCCTGATCTGCTCCGGCAGTTTCTTGTAGACCACCGACAGCATCAGGTTGTCGAGCGGCTTACCCTCGTTGAGCTCGCTCATCAGCCGAAAGGTGGTCGCCATGGAGAGCACCTTGCCGGTTTCCGGGTAGGCGTCGAGCCGATCGTGAATTGCCTCGACCAGCTCGACCCGCTGACTGGTGTACCAGTAGCTCGTACCACTCAAGCCGGCATCGGCCTCGGCGGCAAACGGGTCGTCAAATGCATCGTCGACCAAATCGGTTGGCGGCGGCCGCCAGCCGGCCGGGGCATCGACGATCACCTCGAGCGGCGTGGTGCCGCCGAGCTGACGATCGATCATTGCCATCCCCTGGTAGATCTCGGTCGACTGTTTGAAGTAGTCGATGAAGCGGTTTTCCACCGTCAGGCGGCCGATACCGACCAGGCTCAGCAGGGTGATAGCGGCAAAAAGACCACAGGTGATGACGCCATGGCGTTCGATCAGCCGTTCGAACCAACGGGTCAACGCTCCGGTCAGGCTGTGACGCGGGAAATAACTGTTCGGCTCCAGCAGCATCAACCCGGCGGGGAGCAGGATCAGGGAGATGATAAAGGCGACCACCAGGCCAACCGCCATCATCCAACCGAAATCGATGATCGGCCGGATGCCGCTGACCAGCAGCGAGACAAAGGCGACGATCGTGGTCAAGCTAGTATAAAGGCTCGGCAGCGTCTTGCTGCGGACCATCTCCCGCACCAGCCAGCGCTGCTCGGCAGTCCCGTCACGGTGGTGCAGCTCGTGGTAACGGACGATCAGGTGGATGGTCAG
>Ga0102953_1002755_pt1 | contig 10164 bp, 2 predicted proteins | sample SalPon2A_C_D2_MG_FD_78509 | JGI IMG/M metagenome (GOLD analysis project Ga0102953, IMG submission 78509) | Soil microbial communities from South San Francisco under conditions of wetland restoration - Salt Pond MetaG R2A_C_D2_MG | ecosystem: Environmental > Terrestrial > Soil > Wetlands | place... | reverse complement strand
GCCTGCTGTAGAATTGAACTTTGGGCAGATCGAGCCCGGTGGCACCGCTTCGTTCCAGTGAACCGATATATTGTACTATCTCGGGATACGTCAACTGGGAGACGTCGCTGCTGGTCCGTGCAAGATCGAGAGGCATCACGTTCAGGGTAGTGTCGCGGGTATCGAATTGAACAAGCTTGTATCCGTTACTGCTGTAATCGCGTTCGAACCCCCGCACAAGCTTCCATTTTTTGCTTTTAGGCTGCCATTCGATGCGCGATGCGTTCAGTGTCTGGACGATATTACCATCCTTAAACCGAAAAAACTGAACCTTATATCCTACCTTTTCCTTCGGATCAAAATAGTTTACCAGCATGATGGAATGGGGAGATTCCTGCCGGTAGACCTTGCTGCGGTCTATTTTCTCCGACTGGTCTCCCAGGTATTTCTGTTCGAACTTCATTCGGATAGCATTGGATTTCGGCACGATAAATCCATCGAAGTAACTCACCACGATACACGCAAAAAATCCAAATATCAGATAAGGGATGGCAAGCCGGTATAAACTGATCCCGGCAGCTTTTATGGCCACGATTTCGAAGCGATCCGACATCTGTCCGGTCAGCAGCAGGGTCGCTAATAATACAGCCACCGGGGTCACGAGACGTATAATCTCTGGAATATAATTCAGATAATAGATCTCAATGACCTGAACAATAGTGGCGCCATGATTGGTGAAATCATCACTTCTCTGGGAAAAATCGATAACGACGTATATAAAAATGAGAACTGCCACCAGAAAAATAGTGATGACAAAAAGCCGAAAAATGATATATCGGTCCAGTTTTTTCAATACTGTTATTTCTTTGATTTTCGCGGAAGCAAGTGGTCACGCCAGATCTTTATAGTAAGCAGAATCCCGATAATTGTCAGGAGTATATTTCCCGCCCACATTGACGTAAAGGGGGTAATGATCATGCGATCAGCCAGTTTTTCACCTTCAATAAGGCTGGTCCAGTAAAAAGTAAAGATAATGGCGCAGATCAGGGCAGCATATCCGATATTACCCTTCCGGGTAAGCATTCCTATCGGTGCACCTATCAGCATGAATATGATGCAGCCAAACGGGATGGAAATCTTCTTGTGAACTTCCACAAGGTATTCTTCTATGCGCTGTTCACGCCATTGCAGATTGAGCTCCATGTTCTCATAACTGAGCAGCTTATGTCGCAATTTTTCCACGGCAAGTTCCGAGGTTAATTGCTGTTCCTTCGCAAGAGGTAAATGATTCAGTGTAACAAACCGGCTTTTATAAGCCGGTACTTCAGCCACCCGTGCCGATTGACTTTTGGGGTTGGAGTTGACATTCTTTAGCGGAATCAAAGGCTTGGTATGCTCATTAACCGTAGTTTTGAGGAAGGGGGTAACGGCTGAATTCTGTTCATTATATGCGAGTCTCTTTCTTTTCATCTCCGCTTTGAGTGTATCGATAACAGCCATCATAGCCTGGGCACTCATCGTGCGGTCGTCACGGGAGTACCGGTCCGGGTTGGAACGGGAGAAGGCCAGTTCCGAAAGGTCAAAGCTGATACGGTATCGCTTAAATGCGGTGCGGTCGGCATTGAAATCGGGGCTGTATTCCCCGGACATATATTTCAGAAGATAGCCGTCGGTTAAATAGAGGGTGAGGGTTTGGTTATCTTTTTCACTTTTTAGGTATCCCGTTTTCGCCTTGATGATTGCAAAATCCCGTTTTTCGGTCTGATCCTGAAAGAGAGTGACATCAAACAGAGAGTCATTTCCATCGCTCATATGTTTGACGTAAAACGTATAGCCCTTGATCCCATCGTAAAAAACATTTGGTTTCAAATCAAAACCTGGTTTCTTTAAACGTATGTCAATAAATAGGGCACGTGCCCGGTAATTTGCATTTGGGAGTACGTAATTGGAAAACCATCCGAGTGCCAGGGCCATCAGGATGGAAAGAAACAAGGTCGGGACCATCATTCGCAACGGATTTACCCCGGCTGCTTTTAGGGCGGTTAACTCATTAAGTTCCGAAAAACGTCCGTATGCCATCAATGCAGCTATTAAGACTGCCATCGGAACGGCGAGAACAACCATATAAGCAAGATTTGAGAAAATAAGCTCAAGTATGATATTCCATGGTATCCCTTTGCCCACTATCTTATCCAGGTACAGGATGAGGAACTGCATCAAAAGCAGAAACATGATAGTTAGAAACACAAAGATGAACGGACCTATATGTCGCTTAACCACATCCCGTTGTATGGGTGTCATTCCTGGATACATTTATCGTTTTTGGCTTGCTGTGGATTGGTTATTCCCATTATCATTAACCAGTGCCTGAATTAATCCGGTATTGGTAAAAAAACGGGGTGAACTGGGAAGATCAAAGTTTAAAAATATACTGAAAAACATTATAATCGAGATCAAGTAACAGGGCGGCTCCACCCCAAAACCGGGCCTCTTCTGCAAGTATTCACACATAACCCTAATCGCCTATAAAGGACAGTTACCATTGTAACCGATTAAAGAAACCGGATCTGCCGCGGCGGATAATCCGGATAACGTTGAATATAGGGCAAGTGCGAACAGTTTTCAGTAACGGTCTGTTTTTAGCCGTATTTTTATTGTCGTTGGTTTTTGTGCTTGGTACCTGCGAGAGTGCATCTGCCCAGTTATTGGGACCTGCCCATCCGCAGAAGAAAGAGCAAAAGAAACAGCAGAATCAGAAAGAACAGGAAGCCGATACGCTTACCATCCCTGATTCTCTGTACTTTCCAAGCCCTAAGGGATCGTATAACGCAGTCCCCTTTCCAAGACAACGCTCGGGACTCATCCAGTTGTCACTGGATGACAACAAGACGGTAATCGTACGTGATTCATCCGGCAACTATGTTGTCCAGCAGCAGATTGCTGGTATGCCTGCGACGGCTCCAACCGTTTATACCGCTTCTGACTTCAAAAAAAGAAGCCTGAAGAACGCCCTGAAAGATAACTGGACACAACTTGTCAAAGAAGCGAACCTGAAGCAGGAGATACAAAAAGGTCTGCTGGATTTCAAGATTAATATTCCGGGAGGGAAGAAATCGGCATTTACTACCATATTTGGCAAGCCCGAGGTTAACCTGAGTGTTACAGGGACGGCCAATATGAATATCGGTGCGTCGATCACAAAAACTGCCGACCCATCGCTTCCACCCGACCAGCAGAAACGTGTTGATCCTACCTTCAACCAGAATCTGAAGCTGAATATCCAGGGTTCCATCGGTGATAAACTGAAAATCAATACCGACTGGGATACGGAACGGCCCTTTGACTATCAGAACAGGTTAAAGATTCAATACCAGGGATATGAAGACGAAATTCTGAAGTCAATACAACTCGGTAATGTTTCTATGGAGACCGGCAATTCCCTGATCCGTGGCGGTGGTGCCCTTTTTGGGATCAAATCTGAGGCAAAAATAGGACCGCTGAAAGTAACGACCGTTCTGTCGCAACAACAGGGTAAAGGAAATACCCAGACGATCACAGGAGGGTCACAGGAACAGCAGATTGATATACGGCCGGCGGACTACGAGGATAACAAGCATTTCTTTGTGGATCCCTATTCCCTCGAGAATTTCGAATCGGCAGTCTCCAACCCACAGATCCAGACCGCACTTTACAATTTTAACAACATTAAAGTCTATAAGCTTGATGTCGGCCGCGAGAATGTCACCGATGTGCAGCCTGGGGTGGCCATAGTCGAACTCGGGGATTATAAGAATTCTGTTACCGGGGAGTATAATCCGCCGGACCAGGCTTACGGTAATCTCCCCCAAAAGGTACTGGATCAGGTTAGAAGTTCGAATATTGATACTCTTGACGTCTCAAGCCTGGCCCAGGAGCTGGGCATCAAGCAGGATCGCGACATCGTGAAAGGAACGTGGATCGAACTGCAGGAAGGTCAGGATTACACGGTCAATCGAGGACTTGGCATCATCTCGCTGACAAACGCGCTGACATCGAACGAGGCTCTTGCTATCGCCTTCGACTATTCGGAAGGCGGGCGCAGCCATACCGTTGGCGACGTACAGACACTGGGGCAATCGGTCAAGATTCTGAAGTTGATACGCCAGCCGAATATAACAAGCGAATCGAGCACGTGGGATCTCACGCTGCGGAACATTTATTCCCTTGGACCAACTAACCTGACACAGGATGGGCTCGATGTCGGTGTGTATTATACCGGTCAGAATACGGACTCACCGAGCCTGCCACAGTTCAACTCGACTCTTCTGACGGATCTTGGACTCGACCGCGTCAACCAGGCCGGCCAGGTTAAACCCGACAATATGATTGACTTTATCCCACCGGTGATGGACGCCGTTCAGGGGAAAATCATGTTTCCGTACCTGGAACCTTTTGGTAAGCATATCGATAAGCTGATTGATGATAATAAATCAATCAGCAATAAACAGGAGTTTAAAGCCAACCTGGCATTTGATACCCTGTATGCCGAGCCCCAGTCCATTGCGGCGCAGGATTCAAAGAACAGTAGTTACGAGATAAAGGGTACGGCCAAAGGCGGGGCCTCGGACACGTATAACCTGGGTATTGCACTTGTCGAGGGGTCCGTTAAAGTATATGCGAACGGAACGTTGCTGACCGAAGGGGTGGATTACAATGTCGACTATTCGATTGGTACCATTGTGATTACGAATAAGCGGTACCTGGCTTCGGGCCAGCAGATACGCATTGAATATGAGAGTAACCAGATCCTCCAGATACAGCAAACCACCTTCACGGGCATTCGGGCGGAGTACGATCTGTCTAATAATATCCAGATTGGCGGGACCTACTTTCGATTAAAGGATAAGCCGCTTACGGATAAGATTCGTATCGGTGACGAACCGATCAACAACGCGATGCTGGGACTGGACGCCCATGCCAAGTTCAATGCCCCGTGGCTGACCCGTGCCATCGACCATATTCCGCTTCTTCAGACAAAGGCGCCGTCCAGTATTTCATTCAGCGGTGAGTGGGCAGAACTGGATCCGGGAGTGGCTCAGACCAACGCCGTGAGTGCCGCCATCAAACAGGGTAACCTTCAGCCCGATGAGAAGAAAGGGTTATCGTACATCGATGATTTTGAAGGCTCAAAAACAAGCTTCAGCCTGTTATCTCCCGGTCGTTGGCATTTGGCTGCCGCACCGGCCGCAATTCCGGGATACGATGCCAATTTGGACAATCCGAGCGAGACACTTCAGGATAAAGTCAACCGGTCGGACTTAAGGGGACAGTTTTCATGGTATATGCTGCCATTGAATGTGTCGTCTATCCTCGGGATTCCCAGGGACAGGGTGACCAGCATCGTAAAGGTTCAGGATGTCTTTCCCGGCAGACAGACCTTGCCCCAGGAAAATACCATACAACCTCTCGATATTTATTATGATCCGCAGAACAGGGGGCCTTATAACTACAACATGAATTTGAAGAATATCACCCAAAATGACCCGCAGAAAATGTGGGGTGGTATGACGACAGCTCTTCCGGATGGTATTCAGAATCTGAACCTGAATAATTATGAGTTTATCGAGTTCTGGGTTCAGCCTATCCTTCCCAAAAAGTTTCGGGATAATGGTCCCGATCAGCCATCTGATGTGGTTCAGGATTATAACGGTAAGCTTTTGGTAGACGTGGGGACCGTTTCGGAAGATGTGATTCCCAACTATACCTCAAATAACGAAGACGGACTGAGGCAATTAGGATGCGACGGCCTGGTTAAGGACCAGACCGGGCGATCGTACGTACTGAATTCGCAGGCAACGTACGACGGCCAGTTTTCGACGAAAAGTCAGGCTGAAGAGGATGTGGGTTTGGACGGGATACCAGACGCAAGTGGGGCGAATGGGTGTCCGGGCAAAAATGAACAGGCGTTGTTTGCGAATTTCCTGGACTATATGAAACAAGCCTATGGAGCAGATTCTCCACAATATAAGGCGGCTTTAGCCGACCCGTCCAATGATGACTATGATTACTTCGGGGAGTCCAAATTGCGCCAGGAATATGGCACAAGCAGCATTCAGCCTTATTTCTGGAGGATGTACGGATACGACGACGGAAACTCGCCCCCGCCGACCAGCGACAAACGCGCCATAACCAACCGGCCGGATGCGGAAGGTCTGGTGATTCCGAGTGTGCCCAACTACCGTGATTCGTATTATGAATATCAGGTCAATCTGGACCCGGCCGATCCAAATTCACTGGACCCGGGACAGAATTTTGTGGTGGACCGGGTAGAGGATCAAAGTCACCCCGGGGACTACTGGTATCAGGTTCGTATTCCTTTGGACGAATTCAAAAGAAAGTTCGGCGACATCCAGGATCTCCAGACGGTGACCCACATCAGGGTATGGATGACGGGCTATAAACAGCCATTCACGTTACGCTTTGCAACGCTGGAGCTTGTAGGGAACCAGTGGCGCAAGGCCGATCAGATCGGGAATCAAAGCAATACCAGTACCTCATTTGAAGTATCGACCGTTAATGTCGAGGAGAACTCATCGCGCACACCGGTTCCCTATCGTGAGCCGCCGGGCACTATTCGCGCTTTGAACAGGACGCAACAGGGTAATATTCTGGCCAACGAACAATCTCTGGTGATGCGCGTAAGGGATCTGCGACAGGGGGATCTGAGAATGATCAGGCGGAATTATCCGTCCGCGTTGAACCTGCTCAACTACTCGCACCTGCGAATGTTCGTGCATGGCGAGGGATATCGATCGCGGAAAAACCTGGAGTTGGTGCTCCGGTTGGGACGGGATCTTCAGAATGATTATTACGAATACCGGCAACCGATTACCCCGACCGATACCACTCTGTTCCGGGGCGAGACGGGCAAACAATCGGATGCGATCATGCAAAAACAGGCAAATGAAATCTGGCTTCCGGATCAGAATAGTGTAAACCTGGTCCTTTCCGCTCTCAACCAGATCAAGCAGTTGCGCAACCAGGTCGGCGCTGACCCGAATGCCTTATATCAGGATTCGACGATAGCCGAAGAACTTGGCGCCCCGCCCGGAACAATAATCGGGGTTAAAGGGAATCCATCATTGCAGAAAATTACCGAGATAGGAATGGGTATCGAAAATCCGTTACAACTGGCACCGAACGGGGAGACCGTCCGGTCGGATGTGGGGGTGCCGTCACTTAATGGCGAGTTGTGGGTCAACGAATTACGGGTGTCGGGCTATGATAACAAGAAAGGGTGGGCCGCCAATGCACACATGAATGTTCAACTGGCTGATTTTGCTCAAATTGACGGAACATTAAACCGAACGACTGATGGATTCGGACAGCTCGATTCTCATCTTGGGCAGCGCAACTATTCAAACAGCACATCCTATAATCTCAATACGACAGTCAATCTACATAAGTTGTTTCCGGAACGATCCGGATGGTATTTCCCGGTGAGTCTGAATATTCAGAAAAGCATAAGCACCCCGCGCTATCTGCCTCGTGAGGGTGATGTACGGCTCAGTGATTTCAAACAGGCCGTCGAGCGGCGTAAGATACCGCAGGCTCAAAAAGACAGTATCATCAACCAGGAGGTTGTACAAAGTCAAACGTACAACCAGAGTTACTCGATCAATGCCAGTAATATCTCCAAGAAAAATTCGAAGTCGAAGTTTTTACAGTACACGCTGGATAAAACGCAGCTGAGCTACGTGTACAATGCTGCCAATAGCCACAGTCCGACCGTGGAGCATGAGAAGGACTGGAACTACAATTTCGGTATCAATTACAATCTGAATTTTAACCGGGTCGGGTTATTTCAACCGTTTGGTTTTCTTGGCAGGGTGCCTCTTCTGAACACGCTGGCTGGATTACGACTTGGATATATGCCCTCGTCCATTTCAACATCTGCTTCGCTCGCCCGGCGATATAGTGAAAACCAGCAACGATCATTTATTGATCAGCCGGGAAACTTCAGTCAGATACACACCTTTGACTATCGGTCCCAATTTGCGCTCACCTATAATCTGATGCCGTCGATCCCCATAAATTTCTCCAGCAGTACGAGTTTTAACCTGGCAGACATGGGGCAGACACCCGATCCGTATGACACGACACGTTACCGGATTGTTCCGACTTTTGATGTGCTGAAAAATATCGTAAAGGGGGACAGTGTAAAACCGCGCAGATCCAATTATCAGGAGAACTATTCGGCAAGCTGGCGTCCCCGGCTCAACCAAATTCAGGCATTGAACTGGTTGGATTACTCCGTCTCTTACAAAGGTGGCTGGAGTTGGGCAAACACACCGAAGGGCTCTTTCCTGGGCGCGAACACGAACAACAACCTGAATATTACACAGTCGACGAATATACATTTTCAGGATCTGCTTCGGCGTATCCCGTTTTATAGAAATATGGTCAATGCCGACCGAAAGGAGAAACAAGAAAGGATTCGGCGTAAAGCCATTGAGAAACAAAAAAGAGAAGCGGAACGTCAGGCACAAAAAGCCGGTAAAGAGAAATCAGGTCCGGATCAAAATGGCAACACGGTAGGCAGGAGCCGTCCTAAAGGGAGCGGCGGAGGCGGTAATATTTTCAATGATATTAAGTATTATGGCAGGAAACTGTTGCTGACAGCCTTCAGCATGGAGTCGTTTGATGTCTCCTACAGCCACAATAAAGGGAGCCAGCAATACGGATATCGTGGTGAGGCACCGATATTTCAGATGTTTGGCAACAAAGACGGCTCAAATTTCTCTCCGCCATTTTCATACAGGACCGGTTTTTTGGACCATCTGGACGAGCTTATTACCAACCCGGACAACCAGCAATCACTGACGCTGAGTAACTCGATGAACGGGAGTGATAATTTAAGCATCCGTACCAGGATTACACCATTCCCTAACTTCACTATCGACCTGGACTGGTCGGCTAACTGGTCGGATAATGCCGTTACCAATTTTTCGCTGCCACCAGGCTCAAGTATCCCACAAAATTCGCTGCTGAACCAGACAGGGAATATCGGTTCATCCGTTTGGACCTTCGGAAAGGGATATTCGGAGTTGCTCAAGAAGCAACTGGCAACCGCGAGAGGCGACATAAACGGCACGAGTAATATCATCAGTGATACGACCGGTAACAGAGACGGGCGCACCGTGCTCACACCTACCAGCCTTACACAGGACTTCAGAAGCTCGTATCTTATGGGAGGACTAACTTTCGGTCCCCATGGTTTTTTACCGTTTCCGAAACCGGGCTGGACGATCAAATGGAGTGGCCTGGAATCGGCGATACCGGGTCTCGACAAGTACGTTTCCCATATCAGCCTGACCCACAAATACTCCGGTACATACCGTATTGGCTGGACCTATTACAATGATACAACGACACCTATTACGGGTACCCTGGGACAGTATGCGATTTTGAGTACGAGGAGACCCTATGAAGCTAATTCCATTAATGTCGAGGAGCATTTTTCGCCGCTGCTTGGTATCAATATCACGTGGAAGAATAATATGACCACCAATATTGAGTACACGTTTGCGAAAACTACCAGTTTCAGCTTCACCGGGCCCACCACTACCGTGAGCGTTTCCAAGGGATTGACCGTTCAAGGGAATTATACCAAGCGAGGATTCAAACTGCCGTTCTTTAGAAGCCGCCTCAAGAACCAGTTTGATGCAGGTGTGACACTTAGTTACCTGGTGGATTATTCGATACCTTATAATCTGGGGACCGATCTGAAGCTGGCTCTTCAAGGACAACCGCTGCTGAATTATGCGAATAATACTACCGGCGACTCCCGTCTGCAGTTCTCAACGATACTCGGTTACCAGTTCTCATCGATGATCAAAGCAAACTTCGAGTATTCCTACCGGCACGTGATGCCTAAATCATCCAACATGTTCGAACGGACCGATCAGGAGATCAAATTCAACATCATTGTGTCGATTCGATCAAATTAGTGAGTTGCCCGTTAATTATTAACGTGGGTTCGAGACAAGAATCGATGGCAAAAAGAACAGAACACGGATGACGCCGATGAGGCGGATTCTCGCGGACAAAAATTTAAAATAGCCCCTCTCCATGGATATGGAGATAGCTTGTCCCGACCCCGAGGCATCAAGCTTTTTATTAGGCGGTTCCATTTTAGTCAGTTCT
>Ga0102953_1002754_pt1 | contig 10171 bp, 5 predicted proteins | sample SalPon2A_C_D2_MG_FD_78509 | JGI IMG/M metagenome (GOLD analysis project Ga0102953, IMG submission 78509) | Soil microbial communities from South San Francisco under conditions of wetland restoration - Salt Pond MetaG R2A_C_D2_MG | ecosystem: Environmental > Terrestrial > Soil > Wetlands | place... | reverse complement strand
TCCTCCTCAAACAAGCGTTGCTTTCTAGTGCCTGCCCGAATTTCTTCCCTTGTTTTCTAATTCGAAACCCCCGTAGGCCGTCGTACCTCAACATGATCTTTCTTTTGGGTTTATCGACATAAGTTAGCTTTCGGTGTGTTGGCCAGTCCAAATAGCGGGCCGGTGCTGGGGAGACGAAACGATGGGCGTACAAGAAGGGGATGTGTGCATGCCGGAAATCGTGAGGAGGCGGGTGGATAGCTTTATTTGGACGAGATTTTTCTATCCTTTTCATCGACTGGAAAAGGATGGGTCTGTCTGGCCAGAGGACAAGAAACTGGATGGAAATATGGACACGAACCACGGGGCATAAATTCCCCCGGTGAATTTAAGCAGTAATTGCATTGATTGTTGCAACTCGGAAAAACCAAAGAGGTTTTCATGGGGCTAATGTTGGTTATCAATAATAGATAAAAAGATAAGACACAAAAAAAAGCCATCGAACAATTGTCTGATGGCTTTTCTGGTCCTTCTAAACTAAAACGATTTTGTTTAATTGTTTCCACGGCTAAGTGGCATATATAATGGTGTGTGACTGGATATTTAATTACAATTTCTATGCCACAAAAAATCAATCGACATTTATTTTTCGTTAACAAATAATAATAAACGTCAAAAAATATCAATGTCAATTTAGCCTTAAAAAGCGGCTTCATTGTTGTAAGTGGCTGTAGCGCAGTTTTTTTACTCTAAAAGTAGTTTGACAATCTCAACAGAGATGTTGCTAATTTCCTGGAAAAGAAATTTTGCGAATGAGCTGTGGGCATCTTCGTCAGCCTTGTCTGAAATGATACGGATTACCTGGCAGGAGATACCGTAATCAGCAGCAATTTGAGCAATTGCAGCACCTTCCATCTCGGTACACAATAGATTTGGGAAACGTTCACTGATTCGGCTTTTCCCTTTGGGAGATGCCACAAACTGGTCGCCCGTGCCGATAGCGCCCACAAAAATTTTGGGGTCATATTCCACATTAATTGAGGAATAGTTCCCATTTCTCAAATTGAGAGTGAATTTCTCAACGGCATTCACGGCGTGTGCACTAACATTGGGAGCAATTTCAAACTCAAAGGTTTTCCAAAACGGCGACTTGATTTCGCCAAACAGTTCCAGCTTTGTCAGATCAACATCGTGCTGAACAAGGCGATCGGCCACAACAATATCACCGATGTTGAGGTGAGACTGCATGGACCCGGCCAAGCCGATGAACACCAGCTGGTCCACCTCGTAAAGATTTATCAGGCTGGTTGCTGTGGACGCTGCAGCCACTTTTCCCCATCCTGACAAGCACATCACCACCTCTTTCCCGTTAATGGTGCCGGAATAGAATTCGCGTGATCCAATTCGGTCTACTTTGAGGTTGTCAATATCCTTTTTCAGCAAAAGAATTTCTTCATGCATGGCGCCAATCAGTCCGGTTCTCATCTTTTTGGGTTTAAAATTTTTCCAAAAATAGTGGACTGGCAGGAATTTGAAGGATGAAAACAAACATAAAATCCGAATTTCGTTATATTTGTTACATGTGGCGCATCCTGAACAAAACGTTTTTACTAAGCTTGCTAATGCTTGTTTGTTCCTTTTCTTACGGGCAATTGAAGGATGTTGGTGTGCCGGAAATCCAAAGCTGGGCGAGGCAGGAATATCAAGCCAGTGCCCAAAACTGGCAGATTGTCCGAAACAGCAAAAACTTCATTTATTTTGGAAATAATGGCGGGCTGTTGGAGTTTGATGGCGCTCACTGGCATCTCTATGGTTTGCCCAATCACTCCATTGTTCGATCGCTGAAAGTGGATGATAATGACCGAATTTACATTGGCCAACAAAATGAGTTTGGTTACATGGAGCCAGATGCAGATGGTCAGTTGAGGTACCATTCATTGCGTGATTTGGTGCCTCCGGGTGATCGCAACTTCGAAGAAATCTGGCGAATCCACCTGACCAATTTTGGAGTTATTTTCCAGTCGTATTCGCACCTATTTATCTACCATGATGGTAAAATTACGAAAGCGCCTGTTAAACACCGCATTCGTTTTTCATTTTATGTGAATAACCGCTTGTGGGTGCAGGACGAAGTGACAGGGCTGGAGGAATATCGCAATGGGCGTTTTTACAAACTTCCAGGCGTTGATTCGTTGATCGGTAAGGAGATTTGGGCGATACTACCGGTATACAACAACCGGGTATTGATTGGAACAGCCAACAATGGGGTGTATGATTACGACGGTCAAAAACTGACGCCTTGGGAAGGTGTTGCCAATGATTTTTTGAAAGACAATCAAATATTTTCAGCGACTCGCTTTCAGGACGCCTACTATGCTTGGGGAACCATTCAAAATGGCCTGCTAATTACCGATGCCAGCGGTAAAATTATTCAGCATGTCAATAAAAAGAAAGGATTGCAAAACAATACCATTTTAAGCATTGGAACCGATGTGGATAACAATCTTTGGCTGGGGCTCGACAACGGGATCGACTATATCGATATCAGTTCACCCTTCACTTTTATGTACGACCCGGAAGGGTTGGGAGCCACCTATTCATCGCTGGTGCATAATGGGAAATTGTATGTTGGTACTAATCACGGCTTATTTGTGAAAAACTGGCCGGAAAAAGTTAGCATTAATTCGGAAGGTTTTCGACTGGTGCCCAAAACAGTGGGTCAGGTGTGGTACCTTGTCGTACAAGACAACGTGGTTTTGTGTGGTCACGATAACGGTACTTTTGAAATTATTGGTGAACAAGCGACGCAAATTTCAAGCGTTAGAGGTGCATGGACTTTTATTTCACCCCTTCAGGATAAAGACAAGCTGATTGGCGGGAATTATGATGGGCTCACACTTTTTCATAAATCAGCAGATGGAAAATCCTGGCAATTTGTCAAGCAAATTAAGGGATTCCATGAGTCTTCGAAATTAGTGTCTCAAGACAAGGAGGGAAACATTTGGATGAGTCATGGTTTTAAAGGAGTCTTCCGCATCCAGTTAAACAACGCGTTGGATAGTGTCACTCACGTTGATTTTTACAATTCTAAGGATGGATTGCCATCAGATATTTACGTCAATTTGATGACTATTGGAGACGAAAATGTTTACACTTCGCCCAATGGACTCTATACCTTTAATGAGAAAACCAATCGTTTTGAACGATCTGATTATTACAATGAGTTGTTTGGAGAGCAAAACGACATTGACTACATCAAAGAAGATCAGTATAAAAATTTGTGGTTTGTGGCAGGCGGTGTTCCCGGGGTTTTGCGTTTCCAGGAAGATGGCACCTACACCATGGTAAAAGCGCCTTTTGAGAAGCTGGCCGGGCGAATTATCGCTGGATTTGAAAATATCAATACAGTGGATCGGCAAAATACATTCATTTCGCTTGAAAATGGTTTGGCTCACTACACACCCAGTTACCGTGTCAATTCTGAAACGGGATTTAAAACTTATATTCGTGAGATTGTCAATTTGACCAACCAACGATCCTTCTATCCCTCTTCGATTACCAAGCCGCTACCAGAGGATTCGGTAACTTTTTTGTACAAAGGAAATAACCTGGAATTCACTTATTCCACTCCAGAGTATAAAAATCTAAATAAGATCAGGTATAGCTATTTCCTTGAAAACTATAGTACTGATTGGTCGGCTTGGTCTGATGAGCCCAGTTGTGAGTTCATGAACCTGCATGAAGGAACGTATACTTTTAAAGTGAAAAGTACCGACCCTTTTCAGAATGAAAGTGAAGTAGCCAGTTTTACCTTTTACATCAGCCCACCTTGGTATCGATCCAATTTAGCCTACCTGGTATACATCCTCTCGGGCCTGATAATTATCGGGCTCATTGTTTGGGGTGTGTATCATCGTATTCAGGTTTCAAAGCGCAGAGAACGTCTTAAAAGCCTGCAAGAGTACAGAAAAAAAGTGCAAGAGTATCAACGTGAAGCATTGATTTCAGAGCGGGAAATCGTCAAGCTGCGTAATGAGCAGTTGCGCGGTAAAATGGTTCATATGGATAAAGATTTGGCTAATCAAACCATGAACATTGTTCAAAAAAATAAATTTCTCGGTAAACTCAAATCTGAATTAAAAGGTCTCCAAAAACAAGCGGCTGATAGTAGCGTGAAATCAAAAATAAGTTTGATTATTAATCGGATTGACAAAGAGTTTGATGATAAAAAGCAAAAGGAGCTTTTCGAAACTTATTTTGATGAGGTACATGAAGACTTTTTCAAAAGTCTGAATGAAAAGTATCCATCACTGACTCCGCGGGAACAGCGACTGTGTGCTTACATTAAAATGAACATCTCCACCAAAGAAATTGCAGCCTTGCAAAATATCTCCACCCGGGGCATCGAAATCAGCCGTTATCGTTTACGGAAAAAATTGGATCTCGATCGCGATACCAACCTGGCAACTTTTATCTCCCAGATTTAACTATCCTGTTGTACAGCATGTTTTTGGTTGATGTATCAATTTAGTCTTTTTTAAAAGTTGTATATATCAGAAAAACAGATACATAATGTTTTATCTGTAGGGGTTTTGTTGTAGTAGTTAATAAGCTGGTGTAGTACTATTGAAGTGGGTTGTTTTTTGACTGTCCTGCTCTAACATTCCATCTTCACCCCAAGATTTGAATTTTGTCAAAGAAAAATTATTTGCGATCTAAAAACTTTACTTTATGAAAAGAATCTTGTTTTTCTTATTCTGTTCTGTCTTTAGTGTGAGCTTATATGCCCAGGAGATTTCCGTTTCAGGGCGTGTAACATCTAAAGAAGATGGACAATCACTTCCTGGTGTGTCTGTAGTTATTCAAGGTACAACTTCTGGTACCATTACAGACATTGACGGGAACTACGCGTTGAAAGCACCAGCAAACGGAACCTTGGTGTTCTCTTACATTGGAATGCAAACTCAGTCGATTAACGTTGACGGACGAAGCACGATAGATGTTGCTCTGGAAGGCCAGAATGTTGGCGTTGATGAAGTTGTTGTTGTTGGTTACGGCACCCAGAAAAAAAGTTTAGTAACTGGTGCAATCAGCAAAGTTGGTGGCGAAGAGCTGAGCAAAACGGCTGATATGCGCGTTACTCAGGCCCTGCAAGGAAAGACTGCAGGTGTTGTTATTTCCAGTAACTCTGGTCAGCCTGGAGATAACATTTCAGTACGTATTCGTGGTATAGGTACCAATGGCGATGCAGAACCACTTTACATTATTGATGGACTGCCGATGAGTGGCTCAGGAACTGATTTCTTAAGCTCGAATGACATTGAATCCATTGAGGTATTGAAAGATGCAGCTTCTGCAGCTATATATGGAGCACGTGGTGCCAACGGTGTTATTTTGATTACCACTAAAAAGGGCCGTAAAGACTCGAAAATGACAGTGAGTTATGATGGTTATTATGGCCTTCAAAATCCATGGCGGAAATTGCGTTTGCTCGACGGCCAGCAATACATGATGCTGACCAATGAGGCAGCGATCAACGGCGGATTGGCTCCAAAATTTTCTGCTGAAGATATGGCCAATTACACCAACAACACTGATTGGCAGGATGAAATGTTTTATTATGATGCACCCAAGCAAAACCATTCCATTTCGTTAACAGGTGGTGGTGACAAGATTACCTACTCTTCTTCGCTGAATTATTTCAAGCAAGACGGTATTGTCGCAAAAGGCAAATCGTCGTATGAAAAATTCGCTTACCGAATCAACACAGTTAGTGAATTTGGTTTCATGAAATTTGGGACTAACCTGAATTTGGCCCATATCACTAGTAGAGGAATTGATACCAATAACCACTTTGGAAATGGATTGGCACAGGCAGTCAACATGCCACCAATTGTCCCGGTTAAGTTTGAAGATGGTTCGTGGGCAACACCAGAAGATTTTGGTTTGGGGTTGCAGGAAATTACCAACCCCATTGCTTTGTTGGATCAATTGCATTCAGAAACAAAAACCAACAAATTGATTGGTGGCTTATTTGCTGAGATCGACTTTGGAAAAATTAATTCAGCTTTGAATGGCTTGAAATTCAAGTCAACATATAGCGGAGAATTTTCATTGGTTGACACTCGTGGCTACACACCATTTTATAATTTGGATGCGCTGCACTTCACCACGACTGACCAGGCTTCACGTTCTATGGACATCTGGTCACGTTGGAACTTTGAGAATGTGTTGACTTACGATAAATCAATTGAAGAACATCACTTCACTTTAATGGCTGGTACCACAGCTTTCAAAGACATGCACGATAACTTAAGCGGAAGCAAAAAAGATGTGATTTTTAATGATTTTGCACACTCATACATTGACAATGCAACAGATCCTGAAAGTATGAATACAGGAGGTGGTTATTCAGAGCACACGGTAGCTTCTTTATTTGGTCGTGTCAATTACGATTTCATGAATCGTTACATGTTGACTGCGACCCTGCGTAGGGATGGTTCTTCTCGTTTCGGTTCAGAAAATAAATACGGTTATTTCCCATCGGTTGCAGCTGGTTGGGTGGTATCACGCGAAAACTTCATGAGCAGTGCTTCCGACGCAGTTGACCTTCTGAAACTTCGCTTGAGCTGGGGACAAAACGGTAACGAAAATATTGGTGACTTTGGATATACATCAATTATTGGAAACCAAAATATCTATTACTTCGGGGATAGCAAAACCCAATATAATGGAACCCAACCAACTAAAATTGCGAACCCGTCACTGAAATGGGAAACATCAGAGCAAACTAACGCCGGGATTGATTTTGCCACTTTGGGCAACAGCTTGAGGGTGACACTCGATTATTACGTCAAAACAACTAAAGACTGGTTGGTGACTGCTCCTGTTCCTTTATTGGTCGGTAACTCAGCGCCAACAATCAATGGTGGTTCAGTTCGTAACTCCGGATTCGAAGCCGAAGTGAGCTACAAGAAGCAGTTGGGCAAACTTTACCTGGAAACTTCGGTGAATGGTGCCTACAATAAAAACGAGGTTCTGGATATTCAGAATTCAGAAAAACGCCTGCAAGGCGGTGATGGTGGATTTGGCCAGTCAGGTGTTTTGTATGCCGAAGTTGGCACACCAATGGGAGTTTTCTACGGAGTAAAAACGGATGGTATATTCCAAACACCAGAAGAAATTGCAGCTTACACCAATGCCGATGGTGGTTTAATTCAGCCAAAAGCAAAACCTGGTGATATCAAATTTTTGGATGCCAATGGCGATGGTGCTATCACCGATGCTGACCGTGTGTCATTAGGTTCACCCTATCCTGATTTTACAGGTGGTTTTAACCTGAGCCTTGAGTATGCCGGCTTCGATTTTAACATGTTCCTTTATGCAGCGCTTGGACAAGAAGTTTATGATGCAACTCGCCGGTATGATATGAATGGAACCAACTACCGTGAAGATTGGCTGAACCGCTGGACGGGACCTGGAACATCAAATTATTACCCACGTGTCACATTTGTGGATGATAACCAAAACATGAAAACAGTGAGTGACTTTTTTGTACACGATGCCAGCTTTGTCCGGTTGAGAAACATGACAGTAGGCTACACATTGCCGAAATCAGTTTTGGACTTCCTGAAGATTCGAAAACTACGTTTTTATGTTTCTGCTGAAAACCTGTTGACATTCACCAAATACAAAGGATATGATCCTGAAATTGGAGGTGGCGTCTTCAGCAATGGAATTGACCACGACATTTATCCACAAGCCCGTACGGTTATGGGAGGTATTAATGTGACGTTTTAATGAAGCCAATTTTTAAAATTCGAAAAAGATGAAAAAGAATATATTATTTATAATTTCAATCCTGGCTTTAACTTTTGGGAGCATCTCTTGTAAAAAGTCGTTTCTGGAGCTGGAGCCCAAAACCGGGCAGGTTGAAGCCAACTACTACAAAACAGAAGATCAGGCCTTTCTGGCAGTGACCGCTGTTTACGATGCCTATGCGGTACAAAACTGGGAGTTTATTCCCACGATGTCCGATATTTTCTCTGACGACGCTTTCTGCGGCGGTGCCAACGTAAACGACATGAGCCAGTGGCAGGAAATGGAGATGTCAAAAATGACTCCGGAAAACAACTCGGCCAGCGATTTGTGGAACCGTTTGTACTCTGGAATTTATCGCGCCAATCTTTACCTTGGAAAAGAAGACGGCGTGAATTGGGTGACGGATGGCTTGAAAGACCGCCTGGAAGCTGAGACTTTGTTTTTACGTGCTTATTTTTACTGGGATCTGGTTCGTAGTTATGGCTATGCACCCATTATCACAGAAGTTCTTCCGAGTGTGGAGGATTACAAAACCATTCCTCAAAATACGCCCGATGAAATCTTCACCCAGATTGCCAGTGATTTGTTGAAATCCATCGCTGTTTTGCCGGTTCATATTCCTGCTTCGGAAAAAGGACGCGTATCAAAAGGTGCAGCGCAAGCTTTATTGGCACGTATTTACATGTACCACGAAGGCTTTGCCAAGCCAGTATTGGGCGTTTCGAACTGGACTGACGGTTCAACAACCATCGACAAAGGTTATGTAGTCAGTGCGCTGGAAGATATTATTGCCAGTGGTGAATACCAGCTGTTACCGAATTACGCGGATCTGTGGGATTGGGAAAACCAAAATAATGCCGAGTCATTGCTTGAAATTCAATACTCTGATAAGGCTAAGTCAGGCGACTGGGGCGGCTGGAACATCAACGGAAACTTTGCTTCTGTATGGTACAGTGTCCGTAATCCGGATGGAGATAATGATGCTATTTTCCCGGGTTGGTCATTAGGTGTTCCCACCTGGAGCTTGTATAACGAGTTTGAGGATGGTGACCCAAGAAGAGATGCAACGATTTATAATGCCGATGAAAAATTGAACAGCTATACCCACGCCTTTATGAATACGGGTTTCTTCAACAAGAAATACATGGCGTTGAATGCCTACATTGGTTCAGGTGGTGATCCTAGCCACAACTTCCCACGCAATTTTGTGGACATCCGTTATGCTGAAGTTCTGTTGATGGCTGCTGAGTTGGAGATGGATGACCAACCAACTAAAGCACTGAACTATTTCAACCAGGTTCGCACCCGTTCATTGGGCGCCGATGCCGCTAAATCCTCCATCACTTTGGATGATATCTACCACGAAAGACGTGTTGAGTTTGGTGGCGAAGGTTTACGTAAATGGGACCTGCTTCGTCGTGGACAAGATTATACGGCTTCAAAAATTGCTGAAAGTTTCAGTGATGTTCCTGCTGGTGTAACCAACCCGGACGATTTTGCTCCACGTGTCTACGATCCGAATACCTGGGGCGGTATGTTCCCGGTTCCGGCCAGTGAACTTCGAAATACCAATTCCGGCGTATTGATGCAAATGGTTCCTGCATACAAGTAAACTTGGTTTTGATATCAAAAAATTAAAATTTACGGAAAATGAAAAAGATAACACATATACAGAAACTAACCGGATTGGCAATCCTTCTGTTGGCAATGTTTGCCTGCAAACCCCAAATGGAAGATGCGATTAATATCGGGCCGGCTCCAACTGCTGATCAACTCGATTTTACGATCACTCCCGGAGACAATGATTTTCAGTTCGCTCTTCAAAATACATCATCGGTCACAGGAATTCCTACCTGGGACTTAGGGAATGGTAAAAAATCAACCGACCAAAGCCCTGTAGCTACTTATTCGCTTCCGGGCGATTATACAGTAACCATGACTTTGATTACCAAAGGCGGTACAGCTTCAATATCAAAAACAATCACCCAAACGAAAACGGATTATTCAATCTTTACCGATGAAAAATTCATCTTTTTAAGTGGTGGGGTTGATAACCTGAACGGAAAAACCTGGGTATTGGATAGTTTATCACAAGGTCACCTTGGAGTTGGGCCTGCCGGAACTGTTGGATTGGAATGGTGGTCAGCTACTCCACTGGCAAAGTCAGGTGTAAAGATGTACGATGACGAAATCAATTTCAAGATCAATGGATTTGCGGCCACACTGACCAACCACGGAGTGAGCTATGTCAATCACCTTGTCATTGACAATCCAAATTATAGCAATCCGAAGTTAAATGACAGCGACTATGAGGTGGATTACAATCCTTCTCCGGGTACCTGGTTCATTGAAACCAAAGATGGAATATCAT
>Ga0102953_1002753_pt1 | contig 10175 bp, 18 predicted proteins | sample SalPon2A_C_D2_MG_FD_78509 | JGI IMG/M metagenome (GOLD analysis project Ga0102953, IMG submission 78509) | Soil microbial communities from South San Francisco under conditions of wetland restoration - Salt Pond MetaG R2A_C_D2_MG | ecosystem: Environmental > Terrestrial > Soil > Wetlands | place... | reverse complement strand
GGCGTTAGATGCCCGTAATTAGCATATCGATAGCATCAAGAATCTCGTATCTATACTCTTCCAACGAAAGCTCCTCTTTTGTCAGAATTGCAGAGGGAACTGAGGTCATTTGATGTGCTAGAAGTACAAAATTCTTTCCGCGAATTGAAATGACAGGACAAAGCCTCTCTACATCTGTTTTACCTAAAGACTGGTGCCTGGTGAACGGAATAACTAATCTCGAATTCAAATCTGAAAATAGTGAATTCTGCACATCCACGAAATATGGATATGAATCTTTCGAACGCTCATCGTTATTCTTGTAAACGGAAAATTGGGCCATTACAGCTCACGAAATCTATCCGAGAACAAACCCTCTTGCTCTGCCAAGTTGTTAAGAGCTGAAATGGCCTTCTTGTTTCTTTTTTGCCACTTTCCCCTTTCAGCATTTTTAATCTCTGTAATCAATGCTTTCTCTAATGTTGCGGAAAGGTTGATTTTCATTTTTCGAGCTCGTGAAAGCAGATCACTATTCACACTAAGATTTGTCGGTTTTTTTACTGCTTTCGAGTCAAAAACATGTGCCATATTGAAAACCTCATAATACGCATTTAATATGCGCACTATTATGCACATACAAAGGGCATCTAACAAGGCGCTGCAGTCGGACCTCGCCACTGCGTGGCTCGGCCGCTGAGCGCAGCGTGATGTGGCTTGACAGAACTGATCGATGCAATTATCGTATTACGACTATCTTATCGATCGAGAGTGAGTTATGAAAGCTGTAACAGTTTCCCCTAAATACCAGGTTGTTATTCCCAAAGAAGTTAGAGAATCCATGGGAATATTTTCTGGTCAGAAAATTCAAGTGCTTACATACCAGAATCGCATTGAGTTGATTCCAATAAAACCTATGAAGAAGTTGAAGGGTTTTCTCAAGGGTATAGATACCGAGGTGAGCAGAGATAAAGATCGTATATGAACGTCGTAGATTCATCGGCCTGGTTGTCCTACTTTGCAGGGGATAAGAATGCGCGCTTATTCGCCAAGCCCATTGAAACCCTGGATAAATTGCTGGTGCCCAGCATAACCATAACCGAAGTATTTAAAAGCGTGCTACGTCAGCGAAACGAAGAGTCTGCACTTGAAGTGGTTGCCCATATGGAGCAGGGAACTGTCATCGCATTGGATGGGGAACTGGCAGTAAATGCGGCTGTTTTCGGTGTTGAGCTTAAGCTGCCGCTTGCCGATAGCATCATTTATGCCACTGCCCAGAAATTTGCCGCAGTGGTATGGACTCAAGATGCAGATTTCAAAGGTTTAGAAAATGTCAAATATTATCCGAAAACAAAAGCCACATAACAAGGCGCTGCAGCCGGACGCGGCAAAGCCGCGCCGCTGAGCGCAGCGTTATGTGTCTAAATCGGATAACTAATATTGAACTCTGAGTCAAATTTTCAAAGCATCTGGGAATATGAAGTCGATGATAGATTTCTCGCTGAATTTATCGAGGCTTACGGCTCGAATGGTTTATGGGTGAGTTTGTTCGAGCAATGTAAGGGTTATATCAAAACCGACTTAATACGAGACATGGGGAACCCTAAAAGATTCCTGACAATCGACTATTGGCGGTCACAGTCATCATTCGCATCGATGAAACAAACAATAAGTAACGAGTACGATAGTTTAGACAAGCAATGCGAGGCCTACACATTATCTGAGAATCACATAGGATATTTCAGTAGCGAGTAGACAAAGATTAATCACTATCGACACTTAGCTTCAAGTTTGAAGTGCAACAAAAGTAGTTTCTAGCCATACAATATTTCCTCCGGTGTTTTAAAGCCGTGCCGCTTGCGCGGCCGGGTGTTGAGTTTCTTCGCAATTCGGTCACATTGAGCCTGTGACAGATCCTTCATGCTGGTGCCTTTAGGCAAGTACTGACGGATCAACCCGTTGGTGTTTTCGTTCGTGCCGCGTTCCCAGGAATGATGGGGTGTAGCGAAGTAGAATTGAACGCCAGTCACTTCCTCTATCTCGGAGTATTGATGAAACTCGGTGCCGTTGTCCGCGGTGATGGTTTTGAACTGGGCGGTTTCACGCTCGAGTAACCGGATGCATCGTTTGTTGAGAGAACGAGTCGTTCGATCTTTCAGCTTGCCGATCATCACATATCCCGACTTGCGCTCGACGACGGTGACGATGCAATCCTTCGAACCCGTGCCTATGACGGTGTCGATCTCGAGGTGTTCCCGCGTGCGACGGGTCTCGACGACCTTCGGCCGTTCGGAGATATGGCGTTTACCGGCCAGCCGGCCGCGGCTATCGTAAGCGTTGTAGCGCTTTCTACGACGCTTGCTCGCCTGGCGCAGGTGACGCCACAGCCGACCACCCACCGCCTTGTCCCGCCAGATGTACTGGTAGATCGTCTCGTGGCTCATGCGTCGCCGCATCAATCTGAATCGGCGGATATGTCCGACGATCTGCTCGGGCGACAGTTCCTGTCGCAGTAGCTTGCGAACCAGGGCAAAGTCCCGTTCGGTGTAGTGCCGATTACGCCGAGAGCGCCGTCTTCGAGCCACGGTTTTGCGCTGTGCCCGTGAGTGCCGATAGCTGGAATCGTAGCCATAGCAGGTGTTCCGGGCCAGCTCACGCACGATCGTGCTGCGGTGACGGCCAAGCTGTCGGGCGACCTGGGATTTGTTAAGGCCTTGCCTTGTCAGGTATGAAATGAGTACCCCCTCATCGAGGGTAAGCTGTTGATACTTCATCACGATCTCTCTCTTCTTGCCGGAAGGAAAAATCGGGGAGTATCGCAGATTACCCCCACCCAATTACACAGGGAGGCGCGTGTTGCACTTAGTATATGAATCCAGCCTTTATAACAAGGCGCTGCAGTCGGACGCGGCAAAGCCGCGCCGCTGAGCGCAGCGTTATAAGCATTAATTGACATAGTACCATTATTTGGTACTATGCCCGCATGAAACGGAAGCACCAACGAATACTGCAAAGGATATTTGCTCGCCCTACCAGTGGAACAATTCCCTGGTCCGATATTGAGTCACTTTTTGTTTCACTTGGCGCTGATGTGTCAGAGCGGGCAGGATCCCGGGTAGCAGTGGTTTTGTTTGGCGAAGTCAGAGTTTTTCATCGTCCACATACTTCGCCAGACACAGACAAGGGCGCAGTTAATAGCATACGAGAATGGCTAGATTTACACGAGGTGAGACCATGAACATTATGGAGTTAGATGGCTTTAAAGCGAAAATTGAGTTTGATCCCGAACTAGATCTATTCCGGGGCGAGATATTGGGGCTAAACGGAAGTGCTGATTTTTACGGTAAAAGCCCGGCTAGTTTGAGAAAGGAATTTAAAAACTCATTGAATGTGTTTCTTGAGGTTTGCAAAGAGAAAGGTATTGAACCCACAAGGGAATATTCCGGTAAATTCAATCTACGAATTCCGCCCAGGCTGCATAGTGAAATCTCAGCCAAGGCAGCAGCCTCAAATAAAAGCATAAATCAATGGGTAGCCGAGATTCTTGAGGAATCAGTAAATGAGTAAAAATGCTTATAACAAGGCGCTGCAGTCGGACAAAATTGCCGGCTACGCCGTCAATTTTGCCGCTGAGCGCGAGCGTTATGTTCTATGTCCCTTGCCAATAGGAACAGTGCTAAAATACAGAACGGAGGTTTAATTATGTCGAGCATACTAAAACTACCTATTGAGGATCGAATTCGATTGGTTGAGGACATCTGGGACAGCATTGCTGCTGATCAGTCAGCATTGGATTTGACTGAAGCACAGAAAGCAGAACTTGATAAGCGCCTGGATGCATTCGAAAAAAACGGCAATGTAGGACGAGAAGCCTCTGAGGTCATAGCAGATATCAGAAACAGATTGTGAAGTCAGTTGTACATTTTCGGCAGGATGCTGAAACAGACGTTGCTGACGTAGCGGCGTGGTATGAAAATCAGAGTGCGGGACTAGGAGCCGCGTTTCTTGATGAGATTCTCGTAACCTGTAATAGCATCTCAGAAAACCCACAAATGTATCCAGTTCTACATCGCGACACCCGAAGAGCGGTCATACACAAGTTTCCTTTTGGACTTTACTATCGATTCGAAAGCGGCTTAGTAACAATTGTCGCGGTAATGCATGGAAGTCGTGATCCGAACAAATGGAAAAAACGAACATAACAAGCAAATGCAGTCGGACGCGGCTAAAGCCGCGCCGCTGATTTGGGCGTTAGGCATCGTGATAAATGTGCGAATATTATCTCTACTCCTTATCTCAACTACATCAATATTTAGATGTACTGAACGGATGAGCATCATGGGCGAGAATCTAAATCCACTAATAACGATGAACTTTACTGAAACGTTTCCAGGTATTTACTGGATATCGGATTGGTCTGTTGACGAAACCTATCCAAATGGCTATCGATATAAAATTCTGTCTAGCGTTAACGAAGACTCGGGCTTAGCGGATCTAGTTGTGATCATCGAAGAGAAGGACGGCTCAAAAACTGAAATGAAACGATTGGAAGTTTCCGCTTCTGCACTAGAAAGGACTGGAAAGATTTTTGTCGATGGTTTAGAGGAAGAATTTGGTTTGGATTTTCAAGCTCAAGATTATAGGCATGTAAGAACAGCTGAAGAATTTGAATCAGAAACCAGGAAAAATGGTTGGCGCGCCGATGATGCCTAACAACGCGCATGCAGTCGGACTGCGGCAAAGCCGCGCCGCTGAGCCCAGCGTTACATGCCTAAATACATTACGGAGAAAATATGAAATTTTTAAAGACAATTAGTCTGTTGATGATTTTATTTATCACGGGTTGTGCAACCCCACACGTAGTTACTAACAATACAGCTTTTTATGTGGATACATACGAATCTAAAGGTTCTATATCAGTAGTGTCCGGTGAGGCTGACGTAAATAGCTCTTTAGAGTTTGCGGCATATAAAAAGAAATTTGAACGCAAACTCTCGGAGGCCGGCTATCAAATTGAGGCAGACCCTAACAAAGCAGACTACATTGCCCTTGTGGCCTATGGAATTGACGACGGAAAGACATCAACTGTATCCACTCCTATATTTGGTCAAACTGGCGGCGGAACGACATACTCTTCGGGCACCGTTTATGGCTCAAGCGGTAGCGTAAACTACAGTGGTTCAAGTTATACAATGCCAACCTACGGCGTAGTTGGTAGTTCAACTGGCTCAGAAACAACATATAACAGAGCCATAGCATTAGATATTGTAGAGGCAAGCTCCTTCAAAGAAGGGAATCCTAGAAAGGTTTACGAAGGTAGAACTAAAAGTAAGGGTAGCTGTTCTGTAATCGTTGAAGTTTTCGATGAAATGCTTGAGGCAATGTTTACTGATTTTCCTGGGGAGAATGGCCGCAACAGAAAGCAAGAGGTTCGCGGTGTATTTAATTGCTAACCATTAGCATGTAACAAATCAAAGCACTCGGACGCAGTAAAGCTGCGCCGGTGTTTGAGGCGTTATCTGTATAGGCTGCATTGAGCCAATGGAATAATTTATTTATGAAATTGAGAAAACTTGATGATGGTGGCGAACAATTCGATGTTTCAGTGCATGAGGCTGAAGAAAATTCTCCAGTAGTGCTTTTCGCGGCTGGTTCTGGCGGCAGGCCTGATCGATACAGTTCGCTTTTAAATGAATTAGTGCGTTCAAATTTCACCATTATTGCTCCGCATTTCGAGCGCTTAGTTTCTCCATTCCCGAAAGAGGATGAGTTGATATTTCGGGCAAGGCGCTTATCTATCGCCCTGAATGCTTTCGGTCAGACCACCACGCAAGTGGTTGGCGTCGGCCATTCTATCGGCGCAACTATTCTATTAGCTCTAACTGGGGCAAAAATGTGGTTAGGCTCTGAGATACAAGTAAACATTACTCCCGAATCAAGATTGTCTCGCTTAGCTTTATTGGCTCCATCTACAGGATTTTTCCAAGTACTTGGAGCGCTTGATACTGTTGGAGCCAGAATTTTAGTGTGGGTGGGTTCTGTTGATGAGATAACGTCCCCAGAGCAAAGCAAATGGCTAGCACAGGCTATTTCTAGCCTGCAGCCTGTAGATCTTCGAATCACCGAGGGTGCTGGGCATTTTTCTTTTATGGATCAAGCTCCGCCAAATACCATAGAACCACTAGCCAATAAAAATGCATTTATTGCTCAGTATTCAAGCGGCGTCTCTAATTTTTTAGGCTAACCATCAAATGAAACAGATAACAATCACATCAAAAATCGCTCCACTTCGTTACGCTGGACCTCCCTTTCGGTCGGCCTTTTATGTGGGCGTTAGGCATTACAAAACTTTGGCGTACGAATCGATATAGGAGAACAACTACCATGTCCCAGAAAATTCACCATGAAGTCCCTATAAATGCCAGCCCTCAAAGAATTTTTGAGGCTCTCACTGATGCAACCCAGTTTGCCGAGTTTACCGGTGCACCAGCAGAAATAGATTCACTCGCTGGCGGTGAATTTTCTACTTTTGGTGGAATGATTTCAGGTCGAACGATTGAGGCGATACCCGGAATCAGGTTGGTCCAAGCATGGCGTGTTGGCAATTGGGAATCGGGTATTTTTTCAATTGTTAAATTTGAGTTTGAGGCACTGGGTGATTCGGAAACGAATTTGATATTTGATCATACTGGATTTCCCGATGAGCATCGCGATCACCTGGACCAGGGCTGGCATGAGAGATATTGGCAGCCATTAAAAAACTACCTGAATGCCTAACAACAAGGCGCTGCAGACGGACTGCCAAAAGGCTACGCCTTTTGTCTGCCGCTGAGCGCCGCGTTAGTGGGCCTGCATTGACACAGTGGCAATAATGGTATAATTTCTATACCATGTTTTCTTTCGAGTTTGACGAGGTCAAAAGCAAATCCAACTCCAAAAAACATGGCATCGATTTTATCGAGGTTCAGTTACTCTGGTTAGACCCTGATTTACTGGAAGTTCCCGCAAAAACTGTAGATGAACCACGTAATTTAATAGCTGGCAAAATCCTCGATAAACATTGGTCAGCGATTATCACCTATCGCGACAAAAGCATCCGTATTATTTCGGTTAGAAGATCCCGAGCTGAGGAAATAGAGTTATATGAAAGCTAAAAAATTAGATCGCGACTTTGAAAGCGGAAAAGATATTACTGATTCGCTCGATCTCTCGAAAATTAAGCGCCCTAATCAAAAGCAGAAGCGTGTGAACGTAGACTTCCCAACGTGGATGATTGAATCTTTAGATAAAGAGGCATCCAGGCTAGGAGTCACACGACAATCGATTATTAAAGTCTGGTTGGCCGAGCGACTTGAGCAATCGGCCCACTAACAAGCGCATGCAGCCGGACCAAATTGTTCGCTTCGCTTGCAATTTTGCGGCTGATGCGGGCGTTATGTGCATCTTTAGGGCTTCCTAAGCCCTAAGTGTTTGACGTAGGGATTGAAGTCCTTGTCGCTAAAAAGTAAAGGTATCTGGTTATGAATACAAAAAGTCGCGATCCAGTTATCGACGGACTTTCTGATGGTGATTCCTTTCTTTCGCAGTTTTCTATAGTTATCCGCACCAATCAAAGCTAGATCAGGAGTCATTATTTGATAAATAGATAGCTCAATAAGCACCTCCTTTGCTAATTTGTAATCCCTATCGCTTCTGAACCCCTGGAGAACTTCAGCTAGAACTATGTCACCGATACAAATCGTGTCGGTGGACAAAAACTTATCAAGCAAGGCAGTCTCTGTAGACTCAGCGCCATTGAAATAGTCTACCCAGACGCTAGAGTCCACCAGAATCATCTGGTCTTTCTCATCTCAGAAAGATCACCTTCCCAAGAAAGCTTTCCCCTGAATTTCCGGATTTTCTCTTGCTTTTTCAATCGAATTAGAGTCTTCAGGCCCAGCTCAACAGCTTCCCTTTTAGTGGTCAAGCCTGTAGCCTTTAATGCATCATTCATAAGCTTGTCATCAATCACAATATTAGTTCGCATGTTAGTAGCCAATGATAAAAACCATACACATAATAATTGAGAATGATACACATAACAAGGTGCTGCAGTCGGACAAAGTGCCCGCTACGCGGCCACTTTGCCGCTGAGCGCGAGCGTTATGTGGCAGATGGAAGATCGAAGCAACACAATCACTTGGAGAAAGCATGATTCGGTCTGACGATTTGGTAGCACAACGGAAGTGGTACGCGGAAGAACTTCGTTGGAGCGCAATGCTCGAATCAAAACGTCTCATCGCCGCCTTATCTACCGTTCCTCGTGAGCAATTCTTAGGCTGCGGACCGTGGCTGATTCGTGGCCCAATGCAATTTAAACTAGGATACACCCAAACTAACGACTCGAATCCACGACACCTTTGTCACGATGTTCTGGTGGCAATCGATTCTAAGCGTAATCTTAACAATGGACAGCCATCGTTTCTCGCCGGACTGATTCAGCTACTCAATCTACGCGTGGGACAAACCGTATATCACGTTGGTTGTGGTACTGGTTACTATTCTGCAATTATGGCAGAAGTCGTAGGACCGACTGGGCGCGTTATTGGCGTCGAAGTTGACGAAGAACTAGCTCAGCATGCCACAAAAAATCTGCATGCATATGAACAGGTCGAAGTCGTCAATGCCGATGGTTTTGCTTATGATCCAGGTCGCGTAGACGCTATCCTCGTCAACGCAGGCGTTAATCACATGTCTATGGTTTGGTTAAACGCCCTTCGGACTAAAGGTCGAATGATTCTTCCAATGACACTTTCGAATCAAAATGGCGGAATCCTAAAAGTTGCGCGGACAGGTCGCAATTGGCAAGCACGATTTACATCCGGAGTTGGCATATTCCCATGTATCGGTGGTCGAGACGAGCGGGAAGAAGAAAATCTTGAAAAGGCCTTTAAGGACGGAGGAGCATATGAAGTTCGTTCATTGCGTTTGGACCGCCATCGGCGATCACGCGAATGCTGGTTGCATGGAGAGCATACTTGCTTATCCAGGCGGCCGTGGAAAACCTAAAGTAATGTATCAGCTGCCACATAACAAACGCGTGCAGCCGGACTTCGGCGAGCTGACGCTCGCCTCAGCCGCTGATGCGAAGCTACATGGACTCCCCCTACTGTCAAGCAAAGACGCTGTAGATCAACGGCATTAGACTGCAACTCTACATGCGGTCTACTGTTGGGCTTTCAGTGCCCGGACCAGGATGAGTATTCGCTGGAAACGGCCTCATTCGTTAGACGATCTTTTCAGATCCCTCGCATCAGCAGGCTTTCGTTTCCTCGGTCTGACCGATTGGTCATCTTCACATCTTCGCAGACTCGGTGGGTACCTCGTTTAGTAAAACTGTAATGGCTTTATGTCATTTCAATCAGGCATCAATGGCGCGATAATCTTCTCGCTTCATCATCAGGGTCCAGATCAATCGCGCATTTCGGGCAGCCAGTGCCACCACGGCTCGCAAATAACCACGACGCTCAATCACCCCGCGGATCCAGCAGCTGACATGATCCTGCTTGTCGCCCAGCTTGGCGATCACTGCTCTGGCGCCATGCACCAGGCACATGCGCAGATACTTGTCTCCGCGTTTGGTAATTCGCCCCAGCCGGATCTTGCCACCCGTTGTATATTGGCGTGGCACCAACCCCAGCCAGGCCGAAAACTGCCGGCTGTTCTTGAACAACCTCGGATCCGGCACACTCGCCACCACGCCAGTGGCTGTCTGTTCACCAACGCCTGGAATGGTCAGTAATCGTTTGGCGACTTCGTCTTCTTTCGCTAATTGCGATAGCGCCCGGTCATAACTCAGGACCTGTTCGTTCGCCTGTTGAATCGACAACCACAAATCGTGGATCATCTGTCGCGCAAGCCCCGGTAACCCGTTGTCCGGGTCAGCAAGTATGGTGGGCACTGCTGACTGGGCCGCATATCGGCCTTTCGGCATCACAATACCGAACTCGGATAACAGGCCGCGCAACCGGTTAACCCAGGCGGTGCGATCACGCACCACGCCCTGGCGCACCCGGTGCACGCAAAGCGCCGCCTGCTGATCGGCTGATTTTATGGGCACAAACCAGATATTCGGCCGGCGAACCGCTTCGCAGATGGCCTCGGCATCGTTGTTGTCATTTTTGCCACCTTTGCGGTATGGTTCGATGAACTTGGCCGCG